>Ga0335078_10009890_pt1 | contig 14119 bp, 11 predicted proteins | sample Lox_Sample_32_FD_206711 | JGI IMG/M metagenome (GOLD analysis project Ga0335078, IMG submission 206711) | Soil microbial communities from Loxahatchee National Wildlife Refuge, Florida, United States - Lox_Sample_3.2 | ecosystem: Environmental > Terrestrial > Soil > Wetlands | place: USA...
TCAAGGATCTGAGGCGCCGGCGTGCCTTTGCGGGCTATCGAGGAACCATGAAATCAACCCGAAGAGAATGGATCCGCGCGGCCGGCGTGGCGGGGACAGGTGTGGCTCTTGCCCGCCCGGCGCGCCCGGAGCGCACGGGAGACTCCGCGGCCGCCCTGCTGGAAGTCTTTCCTCAACGCCAATCGGTTCGCCGCTATAAGTCCGACCCCGTGCCGGAAGAGCACGTGCGCATGATTCTGGATGCCGCACGCCGCGCCCCTACCTGCATGAATCAGCAGCCGTGGAAGTTCCTGGTGATCCGCGACCCGGCGAAGATCGGGCGCATGAAGCAGCGCGTCATCGAACTCACCGTCAAGACGAACGACCCCGCCGCCCGGCAGAAAGCCATCGCTGCCATAGAGGGTTATTTCAGCGCCCCCGTTTACGTGGTCGTGCTGACCGACAACCAGTGCTTTTGCGGTCCGGAGTACGCCAAGCACGATGGACCGCTGGCAGCGGGCTATCTGATGCTGGCTGCCCGCGCGCTGGGTTACGGCACGGTGTACCTGACCGACAGCATACCTGACTCGGTAACGCTCGAAGTGCTGAACATCCCGGCCCGCTACCACCGGGTTTGCGTCACCCCCATCGGCGTGCCGGATGGCTGGCCGCCACCGAAGCCCAAGAAGAAGCTCGAAGAACTGGTCGCCTACGAGACGTTGTGAACGGAGCAGGTCAGTTGCGTCCCACAAGCGGACAGCTTTCGGCCCACCGCGTGTCTAAAACCGTTCGATAGCGCCCCTTGCGGTTGGTCCTGCGCTTGCTTATCCCATGGACCTCAGATTCGCCCTGCGCGGCCTGCGAAACAATCCCGGCTTCACCCTGCTGGCCGTAGTGGTGATGGCGCTGGGTATCGGCGCCAACACCGCGGTGTTCAGCGTGGTGAACGCGGTGCTGTTGAAGCCGCTGGCGTACCGCAATCCGGACCGCATCGTCACGCTGTCGTCACTGTGGAAGAAGAGCGGCGGGATCGGGCCGGTCTCCGCGCCCGATTTCCACGACTGGCACGACCAAAGCACGGCCTTTTCCGCGATGGCCTATTACGACGACGATTCGACCGCGGTCATGTCTGGAGGCGCCGCGGAGTACACGCATGCGGCCGAAGTGACGCCGGAGTTCTTTCGGGTTTTTGCGGTGGAGCCGCTGGCCGGCCGCCTGTTCTCGCCTGATGAGCTGAAGCTGGGCGGATCGGGCGCGGTAGTGATCAGCTATTCATACTGGCAGAACCACTTCGGCGGAAAGCCCGACGCGCTGGGACAAGCGGTGCGCATGCTGGGCAAGAGTTTCCGCATCGCCGGAGTGCTGCCGCCGGGATTCCATTTCCCGAACGCAACGGATATCTGGCTGCCGGCCAATGTCATCTTTCCGGAAACCACCTCGCGCTCGGCGCACAACTACCTGGCGGTCGGACGGCTGAAGCCGGGTGTGAGCCTGGAGCAGGCCCAGGCGCAGATGACGGCCATCGGCGCGCGCCTCGCGCGGCAGTATCCGGACAGCAACGCGGGCAAATCGGTGCTGGTGATGCGTATGCGGGACGAGATGGTGCGCAACGTCAAGCTGACGCTCTACCTGCTGCTGGGTGCGGTCGCGCTGGTGCTGCTGATCGGCTGCGCCAATGTTGCCAACCTGCTACTGGCGCGAGCCACGGCCCGCACGCGGGAGATCGCCATACGCGCAGCGGTGGGCGCCAGCCGCGGCCGCATTGTACGGCAATTGGTCACGGAAAGCGTGGTTCTGGCGCTGATCGCGGGCAGCGCGGGCTTGCTGCTGGCCAAGTGGGGCTCCGACGCGCTGGTCGCGCTGGCGCCGGGCAACGTGCCGCGATTGGCGGAGGCCGGCATCGACGGATGGGTGCTGGCATTCACGCTTGGACTTTCCGTCGCCGCCAGCCTGCTGTTTGGCCTGGCGCCGGCACTGCAGATTTCGCGCGTGGATTTGAACGAAACCCTGAAGCAGGGCGCCACGCGCGCCGTCGTCGGCGGCAAGGCGGGGCGGACACGGGCGGCGCTGGTGGTTGTGGAAGTCGCGCTATCGGTGGTGCTGCTGGCGGGCGCGGGCCTGCTGATTCGCAGCTTCGTGGCGCTAAATAACGTTGCCCTGGGATTTCGCCCGGAGCACGTGCTGGTGGTCGAATCGAGCGTGCCGGCGTCGGATCTGGAAGGTGCGCGGCGCGCCACGCGCTTCTATAAAAACCTGCTGGACGATCTCGCCACGCTGCCCGGGGTGTCGGCGGTGGGCGCGACGCGCAATCCACCGGGCGAGGTGTTCTCGGAGGGTAGCTACTTCGTTGACCATCTGGGCGAATTCAACGTGGACCAGCCGCAGGCCGTCTTTTCGGTGATGTCGCCGGGCGCTTTGGCCGCGCTCGGCATTCCGCTCAAAGGCGGGCGCGATTTCAACGCCGGCGACGGCTACGACGCGCCTCACGTGGCGTTGATTAACGAAGATCTGGCGCGGAAATCGTTCCCAGGGCAGGATCCGCTCAGCCGCACGATTTACTGCGGCTTCGACTCGCTGAAGCCCATGAAGATCGTGGGCGTTGTTGGCGACGTCCGGCAATATGGGCCGGCCACCGCGCCTTGGCCGGAGATCATCATGCCTTATGAGCAGCACCCGGGGCCATCCACCGCACTCAACATCCTGGTGCGCACGTCAACTGCCGGCAGCACGCTTTGGGGCGCCATCCAGAGCAAGGTGCGGGCTCTCTCCCCGGAGGTCCCCGTGAAGTTTACCACCATGGATACACTCCTCTCGCAAAACACCGCCGCGCCGCGATTCCGAACTGTGCTCTTGGGCATCTTCGCCGCCATCGCGGTTTGCCTGGCGATGGCCGGAGTCTACGGCGTAGTCGCGTACACGGTGAGCCAGCGATCCGGCGAGATTGGACTGCGCATGGCCTTGGGCGCCAATACCAGTGATGTGCTGAGCCTCGTCCTGCGTCAGGGCCTCGCGCTCACGGCGATCGGTCTGGCGATCGGCCTGGCCGGAGCCGCGGCAGTCTCGCGGTTGTTCGCCAGCATGCTGTTCGAGGTAAAACCGGGCGATCCGCTGACCTATCTCGGCGTAGCGATCCTGCTGGCAGCGGTCTCGCTGGCGGCCTGTTACATCCCGGCGCTGCGCGCCACGCGTCTCGATCCGGTGGCCGCTCTGCGGCAGGAGTAGACACTGCCTCGCCCGGCGAGAAAGACACGCCAGTTAGCGGGCGGACCCGGAGAGCTTGCGAAACACCTGGAAGCAGCGTTGCGCTGCTTCGCGCTGCCCGAGGTGATCGAACATCTTGCCACGCAGCTCGAACAGCCGCGGAAACACCAGCGACGAAAACATCCCAAAGCCCGAGGCTTGCGGCAGAGGAGTGAGCCGCAGCAGCGGTTCGGCGTGCTGAAAATCGCCGGTTTCGATGTAGGCCCAAGCCAGCAACACCGCGAGGCCGTCATCAGGGTCGTTGGCCGGACGCTGGAAGATCCCTTGCAGCACGGCAATCGCCGGTTGAAACTGTCTGGCGAATAGCAGGGCGTAGGCCTGCGCGTAGTCGCTGAAGGGCGGTTCCGAAGGTGCGGGAAACGCGTCGGGCTGCGCCAGGAACGCGGCCAACCCGGCTTCCGCAGACGTAGCGGGAACGGCTTCTTTCACCGCTAGCCGGGCGTGTTCCACGGCTGCGGCGCGATCTCCCAGTTCGAGCAGCCAGATGGCGGCCTGCGCGTCGGCCCGGCTCGCGATGGCGCGCAATGGTCCCGATGCGTCGGCGCGCGCCACCTGGTCGAGAGCCGCCACGGCCGCTTGCCGCCGGCCGGCATACCACGACCAGGCCGCCGCATTATAGGCTGCGTCGGGGCCGTGCGCGGCCTGGCGCGCGGAGAGGTAGCGTTTGAAAAGCGCTGTGGCTCCCGGAACCTCGCCTGTCATGAGGCGCGCTTGCGTAGCCTTCAGCAACTCGCCACCGTTCAGAAACGCCGGCGCCTTGGCCTGCGCCGCGAGGTAGAATCGCTCGGCTTCGCCGAAGTGCCCGAGAGCGAAGTATGCGTCGCCCAGCGAATCGAGCGGATTTGCCTCGTTCGGCCGCAAGCGCTCATACGCGCGCAAGGCCCGCACAGCGGCAGGCAGGTCGCCGGAAAACGCCGCCGCGTAGCCCATGCTGTTCAGCGCCATGATATCGTCCGGCCGGATCGCAAGCGCCTGCCGGAATTCCGCGATGGCGTCCGGGTAGCGGCGCAGGCTCACGAGCGCCTCGGCCAGCGTGCGATGGTGATTGGGGTCCGCCGGGTCCAGACGCGTGAGCGCGCGCAGCGCCTCGACCTGCGCGTGAAAGTTGCGGTGCAATTCCGCCGCGGCCAGATCCAGCGCCGCGCGGTCGAGCGCTGTGAAGCGGTCCTGATGCGCGCGGGCCTGCCCCAGAATCTTCTCCGCTCCGGCGCGGTCTCCGTCAGCCAGCGCGGCGTCGAGCCAGAGCGTGTAGGCGCGCCCGAAATTTGGATCGGCGGCCAGTGCTTCCGCAAGATCGCCGGAAGCAGCGGCGGCATTGGGCGCCTCGAGAGCTACGACGTAGCCGCGCAGCGCCCGCTGGCTCCGCGTGCCGAACGGATAGGCGCCGCCCAATAGCTTCGCCATCCGGTCGGCCAGAGGAAAGATGCCATCCCGCAAAGGCCCCGCGACCGTGTCAGTGCGCGTCATTTTGCGCGACGCCACAGCCTCTTCGACCAAGGTGGCGCGCAGGGCGCCGTTGACTACCGAGTAGTAACCATAGACGATTTCGTTAGCGCCGGCCATCAACGCGGCGGTGCGTTCGGAAGAGATTCCCGGCCCGAAAAGCCTGCGCCCCAGCGATGCGTCAAACGCCTGAAGAGCGCGCCCCTGGATCGCGCAGCGCGCGGGAGATCCCTGCAACTCGCCGGACAGGATTTCGGAGAAACCGCACCCCATCCAATCGAGAGATTCATCCGGAGATAGGTTTTCAAAGCACAGCACCGCAACTTGCGGCACGGCCCGGCGGCCGTGGCTGCACGCGGCAAGAAGGGCGAGAAGGCAGAACGCAGCGACTGCCCGGGCTCGCGGCTTCAAAGGACCCGCGGTTTCAGTTTAAGCAGCGCCTGGAACTGAGGCGTCTCCCGCAGAGCGGCGAATTCAGGGTCCTCCATCAGCTTCTTGCGGTCCTTGAAGCCCTCTTCGAGAGCCTTGCGGATATACTCCAGCGCGCGATCGTTCTGGCCCTCCTTGGCATAGATCCTGGCCAGATAGTAGTGGAACTTGGCGCGTTCATCGACCGTACGTTCCTGTAACAGCACGCCGTAAGTGTTGTGGTGCTCGAAGATCTCAGGGTCCAGCCGGAGGGCCTTGTCATAGGCCACCAGCGCTTCTTTATACTTCTTCTCGGCGAAATAGCCGGTGCCCAGGTTGCTGTAGATCGATGCGGAATCGGGTTCCAGTTTCAGCGCTTTCTTATAGAACTTAACCGCCTTGCCATAGCGCCTTTCCGCGTAGTAGATGGTACCCGCGTTATTGACGGGTTCCGCGTACTTGCGATCGAGGTGCATGGCACGCTTATAGCGCTTCATAGCCGCGTCCAACTGCAGCAACTGATGGTAAGCGATCCCAATCTTATTCCAGATGACCGCGGAATTCTGGGGCGCCTTTTCGTAAGTTTCGATGGCTTCGCGATACATCTTGCGGGCCATGTAGATGTCGCCACGCACCTCGGGCGTTAGCGGTTCGGAGGGAGTAGTGACAGCGGGGGTGGTGGAGGACAGGAGCGGATCGCGAACGGGTTTCACGTCCTGCGCGAAAGCTCCCCCGAAGACAAGGCATGCCGCCCAAAGAACGGCGAGACTGCGCACGGAAAGCATACGGCCTCCCTTTGGCTTCTATTTAAACACACTGAGCAGACGCCGGAGCAGGCTCTTCTTCTGTTTCGGTTTTTGGGGCGCCTCGGCCGTCTGAGTGGGAGGCGGGGTTGCGGGCGGTGGATGTCGCGCGGCCACCACCCGGGAGGGCGCATCTGCGCGGGGCTGCGTCTGGTCCGCCGGAGGATTGGACGGCACTTGCCATCCAGCCACGTGGGTGACACCCTGTCCCTTGCCGTGCAGCGGACAATAGGTCACTGGCTGGGTGCCGGCGATATACACCTCCGTAATGGTTCGGGGGCAATAGGGAGTCGCCAGCAGGCCGGATTCCGGATCGATCTGCACCGAAACGATGCCGTCGGGAGCGTCAAAAGGCCGCGCATCCCGATAGGCGCGATACTCGAGGGCGCGCTTCATGAACTCCGTCCAGATGGGCAGCGCGGAGTGCGCGCCCTCCAGATCCAACTGGCGATCGTCGTCGAAGCCCACCCAGACGATGCACTCGAGTTCGGAAGTATAGCCGGCAAACCAGCCATCATGGGAAGTCCCGGTCTTGCCCGCCGCCGGCACCAGGAAGCCGCTCGCGCGCACCCCCGCGCCCGTGCCGCTGCGCAGCACTTCCTCCATCAGGTTGGTCATCAGGTACGCGACGCGCGCGTCGAGCACCGTGCGCTCTTCCGGCTTGTTGCTGTAAATCAGCTTCCCGTCCTGGGAACGCACGATGGAAACGAAATTGGGTTTCACGTACACGCCGTGATTGGCGAAGACGGTGTACGCTCCAGCCATCTCCATGGGGGTCTCGTCATAAGATCCCAAAGCTACCGCGGGGGTGGGCTCCAGGTCGTGCCCCAGGCCCGCTTTTTTGGCCAGATCTACGACGGCGTCAAAACCCACCATTTCTCCCACCTTCACCGTGGCCACATTCATAGACTTGGCCAGCGCCTCGCGGAAGGTGACGGTGCCGTGAAACTCGTGTTTGAAGTTGCTGGGCGCGTAAGGTTTATTGTCGTACCAGAAGGTGGTCGGCTCGTCGAGCACCGTCGTGCTGGCCGTCAAGATGCGCGGAGCGCCGTCCAGAGCGGTGTTCATGGCGGCGGCGTACACAAAGGGTTTGAAAATGGAGCCTGGCTGGCGCATGGCGAGCACGTGGTTCAACTGGCTCTGACCATAGTTGCGGCCGCCGGCGAGCGCCTTGATTTCGCCGGTGTGCGGGTCGAGCGCAATCAGCGCGCACTGCGCTTCGGGGACCGGCTTGCCTCTGAATCGCCTCTGTTTGCGGATGAGCGCGTCGACCTGCTGCATGCCGTCATGGATGGCCTCCGTGGCCGCCCGCTGCAGGTTCAGATCGAGCGTCGTATACACGCGGAACGAATTCGCCTGGAAGTCGATGTCCTGAAACCGGCTTTGCAGAAAATCGTTGACCTGGTCGACAAAGTAAGGCGCTTCCACCGACTGGCTGGCGCCTTTGGCCAGGTTCAAGGGCGATGCCACCGCCTGGTCATGCTCGCGGTCGCTGATGTCGCCGTTCTGGCGCATGAGGCCCAGCACCACGTTGCGCCGCTCCAGCACGCGATCCGGATCGCGGAACGGATTGTAATAGCCGGGCCGCTGGATCATGCCGGCCAGCGTGGCGGCTTCCGGCAAAGTGAGTTGGCGGATGTCCTTGCCGAAAAACGCTTGCGCCGCCTCTCCAAAGCCATTGATGCTGAAGCTGCCACGCCGCCCCAGATAGATCTGGTTGGCGTAGTCTTCGAAGATCTGCTGCTTGGAAAGCGTCTGCTCCAGCCGCAGCGTGATGAGCAACTCCGCCACCTTGCGCGTCCAGCGCTTCTGGGGCTCCAGCCACAGGTTGCGCGCAAGTTGTTGGCTGAGGGTGGAAGCGCCCTGCTCCTTACGCCCTTCCTTCAGGTCTATATACGCCGCCTTGATGATGCGCAACGGATCGAAGCCCTGGTGCTGGAAGAAGCGCTTGTCTTCCGCCGCGGTGACGGCGTTGACGAGCACTTTGGGTATGTCGGCGAACTTTACCAGCCGGCGCTTCTCGCGTTTGCGGTCGAACAGGTTGGTGATGAGCTGCGGTTCAAGCTGATATTGGCCGCGGCTGGTGTTGTCCCGCAGCGAAATGATCTGCGAGATGCGGCCACCGGCAAATTTGATGACCCCGGCTTCCTGGTCGAAGTAAGATTTCGGCCCGGGGTAGATCTCGATCCCTCCGTCAGCCCGCATTTGGAACGAGCCCATCGGGTTGCTGCGCGACTCGGTGTAACCGCAACTGCGCAGCTTGGCCGCGATCTGGTCGGCTGTGATCGCATCACCGACCGCCACCATCTCCGGCGCGGCGAAGATCTCGGCGGTTTTGGCAAAGGGACCGGCGCGCAGTTTCGCGTCGATCAGGCGGGAATATTTCGCGTAGTAATGTGTCAGTACGCCGGCGCCCACCAGGAACACCAGCGTCAGGGTAATCGCCAGGAACTTCCCGGCGGGATGCAGGAGGAACCGCACCAGGTATGCCCTCTGAGGCACGCGGACCCGGACATTGCGTTTCCGGTCAGATCTTTTCCCTGGCACCAGTCACCATTTTCTCATAGCGCACGCGGCGGACGCGGCCTGCGTGCGCCATTTCGGCCACTCCCTGACGGTTGTGGCTCAGAATGTCTGCACTAGCGCCCGGCGGCCAGCCGGTCGGCGAGCAGCGGCGGCAGCCCCGCCTGGCGGATCCTCTCCTGCGCCTTCCCTACGTCGTAGGGCACACGGTAGAAGATCAGGAAATGCTCGTCGCTGTTGTACAGCACGTAGGCGGCGCGCGCATCTCCGTCCCGGGGCTGGCCCACCGATCCGGGATTGATCAGATAGACGCACTCCGAGTCGAGTTCCAGCGTCTGACGCTCCTCTTGGGAGGGTGTCTTGCCGATGGTCTCGACGCGCGCGTGGTTCCAGATGAAGCCGCCCTGCACGTGCGTGTGGCCGAAGAACGTCAACGGCGAGCTCAGGTAACAGAAGACCAGCCCGGCATCGGCCGCACCCAGCATGTACTCGTCTTCGTCCAACGGAGAACCGTGCACCACCTGGAAACCGTCGAGCATGAGGGGCCCGCGCGGCAGGGCGCGGATGTATCCGGCATTTTCGGGCGTGAGCTCCTGCTGGGTCCACAAGGCCGCGGCGCGCGCCACCGGGTTGAACCACTCCAGGTCGTCAAGCCCCACGGAGGCTTTGTCGTGATTGCCCCGCACCACCATCGCTGCGTGCGCCCGCACCCACTCGGTCACCGCGTTAGGATCCGCGCCATAACCGATCAGGTCGCCGCAACAGATGGTTTTATCGTGCTTGCCGGCGGCGTGCTCGAGCACCGCCTCCAAGCCCTGCCAGTTGCCGTGAATGTCGCTCAGAATCAGGTATCGCACCGCGCGGCTATGCCTTCCTCAAGCGAAGCAGCGCGATTTCGGGAGGTGCGCCGATACGCGCCGGAATGCCAATGGTGCCGATGCCGCGCGTGACGTAAATCGCGGCCGCGCCCTTCCGGAAAAGACCATAGACGTACGGCGTGAAGAACCGCGCCGCGTTGAGGGACTGATGCAGGATCTCGACCGTCACCTGTCCGCCATGAGTGTGCCCCGCGAGGGTCAAGCCGTAGCCTTGCTTCACCGCCACCGGAAACACGTTGGGATTGTGCGACAGCAACACGTTGTACGCGCCCGGCAGAATCAGCTTCTTGCCGTACGGGAGGTAACGGCGCCCGGAGCTCTGATAGTCCACTCCGGCCACGTTGAGCACGGCGTTTCCGAATCGCAATGGCACCGCCCGCCGGCGCAAAAAATGCACGCCCAAACGCGCGCCTTCCCGCTCCGTGTAGTCTTCCACCCTGGCATAAACTTCGTGATTTCCGAGGCAGCCCAAAACACCCGCATCCGCGCGCAGGCGGGCGACCTGGCGCAGGCTGGCGTCGAGCGGGTCGCCGGCCGCGGTAATCAGGTCGCCTGTAACTAACGCCAGGTTGGCGCGCGTTTCATTGGCGCTGTCGATCACGCGCGCCAGGTTGCGCTCGCTCAGGAAAGCGCTCAGATGGATGTCGCTCACCTGCACGAGGCGCAGGCCGTCCAGGTCGACGGGCAGACCCGGAATGGGAATGTCGACTTCGCGCACATGAAAATCCAGGCGCTCGATGAATACACCGTAGCCCACCAGGGCGAAAGGTGCGGCGAGCAGCGCGCTTCCCGTGGCGTTGAGCAGTCTGCGGCGTGTGTGGCTGACCGCGTCCGGTACGGCACGTTTCGTCAAAAAGCGAAAACCACGGTACGCCAGATAGCCGGCGCTGGAGCCGAAAAGCCAGATCTCCGCCACCGCCCCGGCGATCTGTGTAACGGAGGGAGGCAGCAAAACGCGGCTATCCAGGAACAGGAACCCCATCGCCAGACCCACGGCCAGGAAAACGTAGACCACACCCAGGCACCAGCAGGTGGCACGCCACGGGCGCGGCGAGAGCCGCCGCCTGGCCGCCGCCAGGAACCGCCGGATCATGTGCCACTGCGTGAGGATGGTGACAAAGATGGCCAGGAGGTCAAACGGAGTATGCAAGAATACGTCCCTGTAATCCTTTATTATTCTAGCTGAGCCCCCCACCAGGCATGCAGCAGGATGCCGGCCGCGGTGATGGCGGCGGTTTCGGCTCGCAGGATGAGCGGACCGAGCGAGACGGGCGTCCAACCGGCGGCAGTTGCACCGTTCCGTTCGGCATCGGTCCAGCCGCCTTCCGGGCCGGTCAACAACGCCACGGAGTCCGAAGCACGCCTTTGCGGGGTGGGTGGCATTGCAATGAGCAGCGCCGGCGCGCCGGGCCTTTCATCCAGGAAGCAGCGAAGGGCCGCGGGCGTCTCGAGCGCGGCGGCCAGCGGTCGCGGCTCAGCGATCTCCGGCGGGCTGAGGCGACGCGCCTGCTGGCTACTCTCGCGCGCGATGCGGCGCCACCGTTCCAGCCGTGTCCTCGCCGCCTCGAACAGGCCTTTTTCGGCGCGGGCGGAGTTTACGGGAATAATGGCGGCCACGCCCAACTCGGTAGCCTTCTCGATCATCCATTCGAAACGGTCGAACTTGATGAGCGCGGCCAGCAGCGTGAGCTCGACCGGAAGCGGCGGCTGCTTCAGCTCTTCAAGCAGGATGAACTCCACGCGGTCCTTGGCGACAGCCGCGATCTCAGCCAGGTAGAGCTTCGCGCCATCGGAAACTTCGTAGCGTTGTCCGGGTTCGGCGCGCAACACGCGAGCGAGGTGGCGCGCCGTTTCGCCGCGCACTTCGGCGGTATTGTCGCGAACGCGGTCGGCCAGGAAGCGGCGGCGGGCCATGTGACGATGTTCGCACGCGGCTGGTCAAGCGGGACCGAAGACTTACAATACATGCTTATGATCGCTTTGCTGCGGGGCGTCCTACTGGAGAAGCATCCCAACCAGGCGGTGGTGGATGTGGGCGGCGTGGGATACGACGTAACCATTCCGGTATCGACCTACACGCACCTGCCGGAGGCCGGCGCCGAAGTGCGGCTCCGCATCCACACGCACGTGCGCGAAGACGCTCTGGCTCTGTACGGCTTCCTCACTCAGGACGAAAAAGCGCTCTTCGAGAAGCTGATCTCGGTCAGCGGCATCGGTCCCAAGATGGCCATGGCGGTGCTCTCCGGAATTCCGGCGCTGGACCTGATCGCGAGCATCCGGCGCGGCGAAGTCGAGCGACTGGTGCGCATCCCGGGCGTGGGCAAGAAAACAGCCGAGCGCATGGTGCTGGAGTTGCGTGACAAGATGCCCGCGCCCTCCGGTGAAGAACCGGCCGCCGCACCGGGTGCGCCCGGCGCCGCGCTGACCGCCGTCGAGCAGGACGTTCTCTCGGCGCTGCTGAACCTGGGTTGCGCGCGTCCCGCCGCCGAGGCTGCCGTGCGCAAGACCCGCGTGGGCGGCGCCGCTCCCGCCGCCGACGCCGAATTCGAGCCGCTCTTCCGGCGGGCCCTGGAACTGGTACGTTAAGCTGAAACGGATGCCCGATCGGGAGCTTGTTTCCGGCGCGCGCCAACCCGAAGATGCGCAATTCGAGGCCGGACTCCGCCCCCGCAGCCTGGCCGACTTTGCCGGCCAGAAGAAGCTCAAAGAGAATCTGTCCATCGCCATCGAAGCCGCCCGCCTGCGCAACGAGGCCATGGATCACGTGCTGCTCTACGGCCCGCCCGGCCTGGGAAAGACCACGCTGGCCTGTATCATCGCCGAAGAGTTGCAGGTGCCCATCACCACGACTTCCGGGCCGGTGCTGCAAAAGAAGCTCGATCTGACCGGCATCCTGAGCAACATCCGCGCGCGCCAGGTCTTCTTCATCGATGAGATCCACCGGCTGATGCCCGACGTCGAGGAGATGCTGTATTCGGCGCTCGAGGATTTCCGCGTGGATATTCTGGTAGGCACCGGTCCGGGCGCGCGCACACACTCACTGCCCATGCCGCGCTTCACGGCCATCGGCGCCACCACGCGCCAGGGGCTGATCAGCGCGCCGCTGCGAGGCCGCTTCGGGCTGGTGCTGCGGCTCGATCCGTACGCGGTCGACGAGCTCAAGACCATCGTGGAGCGCTCGGCGAAACTGCTGGCGGTGGAGATCGACAGCGATGCCGCCGAAGAAATCGCCCGCCGCTGCCGGGGCACGCCGCGCATCGCCAACCGGTTGCTGCGGCGCGTCCGCGACTATGCGCAGGTGCGCGCCGATGGCCGCATCACGCAGGCCGTCGCGCAGGACGCGCTGAACCTGCTGGAGGTGGATCGCTACGGCCTCGATGAGATCGACCAGAAGATCATGCTCACGATTCTGGAGAAATACCGCGGCGGACCGGTGGGGCTGAACACCATCGCGGCTTCGATTTCCGAAGAAGCCGATACGATCGAAGAGGTCTACGAGCCGTACCTGATCCAGCTTGGCTTCCTGAACCGCACGCCGCGCGGCCGGGTGGCGACCGATTCGGCGTACGAGTATTTCCAGATTCAGCGCCGCTTCCGCGGCGATCATCCGTCGTTGTTTTGAGGGCCCATGAAGAAGGTGTACCTGGGGCTGGGGTCGAACTTGGGCGATCGGGAAGGGATGCTGCAGCAGGCGGTGCGGGCGCTCGATTCGCCGCGCCTGCGCGTCCTGCGGATCTCGCCGGTCTATGAGACGGAGCCGATGGATGTCCCCGGCCAGCAATGGTTCCTGAACCTGGTGGTGGAAGCGGAGACGGACCTGTTCCCCTTGCAGTTGCTGCACCGGACCAGCAAGGTGGAAGCGCAACTGGGCCGCCGCCGCCTGGCGCCCAAGGGGCCGCGCACCATCGACATCGATATTCTGTTGTTTGGCAATTCAGTGGTGAGCACTCCCAGGCTCGAAATTCCGCATCCGCGATTCCGCCAGCGCCGCTTCGTGCTTGCGCCGCTGGCGGACCTCGCTCCGGATCTGCGCGATCCGGTGACTCGCCAAACCGTGCGCGAGTTACTCGGTGAGTTGCAGGGACAGATAGTGCGCCGGATCGGTGGGTTAAAATCGGACGAAGGCGATGGCGAACTTGTTCCAGATTAAGCGCGTCAACGGCGTCAGTGACGACACCGTCAAGGCCAAGACGGGCAAGAAATGGGACGAGTGGTTCAAGATATTGGACAAGGCTGGCGCGCGCATGATGGACCATCGCGAAATCGTTAGCCTGGTGAACGCGCAGCTTGGGCTGACGCCCTGGTGGAGCCAGTTGCTGATCCTGGGATACGAACAGGATCGTGGCATCCGCCGAAAGCATCAGCGCGGCGAACGTTACGAGGTGGACCGCAGCAAGGCGATTGCCGCGCCGCTCGAGACGGTGTGGGACGCCTGGCATGATCCGGCCGCGCTGTCGCGCTGGCTGCCCGGCGCCAGCTTCGAAGTTCGGGGATCGACTCCGCACAGGACCCTGCATTTGAACTGGCCCGATGACACGCACGTGGCCGTCAAGTTCACGGAGAAAGCCGGCAAGACGCGGGTGGTGGTGTGTCACGGCCGCCTGCGGACCAGCGCCGACGTGACGCGTCTGCAGGATTACTGGACCGGCGCCTTGAGCCGCCTGCGCGACATGCTGGCCGGCTGAACCGCGATACACTCGTCTGGTATGCGGAAAGCCTTTCTCTGCCTTGCTGTGGCGCTGGCCGCGTTCGCTCAGCAGCGGCCGCAGTTCAACGACGGCGACGCGCACGGCGATGCGCCCTATCTGATCGAAGATGGCTGGC
>Ga0335078_10009891_pt1 | contig 14119 bp, 13 predicted proteins | sample Lox_Sample_32_FD_206711 | JGI IMG/M metagenome (GOLD analysis project Ga0335078, IMG submission 206711) | Soil microbial communities from Loxahatchee National Wildlife Refuge, Florida, United States - Lox_Sample_3.2 | ecosystem: Environmental > Terrestrial > Soil > Wetlands | place: USA...
ACCTGACCCAGGCCGGACGTGATCTCACGCCGGTCCTGCGCGCGCTGGTCACCTGGGGCGACCGCTGGGTGTCAGACGAGCCGCCCGCCACCCTCATGCACGGTGATCACGAGCTGGCCGTGGGCTGGATCTGCCGGGAGTGCGGCGCCGAAGCCAGCCCGGAGTCGGTGTCCGTCCGGCCCAACGTCCCGGGCTGGGACATCCGCGGGCCGGCCGGCCCTGCCCCGGCGGCCGGGCAGGACCGGCCGCCGGCCGCCCCCGGCGCCGGGGGCGGCCCCGGCTGAGCGCAGGCCAGCCTGGTTACCCGGGGGCCGGGCCGGGCTGCCCCGGCTCCAGCTCGCTGAGATCGACCGGGCACTCCTCGTGCTGCCACTGGCCGTCGGCCCGCAGCCGGACGTCCTCGCCCGCCGCGATGACCCGCCCGCAGCGGGCGCAGTGCTGCCCCGGCGCGTGCAGTTCGTTGTCGTCGGCTTCGACGTAGAGGTTGGCCCGCTCCTGCTGCTCGCTCTCCTCGATCTCTTCCTCGACCAGCTCGTCGCGCTCGACGGGCAGCATATGCTCCTCGCGGAGCTCCGCCAGGCGCTGCTCCCGGCGTTCTTCCTCGCCGAATTCCGGTCCGTAGTCAGGACGTACAGTCATGGCGCCCCCAGCGTCGGGTCGGGCCGCGGGCGTGGCCCGCCGTCACCAAGCTTAGTCTGGCACCGCGGGCCCGGCCTGTGTCAGCCCGTAGCCACCCGGAGCCGGGCAAACTCCGCGGCCAGGGCGCCCGGCGTGTAGTGCGCGTTGAGCCCGCTGGGGTTGGGCAGCACCCATATCCGGGTCGCCCCGACGGCCGTGTCCTGCGGGCCGACCTGGGCACCCGGGTCGCCGAACGCCGTCCGGTAGGCGGTGACGCCGAGGACCGCGAGCCAGCCCGGGGCCAGCCGGGTGAGCTTGCTGGTGAGCAGCCCGGCCCCGGCCCGCAGTTCAGCCGGGCTCAGCTCGGCCGCCCGGGCGGTGGCGCGGGCGGCGATGTTGGTGATGCCCAGGCCCAGGCCCAGCAGCAGGTCCTGCTCGTCCGGCCGGAGCTGCCGCGGGGTGAACCCGGAGTGGTGCAGCGCGGGCCAGAACCGGTTACCCGGCCGGGCGAAGTGGTGACCGGTGGCCGCTGAGTACAGGCCCGGGTTGATGCCCGCGAAGAGCACCCGCAGGCCGGGCGCGATGACGTCAGGGATCGTCCGGCCCCGGGCCGCTACCAGGTCGGCCGGGGCCGGCCGCCAGCCGGCCGGGGGGCCGGCCCGCCGGGGAGCCTTGGGCACAGGCTCACCTTAACGCCGGGCCCGGTTCGCCCGCTAAACGACCTTTAATCAGCCTAATGACTGGCCAGTTACCGGGAAATACCACGGGCTTACGTTAGTGACCTGTGTTTAACGGCACTCCCGAATGGCTACTGATAAAGATCAGAATGCTTGAGGGAAGTCACCATCAGGCAGGTCTTGCTTTTTACCGGTGCCGGCCCTCTTGGCAAGCAGTGAATAAGCGCACTGGGGGTGACGCACTATTCACTACCGGAAGTTATAGCGATTCTTCCGCTGCCCGGCGCAGATCAGCCGGGCGGCCGGCATTTCAGCGCCCCGCGTGCGTGATGGTCGCCGAAGGCGACACCGGCGCCCTGACCCCGCGTCCACATCCGCCGCCAGTGCGGCCACCCGTTGCCCGGCGTTGGCTGGCACCTGCCCAGGGGCGGAATCCGAGCGCCGCAAGCGCCCCACCGAAGGCTCCCTTTGTCACCGAAGAGAACTTCCAGCCGCAACTCTGCCCGGCTGGCCGCCGTGCTGGCAGGTACCACCATCGTCCTGGCCGGTTTCCTGGGCACCGGCACCGGCACCGGCGGCCCGGCCCGGGCTGGCGGTCCCAGTGCCGCGGCCGCCGCCGTCCCGGCCGCCAGCACACCAGGGAGCGCGCGGAGCGCGGCGCTGACCGCCTACGGTCTGCCCGGCTGGCGCCACCGGCCTGGCCGGCCCGCCCGCTGGCCGCGCGCACGACAGCACCACCCGGCCCGGCACCACCCGGCCCGGCACCATTCCCGGCGCCACGGGCCGCGGGTACACGGCACACCCAGGCGGATCGCCCGGTCGCTGCTGGCTGGTTACCACTGGGCCCAGTGGCAGTTCCGCTACCTCAATCTGCTGTGGATGCGGGAGAGCGGGTGGAACCGTTTTGCCGCCAACCCATCGTCCGGCGCGTACGGAATCCCGCAGGCCGTGCCCGGCGACAAGATGGCCAGCGCCGGGCCTGACTGGCGGTCCAGCGCGCGGACCCAGATCATCTGGGGCTTGGGCTACATCAGGGAGTGTTATGGCACGCCCTGGCGGGCCTGGCAGCATGAGCTAGCCGACGGCTGGTACTGACCTGGCTCAGCACCGGGCCAGCAGGGCCAGCAGCACGCGGACCTCGCGCCGGCTGACCAGCGCGTCGAAAGTCAGCTCGCTGCGGCAGAACCGGGCGAACGCATGCCAGCCCTTGGGCGACGCCAGGCCCAGGTGGAAGGCGCCCGGGTGCCGGGTGAAGCCGGCCAGCAGCTGGCGCCCGGCGGCCATCTCGGGCAGCAGTACCTGGCGCACCGCGGCCGGGTAAGCGTCCAGGGCCTGCTGCACCCTGGCCGGATCGCAGGCGGCGGCCGCCCCGGCGGCCGCCGCCCCGGCCAGCGCCCCGGACCGCAGCGCGAAGCTGATGCCCTCCCGGGTCCACGGTTCCAGCAGCCCCGCCGCGTCCCCGGCGACCAGCACCCGCCCGGCGCGCAGCGGGGAGTCATCGGCCCGGCAGCGGGTCAGGTGGCCGGAATCCCGTTCGGCCGGGTAGCCGGCCAGGCCCAGCCGGCGGGTGAAGTCACGCAGATACTGGCGGGTCCGCTCGCCGTGCCCCCGGGCGGCGATCACCCCCACGGTGAGCCGGTCGCGCTTGGGGAACACCCAGCCATAGGAACCGGGAATCGGCCCCCAGTCGAGCAGCAGCCGTCCCTGCCACTGCGCGGCGACCGGTGCCGGGACCGGGATCTCCAGTTCCAGGCCGAGATCAGTCTGCTCGAACCGCACCCCGGCGTGCCGCGCGGTGACACCGGACGACCCGTCCGCGCCAACCAGCGTGCGGGCGCGCAGCACCGTCCCGTCCGCCAGCCGGGCCCAGGCCTGGCCGCCGCGCTGGCCGATGCCCCGGACCGGCGCCCGCTGGCGCAGCGTGACCCCGGCGCCGACGGCCGCCTGGCGCAGCGCATCGTCGAACTCCTCCCGGGACACCATGGCCAGCAGCGGGTCCGGGGAGGAGCGGGTGAACTGGCGGCGCCCGTTCAGCGTGGCGGTGACGGTGTGCACGGTGTCCCGGGCGGGCACCTGGATCTGGCCGCCGGCCGCAGCCAGCGAGGCCCCGATCAGGCCCCCGCCGCAGGTCTTGTAGCGCGGGTGCGCGGCCCGCTCGACCACGACCGTGCTGGCGCCCGCGGCCGCGGCCGCCAGCGCCGCCGACAGGCCGGCCGGCCCGCCGCCGATGACCGCGACATCCCACTCCCGCAGTTCCGCCACTCCCGCAGCGTAGACGAGGCGGCGGCCGGGAAATCTGTTGCGCCGGCCCGCGCCTGGCCGCAGGATATGGCGGTGACCTGGACAGCTCCTGAGATAACCCGGGTGGACCCACCGACTGTGGCGGGCGAGCGTGCCTCGCTGGAGAGCTGGCTGGACTTCCACCGCGCCACGCTGCTGTACAAGTGCCAGGGCCTGACCGGCGAGCAGCTGGCCCGGCGGGCAGTGCCGCCCAGCTCGCTGTCCCTGCTCGGGCTGGTCCGGCACATGACCGAGGTGGAGCGGGCCTGGTTCCGGCGTCGGGTCGCGGGCCAGTCCGGGCTCGCCTTCCGGTACTGCACCGGCGATCTCCCGGACGGCGACTTCGACCTGGCCGGGCCGGGCGGCGCCGAGGCTGGCTTCGCCGCGTTCCGGGAGGAGTGCGACCTGGCCCGGGCCGCCGCCGCGGGCCGGCCGCTGGACGGCACGTTCCAGCACGAGCGCTATGCGCAGGAGATCGACCTGCGCTGGGTTTACACGCACATGATCGAGGAGTATGCCCGGCACAACGGGCACGCCGACATTCTGCGCGAGCAGATCGACGGGATGACCGGCGACTAGGACACGGCCTGCGGCGGCAGCGTGGCGGGCAGCCCGAAGAGGGGGAACAAGCTGCCGCCGTCAAACCGGGTGATGGCGCTGATCCGGTGGCCGGCCAGGGTGAGCAGGAGAAGGCTGTGCGCGTGCCCGCCTGGCGCGCACCGGCCGGTGCGGTAGTAGCCGAACGCGGGCTGGTGGTTGGCGCGGGTGGGTACCAACCGCGCCACCTGGAGCTGCCACCAGGGCCGGGTCCGGAAAAACCGGGCGATCGCGGCCTGGCCCTGGTACTCCAGCGGCTCGGGCGGCATCGTCAGCCAAGCATCCTCGGTGAGCAGGGCCACCAGCCGGTCTGTGTCGGCGGCCTCGAACGCGTCGGCAAAGGCGCTGGTGAGCTCGCGCTCCCGGGCCGAGCGCGGCGCGGGGGCGCTGTCCCGGCCCACGGCAGGAAGCTGGGCGGCGAGCGTGGCGCGGGCCCGCTGCAGGGCGCTGTTCACCGACACCTCGCTGACGGCGAGCATGCCGGCCGCCTGCGCCGCGGGGTAGCCAAGCACGTCCCGCAGGACCAGGACGGCGCGCTGCCGGGGGGGCAGGCGCTGCAGCCCGGTCACGAACGCCAACGCCACCGCTTCCCTGGTCTCGTAGCGTGCTTCTGGGCCGGGCGCGGTGTCGGGCAGGCCGTCGAGCAGTGTGTCCGGGTAGGGCTGCAGCCACAGCGGCTCGGTCCGGCGGGTGGGCTCTGGCGGCGGGGCAGACCAGTGGGAGATGACCGCGGCCGCCGGGCGGCGGCGGGTGGCGCGTAGCGCGTTCAGGCACCGGTTGGTCGCGATCGTGTGCAGCCAGGAGCGCATCGAGGCGCGTTCCTCGAACCGGTCAAGGCCGCGCCACGCGGCCAGCAGAGTCTCCTGCAGCGTGTCCTCGGCGTCCTGGACTGAGCCGAGGATCCGGTAGCAGTGCAGCTGCAGCTCGCGCCGGTAGGGGTCGGTGAGTTCGCGGAACGCCTCACCATCGCCCGCCCGGGCGCGGGCCAGCGCGGTCGTGGTCACGATCACCTCCTCGCCTCGCCCTTCGCCGGGTCCTTAACCGTAATGACACCAGCCGGGCCGGAAAGTCACCGGTCAGTTCGCGGCGGCCCGGGGTGTCTCAACCAGCAGCAGGCAACACAACGCAACCTGGAGGACACGTGAACACCGCGAGCAGGCAGGCCGCCGTGACCCGCGCCCAGGGCTGGGCGCTGGCGATAGCGTCGGTGGCGTCGTTGATGGTCACACTGGACCTGCTGGTCGTCGCGACCGCGCTGAGCACGATCCGCCGGGATCTGGGCGCCTCGATCGGGCAGCTGGAGTGGACGGTCAACGCCTACACCCTGGCCTTCGCGGCGTTGCTGATGACCGCGGCCGCGGTGGGCGACCGGTTCGGCAGGCGGCGGGTGTTTGCCGTCGGCCTGGGCGTATTCGCTGCGGGCTCGGCGGCGTGCGCCCTCGCCCCCGGGGTGGGCGCGCTGATCGCGGCGCGCGCGGTGCAGGGCGTCGGCGCGGCGATGGTCATGCCACTGGCGCTGGCGCTGCTGAACGCGGCCGTCCCGGCCCACCGCCGTGGCTGGGCGATGGGGATCTTCGGCTCAGTGACCGCGCTGGCGGTGGTGGTCGGGCCGGTGCTGGGCGGCGCGATCACCCAGGGCCTTGACTGGCAGTGGATCTTCTGGCTGAACGTGCCAATCGCCCTGCTCACCATCCCGCTGGCGGTGCGCCGCCTGGCGGAGGGCTACGGGCCGCGCGCCGCGCTGGACCTGCCCGGAGTGGGGCTGGGCACTGGCGCGGCGCTCGGGCTGGTGTGCGGCCTGGTGCGCGGCAGCTCGGCCGGCTGGGCCAGCCCCGAGGCTGCCGGGACACTCGCGGCGGGCGCACTGCTGGCCGTGGCGTTCACCGGCTGGGAACTTCGGGCCCGCGCGCCGATGCTGCCAATACGCTTGTTCGCCAGCCGGGGCTTCTCCGCGGGCAACGCGGCGGTCTTCCTCGCGAACGCATCGGTGACTGGGGCGGTCTTCTTCATGGCCCAGTTCCAGCAGGCCGGCCTGGGCCAGGATCCGCTCGGCGCCGGGCTGCGGCTGCTGCCCTGGGGCGTGGCACCATTCCTGATCGCACCGAGGGCGGGGAAACTGGCTGACCGGATCGGCGAGCGGCCACTGGTCGTCGCCGGCCTGCTGCTGCAGGCCGGCGGATTCGCCTGGATCGCCTTCCTCGCCGCCCCCGGGCTGGCCTACCCGGTGCTGCTCGCACCGATGATGATCTCCGGCGCCGGGATCGGGCTGGCCCTGCCCGCGGTGACCAAGGCCGTGGTCGGCTCGGTCCCGCGCGCCGACATCGGCAAGGCGTCCGGCAGCTTCAGCATGATGCGCCAGCTCGGCGGCGCGTTCGGGGTGGCGATCCTGGCCGCGGTGTTCGCCGCGGCCGGCGGCTACACCTCAGCCGCCGCGTTCAGCGACGGGTTCGGGCCGGCCATCGCGGCCGCGGCCGGCCTGGCCCTGGCCGGGGCCGCGGCCGGGCTGGCCCTGCCCGGCCGGCCAGGCGGGGCGCAGCACGCGCCGACTGGGCAGGTGGCAGCGGCCCGGCAGCCGCGCCGGGTCGATGCCTAGCCCGGCGGAGCCGGGTCCGGTGCGGGTGCCATTACCTACATCCCGGCCATGACAACTGTCACGGGCACGTCGTGACAGTTACCGCTCGGGCCAGCCGCCCGGCGATGCCACGATGACGGTATGACAGTGACGAACACGGCCGGCGGGCGGGAATCCCCGTGGGCCGCCACCACCCAGCCCGCGCCGGTCGCCCTGCGGGAGATACGCAAGAGCTTCGGCTCGGTCCAGGCGGTGCGGGGCATCGACCTGGACGTCGCCCCTGGGGAGATCGTCGCGTTCCTGGGCCCCAACGGCGCGGGCAAGACATCCACCATTGACATCATCCTGGGCCTGTCCCACCCCAACCGGGGCACCGTCTCGGTCTACGGCATGCACCCCAGGCAGGCCATTTCGCGCGGGCTCGTCTCCGCGGTGATGCAGACCGGCGGCCTGCTCAAGGACTTCACTGTCCGGGAGACCGTGGAATACACGGCGAGCTTGTTCGCCCGGCCAAGGCCGGTCGGCGAGGTACTGAACCGGGCCGGGATCACCGGCATCGCTGACCGCCGGGTCGGCAAGTGCTCGGGCGGTGAGCAGCAGCGGCTGCGCTTCGCCATGGCCCTGGTGCCCGACCCGGAATTGCTGATCCTGGACGAGCCGACCACGGGGATGGATGTCGAGGGACGGCGCGGCTTCTGGGCGGCGATCCGGCAGGACACGGCCCGGGGCCGGACCGTGCTGTTCGCCACGCACTACCTGGAGGAGGCTGACGCCTACGCGGACCGGATCATCCTGCTGCGGCACGGCACGATCGTCGCGGACGGTACCTCGTCCGAGGTCAAGGCGATGGCCGCGGGCCGCACGGTCCGGGCCACGCTGGCCAACCCTGACCCGGCCCGGCTGAGCACGGTCCCTGGCGCGGACAACGTGGAGGTGCGGGGTGACACCGTGCTGATCCACTCCACTGACAGCGACGCGGTGGCCAGGTACCTGCTGACCAATACGCAGGCTCGGGACCTGGAGATCAACACCCGGGGCCTCGAAGACGCGTTCATTGCCCTGACCAGCGAAGACAGTCAGACCCCCGCAGGAGGATCCCGATGACCACCCAGTCAGCCCCGGCGTCCGCCGCCTGGAGCAGGGAAGCTCCCGGCCTGGGCGGGTTCAACGTGACCGTGCTCAGGCTGGAGATCCGCCGTCTGCTGCGCAACCGGCGCACGGTCATCTTCGCGCTGATCTTCCCGGTCGTGTTCTTTCTGGCCTTCGGGCTGAACAAGGCCTACGCGGGCGATCGGTACGGGCACGGCAACGTGTCGGCGTTCGTCATGATCAGCATGGCGCTGTACGGGGCCGTGCTGGCTACCACCAGCGGCGGGGCGATGGTCTCGATCGAGCGGGCGGCCGGCTGGAGCCGCCAGCTCCGGCTGACCCCGCTCTCCCCCGTGGCGTACATCGTGATCAAGATGCTCACCGCGATGACGCTTGGGCTCGCGTCGGTCATCGTGGTCTTCGCCGTGGGCGGCCTGACGGGCAAGCCCTCGATGCCGATGTACCTGTGGATCGTCAGCGCGGCTAGCGTCTGGATCGGCTCGCTGGTGTTCGCCGCGTTCGGCCTGTTCATGGGCTACCTGCTGCCGACGGAGAACGTCATGCAGTTCCTGGGCCTCGGGCTCGCCCTGCTGGCCTTCGCCGGGGGCCTGTTCATCCCGCTCAGCCAGTTCCCGCACATCCTGCAGGACATCGCCCAGTACACGCCGCTGTATGGGCTCAACCAACTGGTGCACGCGCCGCTGCAAGGCGTGGGGGTTCAGCTGGGCTGGGCGGTCAACGCCGTCGCCTGGCTGGCCATCTTCGCCGGTGGCGCCGTGTGGCGGTTCCGCAAGGACACCGCGCGCGTCTGACCCGGGCCTGGAACGCCCGCGGGCCGGGCGCAGTAACCTGCGCGGGCCCGCGGGCGGGCTGGTGGGAGTGGACCGGGGGCGGCCGGCTACCGCACGACGCACCCGGTGCTGTGGCCGTCCTGGGGGAACGCCTCGGCCAGGGCCCGCGCGATGTCCCGGCCCCGCGCCGCGTACCCGGCCGAGGTGAAGTGGATCCCGTCGGAGATGTACCACTTGGCCCGGGCCAGCGCCGCCCAGTCGAACACCCGCAGGTTCGGGTACCGCGCGCAGGCCCGGAGCAGGGTGGCGTTCCAGGTCAGCATGTTGGCCTCGGAGTAGGGCCCGCTGGCCAGCAGGGACCGCAGGTTGACCCACATCACCGGCTCGCCGTGGGCGGCCGCCATCATCCGCTGGATCCGGGTCATCAGCCCCACCTGGGAGCCGACGGCGACATCCGCGGTGTCGTTGGTGCCCAGCGCGAGCACCCAGCAGCCGCGGAACCCGCCCTGGTAGCTGGCCCGGGCCGCGTCGTATCCGTTGACCTGGCCGGGCAGCACCTCGACCACGGAGCGGGCGCCCGAGATGTCGGCCCGCACGCTGCGCACCCCGACGTCGTGGTACTGGGCGGCCAGCCGCCGGGCCGGGTCGGGCAGGTAGTCCGGGGAGATCAGGCCCTCCGAGGTGGAGTCCCCGATGTGCATCACGGCCCGGCACGAGGTCCGGACCCGGCCCCTTGGCACCGCGGCGGCAGAGCCACTCGCGGCGGAGCCGGGCCCGGCCGGGGCCCCGCCTGCCGTGTTGCCCGGCGGGGGCGGCAGCACAGCGCCCGCGGCCAGGGTGCTGCCGGCGCTGTTGCTGCCGCCAGCGGCCGGTACCGCGCCGCTCAGCCCGGCGCAGGCCAGCGCCACGACCATGGCACCGCTGGTCACCGCCGCCCAGCGGCGCAGCCCGGCTGGCTGTGCCGCCCAGGCCTGCCGGTCCCGCAGCCGGTGCCAGAGCCGGCCCAGGGCGCCACGGCGGATCGGTTCCTCCACGAACCGCCAGGACACCGCGGCGATCCCGACGCTGGCCACGACCTGAACCGCGGCCCGGGGCAGGTCCGGCGCCGGGTTGGCCGGCGAGGTGAGCAGGATGACCGGGTAGTGCCAGAGGTAGATGCCGTAGGACCGGACGCCGAGCCAGCGCAGCGGGCGCCAGCCCAGGGCCAGCCCGACCAGGCTGCCGGGGCACGCGGCGGCGGCCAGCACACCCGCGGTGGCCACCGACAGCGCCACCAGCCCGCCCTGGTAGGTCAGCGGCGAGTACTGGCCGACCCGCCAGATCATCAGGCCGATCACGGCCAGGCCGGCCATTCCCGCACCGTCCAGCGCGAAGCTGGCCCACCGGGCCGGCCGGGATGCCCGGCGGCTGGGCCAGAGCATGGCCAGCGCCGCCCCGATGAGCAGCCCGCAGGCCCTCGTGTCGGATCCCTCGTAGATGCGCGTCGGGTCATATCCGGGGTGATACAGCGCGACCATCAGCACGGCCGACCCGGCGGCCAGGGCCAGGGTGGGCAGCGCCAGCCAGCGCACCGCGGTCGCCCGCCGGCCGCGCAGGCAGCACACACCGATTAGCAGCAGCCACGGCCAGACCAGGTAGAACTGCTCTTCCACGGCGAGCGACCAGAGGTGGTCGAACGGCCCGGGCGGCGCGAACCGGGCGAAATAGGAGCTGTGCGTAGCGATGTAGTACCAGTTGCTGGAGTAGGTGGCGGCGCCGGCCACCGCGCCGCGCAGGCTGGCCAGCCGCGCCGGGCTCATCACGGTGATCCAGGCGGTCACCACAGCCAGCATCACAAACAGGGCCGGCAGTAGCCGGCGGGCCCGGCGGAGCCAGAAATCTGCCAGGTCCAGCCGGCCCCGCGCGCACCAGTGGCCGAGCAGCAGATCGGTGATGAGATAGCCGCTCAGCGTGAAGAACACCCCGACGCCGAGGAGCCCGCCCGGCGCCCAGCCGAGCTGCTCGTGGTAAGCGATAACGGCTAGGACGGCCAGCGCGCGCAGCCCGTCCAGGCCCGGCATGTAGCGCTGGCCGGAGCGTACCGGTTCCGGCATGGTTATCCCCCTGGCCGCGGCCCGCCCCGGCCGGCTCCCCCTGTCCGGCAAGGTCCCGGTTGTGCGCGGCAGGAATTGGACTACCCAGCGTTACTAGTTCATTACACATAGTTATTGCCAAAGTTTTGGCCGGCCGTCCCCGGCTGGTATGGCATGTCCGGCCATTAGCCCAGATAAGCCCCGCCGTTACCGCACTGGCGGAAGTGCCGGTTCACACCACCGCCCGGGCGGCCGGTCATAGGGCCCGGGTGCAGACCATCAGGTCCTGCCCGGGACCGCTGTAGCCCGGCACCGGCCCGGCGACGGCAAAGCCCATCGCCCGGTGGAAGCTGATCGAGGTGCTGTTCACCGAGGCGGTGACCGCACTGACCGTGCGCCGCCCGCCGGCCCGGGCCAGCGCGAAGAACTCGGTGTGCAGGAGCCGGGCCAGCCCGCCGCGGCGGGCGTGCGGGGCCACCCCGGCGAAGTGAATGTAGGCCTGGCCCGGCTCGGCCGGCGACAGGATGCCGATGAGGAACGCCGCCAGCCCGGCCGGCTCCTCGATCACCAGGCTGGTGCGGTGGAAGTGATCAAGGAACAGCCGGGGCAGGGCCGCGAGGATGGGCCGCCCCCACCATCCGTCGGCGGCCGCGGCGATCGCATCGTAGTCGGCCGGGCGGGCCGGGCGGGGCCGGCCGGCGCCGGTGCTCACCCCCGGCCACCCGGTGCCACCCCGGCGCCCGGGCTGGCCCACTGGCTGCTCCCGTCCACCAGCGGCGCGGTGCACGGCGGCCCGTCGGCGACGCTCAGCCGCGGCGGCCCGTCGGCCGGGACGCTGACGATCATGGCTGACCGGGTGCCGTACCGCGCCGTGTGCACGCAGGCCGCGGACACCTCCGCGGGCTGGGCCGGGCCGCCTGCCCCGGCCGGCCGCGGGCCGCCGGTGGGCTGATGGTCGGCCAGCACGGCGGCCAGCGCCGTCTCCACCTGGGCCGCCGGGCCGGCCAGGGCCGGGGCGATCCGCCCGGCGATATACCGCTGCTTGGCGGAGTCCTGGCGCAATGGCGCGTTCTCCAGAACGTAACTCCCGGGTGGCAGCTCGGTTACGTCCGGCTGGTGGCCGCCAGTGACGCCGATCGAGTAGAGCCGGTGCCGGTCGCCAACCAGCAGCCAGCATGGGTTGTAGTCGGCGGGATCCAGCCGGGCGCATACCTGCGCGACCGCGGTGGCCGCGTCCGGGTAGGCCGCGAAGGCCAGGGGCAGTTCACCACGCGACCGGCGGGTCGGGTCCCGCCCGGCGGACGGCTGGTTGGTCAGGCCGGCCACCAGGCCGTGCTCGCTGACCGCCAGCCACGTCCCGCCGGCCAGCTTGTCACGGCCGCCGAGAATCCGCGGCTGCCGGTCCCGCAGCACAGTGAGCGGCACCGCGGGCCGCTGGTAAAGCTCGTCCCGGTTGGCCGCCACGATCAGCGGCGCGCCCGCGACGATCCGGGACGCCACGATGAGCAAGCACACGGCTGTGACGTTACCCGCGGCCGGCTGGGGCCGCATCCGCCGATGAGTATGGCCAGCCGCGGCGGTCTGAACGTCATGCGGACACCTGCGGGTGGGGGCGGGGCCGGGCTAGCCGGGGCTGAGCTGTGGTGGGCTGAGTATGGCGCGGGCGAGCCGCTCGTGCTGCTGCACGGTGGCCTGGTCGACGCGCGGTTCTTCGCGCGCAACGTGGCCGCGCTCGCGGAGCGGTTCCGCGTCTACACCCCCGACGCCCGGGGTCACGGGCACACCCCGGATACGCCCGGGCCGTTCACCCCGGAGCTGCTGCTGCAGGACGCTATCGGGTTCCTGACCCGGGTGGTGGGCGGGCCTGCCCATCTGGCCGGGCACAGCATGGGAGCCAGCACGGCCCTGCTGGCCGCCCTCCGCTACCCGGCCCTGGTGCGCCGGCTCATCCTGGTCAGCGCGAGCATCCGGCGCAGCGGCCAGCCGGGCGGGCCGGCGCTGCACACTGATCTTGACGCGCTGGCCAGGTTTCTCGGGCCGGGCTACGGGGAGGTCTCCCCCGACGGGGCCGCGCACTTCCCGGTGGTGGCGGGGAAGGTGGTGACGATGCTGTCTGGAGAACCGCCGCTGACCCCCGCCGACCTCGGCGGCATCCGCAGCCGGACGCTGCTGATGGCCGGCGATGCGGACGCTGTTTCCCCGGCGGACACCGCCACCCTGTACAACGGGATACCGGACGCGGAGCTCGCCGTGGTCCCCGGGACCTCACATTTCCTGCTGCAGGAGAAGCCAGCCCTGTGCAACATGATCATGATGGACTTCCTCACCGGCGAGCCCGTGCCGGGCGTGGCCCCGGCGCACCGCCCGGGGGCCAGCACGCTACGTTGAGGTGCGGCCCGGCGGGCCGTGCCGCGGCCCGCTGCCCAGCTGCCCACCGGGAGGACTGAGCCGATGACGACCCCCCCTCTTCGCCAGCGCCCGGCATGGCAGGCGCTGGAGCAGCACTACCGCGACATCGGCGGACGGCAGCTGCGTGACCTGTTCGCGGCTGACCCAGAGCGGGGGGTCCGGCTGACCGCCGAGGCGGCCGGGCTGTACCTGGACTACTCCAAGAACCGGGTGACCGACGAGACCCTCAGCCGGCTGATCCAGCTGGCCCAGGAGTGCGGCCTGGAGCAGCGCCGGGACGCGATGCTGCGCGGTGAGCCGATCAACGTATCTGAGCACCGGGCCGTGCTGCACACCGCGCTGCGCCTGCCGCGCGGCAGCTCGCTGGTGGTCGACGGGGTCGATGTGGTGGCCGAGGTCCACGAGGTGCTGGACCGGATGGGCGGCTTCGCCCGCCGCATCCGGTCCGGCGAATGGAAGGGCTATACCGGCAAAGCCATCAGGAACGTGATCAACGTCGGCATCGGGGGCAGTGACCTCGGCCCGGTCATGGCCTACGAGGCGCTGCGCTACTACTCCCAGCGCGACCTGACGATGCGGTTCGTGTCCAACGTGGACTCGACGGACTTCGCCGAGGCGACCCGGGACCTGTCCGCCGAGGAGACCCTGTTCATCATCTCCTCTAAGACGTTCGGCACGCTGGAGACGCTGACCAACGCGCACTCCGCGCGGGACTGGGTGGTCGCCGAGCTCGGCAGCGAGGATGCCATCGCGCGGCATTTCGTCGCGGTGTCCACCAACGCCGAGCGGGTCGCGGCGTTCGGCATCGACACCGCGAACATGTTCGGCTTCTGGGACTGGGTCGGCGGCCGGTACTCGATGGACTCCGCGATCGGCCTGTCCACCATGGTGGCCATTGGCCCGGAGCATTTCGCCGAGATGCTGGCCGGCTTCCACGAGATGGACCAGCACTTCGCGACCGCGCCGCTGGGCCAGAACCTCCCGGTGCTGATGGGCCTGCTCGCCGTCTGGTAC
>Ga0335078_10009893_pt1 | contig 14118 bp, 13 predicted proteins | sample Lox_Sample_32_FD_206711 | JGI IMG/M metagenome (GOLD analysis project Ga0335078, IMG submission 206711) | Soil microbial communities from Loxahatchee National Wildlife Refuge, Florida, United States - Lox_Sample_3.2 | ecosystem: Environmental > Terrestrial > Soil > Wetlands | place: USA...
CCCAATAGCCAAAAATTGGGGTCAGCGGACATATGCCGAAGTGTCCGCGCCACTCCATCAGATCACAGCCGGCGAATCTGGAGGAGCTATGAAGAGAGTGGCTTGCTTCAGCTGCGCGATTGCCCTGCTTGCAGCCGCAGCGTACGGACAGGGTGGCGGACAGGCCGCCATGACCGGAACCATCACCGATCCAACCGGCGCCGTCATTTCCCGGGCCAGCGTCACCATGACCCAGGTAGGGACGGACGTAAAGCGCACGGCCACCTCTAATGAGGCCGGCCAATTCAATATGCCGTCGCTCCCGCCCGCGACTTATCGTCTCTCGGTAGTCGCTACAGGGTTCAAGACCTACGTCCAGGACGTAACTCTTCTGGCCGACGAGAGCGGTTCGCTTCAGATCCAGATGCAACTCGGTACTTCCGCGGAAAGTGTCACGGTAGAGGGGACGGCAACGCTGGTGAACACGGTTACGCCCGTGCTAAGCCAGGTGATCGAGACATCACGCGTGGCGGAGTTGCCGCTAAATGGCCGCAACGCCGCCGATTTGACCAAGCTGGTGGCGGGAACAGCGGACGCCAGCTCGTATAACGCCGGCACGCAACAGGGCGACACGAAACAATCTCCAAACACGGAGGCATTCTCGGTCAATGGCGCCCGTCCGGACCAGGTCAGTTACAACCTGGATGGCGGCACCAATGAAGACCTGATGAGCAACACCAACAGCTCATTTCCCTTCCCCGACGCCGTTCAGGAATTCAGCGTCCAAACCAACAGCTTTGATACCCAATACGGCACCAACGCCGGAGCGGTAGTGAATGTGGTGACCAAGTCGGGGACCAACCAGTTTCACGGCGACTTATTCGAATTCGTGCGCAACCGCGAGTTTAATGCGCGCAACTATTTCGCCGCGGCCACCGATCCGCTGAAGCGCAATCAGTTTGGAGGCACGATCGGCGGTCCCGTCAAGAAGGACAGCACCTTTATCTTCTTCGGCTATCAGGGCACCCGCGTCCGTACCCAGGCCAGCTCCAACAACAATACGATTCTGCCCACGGCGGCGAATCTGACCGGCGATTTTTCGAATTACTTAAACGCCAGCCCGGCGGTCAATCCCCAAGGAAAAGTGATCCAAATCAACGACCCCACCACGGGCAATCCTTTTCCTGGAGACATCATACCCGCCAGTTCCATTAGTCCTGTGGCCGTGGGGATGGCCAAGTATCTGCCGATTTCCCTGGCGGCGGCCAACGGGCGCTATTCCTGGCTGCAACCCACCGCGCAGAATACCGACGAATATGTGAGCCGGTTCGACCGGGTTCTTCGCGGCCGGGATAAGTTGTACGCCCGGTTTTATCTGAACCGCTATGTCCATCAACCCGGGTACGACGGCAAGAACCTGCTGACGGACGTGCCGGGATCGACCGTGCAGAGCCAGAATTGGGCCGCGGGGTACACCTGGATCGGCGGCCCGACCCTGGTGAACAACTTCGTCGCCAGCCTGATACGGGACGCTTCCGACCGCGGACAGGGCGGCGAGGTTCCGCAGTTCAACGATTTTGGGGCCACCGCATGGCAGCTTCCGAAATCGCAGGGCGGAATTCGCGCCTTCAGCATCACCAACTCGTACTTCGGCCTGGGTAACTTCACCGATGGCAAATTCATCCGTAACACCGGCGAGCTTCGAGACGAGCTGATCTGGACCCGCGGACGCCACACCCTCAGCTTTGGAGGGAATTTCGAGCGCGACCAATCCAATATTCGAAATACCGATTTCCAGAACGGCAACTGGCAGTTCTCGGATATCCTGACGAATCTCGGCCTGGCCAGTTGGGCGCTCGGCCACATGCACGCCTACACGCAAACGTCGGGCGACTATTCCGATTCGCGGCAGAACGTGATCGGGTTGTACGCGGAAGATAAGTGGAAAGTCCGTTCGAACCTTTCGCTGACCTTGGGTTTGCGCTACGAGCCGCAGGGCGTCGAGAAGGAAATCTTCGGGCGCACCGAACAGTTCTGGCCGGCCGCTTACTACGCCGGAGTAAGATCGAAAGTCATTCCCACGGCGCCGCCGGGATTGATGTTTGTGGGCGATTCTTACAACGGCCTGACGTTTCCATCCACCGGGGAAAAGGGCGATTACAACAACTTTGCGCCCCGGCTCGGTATTGCCTGGGACGTCTTCGGCAACGGCAAGACGGTGGTCCGCTCGGGAGGCGGGGTCTTCTACTCCTCTCGTCTGCCGGGTCTCTTTCTCAACGATGCTTCCATCAGCCAGCCATTCAGCCTCCGCACCGATCTCACCGAACCTCCGACGCCCAACAATCTCATCCCGTTCGCCAATCCGCTGCAGAGCGAGCCGGCCTTCGCCGCCATATTCCCCGTCCGATATACCCTGGCGACGCTGCCCGCGGGCGGCGTGCCATTCACGCTCCCGGACACGATATACGGTCTTACGCCGGGACTCCGCTGGGTTACACCGACCACTTACGATTGGAACCTCACGATCGAGCGCCAGATCTTGCCCGACACTCTGGTGAATATATCCTACGTAGGCTTGCGCGGGACCCACTTACGGCAGGATATCGACCTCAATCCCCGGGCGGCCGGCGTCGGAACCGATGCCAGCCGGCAGTATCAGGGTTTCCTGGAGATTTATGAAGACGCCAATAGCGGGTTATCGGACTATGACGCGTTTCAGTTGAATATCCAGAAACGGCCGGGCGGCGGCAGGGGTTTCCTGAGGAATCTGACCTTACTGGCCAATTACACCTTCTCCAAAGCCATGGATATCGCTTTGGCCGATGTCGGCGGAATCACCGACCTCGGGTCGAGCAAGGGTTCCGGAATGCCCTACGGCAACCCCAACCAGGGCCATTTCGACACCGGTCCCGCGCCTTTCGACCGGACCCATCGGTTCGTCGCCTCCTTCGTCTGGGACTTGCCCAAGATGGCCGGCTCCAACGTCGTGGTTCGAACCATCCTCGGAGGATGGGAGTGGTCGGGCATTTTTACCGCCCTGAGCGGCGATCCCTTGACGATCCTGGCCGGAGTGGACCGGTCTGAAACCAATCTTGGGGCCGATCGCGCCAATTTTGTTGGAGCACCGAATCAATATGGCCAGACAGCACCCTCCGGTTCGCGCGCCGGATGCGGTTCGGCTACGTGCTCTCCCTGGCTCAATACGTCGTTGTTCACCCTGCCGGCCATCGGGACGTTCGGAAGTGTCGGCAAGGGAGCCTTCCGTGGACCCGGACGCTTCGACCTGGATTCCGGTATCAGCAAGAACTTCTATCTGCGGAAAGAGGAAGGCATGCACTTCCAGTTTCGCGGCGAGTTCTTCAACATCCTCAATCACACGCAACTCAATGATCCGGACGTGACGCGTAACGACGCGAACTTCGGAGGCATTTACGGCGCCGCCGACCCGAGAATCATTCAGATCGCGCTGAAGTTCCTGTTCTAGAGTGCTCGGCACGACGGTTCCGTTGAGGCTGAGCGAGCGCTCCGATACAGGCCGGGCTTTGCCGGATCTTGACTGAACGTACTAGACAATCCCCGGCCGGATGACGAGGGCTGTTTTCACTTAGGAGGTGTATACTGATCAGGACCCGAAAATCCTAAATAAGATTCCGGGCGCAAGGTGGTTCGGAGGCCGCCCTGCAATGACTGAAACTGACATCTTTCTTCGCCATTTCACGCCCAGTGAAATCATCATCACCGCGGACGACGCCAATACGATCCTGCGGTTCTTCTTCGGAAGCAATGTTCCGGATGCCGAACAGCTTACGCAGGCTGACATCGCGTTTGCACAGGCGCTGTTCCTGGAAGCTATCGACAAAAGCTACGCGATGGGCTATGTGCACATCATTTACGACGCCTTCTACATGAAGATTCCCGGCTCCTTTGATTCGGTGAAGGACATGGCGAAGGAGTTCATGAAGAAAGCGGCCAAGCACTGGTTCGACCATGCAACCGGAAAGGACCGCGAGAAGCCCGAGATTTATGCGGCTATTCGGGGGCAGATCGCCGCGAATTTCCGCTCGGTGTGGCAATTGCGGATGCAAGGCGACGATCTCACCTACTGAGTTGCCGCGGGTGCGCACCCCTTCTATTTATCGCGCGCGCTATCGTGCGAACGGAATATAGGCCGCGACCTTGCGCCGGTAAGCGTAGAACTGCTCGCCGAAGCGTGCCGCCAGTAATCCATCCTCGGTGTGCACGCGAATCTCGGTTCCCGCGATGAATAGGGCGAATGCCGCCGCCATCCACAGCGGGCGCGTGACCAGCATGGCCGTTGCGAAGAGCATCAGCAGCATCGATGCATAAATCGGATGGCGGACGATGGCGTACGGTCCCGTCCGCACCAGTTCGTGGTCCTCGTAAAGCCCGGCGTTGATCCGAAACTGGCGGCCGAGATGCGCCACCGCGGTCCACATCACCACCACTCCGAGAGGCGCGGCCAGCGCCACCGCCAGCAGCCGCCAGGGGCCGGGATCGGGCACGCGCAACCCCGCGGCCAGGAAATATGCAGCCGTTTCCAGCAGGAGACCGATCCGCGTGGGGCGTTTGGCCGTGATGGAACCTCGTTGCTGCTTGTGCGGCGCGCGGAAGATGGGGATGTAGATCCACACTGCCCAGCACAGGATGTATTCGCACCAGACCAGGCTGTAAGCGGTCATTTCACGGGTTGAATAGTGACATTGCCCATGCGCGAATCGGTGAATTCGGTGCGCTCGCCGGCCTTGCGGCCGGGAACGGGCAGCAGACGCGCGCACAGCGGCTTATTCCACTTGTACGCGAGCGTAGCCACGTCACCCACGATGCGGGCAATACGATCTTCGGAAATATCGCCGGGGAGCGGCACCGTGTCCAGGCCGCCCGCGCACACGGCCGAATAAGCCAGCAGCGAATCCAGGTTGAACGCGCCTTCCGACCACCGCCGGGCCAGCCACGTATCCTCGAGCACCGGCAGCATCAGTCCGGAATATCCCACTCGCTTTATGGGCACCGACTGCACGGCCCGCGTCACGATCGCCGCCGCGGTCATGGTGCCGCTCGATCCGAACGGCGCGCCCAGGAAGGATTCGAAAGCCCGCGCGATCGACACCTCGCCCAACGGAGCCGGTGTGGGGTCGATGCCCGCGTATTCCCAGCCGCTGGCGGCGGCCACATGCGTGGCGACGCCTTCCGCATCGCGCAACTGGTTGCTCAATTCACTGGCGAGGCGCTGCTCGGCGGCGGCGGGATTGTGTTCGGCGGCAAAGACATCGGCCACGACATTGGCGCCCTCCAGCCCGACCGCGAAAACCGGCTTCGTTCCCGTGTGCCAGGAGGCCGGAAAAAACGGGCAGTACTCTTTCAACATCGCGATGGCGCCGAAATTCAGATTGCCCTGGCCATGCGGGCTGCGCTCGCCGACGCTCTTGATGAGGCGGGCCGCCTGCCGCACCGACGCCCAGTGGATGCCGTCATCGGAGGCCACCACCAGGGACGCATTGGCCCGGGGAGGCTTGGCCAGGAAATCGCAGAGCAGATCGACCGCCGCGGGGCTGTCGGAATCGTGCAGCATGGCGGGGCCGATATTCAGGGCGAAGCCGCGGGTCCGCGAAAGATCGTCGAGGCGGTTCAACAGCGCCAGCGCGTCGCCGCGCGAAAGGCCGCGCGTGTATTCCGGAAAAGGCTGCGTCGAGATGCGCACGCCTTCCACTTCAAAACCGGCGCTGCGAAAGGCCTGCCGCGCCGAATCCAGAAACTTCATGGCGGCGTCGAAGGGCGCTTCGGATTCCGGGTGAGCCGCATCGACATGGACAAACGCCGTGATGGCGCGGACTTTTGGCCGCGGACCCGCCCCCAGAGCGAGCGCCGAGACCGCGAGTGCCGCCAGAAGAGTACGCACCATAACTCGCCATTTTACAGGACTGGAGAGCGTCGGAAGGCGCGTCCGACTCTCCCACGGCTATAAATGCCGACGGTTATCAGCCGGATAGTAACCCAAGCCAATCTGGCTTTCATCCTTCGCGGACGTGCAATCTCGGATTATGAAGTGTTGGCCCGTAGTGTTGCTGCTTGCTGTTTCGGCTTCGGCCGTGACGGCCTCCGATAATTCGATGCTCGAATTGGCGCCGCCCGGAACGAACATCGCGATCGGCCTCAATGTGCGCGGGCTCCTCGATTCGCCGCTGGTGAAAGACTTCGCCGGACCGGGACAGAATCTCATGAATATCGCGGCGCCCAAAATCGCGGGCTTCGATCCATTGAAAGATGTCGACCAGCTATTGGTATTCTTCAAGCCCGATGGGGACAAGCCGGTCACACTGGTGGTGATCCGGGGGCGATTCGATGCGCGGCAGATGGGAGCCGGAGCGGAGAAGTATCACGACGTGCCCGTGCTGGATTCGAAAAAGGACGGCGTGCTGGCGGTCTTGAATGGGGATCTCGCCATTTTCGGCGAGCGGCCCGTCGTACAGGACGCCATCGACCGGCGCGGATCGGAAACGCGATTGGGAGCGGAGCTGGCCGCACGGATCGAAGCGGCGCGTGAAAAATACGATTTCTGGGGCGTGGGCGAGTGCCCGCAAGGCATCGGCATGCCCGGCGAGGGCGCCGACGTCTTCCGTTCCATCGACCGGTTTTCATTCGGCGCGGCTTTACAGCAAGGATTGGAGTTCACCGCCGAAGTCCACGCCAAATCTTCATCCGATGCCTCGAAGCTGGCGAGCTTGCTGGCGATGATCGAAACCGGCATCAAAGCCCAGGCCAAGGACGACGGCACGAAATTCGAGGTTCACGCGGAAGACGGCACGTTCCGGGTTTCCGCCAGCGTGCCGGAAGAGGTGCTGCGGGCCCAGATCGCGGCGCAGCGGACGGCGCTGGCGTCGGCTCTGATGCCGGCCATCACCGGAGAAGGCGTCGCGGGACAGGCGCAGGCGGGCTCGTCCCGGCTGCCCGAGTCACCGGCTGCCGCGGCATCGGATTCGCGGAACCCCTTGCCGCCCCCATTAGTCGCGCCGGAAATAGATCCGCCCCCGGCGCCGGTGAAATCCGCCTCCACGGTGCCCAACAAGCGCAAGCCGGAAGTCATCAAGGCGCCGAATGGCGACACGCTGGTGTTGAAGCTGCCCGGAGCGAAATAGAAGAGAGACGCGGGCAGACGACCCAACCCCGGCCGTCTGCCACTCCTCAATCACGCGGCTTTGACAACGGAGAGTGCTTCCACGTCGGCAGGATCGACGAATCGGTAGGTGAATACCATACCCGCTAACAAGCAGCCGCTCATGGCGAAAAGCCCGTCGCCCTGGCTCATGGTCCCGTTGGCGGTCCACCACGCATAACATCCGAAGAGCAGAACCGACAGGCATACTACTGCCAGGCTGAAATAAGACACAAATCGATCCAACATACTGCTACCTTCCTGTTCGAGAATTGGTTGAGAACTTCGGCCCCAGCCGGCCGGCCGGAGCCCTGTTTATTTGGAGAAGCGTTGCTTTTTGCGTCTCCGGAAGCTTGACGTCGCTTTCTGCTTAATATGACGACGCGGATCCGGAAAGGTTACGTTAACCCCGCGGACAATCCTCCCGGCGGCCGTGCCATGATGGTGCGTGATGCTGTCGTGGTTCTCTTCGTCGCCGCTGCCCGCGGGCACCCCCGCGCCGGATTTCACGCTGCCCGACGATTCGGGGAATCTGGTGACCCTCTCCGCTTTGCGGGGACACGGCGTGGTGCTGATTTTTTACCCCGGCGACGACACTCCCGGCTGCACCCGCCAGCTCTGCTCATTTCGCGACGCGTGGAGCGAGGCTCGAGCGCGCGGCATTGAGGTCTTCGGCGTCAATCCGCAGCACAGCGCAAAACACCGCAGATTCCGCGACAAATTCTCCTTTCCGTTTCCGCTCCTGGTGGATCGCGGCCAAAAAGTGGGAGCCCTGTACCAGACCAAGGGGCTGATCGTAAAACGCACCGTCTATCGCATCGGCCCCGACGGCATCATCCGCTTCTCGCGGCGCGGCTACCCCGCCCCGGCGGAAGTCCTGGCGGAGTGAGGAACCGGCGCATGAAGCTGCCCCGCGTCTATCCCATTCTCGATACGGAATCGCTGCTCGCCCGCGGCGTCGGCCTGGAAACCGCCGCGGGGGCGCTGCTGGAAGCAGGCGCGGGCATTCTCCAGATTCGCCACAAGTCGCATTGGACGCGCCAGGTTTGGGCGTCGGCGCAGGCCGTGGCGCAAATGAGCCGCGAATCGGGCGCGGCGCTGGTAGTGAACGATCGCGCCGATTTCGCCCTCTTGCTCGGCGCCGGCCTTCACGTCGGGCAGGACGACCTGCCGCCCCGCGACGCCCGCCGCCTGCTGGGAGCGGAGGCGATGATCGGGTTTTCGAGCCACAATGCGCGGCAATTGATTTCCGCCGGCGGCGAGCCGGTGGATTACGTCGCCCTGGGCCCGGTTTTCGCCACGGCCTCGAAACGCAACCCCGACGCCGTAGTCGGCCTCGAAGAGCTGGCGCGCTGCCGTCCGCTGATCGAAAAGCCGCTGGTGGCGATCGGCGGAATCACGCTGCGGAACGCGGCCGAGGTATGGCGCGCGGGAGCCGATTCGGTGGCGGTGATCGCCGGCCTGCTGCCGTTGGACGCCGGCCCGCGAACCATCCGCGAGCGCATGGAGGAATGGGCGCGCCTCGCCGCCTAGGTCCACGCGTCACCGACCCGCCCAGCGATCTGCGGATCGTGGGCGTGGTGAAACACAGCTCGGCCGTTAATCACCACTCGGCGAGCCCGCGCCCATGCTCACCGGAAGCGCACCTTCACATCCGGCCGATTCTCCAGAAGGGTGGTATCGATAAATCTCACGCGCGCCGGCGAGGAGGTCATCACCACCGATTGCGTGTGCGCCCCGTCGCCGGTGAAGCGAATACCGCGCAGCAGATTCCCGTCGGTTACGCCGCAGGCCGCGAAGATGAGATGTTGTCCCTTCGCCAATTCGCGCGTCGAATAAATCCGGTTGGGGTCGGTGATGCCCATGGCCTGCATCCGCTCCCTCTGGGCGTCGTCCTTGACGATCAGTCTTCCCAGGATTTCGCCATTCAGGCATCGTAATGCCGCCGCCGTCAAGACTCCCTCGGGAGCGCCGCCCGATCCCATCACCGCGTGCACGCCCGTCCCGGCCACCGCCGCCGCGATGCCCGCCGAAAGATCTCCGTCCGATATCAGGCGGATGCGCGCCCCCGCCTCGCGGATATCGGCGATCAGTTTCTGATGCCGCGGGCGATCGAGCACCACCACCACCAGGTCATCTACTCCCCGCTGCAGGCGCCGCGCGATGGCTTTCAGGTTTTGCTTCACCGGCGCATCCAGCTCGACCGCGCCCTTAGCCGCCGGACCCACCACGATCTTCTCCATATAGCAGTCCGGCGCATGCAAAAGCCCGCCGCTTTCCGAAGCCGCCAGTACCGTGATCGCTCCGGCGCCGCCGGTCGAACAGAGGTTGGTGCCTTCCAGCGGATCCACCGCGATATCGACGGTCAGCGTCTCATTGTGATTCGGCGTTCCGACCCTCTCGCCGATATACAACATCGGGGCTTCATCGCGTTCCCCTTCGCCGATGACGATCGTGCCCTGAATCGGCAGGGTGTCCAACGACCGGCGCATGGATTCCACCGCCGCCTGGTCGCTTTCCTTCGGATCACCCATCCCCATGGTGCGGGCGGAGGCAATAGCGGCTTCTTCCACAACGCGCAACACTTCCAGCGAGAGATCGAACATGTGGTAGTTTTCTCCTCATGGACGATACCACAGTCCTTGTGCTTTCCGATCCGGCGGATAAGCACCTGGCCATGCTCGAAGCGCTGCCGGATGAGACGCACATCGCGGTGGGAGACTCGGCGGAGGCGTTCGCCCGATCGGCGGAGGAAGCCGACGCCATTCTCTGCTGGCCCGGCCGGCGCGCGCTGTTGTGCGAAGTTCTGGCGATGGCGCCCACAGCCCGCTGGATACACACGCGCGCGGCTGGCCTGGAGGATCTGATTTCACCCGAACTGGTCGGGCATCCCGCTGTTCTCACCAATGGCAGCGGCGTCTTCAGTCCATCGCTGGGCGAGTGGGTGCTGGGGGCGATTCTGTATTTCGCCAAGGATTTCCGGCGCCTGCTTCAGCAGCAGGCCGCGGGCGTGTGGCAACAGTTCGACGTTCCGTTCATCGAGGGGCAAACCGTCGGCATCATCGGATATGGGGACATCGGCCGCGCCATCGCGGCGCGGGTCAAGGCCATGGGGATGCGCGTGCTTGCGGTCAAGCGGCACGCCCCGGCGCCGGGAAATGGCGATCCGCTGGCGGAGCGCATTTACTCGACCGCCGATCGGCTCGAGATGATTCCCCGCTGCGATTATGTGGCGCTGGCCGCGCCGTTGACTCCCGAAACGCGCGGCATGTTCGGCAAGGCCGAGATCGCGGCCATGAAACCCGAGGCCGTGCTTTTGAACGTCGGCCGTGGGCCGGTGGTGGACGAAGACGCCCTTGTGGATGCGCTCACGCGTGGGCGGATCAAAGGCGCGGCCCTCGACGTGTTCCTTCAGGAGCCGTTGCCACCCGAACATCCGTTCTTCAAATTGCAGAATGTGCTGCTTTCGCCGCACTCCGCCGACCATACGCCCGATTGGGTCGATCGCGCCATGCGCTTCTTCCTGGAGCAGTTCGAACGCTTTCGCACGGGCGCCCCGCTGCGGAATGTCGTGGACAAGCACCGCGGCTATTGAGTCGGGGACAGCCCGCGGGAAACGTCGCCCGCCGTTTGTTAAAATGGCGTTGTCACATGCTGAAGCGCTTCATTCTGTGGGATTATGCCCGCGCTAGTTGGCAGTACGACGTGATGGTGGCGCTGATTCTCGCGTTCATTTTTCTCACTCCGCGCGCCTGGTTTCGCGATCAACCCCGGATTCCCAATGCCAGCAGCATCTTTCTTCTGCGGAAAGAGAATGGCGGATCCAAGTATTGGGTTCCGGCCGGTCTGGTGACCGGGATCTCGGAGAACCAGATCGCCGCGGCCGTCACGCCGTCTTTGCAGACCCTGGGCGATCGTCACCTGACGGTAACGCGCATCGAGCGGGTATTGGATTCCGAGGATGAACCGCTGGGGTATACGGTGTTTACCAGGCCCTGATTGGAGTGCCTCGTTTTTTGCGCTGCATGTGTATCCCGACAAACATTGAAAGACGTCATTTTGAGAGAGGAGCAACATAGATGCGGTTTCCGCGGCCGGCTCTGGTGAGCGCCATCACGGCGGCCGCGCTCGCCGGAATTCCGTTTGGCGGTTCGGCTGCGGAGGATCCGTTGCAGGCTGTTTTTGCCCGTATTGACCGGGCATCGCTAACGTTCAAATGGATGACCGCAAAGTTGCAAAAGACCGAGTACATCGCGGTGATTGACGAAACCAGCACGGAAAGCGGCAAGATCCTGGTGCTCAAGCCCAAACCGCACGATTTGCGTATCCGCTTCGATTTCGAGCCGCCCGATGAAAAGCAAGTGACCGTGGATTCCACCAAGGCCCTCACCTACTATCCGAAAACCAATACCACGCAGGAATACCTCATCGGCAAGCAGACCAAGCCGATGGTGGAACAACTGCTGCTGCTCGGTTTCGGCAGCACATCGCAGGATATTCTCAGCGGCTACAACGTTCGTTACGCCGGCGCGGAAACCGCCGCCGGCCAGAAGACCGCCCGCATCGAGTTGACGCCAAAAGACAAGGAAATGCAGCAGCATTTCCGCCGAATCGAGCTGTGGATCGCGGATGCCACGGGCCTGGCCGTACAGCAGAAGTTTTACGAACCGGGAAAGAACTACAATCTCGCGGTTTTTACCAATATCGATCTCGATACCAAAGTTACCGAAGCCGACGTCCGGCTGAAAATCCCCAAGGATGCTCACAAGGATGTGCCGATCGGAAAGAAACACTGAACCATGACGCACACCAGAGCCAGCTCGAACCGGTTGCAGTACCTCGATTGGGTTCGCGGTATTGGCGCGATCATCATGCTGCAAGGGCACGTATTCGACTCGTTTCTGCGGCCCGATCTCCGGCCCGGCGAAGCCTATACGTTCTCGCAATTTGTCGGCGGCATGCCGCCGGCGCTGTTTTTGTTCCTCACGGGCGTGACCCTGGCCTTCCTGCTCGATAGCACGGAGCGCAAGAACCTGCCGCGCGCGGAGCGCTTTCTCACCGCGCTCAGCCGGTCGCGCTACCTGTTTCTGCTGGCGTTCGCGTTCCGCCTGCAGTTGTTTCTGTTCGGCCTGCCCGCGCCCTGGCAGGTGCTGTTCCGCGTCGACATTCTCAACTGCATGGGATTCGCCATCGGCGTCATGTCGCTGATGACGCTGGTGCGCACGCGGACGCGCGCCTGGCTCTGTCCGGCGATGGGCCTGGCGATCGCGTTCCTCTCGCCGATCGTCTCGATGCTGCCATGGGCCAAGGCGCCCGGGATCCTGAGTAACTATATCGCGCCCAATTACGGGTCTTTCAGCTTCTTCCCGTGGGGCGGGTTTCTGGTCTTCGGAGTCGGCATGGGCAGCCTGATTCGGCTGGCGAAAGAAGAAGGCGCGCGCCGCTTGATGCTGGGAACGGCCCTCGCCGGAGGCTTGCTGGTGCTGGGAGGACAAGTCTGCGCCGTCGCCCGGTTCACGCTCTACGCCCAATCCGACTACTGGCTGAACAGTCCGGCGCAAGTTCTCACCAAGCAGGGCGTGACGTGCCTGCTGGTGGCCGTTGCCTTCGCCTGGACGCGATACGGCGCCAAGGACGGATGGAGCTGGGTCCGGCAGTTCGGCACCACTTCGCTGCTGGTCTACTGGGTGCATATCGAGCTGGTCTACGGCCGCTCGCTATGGTTCCTCAAGAACGGCCTGACGGTGCCGCAGACGGTGATTTCGGCAATCTGCCTGATCGCGCTGATGCTGGCGCTCTCGACCGCCAAGACGTATTGGCACCGCGTGCGCGCGGTGCTGGACGATCTGGGCTGGGTGCTCAGCCCGAGGCCGGATCGCGTCCCCGCCGATTAGCGCGGGCGGTCATCTCTTGAGGCCAAGCGCGTTTTCCAGGCTCCGTTGCGCGCCCGGAAAGCCCGGATCAATCCGCAGCGTCTGCGAAAACTCCGCAATTGCATCGTCCACATCACCCTTCATCCCAAGAGCGCTCCCGAGATTGAAATGGGCGCTGGCTGACGCCGGTTGGACGTGTATGGCCTCGCGAAATTCGCCGATCGCTTCGTCAATCCGGTCTTCGTTCCCGAGCGCAATCCCGAGGCTGCAATGGAAATCGGCATTGTCGGGGTTAATCCGCACCGCCTCGGAAAACTGGGCGATGGCCTCATCGATGCGGTTGGCCTGCGCCAGAAGCCGTCCGAGATTGTACCGGCCCTCGGCATATTCCGGTTGCAGCCTGACGGCATCCCGAGCCTCCTGCAATGCCTCCGCCGCCTTGCCCGCTTCGGACAGCTCCACGCTCAATCCCGAATGCGCGATGGCATTGGCGGGATCCAATCCGGCCGCCCTCGCGTACTCTTCCAGGGATTCCCGGTGCCTGCCGAGCCGGCCCAAGGCAGCCGCCAGGTCGATCCGCGCCTGGGCGTCATTCGGTAGCAGGTCCACGCCCGCCCTTCCTTCAGCCGCGGATTCGTCGAATCGGCCTTGATCCAGGTAGAACTCCGCCAGCTTCAGGTGCGCGACCGGATTCCGGCTGACGGCCAGGGCGTGCCGGAACAGGCTTTCCGTGCCCGCCCAATAGCGGGTTTGATACCAGCTCGCCGCCATCCAGGCTGCCCCGGCGCCGGCTGCGAGCACGACAATCGCAGCCCGTAAACTCGGCCGGCGAATCAGCAGATCTTTGGCGGACCACGCAATGAGGATCGAAAGACCCACCATGGGGAGGTACATGTAGCGATCGGCGCGCGACTGGGAGCCCACCTGTATCAGCCCGATGACTGGCAGCAGCATCCCGAGGAACCAGAACCATCCCACCGCAAGATGGGGTCGCGCGCGCGCGCTCCTGAGAACCAGAATCGAGATTCCAACCAGGCAAACCGCCGAGGACAATACTTCCCACGCGGCCAGGTCCGCATACGGATAGAACACCGC
>Ga0335078_10009894_pt1 | contig 14118 bp, 11 predicted proteins | sample Lox_Sample_32_FD_206711 | JGI IMG/M metagenome (GOLD analysis project Ga0335078, IMG submission 206711) | Soil microbial communities from Loxahatchee National Wildlife Refuge, Florida, United States - Lox_Sample_3.2 | ecosystem: Environmental > Terrestrial > Soil > Wetlands | place: USA...
TAGAACGTGTTGTTGATCTCCACCGTGGCGAAACGCTCGCCGTAGTAGCGCAGCATCCCGTCGGCCGGCAGGTCGGCGGGGTAAAAGTAGCCCTTCCACTCCTTGTAGGCATAGCCGCTGGTGCCGACGGCGATGCGCATCTGGACCTCGTTGTTCCGGGAGGAGACGAAAGTCTATGCCGAAGCTCGGAATCCTCAAGCCGCTCCTGGCGCTCCTCGTGCCCGCGGGCACCCTGGCGGCGCAGGCGCTGCCGCCGACCGAAGACGGCGCCGTGGCTCGCCTCGACGCGTCGCCCCGCCACGGCGAGTGGGTGACCTTCGACGCCGGCGGCGGCGACTCCGTGCGCGCGTGGCTGGTCTACCCCGAGCGCAGCGACAAGGCGCCGGTGGCGGTGGTGATCCACGAGATCTTCGGCCTCACCGACTGGATCCGCGCGGTCGCGGACCAGCTGGCGGCCGAGGGCTTCATCGCCATCGCGCCCGACCTGCTCTCCGGCAAGGGCCCGAACGGCGGCGGCAGCGCGTCGGTGGACCGGCAGGGCGCGATCGCGCTCGTCCAGCGGCTCGAGCCGGCGGAGGTGCAGCGCCGGCTGCGCGCGGCGGCGGCGTACGGGATGGCGCTGCCGGCCGCGCGGCCAGTGGCGGCGAGCGTGGGCTTCTGCTGGGGCGGCGGCGTCAGCTTCGCCTTCGCGACGAGCTGGCCCGCCCTCAAGGGGGCGGCCGTCTTCTACGGCACGCCGCCGGACGCGGACGCGATGGCGCGTATCGCGGCGCCCGTCGCCGCCTTCTACGGGGGCGACGATGCCCGCGTCACGAGCACGGTCGAGCCGACGCGCGCGGCGATGCAGCGGCTGGGGAAGCGCTACGAGCCGCACGTGTACGACGGCGCGGGGCACGGCTTCATGCGCGACCAGATGGGGCGGAACGGGGCGAACCTGAAGGCGGCGCAGGATGCCTGGCCGAAGGCGGTGACGTTCCTGAGAGAAGCCGTGGGCGGGAGGTGAGTGGGTGAAGGGTGTAGGGTGTAGGTGTCGCATCGCGGACCCTACACCCTTCACCCTACCCCCTACACCCGGTTGTCCACCATATTGGCGTCCGTCCTCAGAAGGAGGTCCCGTGCACATCTCGATCAACTACCTGGCAGTCCTCGTCGCGGCAGTCGTCGCGTTCGTCCTCGGGGCCATCTGGAACGGGCCCCTGTTCGGCAAGGCGGCCGCCGCGGCCCGCGGGGCCGCGGCGGGCGAAGGGTCCGCGATGCCCTCGCCGGGCACGATGGCGATCATCTTCGTCGCGCTGCTGCTCGCGGCGTTCGGCCTCGCGGCCATCGCCAGCTACGTACACCTGTTCAACTGGACGCATGGTCTCAAGCTCGGTGCGCTCGCCGGCATCTGCTTCATGCTCCCGGCGGTGCTGATCGACCACCAGATGAGCCGGGGCACCAAGACCGCGGCCCTGTGGATCGGCGCGGGCTCCTGGCTCGTGTCCTGTATCGTGATGGGGGTCATCGTCACGATCTGGAGGTGAAGACGAGGGTATAGGGTATAGGGTGTAGGGTGTAGGGTGTGGTAGGCCGCTCGACCCTACACCCTACACCCTGCACCCCACACCCTACACCCAATCACCTGACGCCCGCCCACCTTTCCCACTCCGCAGTACTACGGGGCGCCACGCTGCCTCCCCCGGTTCGCGGCACGACGATTGCGCTCCTCCATCCACGATGGACAACGAGATCTACCGGCTGCCTCGCGAGCGGCTGGACGCGCTGATCGGGCGGCTGGCCCGTGACTACCGGGTCGTGGGGCCGGTGAAGAGCGGCGCCACGTGGATGTGGACGGACGTTCGACCCGGCACGACCCTCGCCTTCGACTATCCCACGACGATGCTGCCGCCCCGCCAGTTCTTCGCGCCGGTGCGGGAGACGCTGTTCCGCTACCGGCGGAACGGCGACGGGATCTTCGCGTTCGAGGAGCCGCCGGCCGAGCGGCCCGTGGCCCTGGTCGGCGTGCACGGCTGCGACCTCACGTCGCTGCGCGTGCTCCGCGCCTTCCACGAGTCGAGCTGCCGCGACCGGCTGGTGCCGGGCCGGCTCGACCGGTCGTTCGTCGTCGGCCTCGCCTGCTGGTCGCCCTGCCTGCCGGAGTCGTTCTGCCGCGACATGGGGAGCCTCGAGAACGAGAGCCCCGCGTCGCTGTACTGCTACGACCTCGGCACGGTGCTGCTGTTCAAGGTGCAGACGGCGCGCGGCCGCGAGGTGATGCGGGACCTGGGCACGCTCGAGGCCGCGACGCCCGACGAGCTGGTGGCGCTCCGGAAGCGGCTCCGCGCGCGGCCCGAGGCGTTCCCCGCGCGGCTCGGCGTCGCGCCGGAGAAGCTCGCGACCGCGCTCAAGGCGGCCGAGGGCGACATCCTGTGGGAGGCCACGGCCGACCGCTGCCTCTCGTGCGGCCGCTGCAACCTGGTCTGCCCCACGTGCACGTGCTTCGACGTGTGCGACACGGCCGCGCTCGGCGGGGACGAGGGCAGCCGGGTGCGCTCGTGGACCGGGTGCCAGGTGCCCGGGTTCTCGCGCGTCGCCGGCGGGCACGACTTCCGCCCGACGCGGGCCCAGCAGCTGCGCTACCGGATCTTCCGCAAGGGCCGGTACATGCCGGAGCGTTACGGCATCGTGGGCTGCACCGGCTGCGGCCGCTGCGCCACGCACTGCCCGACCCACATCTCGATCCGCGAGATCTTCGTGCAGGTGGGGAGAGCGCCCTGATGCCCCAGCTCTCGATGATCCCGGAGCCCTGCCGCATCCGCTCGGTGACGCCGCACAACAGCCGCGACATCCACTTCGTGGTGGAGGCGCCGCGCGGCTTCGCGCCCGAACCCGGCCAGTTCGTGATGGTCTCGCTGCCGGGCATCGGCGAGGCGCCCTTCTCGCTCGCGGCCCTGCCGGGCGAGGGCGCGTCGGACGGCACGTTCGAGATGCTGATCCGCCGCATCGGCCGGCTCACCAATCTCATCACGCAGCAGCGGGCCGGCGACGTGCTGTACGTGCGCGGGCCGTACGGCCGCCGCGTCGAGTGGGACCAGTTCGAGGACACGAACCTGATCCTGCTGGCGGGCGGGCTCGGCCTGGCGCCGCTGCGCTCGTTCGTGCGGCGCGCCCTGGGCCGGCGCGACCGCTTCAAGCGCATCGACCTCCTGGTCGGCGCGCGCAGCCCCGACGAGCTGCTGTTCCGGAACGACCTCCTGGTCTGGGCCTCGCGGCAGGACGACGTGCACGTGCACCTCACCGTGGACGCGGCGCGCGAGAACTGGGACGGCCGCATCGGCGTCATCACCTCGCTCCTCGACGGCCTCGCCCTCGACAGCGCGGGCACGGTCGCCTTCCTGTGCGGGCCGCCGGTCATGTACCGCCACTGCCTGCGCCGGCTGCTCGCCATGGGGCTCTACGAGCACAACATCTGGCTCACGCTGGAGCGGCGGATGAAGTGCGGGCTCGGCCTGTGCGGCAACTGCCAGGTGGACGGCCACTACCTCTGCAGCGAGGGCCCGCTGGTGAACTGGCGCGAGGTGCGCCACCTCCGGGAGGTGGTGTGACGCGCCCCCGGGTCGCCTTCTTCTCCTTCGGCTCGTGCGAGGGCTGCCAGCTGCAGGTGCTCTCGGTCGAGGACGTGCTGCCCGACCTCCTGGCCGCGGTCGAGATCGTCAACTTCCGCGAGGCCGTGGACGACCGGCGCGACGACTACGACATCGCCTTCGTCGAGGGCTCGCTCGTCAAGCCGGAGGACGTGGCCGAGCTGCAGAAGATCCGCGCCCACGCGCAGATCCTCGTCGCGATCGGCGCGTGCGCCTGCCTGGGCGGCGTGAACGCGATGCGCAACCGCCGGCCGGTGACCGACCTGGCGCGCGACGTCTACGAGGGGCGGCAGGACGGGGTGTTCGCCGCGCTGCCCGAGGCCAGCCCGCTGTCGAGCGTCGTGCAGGTCAACTACGAGATCCGCGGCTGTCCCATCGACCGGTTCGAGTTCCTCGAGGCCGTGCGCTCGCTCCTGGCCGGCACCGTGCCGTACACGCCGCCCTACGCGGTGTGCGTGGAGTGCACGCTGCGTGGGACGCCGTGCCTGCTGGAGCGCGGGGTGCCGTGCCTCGGCTCGGTGGCGCGCGCGGGCTGCAACGCGCCGTGCCCGGCGTACGGCGCGCCGTGCGAGGCGTGCCGCGGCTGCCACGACGTGCCGAACTTCGAGGCCCTCGGCGAGGCGTTCTTCCGCCACGGGCTCACGCGGACGCAGGCGGGCGAGAAGCTCCAGCTGTTCAACAATTACCGCGAGGTGCGTGACGCATGGGAGAAGGCCGTGCCGTCGTCGTCCGCCACGTAACCCGCATCGAGGGCCACGGCAACATCGTGGTGGACCTCGAGGGGACCGAGATCAAGCGCTGCGACCTGGAGATCGTCGAGTCGCCCCGCTTCTTCGAGGTGCTCCTCAAGGACCGGCCCTACGACGAGGCGCCGCGCATCTCCTGCCGGATCTGCGGGATCTGCTCGGTGGGGCACGCCACGGCGTCGGTGGCCGCAGTGGAGGCGGCCCTGGGCATCGTGCCGGGGCCGAAGCTGCGCCGGCTGCGCCGGCTGAACATGGCGGGCGAGTGGCTGCAGTCGCACATCCTGCACGTCTGCTTCCTCGTGGCGCCCGACGCGTTCGGCGCCGCCTCGATCGTGCCGCTGGTCGGCAGCCACCCCGACGTCGTCAAGCGCGCCCTGCGCCTCAAGCGGCTGGCCAACGACATCTGCTGCACGGTGAGCGGGCGGCACGTGATGCCGATCAGCTACCACGCGGGCTGGATGGGGCACTGGCCGGGCCCGGCGGAGCTGCGGGCGCTCGAGGAGCAGCTCGTCGCGGCCGAGGAGGACCTCGACGCGCTGGTCGGCCTGTTCGCCGGCTTCACGTGGCCCGCGGTGGAGCGGCGGACCGAGCTGCTGGCGGCGCTGGAGGAGGGCGGGGCGTACCCGATGATGGGCGGCGCGCTGCACTCGAGCCTGGGCGGCGTCACGGCGCCGGAGTCGTACCGCGACGTGCTGCACGAGTACCTCGTGGGCCACTCGGCGTCGAAGCACGTGCGGGGCACGGAGGGCACGGTGCGCGTGGGGGCGCTCGCCCGCTACGCGCTGGCGCACGAGCGGCTGCACCCGCGGGCGAAGGAGGCCGCGGCGCGGCTCAAGCTGCGGCCCGACTCCGCCAACCCGTTCGACTACGTGGCGGCGCAACTGGTGGAGTCGGTGCAGGCCCACCAGGAGGCGCTCGACCAGGTCGCCGCGCTCCTGTCCGATCCGGCGCCCGAGGAACCCGTGCGGCCGGCGCGCACCCACGGCGGCCGCGGCGTCGGCATGGTCGAGGTCCCGCGCGGCACGCTGGTGCACGACTACGTCATCGGCGGCGACGGCCGGATCACGAGCGCCAACTGCATCATCCCGACGAGCCAGAACCTCGCCTCCATCGAGGGCGACATGCGCGCCTTCCTGCCCTCGCTGGTGAGCAAGCCGTCGGCCGACATCGCGCACGCGCTCGAGATGCTGGTGCGCGCCTACGACCCGTGCGTCTCGTGCTCGGTGCACTGAACCAAGGGGGCCGGTCGTGATCGAGAACCTCAAGCGCTGCGACTTCTTCCTCGGCTTCGACGATCAGGCCCTGGCCGACATCGCCCGGTTCGCGCGGATGGAGACGTTCGAGGCGGGGACGGTGGTGTTCGACCGGGACGAGGAGGCGCACACCGCCTACGTCATCCTGAAGGGGCGCGTCCGCCAGGGATTCGAGGTCTCGCCCGGCACCGAGGTGTGGTTCCTCACCGGCGAGCCCGGCGACCTGTTCGGCTTCGGCTCGCTGCTCTCGCCGCGGGTGCGCTCGATGCGCGCCAAGGCCTCGGAGAAGACCGAGGTGGTGGCCATCGACTCCGACGCGCTGCTCGAGTACCTCGAGGCCACGCCGCGCTTCGGCTTCATCTTCATGGAGCGGCTGGCCCAGGTGTTCATGCAGCGGCTCAACAACTGCCGCCTGCAGGTGATCCACCTGATGCCGCCGAAGGAAGTGGAAGGGCCGAGGCTGAGCCGGGGCTGAGAAGCCGGGTGAAGGGTGTAGGGGGTAGGGTGTAGGACGGCCTGCCCCCCCTACACCCTCACACCATCACACCCTCACACCCTACACCCTTGCCTCAGTCCGCTCCCGCCGGCGCGGGCACGGCGTCCCCGGCCGCTCCGGTCTCGTGCGCCCGCCCGAACACGCGGCCCAGCCACCGCTGCAGCCCGTCCATGTAGGTGTAGACCACCGGCGTCACGTACAGCGTCAGCGCCTGGGAGAACGCCAGCCCGCCCACGACCGCCAGGCCCAGCGGGCGCCGCGACTCGGCCCCCGCCCCCAGGCCCAACGCGATCGGCAGCGTCGCCATCAGCGCCGCCATCGTCGTCATCATGATCGGCCGGAAGCGGATGAGGCAGGCCTGCACGATCGCGTCTGCGGGCGGTTTGCCTTCCTTGCGCTCCGCCTCCAGCGCGAAGTCGATCATCATGATGGCGTTCTTCTTCACCAGCCCCACCAGCATGATGACGCCGACGAACGCGTACACCGACAGGTCCACGTGGAAGATCATCAGCGTGGCGAGCGCGCCGAAGCCGGCGAACGGCAGCCCCGACAGGATCGTGAGCGGATGGATGAAGCTCTCGTACAGGATCCCCAGCACGAGGTAGATCACCAGCACCGCGAGGCCGAGCAGGAAGACCAGCCCCGCCTGGCTCGACTGGAACGCCTGGGCCGTGCCCGAGAAGTTGGTCTGGATGCTCGAGGGCAGGGTCTCCCGCGCGACGCGCTGCACGTCGTTCACGGCCTGGCCGATCGCGACGCCCGGCCGCGTGTCGAACGAGATCGTGACCGACGGCAGCTGGCCCGAGTGGTTCACGCTGAGCGGGCCCACGGTGGGCGTCAGCGAGGCCATCGCCCCGAGCGGCACCAGCGTGCCGCTGCTGCTGCGCACGTAGAGCAGGTTCAAGGCGTTCGGGTCGCGCTGGAACTGTGGCTCCAGCTCCAGGATCACCCAGTACTGGTTCGTGGGCGTGAGGATGGTCGAGACCTGGCCCGCGCCGTACGCGTAATAGAGCGAATTCTCGAGCGTCGTGGCGTCCACGCCGAGGGCCGAGGCGCGGTCGCGGTTGATCTCGACGTTCACCTGCGGGTTCTTGATCTGCATGTCGCTCGTCACGTTCTGGATGAGCGACGACTGCTGGAGCCGCGTCTGCAGGATGCCGGCGTAGCGGTACAGCGCGTCGATGTCGCTGCTCTGCAGCGTGAACTGGTACATCGCCTTCGAGAACCGCGCGCCGATGTTGATCGCCGGCGGGTTCTGGAAGTAGACCCGGATGCCCGGCACCCGGGCCACCTTGGGCTGCAGCTCGCGGATCACCGCGTCGGCGTCGAGCCGACGCTTCGAGCGGTCCTTGAGGTGGATGAACAGGCGTCCCGTGTTGCCCCCGCCCACGACCGACGACATGAAGCCTTCGACGTTCGGGTCCGCCTTGACGATGGCGGCGACTTCCTGCTGGTGCGCCAGGAAGTCGTCGTACCCGGTGCCCTCGGCCACCTCGGTCGTGCCGGAGATCTGGCCCGTGTCCTCGCTCGGGATGAACCCCTTGGGCGCGGCGATGAAGAGCCACACCGTCGCCGCCAGCACGCCGCCCGAGAAGACCATCATGCCGCGCCGCCGCGCCATCACCCACTCGAGGCTCCGGCGGTAGCCGTCCAGCGACCGCTCCCACAGGTGCTCCGACCACGTGAACAGGCGCCCGTGCCGCTGCTCGTGCTGCGAGCGGAGGAAGCGGCTGCACATCATCGGCGTCAGCGTGAGCGACACCGCGCCCGAGACGAGGATCGCCACGCCGATCGTCACCGCGAACTCGTGGAACAGCCGGCCGACGATGCCGCCCATGAACAGCACCGGGATGAACACCGCCACGAGCGACATCGTCATCGAGAGGATGGTGAAGCCGATCTCGCGGGAGCCGTCGAGCGCCGCCTGCATCGGCCGCTTCCCCATCTCGACGTGGCGGACGATGTTCTCCAGCATCACGATCGCGTCGTCCACGACGAACCCCACCGACAGCGTCAGCGCCATCAGCGAGAGGTTGTCGAGGTTGTAGCCCAGGAGGTACATCGCGGCGAAGGTGCCCACGATGGACATCGGCAGGGCGAGGCTGGGGATGATCGTGGCGGAGATGTTCCGGAGGAACAGGAAGATCACCATGACGACCAGGCACAGCGTCAGGAACAGCGTCGCCTTGACGTCGTTGACCGAGTCGTGGATCGAAATGGACCGGTCGTACAGCGTCTGCAGCTGCACCGACGGCGGCAGCTGGGTGGCGAGCTTGGCGACGAGCGCCTTCACGTCGCTCGCCACCTGGACGGTGTTGGTCCCCGGCTGGCGCTGGACGGCGAGCACGATGCCGCGCGTGCCGCTGAACCAGCTCGCGGACTTGTCGTTCTGCACGCTGTCCACCACGTCGGCGATGTCCTGCAGCCGCACGGGCGAGCCGTTGCGGTAGGCCACGATCATCGGCCGGAACGCCTGGGCGTCGTCGAGCTGGCCGTTCGCCTCCACCGTGAACGCGCGGTGCTGGCCCCACAGGATGCCCGTCGGGAGGTTGGCGTTCGCGCTGTTGATCGCGGCCGCCACCTCGTCGATGCCGATCTGCCGCGCGGCCATCGCGCGGGGGTCCACCCGGATCTGCACCGCGTACTTCATCGAGCCGTAGACGTTCACCGCCGCCACGCCCTGCACGGTGGAGATGCGCTGGGTGAGGAACGTCTCGGCGTACTCGTCGAGCGTCGGGAGCGGCAGCAGCGGCGAGGTGAGCGCGAAGAAGATGATCGGCGCGTCGGCCGGGTTCACCTTCTGGTAGCTGGGCGGCAGGATGCCCTGCGGCAGCTGGCGCAGCACCTTCGCGATGGCGGCCTGGACGTCCTGCGCCGCCGCGTCGATGTCCCGGTCGAGCGTGAACTGCAGCGTGATGCTCGTGCCGCCCTGCGTGCTGCTCGACGTCATCTGGTCGAGGCCGGCGATCGTGGAGAACTGCTTCTCCAGCGGCGTGGCCACCGCCGCGGCCATCGTCTCCGGGCTCGCCCCGGGCAGGCTGGCGTTCACCGAAATGGTGGGGAAGTCCACGTTCGGCAGGTCGCTCACGGGCAGCAGCCGGTAGCCCATGATGCCGAAGAGCAGCAGGCCCACCATGACGAGCGTCGTCATGACGGGCCGCCTGATGAACAGCTCCGATATGCTCACGGGACGCTCGGCGTGTTCGTGCCGCCGGGCTTGACTTCGACCCGGGCCCCGGGCACCAGCCTCAGCTGCCCGTCGGTCACCACCTGCTGTCCCTGGGCGACGCCCTTCTCGATCACCACGTAATCCTGCACCGCGCGGCCCAGCGTCACGTCCTGGGTCTTCACCGTGTGGTCGGGGCCGACCACGTACACGTACGAGCCGTTCTGGCCCGTCATCACCGCCTGCGAGGGCACGGTGAGGGCGTTGGTTTCCACGTTCATCACCAGCCGCGTGGTCACGAACTCGCCGGGCCACAGACGGCGGCTCGCGTTGTCGAACGTGCCCTTGAGCTGGATCGTGCCGGTCGTGGTGTCCACCTGGTTGTTGATGAACGTGAGCGTACCCCGCAGCACCACGGTGGTATCCTCGCCCGGCCGCACCTCCACGTCGAGGCGGTGCTGCGCGCTGAACCGCTGGATGTCGTCGAGGTAGCGCTGCGGCACGGAGAAGCTCACCGAGATCGGCCGGATCTGGTTGATGATCACCAGCGGCGTCGTGCCGTTGGCCGGCACGAGGTTGCCCTCGCGGAGCAGCAGGTTGCCGGTGCGGCCGGCGATCTGCGCCCGGATCGTCGTGTACTCGAGGTTGAGCCGCGCGGTCTGCACCGCCGCCGAGTCGGCCGTCACGGCCGCCTGCGCCGCGTCGGCGTTCGCCTTGAACTGGTCGAACTGCTCCTCGGTGGCGAGGTCGTTCTGCACCAGCGTCTGGTAGCGCGTCACCTCCTGGCGCGCGTTCACCAGCGTGGCCTGGTCCTTCGCCAGGTTGGCCACGGACTGGTCGAGTGCGGCCTGGAAGGGCCGCGCGTCGATCTGGAAGAGCAGCTGGCCGGCCTGGACCTCGTCACCCTCCTGGAAGGCGACCTTCGTCAGCACGCCGCTCACCTGCGCACGCACGGCCACGCTCTGGAGCGGCGTCACGGTCCCGATGGCGCTGATCTCCTCGGGCACGGAGCGCTGCACGACCGGCGCGACCGTCACGGGCACCGTGGGCCGAGGCGGGGGAGCGTCCTTGCCGCAGGCGGAGGCGAGGACGGCGAGAGCGGCGAGGGCGGCGAGCGAAGCGACGTGGCGCACGGATAAGGCCTTGGTCGAGATCGTGTATCTGGGACCCATCTAGGGAGTTACGCACACCGGGCGGCCGCCGTTGGCGCGGAGTTGCGCGAACCGCATGGCCCCGGGGATCTTACGATCACTCCCGGACAAAGGATACGCTAACATGTCTTATCCGTATTCGCTGCCGGCGCTGCCGTACGCCTTCGACGCGCTGGAGCCGCACATCGACGCGCAGACGATGCAGATCCACCACGGCAAGCACCACCAGGCCTACGTCAACAACCTCAACGCCGCGCTGGAGAAGGCGCCGGAGTGGCAGAAGCGCGGGCTGAGCGAGATCCTGGGCGCGCTCGACAAGGTGCCCGAGGCGGTCCGCACGGCCGTGCGCAACAACGGCGGCGGGCACTGGAACCACAGCGCCTTCTGGAAGCTGATGAAGAAGGGTGCCGGCGGCCCGCCCAAGGGCGACGTCGCGGAGCTCATCGGCAAGAGCTTCGGCTCCTTCGACAAGTTCAAGGAGCAGTTCGCCGCCGCCGCGATGGGCCGCTTCGGCTCCGGCTGGGCGTGGCTGCTCTTCGACGCGGGCAAGCTCACCATCACGAGCACGCCCAACCAGGACACCCCGGCGATGGAGAAGAAGAGCGCCATCCTCGGGCTCGACGTGTGGGAGCACGCCTACTACCTGAAGTACCAGAACCGGCGCGCGGACTACATCGGCGCGTGGTGGAACGTCGTCGATTGGGATCAGGTCAACGCCAATCTCAAAGAGGTCAGATAGCAGGAGGCAGAGTGCAGGGCAGTTGCGAGACGCCGAGCTGCGAGCGGTTGCGAGACGAGAGTGAACAGGGGCCGGATCCGTCAAGAGCCTGACGGATCCGGCCCCTCGAGCTTCCTCCCGGGCCCTCGCGGGGGCCGCCGGATCGCTCGTCCGGCATTCACCTGATTGCGCGGCCCGGCGCGGGCCGCGACTCTTCATGCAATCCCCCGCATGGCGCAGGACTTGCGATGTCAGGAGGTCCCCCTCCCCGGGGCCGTCATCGCGCGGCCTCGCGTGAACGACATCGCACGAATCGGAAGGCGTTGCACGATGCGGGCTTACGCGTTCTCGAAGCGACTGCCGTGGCTGTCGCTTGCGGCAGCCGCAGTTGCGACTTGTCACAGCTCGTTGCGGGAGACCGCCGTGATCGGCTACGGGCTCCCGTACCGGGACGGCAGCGTGGTGCCCGTCGTCGAGCGTGATCTCGCCCGGCTCGCGGACCCGCGCGGCATCGCCATCCGCATCGCGGTCGACAGCGAGCTGGCCGAGGACGCGCCGGACGTCGAGGTCAAGCGCGCGGAGCGGTTCGTCGCGACGCCGGGGATCGTGGGCGTCGTCGGTCACAGCAGCAGTCGCGGCTCGCTCGCCGCCGCGGCCGTCTACAACGAAGCGGGCGTTGTGCAGATCACGCCGTACTCCACCAGCCGCCTGCTCTGGAAGGCCGGTCCCTGGACCTTCAACCTCGCGCCCGCGGACTCGGTCGAGGGCGCGTTCATCGGCGGGTTCGTGGCCGGCCGCCTCCGCGCCCGGCGCGTCACGGTGTTCTACGTGAACGACGAGTACGGCCTCGGCCTGCGGGAGGGCGTCGTCGCGGAGCTGCGGCGCCGGCACGTGGCCGTCGCCGATCAGGTGTCGGTGGACATCGACAGCGACTTCTCCACGGTCGTCGCCGCGTCGCTCGAGCGGGCTGTGCCGGATGCCGTCGTCGTGGCCGGGCGCCAGCGCGAAACCGGCAAGATCGCCGCGCAGCTGCGTGCGCGCGGCGTGCCGCGCGCCGTCGTGGGAGGCGACGGCGCGATGGTGATGCCCCTCCTCGAGCAGCTGGCCGGCGCCGCCGCGGATTCCGTGTACGCCGTCACCTTCTGGATGCCGGACGCTCCCGACTCGGCGTCGCGCGCGTTCGTGGCGGAGTACCGGCAAATCGTCGGCGGAGCGCCGCAGGCGGCCGAGGCCATGACGTACGACGCCCTGATGCTCATGGCGACCGCCGTTCGCGCTGCGGGTCCGCGGCCGGCGGCGGTGCGGCAGTATCTCGACGAGCTGGGCCGCGGCCGGCCGGCGTATCTCGGCGTCACGGGTCCCTTGAGCTTCGCGCCCGACTCGGGGCCGCGCCTGCAGATGATCCGGCTCCGCGGCGGGCACGCCGTGCACGTGGCGTGGCCGTGAGCGCCGGCGGTCCCGTCGGGCGGACGCGAGTCTTCAGCGTCCGCTCCACGCTGGCGCTGCTGGCCCTCGCCGGCACCACGGTCGTCGTCTTCCTCGCCGTGCTCCTCGCCGTGACGATCATTCCGCCCGCCGCCGCGGTCCGGCAGAGCACGCAGCCGGTCGTCTACCTCGTCGACGCGCTGAACGCGGACGCCGAGGCGCTCGACGAAGCGGTGCGCGACGTCCGCGTGATCGTCGCGGAGGGCGGCGTCGCGGACCCGGCGCTCGCGGCGAGGGCCCGGACGCGTCTGGCGGCGCTGACCGACCAGTCCCGGCTGCGCGGTTACGACAAGGTGCCGCCCGGCATCCGTTCGCAGCTGGCGGGCGTCGACGCCGACGTGACGCAGCTCGAAGACCGCCTGCTGGAGGTGCTCGACCTGACGCAGATGCACCGCCTCGGCGAGGCCCGCGACCGGGCGCGACTCGCGGATTCGCTACAAATCGTCATCCGCAGAGATCTCACCGTCGCCGGCGTGAGGGCCGGCACCGACCTGCTGGCACGGGAGGTGGCGCTCGAGGAGGCCGGTCGCCACGCTACCAGGCTGGCCGTGCTGCTCGCGCTGGCGGGTGCCGCGCTCTCGGCACTCTACCTGGGTGTGCTGCGGCAGCGCGTGGACCGGCCCCTGGCCGAGCTCGGACGGGCCCTCGAGCGCGTCGAGGGCGGCGAGCTGGCCACATCGCTGCCGGTGCGGCGACCGGACGAGATGGGGCGGCTCGCCGAGCACTTCAATGCGATGACGGCGGTAATGGCCGCGACGCGCCGGCGGGACGAAGAGGCCTTGCGACGGTCCGAGGAGGACTTCCGCGGCCTGGTGGAGAACGCCTCGGTGGGCATCTACCGCTCCACGCGCGACGGCCGCTTCCTCACGGCCAATCCCGCGCTGGTGCGGATGCTCGGCTACGACTCCGAAAAGGAGGTGCTCGGTCTCGACATCGGGCGGGACATCTTCGCCGACCCGGCGGAGCGCCCCCGCCTGACCGGTGCGAACACCACCTCCGCCGAGCTGAAGCTGAAGCGCCGCGACGGCGCCGTCATCACGGTGCAGATCAGTTCGCGCGTGGTTCCGGGCTCGGATGGGCTGCCCGACTTCTTCGAAGGCGTGATGCAGGACGTGACCGAGCAGCGGGTGCTCGAAGGCCAACTGCGCCAGTCCCAGCGCCTCGAGGCCGTCGGCCGGCTCGCCGGCGGCGTGGCCCACGACTTCAACAACATCCTGACGGCCATCATCGGCTACAGCGAGCTGCTGCTCGACGAGCTGGCGCCGTCGCACCCGCTGCGGGCGAGCGTGCAGGAGATCCGGGCCGGAGCCGATCGCGCCGCCTCGCTCACCCGGCAGCTCCTGGCCTTCAGTCGCAAGCAGGTCCTGCAGGCCAAGGTGCTGGATCTCAATGCGGCCATCCGCGATCTGGCCAGGATGCTCCAGCGGCTCATCGGGGAGGACGTGAAGCTCGACCTGGCGCTCCACGCTGCGCCCGCGAC
>Ga0335078_10009895_pt1 | contig 14117 bp, 11 predicted proteins | sample Lox_Sample_32_FD_206711 | JGI IMG/M metagenome (GOLD analysis project Ga0335078, IMG submission 206711) | Soil microbial communities from Loxahatchee National Wildlife Refuge, Florida, United States - Lox_Sample_3.2 | ecosystem: Environmental > Terrestrial > Soil > Wetlands | place: USA...
TCCAGCATCTTCTGCCGAAGATGGGTCACAAAAGCCTCCTTGTGACCCAAACCTTAAACGGCCCAAAAGGCTGGGGGAACACCACCGCAGCAGCGTCCGCCGCGCCGGAGGCTTAGTTCAAACGCCGCAGGGTTGAGGAATCTTTGGAGCGATAGCTGTTGCCGGTTCCTTTGGATTGCTCCGTTTCAGAAGCTATAGGTTTTGGCCAGTTGCCGCACGAGCCCACGTGCAAGCAATCGAGTGCCAATGAAACAAAGACAAACTAATTGGCAGGCTGTGCGATAGCGCTAGCGATTGTTTTCTCGAAGTTGGTTAGTGTGCATGACAAATCTGCGCGACTGCACGCTGGGAAGAAGACGGGTACCCGCACGGGCGGGGCCTCATGAGTAAGCGCCTCATCCAACCGCATCTGTTCAAGCGTCTGCGTCGTGTAGAAAATGCGCACTGAATCTTTGTGATTGGCCTGCGACTCCCATAGTTCGAAAACTAACGCTCCTCCGGGAGGCGTGCCATCCGGTTGGCCGTCGGCGATCCAATGCAGGTTTAGAAGCCCGGCGACGCTTACAATGTTGCCATCGTGACCTATGAGAAAGAGTGCGCGGTCATTCACCCGGCTGATTGCCCCGGCCACTTCCTGGCGATCGGCCGCCTGCCGCAGCGCCCGCAAGATTTGATTGAGAAGGTTTGAGGCCTGCATGCGTGCGATCGGTGCAGGTCGTTGCGCAAACTCCGACTCTGCGGTATGAAGCTCGACCAACGACCGCAGATTCTTGCCATTCACGCAACCCCAGCCCACGTTCGACTCGTCCATTCCTTCGGCGTACTCCAGCAGCAGGTTCTCAGTCAGCGAAGATGCAGTGCCGAGTGGCCCGCGAAGTTCCGCTTGATGACCGCCGCTTCCGGGCTCAAGCGTCGCAGGAATCTGCAGGATTGACTTTCGCTTGATGTCAGCACCAGAAGAGCCGCCACACTTGGCGAGAATCGAGTCCAGCTCCGTCAACTGCGCGCGATAGGCCTCCGTGAGATTGTTCGGATTACCCCCGATCCGGCCGGCGATCGCGGGCACAGCAAGAGCCGAGTCAGCCGAATCCGCACGCGCCTCACGCGGGTGAAAGAGAGGATCGGCCGTGCCTTCAGGCAGGCCTTGCACTGCCGGTGCGCATCCTGGGAATAAACCCGCGGCCAGTGCTTTTCCGCTTTCCCGCGTGCGCTGGTCGGAGTCGGCATAAAACGTCACGCGCGCCGCATCCTCGCATCCGGCTGCGGAGAGCAGACCTTCGCCGGATAACAGCATCCGGTCGTAGGCCCCAAAGATTTGCATCAATTGATAGCCGTGCGCGGTCAGGTAGCCCGGCGAAACACTCCACTTGGGCCACGGCGCAGCGGAATACGCGTTGTATTGATCGCTGTTTCCGCTGGGTGAGCGGACACCATGGCGGCTGAGGTAGACGACGAACCGCAACCGCGCACCGCCGGTGCTTGTTGCAGTGGCAGGCGCCTGCGCACGGCACGCTAGCGCGCATAGGGCGAGAATCGGCAGAAAAAAAGCTCTGACGCGCGGCGCGACGCGTGGCATCTTCGGGTCCCTCAGGGTTGCATTTCGTCAACTGAATACAGGCCGGTGCTGAGAGGCCTCTGGCACCGGCCTGTAGTGGCCTCTAATGCTCGCGGCCGGAGTTCCAGACCAGACTGGCGCTATAGGTGGGCTTGTAGTATTCGCGCTGCGTCATGTACTCCGGGCTGCCGTTGTAGAAGCCAAAGACTTCATTGTTGAGATTCAACCCATCCAACTGAAGCTCCAGACCGCGATAAAGGTGCATGCCCATCTGAGCGTCCACCTGAAGATGCGGATAGAAGTAGTTGTCGCCACAGGGTCCGTTGATGGGCCCGTTGAGCGGCGCGGCGGGGGTCGGATTCGGATTCGTATTACCGCACACTCCCGGCTGATTGGAGTCAGTAGAGAAGTACTGGTAAGCGTCAATGTTGGAGTCGTTGTAGGAGACGCCCATGTGCACCGAGTAGCGACCCAGCTCGTAGTCCGGTTCGATGTTGAAGGCGTGCCGCGCCGTTCCCATCAGCGACGGCGAATCGTCGCGATCGGGAAGGCCGTTGATACGCGAATCGTTGTAGGAGTAGTTGGCCATCAGGCCCAGGCCGCGGAAACCGCCGGGCAGATTGGTGAACTTTTGCTGCAAGCCGAACTCCAAGCCCCAGACGTTGGCGTTAGAGCCATTTATATTCTGCGTTTCCAGAGCAACATTCGTTGCGACTCCAGCGATGGAGGCAAACGCTGCGCAAGAGATGGTGCAGGGTTCGTTGGCCGCGACAATCGGATTGGTCAATTGCTTATAGAAAAACCCGGCTTGAATCAGGCCGAAGGGCTTCACCTGCTGCTCCAGCAGCAGATCGTAGTCGTTGGCGTGGGTCGGCAGTTCCTTCGGGTTGCCGATGTTGGCTACGATGTTCCCTGGACCGGTTGCGGAGGAAGCGTACGGCACCAGGTCGTACTGGTTGGGCCGGGAGATGCCGCGCGCGTAGACAGCACGAATCGCCGTCTCGGACGTAAACTCCCAACGGGCTTGAACGCTGGGCAGAGGATCGATGTAATCCTCAGTTGTTGTAACCGACGTGGTCCCAATCCAGTTTCCGTTACTGTCCATGCCATTTTGATCCGGGCCAGCTGCGGGGTTCACCAGATAGCCCAATCCATACTCGTGCGTCGCTTCAATCCGCAGCCCGGTTTGCAAACGTAAGCGGTCGAAGTTGACGGTGTTCATGATGTAGCCGGCGGAGACGCGCTCGATCAGATTGTAGTTGGCCGGGTCCGATGAACTCCGAGTGGCGGGTACGTCCAGGGGGAGCAGTCCCGGATTGGCGGCAAGGTATTGATCGACCTTGTAATGGTCTGTCATTTGCCCCATGTGGTATGTGCCATCGTAGTAGTGCGGATCCTGGAAGCCGCTGGCGAACATCTCGGAGCTGACAGGGGTGGCATTATCGGCGGCAGCGGAGCAGATCGGGTCGTTTGGGTAGCCGGGATCCGCCTGCGGGCAGTAATCGTAGGTGGGCGTTTCGGCATCCTGGCCCTTGTGCGCATTGCGGAACACGCCGCCAAACTCCAGTGTGGCCGAATGCTGGCCGACATGGTAGTTGAGCCCCATCGCGCCCCACTCCTGCAAGTTCAGTTGAACCGCCTGGCCGGTTGTGGTGTTGATGTTGTCCAGCGTGTAATTGGATAGGCTGTAGATGTTGTCAGCCGGGCTGGCGGTGTTCGGCACCATGCAGTTCGGCGACCACTGCGGACGGTAGGGGTCGCCATTCAGGCCGCCGATGTAGTCGCAATTGCCAGATGGCCCATTTTTCAACTCTGAGCTGGGATCGAAGGCGCCTCCCGGATTGCCTCCGGCGTTAAGTTCGCGCGAGCGTGATACGGAGGAACCCCAGGTGAACCACTTGTTTCCGTACGTGTGGTTTCCGCCCAGCGAGAGGCTGCCGATCATGAAGTCGGGACGCCGGATGGAGTACTTGAACTTCGGCTTGGCGTCGGTTTGGACCGTATAGGTCCACTTGTCGCCCCAGTCCTTGAAGTCCGAGAGGAGTAAGTGAGCGGCCAGGCTGGAGTGATCGCTGACCTTGTAATCCGCGCCCATGGTTCCGCCCCAGCGCAGGCGCTGATGGCGATACTCGCGCAGGTCGATGCTGTCGTAATAGGGCACCGTGCTGGTGATATTACTGGCGTTAAGGTCCGGAGTCGGCTCAATGTCGTTGTATCCGCGTCCGTTGTAATCGTAGCTCGCGCCAAGGATGACGCCCCAGCGCTTGCTGGCGCCGAAGCGCTTACCAAGTGTAAAGCCCGCCAAGCCCATGTAACGGTCATTCTCAATGGGTGACATGCCCAGCGTGGAGATGGCATTGAAGGTCGGCGCCTCTCCGGCCATCTTCGTCACCATATTGACCGATCCGCCGATGCCGTCCGCGTCCTGATTGGCCGATAGCGTTTTGTTCAGCTCGATCGACTGGACCATGTCCGCGGGAATTGTGGCCAGGATGACTTGGCGCACGTTCGACTCCGGCGACGGAATGGTTACGCCGTCGATAGTCGTGTTGGTCAGGCGCGGATCGAGACCGCGTACCTGCACGTAGACGGCCTCACCCTCGTCGCGCTGGACGGTCACGCCCGGCAGGCGGCCGATGGCATCGGCGACGTTGGCGTTGGGCAGAGACAGAATCTGGGTTTCAGGCATCACGTTTACGATGTTGGCCGAAGTGATCTCTTCGTTGACGGCCTGGACCATGTCTTCTCCGCTCCCGCTGGTCACCACGACTTGCTCGCTTTCCGAGGCAACCTGCAGCACCACGTTCAAGGGAGCGACCTGTCCAGCAGAAACGGTAACCGTCTGAACCGTTTGCCTGAAACTCACCGAAGTGACGGTGACCGTATAGTTGCCGGGCGCAAGACCGGCTGCCACAAAGTCGCCTAACGAATCCGACGTTAAGACCAAGCCGCCAGGATCGACAACCACACGCGCGCTTTGAATCACGGCGTTGGAAGCGTCGGTGATGTGTCCGCTGATCGACCCCTTCACGCCCGCGACCGCACCTTGCGCGGACTGCGCAAAGACCGCTGAGCTTGTCAGAAACAAACTCGAGAACAGCAGAACGACAGCGCCAATTTGCCTAATGCATCTCATTTCAAACATATGGCCAGCCTCCTCAGCGTGATTTCGGCGCTCTTCAAGCGCGTAATACAGGAGTGAGTTTGGCAGGCGAGTCTAATCTCAATCTGAGGAATTGCCGGAGTGCCCGGCCATTTCACGAAAAATTGATCTTTCACGGCTAGCATTCGACCTATGCGCATTCTGGTTGTCGAGGACAAACGCAGCCTAGCCGGACATCTTGGCCGCGCCCTCGAGGGCGAAGGCTACTCGGTGACGCTGGCTTACGACGGCGAGGAAGCCTTGCGCCTTGGCAAAACCGGCGCCTACGACGTCATGCTCCTCGACTTGATGCTGCCGCGTGTCGACGGCCTCACCGTCATCAGGAAACTGCGGGCGGATCAGCTGCGCACGCAGGCCATCATTGTCTCCGCGCGGGATACGATGCGCGACATCGTCTTCGGCCTCGACGCCGGCGCGGACGACTACCTGACCAAGCCCTTCGCGCTCGATGTATTGCTGGCGAAAGTGCGCGCCGCCGTACGCCGCGTGCCCATGCGGCCCCCGCAGATGCTGCAATTTCAAGATCTAATTCTTCGGCCGCATCAATATGAACTACAACGCGGCTCCCGACTCGCCACGCTGACACGAACTGAATGCGCACTGCTTTCCGTGCTGATGCGCCGCGCCCGCTCCGTAGTTCCCCATGCCGTGCTGATTGAAGAAGGCTGGAGTAGCGATGCCGATGTGAGCTTCGACAGTTTGTATGTCCTCATTCGCGCGCTGCGTTCGAAGATCACTCACTCCAGCGAAGTCGAATTACTGCACACCATCCGCGGAGTCGGCTACTCGCTGCGGAGCGATTCATGCTGAAGGGTCGCATCTCCATCTCACTCCGGCTCACGACCTGGTTTGGATGCATCTTTCTGCTGGGTTGGTTTCTGTTCGGCGCCGCGATGTGGCTCAACCTGAGACACACGCTGACAGAGGAACGACGCCTCACGCTAAGCCGTCGCATTGACCGCTTGCAGGACCTGCTGGTCAAGATGCAGGGTGAAGATGCTTCAGATCGCGCCGAGGACTTCAAGGATTTTGCACACGCGACCGGAGGCGGCCTCATCGAGATCTTTCGGGCGGACGGTACTCGTGTTTTCCCATCTCCGTCCGCGGCAGCAAAGACCTTTCCGTGGCCGTCAGTCCGTAATCTCGGTACCGAGACTTTTCTGCACGTGCCGAATGCAGATCAGCCGTATTGGGTGGAAACCCGCCAATTTCTTCTTGGAGGCGAGGCCGTCTATCTGTTCGCTGCGGCGCCGGAGGCTGGGAATCTGCTGGTCCTTCAACGGTTTTGGGAGGGACTTCTGGCTTCAGTGCCGGTGCTCCTTCTGATCTCTTCGGCGGGTGGCTACTGGCTCAGCCGCAGGGCCTTGAAGCCAGTAGACAGAATTACCGCCACTGCGCGATCGATCAGTATCCGCAATCTCTCCGAGCGAGTGCCGGTTGCCAACACCGGAGACGAGTTGCAACGGCTGGCCGAGACCTGCAATGCAATGCTCGCCCGCCTTGAACTGGCGGTGAATCAGATCAAGCAGTTCACTGCCGACGCTTCGCACGAGTTGCGCGGACCTATTTCGTTTGTGCGCACCGTGGCCGAAGTGGCCTTGCGTAACACCAGGGCCGACGCCGAGAGTCGTCAAGCCTTTGGAGACATTGTGGAGGAAACCGCCAAGACAACGGTCCTGCTTGAAGACATGCTCACCCTGGCGCGTGCCGATTCCGAACGCGGCGATAAGGTTCTGGAGTCGCTCAACCTCACTGCGGTAGTACAAGAAGCATGCGATATGGCGCGCCCAATTGCCGAGGAACGTCACATCGATTTTTCGCTCTCCCTGGGAGCTTCACGCCTTGTCAACGTCTTGGGGGATTTCACGACCTTGCGCCGTCTGCTCTGGATACTGCTCGACAATGCCCTGAAATACACGCAAGCTCCAGGCCGGATCGATGTAGCCCTGTGTGCGAGCAGCCGTCAGGCAACCGTGGAAGTGCGCGATACCGGTGTGGGAATCGCCACTGCTGACCTGCCTCACATCTTCGACCGCTTCTACCGTGCCGATCCCTCGCGCAGCAACGTTGAAGGCGCCGGATTGGGTCTGGCCATCGCAAAGTGGATTGCCGAAATGCACCATGCCAGCCTCATCGTGTCGAGCCAACTCGACAAGGGCACTGTCTTTCAATTAGTCCTTCCCGTCTGCCCCATTCCCAGCCCAATCTAGACAATTCGCGCAACTCTCCCGTGCCGAGAGCCTCGCGCCAAGACCTATACCTCTTGAGACGGCCGGATTGGTGAGATCCGGCCATGTGTTTTGTGGGTTTACGAGGTGGTTTTTGGAGGCCTTTTGTCACAGGCCAAATAGTTGAGGTTCAGGCCGTTTTCTCAAGCTTCTCGACGGGGACTGGTGCCAGGTGCTTCCGCAGCACATGTTGTACGGTGGCCGTTGGGACGCGATGACCTTTCGCGATCTGCCTGAGGCTTTGGCCCTGGCAACGATCGTGATAGATGCCTTCACGATCCACGGCCAGTGGGTTTCGTCCGATGTGGGTGCCTTCGAGCCGGGCGCGCCGCATGCCGGCGCGCACCCTCTCGATGATCAGGTTGCGTTCGAGTTCAGCGATCGCGCCGATGATGACCGGAATGGCCCGGCCCAGCGGGCCACCGGTGTCGATCTGCTCGCGGAAGCTGACGAACTCGATGTTGAGCCGGCTCAGTTCATCGAGCACTTCGAGAAAGTGCTGCACGGAGCGGGCGATCCGGTCTGAAGCCCAGACCAGGACCACATCGAATCGCCCGCGGCGGGCGTCGGCCATCATCTGATCGAGACCGGGTCGGCGGGCCTTGGCGCCGCTGATCCGGTCCGTATACTCCTGCACCACTTCATAGCCGCGCTGGGCGGCCATCTGGCGCAGGTCATAGAGTGGGGTCTGGGGGCGCTGATCCAGGCTCGAGACCCTCGTATTTATGACGGCGCGTTTCATTTGCGCCGCCCTGCTGGTTTCGATGAGTGCTTATCGACGTAGCTGCGAATGAACTTCAGGAACTGGTCGGTCATGTTCTGGCCTTGGGCGGCCGTCGCTCGCCTTGAAGTCGTTGCGCAGCTTGACGGGAACGTTCAGATTCATTCTTTTCACCTGTTGTCCTGCGACTGTGACGATCGGAATCACCTCCTCTCTCTCCAGAGATGAATCAACCACGCGGCACGCAACGCTATCAGCCCACACAGTTGAACGACGAAGACGCGCTGACCCGGGCCATCATTGCGCTGGCCAGCCAGTACGATCGGTATGGATATACCCTGCGAGCTTGCTTCAGACGGTGAAAAGCTCCGTTTTGTAAAAACGCCCATGCGCAGTTATTGAACGAAAAGACAATAATGTTGAATGGCAACACCGGCTTGGAATTTGAAGCGGAGAGCGAGCTTAGGCATTACTTCGGGCGCTTTTATGTGGTCGGAACTAGGGTCTATCAGACCCTGGTGGAATTAAAACCAGGCGTGGACTACCCAGATAAAGCGCGATTTCTAGACTCGTTTCGAGTGATCTCGCTCGCTAGCCAATGATCGGTGTCCGGCCCTGTCTCTCGCCTCGCATCGCAGTAGACAAGCCTCAAGGAATTGTGGGGATAGCTATACGCAGGGGAAAATTCACCCCCCTGTTTACTATTTATGACTTTTTCGGAAACGGACAATTCTCGCAATTCGCGGACCGTTGCCTGCGTGCCGATACTGAATGGCTACGCAGCAGGAGCATTGCTCGAGTTCTTTAGTGAAAGTTCTCAATCAGCATCAGTTCGCTCAGCGGAATCCCTCCACCAGCATCAGGTTAAAAGTGTTCCGGTCAATTTGCGACCACACCACGTAAGCATCGTCCGGCGAGACGGCCAGCCCGCCGGCGACAGGTTTATCGAGGATAGCTGAGCGATATGCGCCGGCTGCTTGCTTGTCCAGGGTAGCCAGCCTGCTCACCTTGCCGCTCGCGGAATCCAGGAACTGGATGGTGTTTGCGTCGGGCGGCGGAGGCACGAAATAAACGCCCTTCGAGGTCACGCAAAACAAATCATAGGACTCGATTCTGGGCACGATCTGAACTTCCTCTCCGCCACCGGCAGGCATTCTGAACAAGGGAACTGGGCCCCGCAGATTGAACTTCGTGTAGTAGAGATATTTGCCATCCGCCGACTCGAATGTCACGAAGCCGCCCGCGTGCGTCACCTGGATCGCTTCCCCGCCGTCCCGTGGCATCTTCCAAACCTCGTACCGTCCGCTGCGGTCCGAGGCGAAGTAGATCCAACGGCCGTCGTGGGACCAGCTCGGATGGACGTTGCTATCGGGGCTATTGGTCAGGCGCCGCGGCGAGCCGCCGTCGGCCGCTATCACGTAAACCTCAGGATTTCCCGACGCCCGGGAGTCCAAGGCGATCCAGTGGCCGTCTGGCGACCAGCGTGGACCTTCGTCCCAAGGCCCTGCAAACTTCGTGAGCTGCTGACAGTTCGCCCCGTCCGCATCGCAGGTCCAAACCTCGGGGTCGCCAGTCCGAAAGGAGTCGAAAGCTATCTTGCGGCCGTCAGGCGAGTACTGCGGGCGAAGGTTTCGATCAAACAGGGAAGAGGCAGAACTGATGAGGAGCTTACGCTTTCCCGTGTGGACGTCCAGACGCCATAAATTGGCATTGGTGAGCCACCACACGTACGCCAACCGGGGCGGCGTGCGTGTGATCGCAGGCCCGGTCGCAGCGCCAGGGAAACTCAGCCTTCGCGGAGCTTGCCGTCCGGAAGCAGCCACCCGCCAGAGGGACTGAGGGACGCCAGCCGCGTACACAAGATCCTGGCCGTCTGGCGTCCAGATGAGGCTACGATCGAAGCCTGCATACGGGCGATCGGTAACCAGCTTCGCCTCCCCGTCGGGCCGTAGATCCCGCGTTAGCGGCTGAACATAGAGCTTATATACGGAGTCGTGCACCTTTCGGCAGAACGCCAGGCTGCGACCATCCGGCGAGAATGAGGGCCCGTAATCACCTAAAGCATAACGGCCTTCGCCGGCTCTCGTCACGAATGTGGTCAGCCGGCGCCGCTCGCCGGTGTCAATGGCTATCGCCCAGATGCTGGAGCCAAGTGGCGAGTCCATCTGGGGAAACGCAAGCCATTTGCCGTCAGGTGTCCACCCAAGGCCACCTCCCGGGGTCCCCGACACGTCGGCGAGCCAGCGCTCCGGTCCGCCCAAGGGCGGGATCAACATGAGATCAGACCCGTCGGTCCGATTGCGCTGATAGGCGATCCAGCGGTCGTCCGGGGACCATTCGGGGGCGACGGCCCCCCAGTAGACCCCCTCTGGACTCGAGGTTAGCTTGATGGGATTGCCGGGGGCGCCGATCTGCTTCACGTAGATTTCCCATTTTGCATCCTGTTCCCCAGTCCACCCGAAAGCCACCTTCGTTCCATCCGGCGAAAACGTCGGGCAACATGAGTCGCCCGTGGAGATCAGGGGAATCGGCCTGAGATCGTCGGGCGGCGCTTCTTGGTGCCGCCACCATATCAACGCGACTGATAACAGTACCGCCGCCGCACCGCTGGACAGAAGTACGGACGCGATCATCCAAATCAGCCTGGCTTTCCGCGAGGCTGAGGCCGATTTCCCTGGCGCCGGTGCCTCCTCGGGAGGCTGCTCGAACACCGTCACTTTTGCCACGAATCGGTAGCCTACGGTCGGCACGGTCTCGATGTACCGCGGCAGGCGGCTGTCCTCTTTCAGCGCCTTGCGCAGCTGGACGATCTCCCGGGTCAGGACATTCTCGGTGACCATGGCGTCCGGCCACACTTTGTCCAGCAGTTCCTGTTTCGGAACCAGCCGGCTCCGATTCTGAATCAGGTAGATGAGGAGCCGTAGTGCCTTCGGCTCAACCGAAACCGGCGCATGGCCGTCGGAAAAGCGAAACTCCCGATCGTCAATCTCGAACTGATCGAACCGATAAACCATTTCTTACCAGCTTACCGACAGACCATTTTCGCGCCTTTTTCAGCGCATCTCACCAAAAAATCATCTCCATCACCCAAACATTCTGCGTCCCTCAAGACCCTAACCGGGCAAAAGCGGCACTGTTCACCCCATCGAGGTGAATTCCATGTCGCTTATAGGCCGTTCCAATCGTCTTTTCGCCCTTGTTTTCTGTCTCGCGTTCGCCCCTGCATGCAAAGTATTCCCAGAACAGATCGAACCGACTCCCCAGACCTTCACGATCAAGATCAAACTAGACGAACGATCGATGATCATCGTCCCCGTCAGCGTGAATGGCGCCGGCCCGTATGACTTCGTGATGGACACTGGCTGCGCGAAAACCATTGTCGACCGGAAGCTGGCCAGTGAACTCAGTCTTCCGCAAGTTGGCGAAAGGACCGTTGTCGGGGTACTTGCTTCCGCCAAATTGTCGGTCGTGCACGTTGACTCGCTTTCCCTCGGCGGAGCCACTGTTTCGGGGGGAGAGTTGTTCAGCGCAGATCACGCAGCCAACGTCACCAGCGGGGTGCGCGGTGTACTGGGCGAAGACTTCCTGCGGAACTTCGACGTACTGATCGACTATCGTCATCGGGTCGTGCGGCTCGAGTCTGCGCCGGGCTCCATGGCCGAAACTGCGGTTGGCGAACATCTTCTATTGCAGCTCGCCGCCACTAACCACGGAAAACTCACTCACAACCGGCTGATCATCTCCGGCCGCATCCAGGAGTTGGGGGACGCACCGATGTCGCTGCTCCTGGATTCCGGAGCAAACCAGCTCACTCTCTTCAGAGACAACCTTGGTCCCGGAGAAAACCAGGCCGAGCCAATATCGGCTGGAAACCTCGGCCAGTGGATCACTTCGTCGGCGGCGGCTCGCAGGATTTGCTCTCTCGACCTGGGGCATAGCTCAGTCTCAAATCTGGTTGTGATCGCGCTCTCTCGTCGAGACGCCGTCGATTCGGATGGACTGCTTCCCACCTCCCAATTCCATTCCATATTGATCAGCCACTTCGGCAGATTCGTCATCCTGAACCCATCGTTTCCTAACCCCAGTGGCGACGCGCTGGCAGCGAGATAGTCAGAAGATGGCATTCGTCATAACTACGGTGAATCTTCGACCATGCTGAGCTGCTCGATTCGTCTTGCCAATTGATGCAAAATCGCCTAGTCAGTCACCGAACACCGACCCAAAATTCTGCTTGCGGGCGAGTCACCGGCAACTCGGAAATCACTACTTCGACGACAGTTGTCACCCTTTACGAAAGCGCATCTGCAAGACGCTGAATTATGGCCCGACAAACAGGTCAGCCCCGAAGCATTTTCCTAATCGTGTTACGGTCTACATTTGCTTTGCGGGCCAATTCCTTGATTGGCACAATTGCGAGCTGTTTAATGAGCGCCGGTTCCGCTTTTACCATTTTGCCTAATTCGTCAAATTGCGCGGGCTTGAAAGTCAGAAGTGATATATTTTCGCCGTGATCCCATCTCCGGTCAGATTCTTTGCCAATGTAACGCGGTTGAGAGGCAGCGACATGCATCCGCTGCAAAAGCCCGCGCGTATTCCCACTGCACGGATCACCACAAGGAGCGAGAGATTTATGTTCCGGATGGAGTGAATAGCTCACTGAGGCCGCTCCGATCGGAGATGCGATCACTCGGTAGGGCTGGTCCGCCGGGAAAAGAACGATTTCACCGGTAAGACCAGAGCAATCAACATAAGCAAGAAGATCGAGATTACCTCCAAGGCGATCCGTGCGATGTGCTCCCCCTTCAAGGCATCTACAAGGAACCCGGGTAGATCCTGGAATACTTTGGGATGCATAAACCACGGGAATATGCCGAGTGAGACTGCCAAGCCAGATACTACGACGAACATGACAAACCAGGTCCAGCGAACCTTGTTGAAGTATCCCGCCCATGTAACGATGAGACCGATGATAATGAGCGCTAGCATAAGCTTGCCAACCTCGCTAGATGACTGCAAAGCTGCCCTCCTCCACAGGTCGGGCCCCCTCGTGTCGCCAAAGCCAGCCATGACATTCCACCATGCCCATCGGATCTGGGAAACCAGAGCGATCGTGAAAAGCACACTCGATATGAAAACCAGATCATGACGGATTCGCAAGATACACCTCTCTTTCAACCGATCACCGAAAGAACCGTCGATCATCGGTCGTCCCGATCATAAGCGATTGAGTCTGCGGCAGGTCATCGCTGCAAAGAACGTCAATGCTTTGTCGCGGAATCGTGCAGCGTTGCGCTTCAGTGGGGAGACGAACAGGCTCCTTTGCGGCCTTCCGGTCTGATTGTCGCCGACGCGGAAGTAACCCATTTTTTAGCGTTTGAGCGCGAAGTGTTTGGCAAATAGTTCTCGAGACCGTTTTTCACCCTCTTCGCTCAACACGACAGACTTGGCTTTGTTCTTCGGATCGGAAATGAAGCCTTTTGTGTGAAGTCGCTCCATCGTTTCCCAGTCTTGCCCCTTCCAGGCTCGCACTCCCATCGGTTCTTTGAAACTGGTCAACCATAGAAGTGCGAGAGTCACCTCATCGACTTTGTCGTGATCATAATCCATCCGTTTGCCTCCGGCCTTAGCGCCATGGTACTTCCGGTTTCCGGTTACCATCAGGATATCGCCACTCATGAACGAGGCTCGATTCCGATTCGATCATTGACCGCAGATCGAATCCGCTGCTTGCAACCCAGATAGCGTTCCGTCGTCTGAATGGAAACATGCCCCAGAAGGAACTGAATCTGTTCCAACTCTCCTCCCGCAGTGTGGCAGAGGCGAGCACAGGTGCGGCGCAGGTCGTGCGGCGCCAATTTCTCCAATCCAATCCGTCTCGCCGAATTTTTCACGATGTGCCAGACGGCTTTCTCGGTCATGCCTTCACCGAGGAACCACCCTTCTATTTAAAGCTAGTCGCAGCTCCGAACAGTACCAGTCGACGAACTCGTCGATGGCGTGTCCATATCCGCGTTGGCCGTCGACACTGGTTAGGCTGCTTAACACAGCTGTTTTTGAGAATTCGAGATCTGGCAAACGGGTTTTAGGGTGCTTACGCTGTTTCGGGGAACGCGGCTTCTGCTTCATAGCCTGGTGACCTCCTCGCCATCAGACGATAATGCGCCCGCTTTAGGCTTACTTCCGGTTTGGCGGTCATCCAACCGGAACGCAAAAGAATCTTCACCTGCGTCGATTATGAGGCTTCGATGAATTCCCGAACCGAGAGCACCGCTCCACGAGACGGAAAGAGCCTCGAGATTAGGCAATCGTGGAGTTGGGAATCGAGGTCAGCGCAGCAATCTTTAATGACCGCGAGACGAAAATCTGCGTCTGCAGCTTCGAGCAGAGTGGAGAGGACGACGCCGCTGGTGGCGATTCCGTAGAGAACCAGCGTGTCGATGTCATTGGCAC
>Ga0335078_10009897_pt1 | contig 14116 bp, 7 predicted proteins | sample Lox_Sample_32_FD_206711 | JGI IMG/M metagenome (GOLD analysis project Ga0335078, IMG submission 206711) | Soil microbial communities from Loxahatchee National Wildlife Refuge, Florida, United States - Lox_Sample_3.2 | ecosystem: Environmental > Terrestrial > Soil > Wetlands | place: USA: Florida...
GTTGAAGGGCTTGCCGTCGACGGCGCGCTTGAGCGTCTTGAAGAGCACGATGGAGAAAAGCTGCCGGTAGGCGAAGCGCTGCAGCCAGATGTGGAAGAGCAGCCAGAGGTCGCCCTTGTTCGCCGCATGGCGCCGCTCCAGGCTGAAGGCGACTGTCGAGGTGATGAAGTCGATGACCAGGAAGCCCAAAAAGTAGATCAGCAGCTTTTCAAAGCTCGCCGGCGAGGCCGCTTCGGGGTGGTAGTAGCGGTCGAGGAAGTAGTGACCCACGCCGGCCAGGAACATGATGTCGATGAACGGCGAGACCAGCGGCAGCAGCATCTGGAAGATGAGGATGTTGGGCAGCGCGAAGAGCCCCATCGCCGCGTTCTTGGTAAACGCGCCGCGATGCTTCCACACCGCCTGCAGAATGCCGAACGACCAGCGGAAGCGCTGGCGCATGAGTCCGCGCGCGTCGCTGGGCGCCTCAGTAAACGCGAGCGAGCGGTCTTCGTAGTCGACTTTCAGCCCCTGCTCGAGCAGGTTCATGGTCAGGTCGGCGTCTTCGGCCACAGTGTTGAGCGGATAGCCGCCCGCCGCCTTCACCGGCGAGGTGCGCCACGCGCCGATCGCGCCCGGCACGACCGTAACGACATGAAAGAGCGCCAGCGCGCGGCGCTCGAAGTTCTGGCTGGTGATGTATTCGAGAGCCTGCCACCTCGTCCACAGGTTAACGCGGTTGCCCACCTTGGCGTTGCCGGCCACGGCCCCGATCGCCGCGTCTTCAAAGTGCGGAATCAGCTTGCTGATGGCGTCGTGCGCGATCACCGTGTCGGCATCGATGCCGACGTAAATCTCTTCGTTCACCTGCTCCAGGCCGCAGTTGAGCGCGGCCGCTTTGCCTCCGTTGGGCTTGGAAAGCACGACAACATTCCCTCTGGCGATCTCTGCACGATAGGCCTCACGTGCCGCATCGGCGGTGCGGTCTTTCGAGCCGTCGTCGATCACGATCACGCGCAGGTTTTTGTAATCGGAGTTGAGCACCGAGCGCACCGTGCGCACGATCACCTTCTCTTCGTTGTAGGCGGGAACGAGCACGGCCACGCGCGGATTGAATCCCGGCGAAGCCTGCCGGTGCGGCTTGCGCAGCCGGTCAATGATGGCGAATACGCCCACGATCACCAGGCGCGCGCTCATCAGGATGTCGCCGAGGAAGAAGACCATCACGATGAAGCTGCCGATGAAGGCCAGGCCGCTGAAGGCGATCGAGTCGGGAATCGCGCGCAACTTCTGCTTCCAGTTGAGCGGCGGCATCACCTCCGCGGTGGACTTGCCCATGAGCGACGAGACCGGCACGATGCGGTAGCCGTGCGCCCGCAGCGCATCGATGAGCACGGGAAGCGCGGCGACAGTAGCCGAACGATCGCCGCCGCCGTCGTGAAGAAGAATGATCGAGCCGCGAAACTGCGGCTTGCTTTGCATGGTCTTCAACTGCGTGAGCACGGTCTCCGTCATCTCGGCGGGGGATTTGCGCGGGTGCTCATTCCAGTCGTCGGTGTCGATCTTGTTGCCGACGATCGTGAACCCCTCGCGCTGCAACCGCACCACAGGCGCGGCCTGGTCGTCGGTGTCGGGCTCTTCGTCGATGTCGTACGGCGGCCGGAAGTAGAGCGGTTGCACTCCCAGCTTGCTCGCAAACAGGCGCTCGGTGATGTTGACTTCGAGATCGAGCTGGCGCGGTGAAATTTCGCTGATGTCGGGATGCGAGTAGGTGTGATTGCCGATCTCGTTGCCTTCGCGCACAATGCGACGCAGCAGTCCGATATTCTCCTGGGCCTCTTCGCCGATGATCAGGAACGTCGCCGTCGCGCCCTTGCTCTTGAGGATGTCGAGAATCTTCGGCGTCCATTTCGGGTCGGGCCCGTCGTCGAACGAAAGCGCTACTTCGTCAGGCCGATAGCCGTACTGATCGACGACATAGGTGCGCGGATACACATCCATGTGCTCGTCAACGATCAGCTTCTTGCGCGGGTCGGGCTCGTCGGTATCCACTTCGACGGTGCGCTTGCCGGGCTGCGGCAGGCCGGTCACGCGCAGAATGTCGCCTTCGCCTTCGGTGTCCACGTCGTGACCCGGCGGCACGGAGCCGAGCTCCTGCAGCGACTCGGGATTGCTGGGCCGGTCCCACATGTTCCACAGCGAGCGATCTTCAGAGCCCAGCCGCCACAGGGCAAAGGTCTGGATGCCTAATTCCCGCGCGGCGCGCATCTCGTCGAGCAGCGTCACCGCATCGAGAAACCACACGACGTGGCGCTGATTCGAGTCCTCGTCGATGTATTCGTAGTGCGGATTGAGCGAATCGTAGTCGAGATCGAGATCGGCATCGGCATCGGAGGCACGCTGCCAGGCATCGGCCACGGAAAGCTCGTCGGTGTTGACCACTTCGGGCTTGTGCCGCTTGCGGTCTTTGGAATTGGGAACGCTCAGAGCCCAGTCGTATCCGTAGTTGCCCACGCCGCAGATCAGCTTCTCCTTGGGAACGTCCTTGATGGCGCGGCGCAGGTTGGCCAGGAACCACGCCTGGCTGGCGACAGGGCCGGGTTCGCTTTCCACCTCGTGCTGGTCGTAGTTCATCAGGATGATGCCGTCGGAGTTGGCGGCGATCTGCTTCAGGTCGTCGTCGTCGGTGGCCGCGGCCGCATCCACATACAGATGCAGGCCCTTTCCATGCAGGTCGGTGTAAAGTTCCTCGATGAACGTCCGATAGGGGTCCACCGCATCGTCGTCGAGGCTTTCGAAATCGAGACACAGACCGCGGTACACCGGGTAAGCTTCAAGAAAGCGCACGATCTGCTGGCGCAACTCCGCGCGCTTGGCTGGGTCGGCGAGCATGCGGCCCACCGACGAATCCCAACTCTGCGTATGCGGATCGAAGTTATTCAGCTGGGGAAAGATCTCGGTATCTTCTTTGGTGGCCTGAATCACGCGCTTGATGCGGCCCATGTCGTCCGGGTCGTGCGCCACTCCGTTGCTGTCGATGATCGGATACTCGCGGATGTTATCTCCGCTCATGGCCATCAATTCGGGCACGGGAGCGTTCACGTGCAGCCACTGCGGAAACAGCAGGTCGATCTGGCGCACATGCTCTTTGAACGAGGCATAACTGGCCGCATCGTCCTGCACATAAAAGGCGGCGCGCAGACCCTCGCCGGAGTTGAAGGGGATGTCCGACGGCTTGCGCGTGGTTTTGCGCCGGGCCGGCCGTTGCGCCCGGACGTTTTTCGCCGGCAGCGCGCGGTCGGGCAGGGCCTTGTAATTATGCTTCATGGTGGGCAACAGCAGCTCGGGCAGGGGTTGCCGCCGCACCAGATTGAAGATGAACGCCGCCAGCACCAGCGTCACCAGCACCGCGCCGGCATCGAAGATGCGGCGCAACCGCTTCCAGCGCTTGCGTTGGGGATCGAAGAATATCTGGCGCTCAGGCATTCGGTCTTTTTCGATGGCGTCTATTGCCGGTGCTGGATCAGTCTGGAAATTACGGGGTTCCGCGTGATGGGTTCGGGCTTCAGCCTAATGGGTACGGCTTCACCGTGAAAGGTACGGGCTTCAGCCCGTACGTCCATGGTCTCAACGAGAACCTGGGGCTCATAGCCCCTGAGGGAAAACGTCTCATTATCCAAGTACCGCTCAACGGCTTACTTTGTTCTACAGTTTGAATCGTATGGAACCGGCGCAAGCGAGTCAATTCACCGGCCCTCGGGCGCAGCATCGAAAGCACTTACTCGGCGTGGGCGGCACTATCTCTATAGCGGCTGCCCTCGCTGCTGGTCTCGCCCTGCGCGCGTGGATGATGGAGGCCTTCCCACAGCCCTCAGGCGACCCGCAAATTTACGCCGATCTGGCCAAGAACCTGCTGCGGCACGGCCAGTTCGCCACCACCGGCGGCAACGGCATGCTCCATCCCACGCTGATTCGACTGCCCGGCTATCCTCTGTTCATGGCCGTCTGCTTCAGTTTCTTGGGGATGGACAACCTCTCCGCCATCGGCTGGCTGCAGATCGCGCTCGAGCTCGCCGGTTACCTGCTGCTGGCCGATTTCGTTCGCCGCATCGCTTCTTCCGGCGCCGCGCACTGCACTCTCTGGCTGGCCGCGCTCTGCCCCTTCACCGCGATTTATGCCGGCGCTCCGCTCACCGAGGCGCCTACCGTGTTCTTGATCGCGTGGGCGCTGTGGCTGGTGCAACGGTTCCAGGAGCAGCCGGAATGGAAACACGCGTTGCTTTTCACCGCCGCAGTAACCTTTGCTGCGCTTCTTCGGCCCGATGGCGCGTTGGTCGCCGTGGCGCTGGCGCCGGCGATGCTCTGGGGTGCTGTGGTCGTCCCACCCTTTCCGCAAAAAACGCGGAAAAGGGATGGGCAACCAGGGGAGGCGCGGGAGGGTACGGGCTTCAGGCCGTCCGTTTGGGAGGGTACGGCCTTCAGGCCGTACATCAAGGACACTGAAAAAGACCGGGCTTTAGCCCCTGAGGCAGTACCTCCCCAAAATCCAATCAGAAGCCCGCGCGTAAAGCTCGCCCGCATGGCCCTCGCCTGCGCGCTCCTCGCCCTCGCTCCTTTTGCCTACTGGACCTGGCGGAACTGGCAGGTCTATCACGTCTTCGAACCACTGGCGCCGCGCTATGCGCAGGATCCCGGCGAAGACGTTGATCCTGGCTGGCAGCGCTGGGTCAAGACGTGGTGCCTCGACTTTGTCTCCACTTACGAAATCTACTGGAATGAACCCGGCGACAAACTTGACATCCACGATCTGCCCAGCCGCGCGTTTGACTCCCCGGCCCAATACGCCCAGACCGCCGCGCTCTTCCAGGCCTATGAGGCCAATGGCGAAGAGCTTTCCGCCGATCTCGATGCCCGGTTCGGCCGGCTCGCCGCTCAACGCATCGCCGATCACCCGTTGCGCTACTACGTCTGGCTGCCGCTCGGCCGCCTGGCCGATATGTGGCTGCGACCGCGCGTCGAGAATCTTCCCATCGACCTCGACTGGTGGGTCTACCGGCACCACTACGCCGAGACGCGCTTCAGCTGGTTCTACGCGGCGCTCAATGCTGTGTATTTGTTGTTGGGAATCGCCGGACTGTGCCTGCGCCCGCGCTTCTGGAAATGGATGCTTCTCTACTTCGTGCTGCGCAGCGCGCTGCTGGCCACCATTGAGGCGCCCGAAGCGCGCTACACCATTGAGTGTTTCCCCATGCTCTTCGCGCTCGGCGGCATTGCGCTCTATCGATTGACAAACTGGGTGTTCTTGTCGGTCTTGAAAGTAAAACCGTCCTTCGGGATCGGCTGATTGGTCTTGAAGTTCGAGTAGGTGCAGACGCGACTCAACCCGGGGCCTTCGTCGAAGATCTGCTTCAGGCTCACGGCGCGGCTCAAATCCATCCACACGGTAACTTTCTGCAGATTCTTCCGCACGTTGGGGTCTTTCGCCACTAACTCCAGCTTCTCCGTCTCCACACCGTCGATCTTCTCCGGGCCAAGGTCCGAGATATCCCACTTATCGGCCAGCTCGCTGCCGCTGGCGCCAAAGCCCAGCATCACATACTCGGCAAACTTGCTGGCCTGGTGAAAGGTCGTAACCTGGTCGATCCCCGGCCCCTTTTCCTGTAGCTTGAAGACGCCGCCGGAGAACGTATACACCTTTTCGATCGGCGAGCCGTTCTCGGTCTGGATATGCGCAGCCATCTGGAAGTTCGAGCCGGAGCGCTCGTAGTAAGAGACGCCCTTCAGCACGTCCGTATCTGGCACGGGCTCGGTCTGGTTGGTATCGAATTCGAAGTCCGCCGAGGTCGATCGAAAGTTCTTCGCGGCCTGATTCAGCTTTTCGATGGTGGTCTGCAAATTGCCTGCCGGAAATGACCATGCGGGCAAGCTCACGATCAGAACCAGGGCCAAATACACAACCTTTCTCATCAATGTCATCACTTCCTTTTTCCCATTGGATGCGGCGACGCGGAAAAAATGTCCGGGAAAAGTGGCTCAGCGCCGCGCCCAGACCCTCCAGGCCAGCGGATTCCCGTTCGCATCCCGGGAAAGCTCCCAGCGCTCGACCGAAACCGCATCGCCGGTGACCGGCTCGATGGCTCTGAACAGAGCCTTGCGCACCACGCTGTCGGGCGCGTCGATGGGAACGTTGGCGTTGGCGGCCAGCACCGTAAGGATGAGCCCATGGCCGTCGTTGGCGACCACCTCGATGGGGCCCGGCGGGCCGGCGGCATTCGACGGCTTGTCGCCATAATTCCAGAAGCGCGGGGTCACGAAGATGAACGCAAGTATCAGCGTCACCATCACGTCGTATTGCACGGTGCCACGCGCGTGGGTCCAGTAGAAATAGCTCTTGAACGTCTCTTTCATACCTTCCTGAACAACCTGCGGCAACTTCACTTCCGAAGCGATTTGAAACGGGTCGAGGTGGGCGAGGGTACGGGCTTCAGCCCGTACAATAGTTGCCGCCAAAAAGCTCAGGGCTTCAGCCCCTGAGGGACGGCTTTGAAAGGGTTTCAGATCTCGCGAGAAAGCCTTCCGGCATTTTCTCATTTTTCGCCGGAGGCCTATTTGGCAATGCGCTCCATCCCGCCGATGTAAGGCCTCAATGCCTCGGGAATCCGCACCGAGCCATCGGCCTGCTGATAATTCTCCAGAATCGCCAACCAGGTTCGGCCCACGGCCAATCCGCTGCCGTTGAGCGTGTGGACGAACTCGGTCTTGGCTTTGCCGCCCGCCGCGGGGCGGTAGCGGATGTTGGCTCTTCGCGCCTGGAACGCCTCGAAGTTCGAGCAGGAAGAGATCTCGCGGTACAGCTGCTGCCCGGGTAGCCACACCTCGAGATCGAAGGTCTTTGCGGAAGAAAAACTGGTGTCGCCGGCGCACAGCAGCACACGCCGGTACGGCAGCTTCAGCTCCTCGAGAATCTCTTCTGCATCGCGCGTCAACCGCTCGTGCTGCGCGTCGGACTCTTCCGGCCGCGTGAACTTGACCAGCTCCACTTTCTGGAACTGGTGCTGGCGAATGATGCCGCGCGTGTCCTTGCCCGCCGCACCGGCCTCGGCGCGAAAGCAGGGCGTATACGCTGTCAACGAAATCGGCAGCCGCGCGTCGTCGAGGATCTCGTCGCGGTAGAGATTCGTCACCGGCACTTCGGCCGTGGGAATCAGCCAGTGATCGGCGTCCCGATATTCGCCGCGCGCCACGGCTTCGGCATCCGCGTCAGAACAGCGAAACAGGTCTTCGGCGAACTTGGGCAGCGAACCGGTCCCGAACAGGCTGCGACTGTTGACCATGAACGGCGGCAGCACCTCGGTGTAGCCGTGCTTCTGCGTGTGCCGGTCGAGCATGAAGTTGATCAGCGCGCGCTCCAGCCGCGCCCCGGCGCCCATGTAGACCGCAAACCGCGCGCCGCTCAGCTTGGCCGCGCGCTCCAGGTCGAGAATGCCCAGCGCTTCGCCCAGCTCCCAGTGCGGCCTGGGCTCGAAGTCGAGGCTCGGCTTCTCGCCCCACGTCTTCACCACCACGTTGTCCGCTTCCGAAGTGCCCGGCGGCACCTCGTCGCGCGTCAGGTTGGGAATGCTGGCCAGCGCAAAGCGCATCCGGTCGTCCAGGGCGGCGGCGGTCCGGTCCAGCTCTTCGAGCTGGTCTTTCAGAGCGCGCGTCTCGTCCATCAGGGCGGCGGCGTCTTGTCCCGCCTTCTTCAGCGCGCCCACCTGATGGCTGAGCTCGTTGCGCCGCGCCTTCAGCCGTTCGGCTTGCGTGATGGCCTCGCGCCGCTCTACATCGAGCCGGCGAAAATCGCCCAGCAGCGCAGCCGGATCGGCCCCCCGCGCGCGCAGCTTCTCTTCCACCTTTTCCAGGTCGGATCGCACAAACGACAGATCAAGCATCTCGTCTCAAGTTTACTTGACCGGGCGCGGTGGAAAGGCGCCTCCATATTTCGGGTGCCCCAGGTTCGGCGCGCGACTGAGCACGACAATCGTGCCAAGACCAAACGGCCGGGTGCCCCAGGTTCGGCGCGCGACCGGGGTCCCCATGGACAGGTCTTCGTCCATGGGGTGGTTGAGCGCCTAACCTGGGACACGGGCCGAAAGCTGAAAGCTGTCAGCTACGACCGCGCCGCCACCTTCTCCGTCTCCGCCGGCTCTGCGGCCGTCTTCGGCGGCTGATCCTCCCATCCCGGCAGATGCTGGTCACCGGTGATCAGCCGCGCGCCGCGGGTAAATGTGAAGTACGTCCAGATCCACGCGGCAAAAACCGAAATCCGGTTGCGGAAGCCGATCAGGAAGAAAATGTGAACCGTAATCCACGTGATCCATGCGGGAAAGCCGCTCCAGTGGCCTTTGAACGGCCACTCGATCTTGGCCACCGCGGCCATGCGCCCGATCGTGGCCATGTCGCCCTTGTCGAAGTAGCGGAAATCCAGCCGCGCCTTGCCGGCCAGATCGGCGGCGATCGCCTTGCCCAGGTAGTCGCCCATCTGCATCGCCGGCTGCGCCACCCCGGGCACCTGGTGGCCGTCCTGCTCGAAGTGCGCCAGGTCGCCGAGAACAAAGACGTTGGGCAGCGCCGGCGGGTTGAGGTGCGAATCGACAATCACGCAGCCGCGTTTATCGAGCGGCACGCCCAGCATCTTGCCCAGCGGCGAGGCCTGCACGCCGGCCGCCCACAGCGTGACTGCCGCATCGATGCGCTTGCCGCCGGCCTCGACCCATCCGGGTCCGACGCCTGTCACCTGCGTGTGCGTATGCACTTCCACGCCGAGCCTCTGCAGCGTCTGCTCGGCTTTGGCGGAAAGATCTTCAGGATAAGCCGCCAGCACGCGCGGCGAGCCCTCGAGCAGCAGCACGCGGCTCTTGGCCGGATCGATGTGGCGGAAGTCATGGCGCATATAAAGCTTCGCGATATCGCTGATGGCGCCGGCCAGTTCCACTCCCGTGGGTCCGCCGCCAATCACGACAAAGTTCAGCGGCGGATGCAAGCCATGCTCCAGCATCTGCCGCTCGGCCAGCTCGAAGGCCAGCAGCACGCGGCGGCGAATCTCGGTGGCGTCCTCAATGGTCTTCAGACCCGGCGCCAGCGGCGCCCATTGCTCGTGGCCGAAGTAGGAGTGGGTAGCGCCGGTGGCCAGCACGAGATAGTCGTAGTCGAGCTGCGCGCCGCTCTTGAGCTTTACGCAGCGCGCCCGCGCGTCGATGCCAATCACTTCATCCATCAGCACCTGCGTGTTCGCCTGCTTGCGCACAATGGTGCGAATTGGCTGCGCGATGTCGGCCGGCGACAGCACCGCCAGGGCTACCTGGTAGAGCAGCGGCTGAAAGGTGTGGTGATTGCGCCGGTCGACAATCGTCACATCCACCGGCAGATGGCGCAATGCCTTGGCCGCATGCAGCCCGCCGAATCCTCCGCCCACGATCACCACGCGCGGGGAGCCACTCTGCGATGACCGGGTCAACTCGCTCAATCTCGAACCCTCCTACTGGAATGGATGCTTCATAAGCCGTCGGCGTCTCACGACATTGCATAGATTGAGCCGCGGAATCACTCTTCCCTTCTCTTCCGTCTGCCGGCCGTGCGGTCGCTCTTTGCGGCTGCGAGTGGCGAAAAGAGATTTCTTGTGAATCGCCGTTGATTTCGCCGTCGCGGCGTCCTCCTCGTTTAAGATCGAAAAACTACCTTTCTTGACGTACCGGGCCCCTATTCCCTTACAAACAGGAGACCTCTGTGAAGAGCCCATCCCTTCTTCTTTCGGCTGTCACCACCTCCCGCGCAATTCTCCTCGCGATCGCTGGGTTGTTGCTCTCGGCGGCGCGTATTGCGCCCTCGCAGGAAAAGGTGATCCATTCCTTCAACTACGCGCAGGGCGCAGATCCCGCCAACGAGCTCATCATCGATTCGAAGGGGAATCTCTATGGGACCACCAGGGCCGGCGGCACGCATTCGCGCGGAGAGGTCTTCGAGCTGGTGCACGAATCCAACGGCTCCCGGACGTTCAAGATCCTCTACGATTTTGGCGGCATCCTGCCCAACGACAAGCTGGATGGAGACCAACCGCGGGCAGCTCTGATCCGCGATGCCCAGGGCAACTTCTACGGCACAACCTACGGCGGCGGCAAGCATGGGACGGTCTTCGAGCTCAGCGAGTCGAATGGAAACTGGACCGAGAAGGTGCTTTATAGCTTTGACGGCGGCTCGACGGATGGGATGGAACCCATCGGCGAGGTGGTTCGCGACGCAGCCGGGCACCTCTACGGCACAACCTATCTTGGCGGGAAATACGACGGAGGCACGGTCTTCGAGCTCACTCCCAAGTCAACAGGCGAGTGGACGGAGAAGATTCTCTATAGTTTCCATCCCGGCGCGGAAGGATACTGGCCTCAGGGCCGGCTGACGATGGATGCGAAGGGCCATCTCTACGGAGCGACCACATTTGGCGGGCCGAATGACGGATCCGGGACGATCTTCGAGCTTACGAAAAACGGCGCGACCTGGACCAAGAAGACGATTTATAGCCCCGGCACGACAGGTGGCCCGTCGTTCTTCTATGCCGGCGTGATCCTTGATGCAAAGGGCAATCTCTACGGAACTTCCGCGCTGGGCGGGCAACATCAGGGCCAGTCCTGCTCGTGCGGCACCGTTTTTGAGCTGACGCCCGGACCGAATTCCACATGGAAAGAGAAGGTCCTCCACAGCTTCAGCCTGGCCAAGACCGATGGAAACGAGCCTTATTCGGGCCTGACCTTCGACAGCAAAGGCAATCTCTATGGCACAACCCAACGTGGAGGCGCCTACGGCAAGGGCACCGTCTTCGAGCTTTCTCCTGCTGCCGGCGGAAAGTGGACAGAGAAGCTTCTGGCCAGCCTAGGCAAAAACGACGCCGACGGTTCAGCCCCTACCGCCGGTGTGGCGCGCGACGCGGCGGGTAACGTGTTTGGCACGACCACGACTGGCGGAGGCGACAACGAAGGCGCCGTCTTCGAGATCGTGCACCCGAAAACGGCGGCCGTGTCCGAGGATTCGTCCGACGATCCGGGTCCGCAGCCGTAATGATGGAATCCGCGCATCGGGCGTGCGGTCACATTCTCGCGCCGCCCTCCTGGTTTATGATCGGAAGCCTGCTGAGAATTTGCTGCCCCAGGGGCCCTGATCTCATCTCCAGGAGCCTGCTGTGAAGAATCGATCGCTTTCTCTTCCTATCCTCTCGATTCCCTCGGCGCTTTTTTCGATCTTCTTCGGCGCGCTGATTTTGGTCGCCGCAACCTCCATCGCATGCGCGCAGGAAAAGGTGCTCTTTTCGTTCACCTACGCCGAAGGCGAACTGCCGACGACCGGCCTGTACATGGATGCCAAAGGCGACCTCTTCGGAACCGCCCAGAAGGGAGGCCCGCACGGGCAGGGCGATGTCTTCGAGCTCGAGCATGAGCCGAATGGCAGCCGGACCTTCAAGATCATCCATGCCTTTGGTTCGCCGATGCCGGGAACAGTTGACGGAGTGCAACCTGAGTCCGGCCTCATCGCGGATGCGAAGGGCAACCTGTACGGAACGACGTATGCCGGCGGCAAGCATGGCGGCGGGACGGTCTTCGAACTATCGGAAAAAAATGGCACCTGGTCGGAAAAGATCCTCTATAGCTTCGGCGCTTCCGCTACGGATGGAATCGAGCCGAAAGGTGGGTTGGTTCGCGATGCTGCCGGGCACCTCTACGGCACGGCATATTTCGGCGGCAAATATGTCGTCGGGGGCACCGTCTTCGAGCTGATTCCCAAGGCAACCGGAGAATGGACCGAGAAGATCCTCCATAACTTTGGCCTTGGTCCTGACGGCTTCGAGCCGATCGGCAACCTCGCCAGGGATGCCAAAGGCAATCTCTATGGCACCACCGAGAGCAGCGGCGATAACGGCAGCGGGAGTGTCTTTGAGCTGAGCCCCGCCGGCGGAAGCTGGAAAGAGACAATCCTTTACCCCTTCGGAGTTTTGCCCACAGGCCCGCGCACGCCGATGGCTGGCGTGATCCTCGATGGCAAGGGCAATCTCTACGGCACCTCGTACTTTGGCAGCGCATCGACGATGTATCCCGGCAGAGGAACCGTCTTTGAGCTGATGCCGACGACGGTCGCGCCGTGGAACGAAAAGATCCTGCACAGTTTCACCCTGGCCGCGACGGACGGCGCGAACCCCGCGTCGAATCTCATCTTCGACAACAAGGGCAATCTTTACGGCACTACAACCAACGGGGGCCCAAATAAAGGCGATGGAACGGTCTTCGAGTTCTCTCCGGCCGCCGGCGGCAAATGGACTTTCAAGCAACTCTGCAGCTTCGGCCACAACGCTACGAACGGAAGAGCGCCTTACGGCGGCGTGGTACGGGACGCAGCGGGAAACCTCTACGGTACAACCTTCGTCGGCGGAGAAGATAACTACGGCACCATCTTCGAGATTGTGCACCCGAAAGCGGCGACGGCTCCCGAGGGTGAGTCGGCAGATGCGGATTCGCTGCCGGAGTAGCATTGCGCCGCAGGCAGCTCGCTTCATGAATTGTCCTCATTTGGCTTGTGCCTGTGATTTGCTTGCATTGGAATTCACGCCAGCACTGGAGAAATCGCTACCCATCCACGCTTGACCCTCTCCGCGAAAGGAAAACTGTGCTAGACTGCAGTTACTAACTTAGAGCCCATTTCCCTGGCGGCGAGATTCCCCGGCTGCTGTGCGGATCGGCCGAGGAGTGCAACGAATGAAGTCTCGACGAAGCCGAGCCTTCTATATCGGGATCTTTTTCTTCGCGATAGGAGCTTGCAACGGACGTGCGCAAGAGACCATTCTTTACAGTTTTACTGGAAACGATGGAGATGCGAACCCAGTCGCCGCGCTGACTTTCGATTCCAAGGGTAATTTATACGGCACAACCGACTCCGCCGATCAATTCCACAACATGGTCTTCAGGCTCGCACACGAGAGGGATGGCTCGTGGTCGGAAACGGTGCTGTACACCTTTCCAAGCGAGAACGATGACGGGGTTGGGTTGCCCGGTGGAGTCGTCATGAACGCAACGGGCAATCTTTTCGGCACGACCTCGTCCGAAGGTCAGTACGGATGTGGCAATGCATTCGAGCTGATGCCTCAGAGTGGCCAATCCTGGAAAGAGGTAATCCTGCATCAGTTTGGCGCGACCAGCACGGACGCATGCCACTCGAAGGCGGGTTTGATTCTCGACGTCAAGGGCAATCTTTATGGCACGAGCGACAGCGGTGGCGACCACAACCTCGGCACGGTATTTGAGCTAAGTCCCGATGGAAGCGGGCGCTGGAAGGAACAAGTGCTTTGGAGCTTTTCCGGAACATCGCCCGACGGATCGTATCCCTCGGCCGGAGTCATCTTCGACAGCAAGGGAAATCTCTATGGGACGACGACAGAAGGAGGGGAAGGAACCGTAGGTACGGCCTTTGAATTGATGCCGCAGACCGGCGGCACATGGACTGAGAAAACACTGCATAGCTTTTCGGCGGCGCCCGACGGGTCCATGCCGCAGGCTGGCCTGGTCCTCGATTCCAAGGGAAATCTTTATGGCACGACTCCCTATGGCGGCAAGTATAACGCCACGAACGGAATCGTCTTTGAGTTGCAGCGGCAAACTGACGGAAGTTGGTTGGAAAGCATCCTCCATAACTTCAGTGGAAATGCCTCCTTCCCCTCTGGCCCCGACGGCGCTTTCCCGGTGGCCGGGCTCGTCTTTGACAGCAAAGGCAACCTTTTCGGCACCGCGCCCGACGCCGGACGGACGGACGGCGGAGTTGTTTTCGAACTGTCACCGGAAGGCAACGGAGTATGGAGCGAGAAAATCCTCCATAGCTTCGACAATAAGAGCAGAGACGGGCATCGACCTGCAGCCGGCCTAGTCGCGGATCGCGAAGGCAACTTTTACGGAACTACTGAAACGGGAGGCGGAGATCGATCGGGCACGGTCTTCGAAATCGCCAACCCCGACATCACCGCCGTTCCGGCGTTTTCGCCGACGCCCGGCACCTACACTGCGACGCAGAAAATCACGATCAGCGACTACACGCAGGGCGCCAAAATCTACTTCACCACCAATGGCGA
>Ga0335078_10009898_pt1 | contig 14116 bp, 8 predicted proteins | sample Lox_Sample_32_FD_206711 | JGI IMG/M metagenome (GOLD analysis project Ga0335078, IMG submission 206711) | Soil microbial communities from Loxahatchee National Wildlife Refuge, Florida, United States - Lox_Sample_3.2 | ecosystem: Environmental > Terrestrial > Soil > Wetlands | place: USA: Florida...
CCATCCGTTTCCACCTCGCCGAGCATGCCCACACGGACATCGTGGCGCATTCCGTGGATGCGTTCCCGGTGCGCACGGCGGAAGAATTCCTGGCGTTCCTCAACGCGCTGCTCGCGACCGATCCGGCGGGACCGCATCCCAACGCCATTGAGCAATTCCTGGGCGCGCATCCCGCGGCATTGGCCTTCGTGCAAGCTCCCAAGCCGATCCCGTCGAGTTTTGCGAACGAGTCGTTCTTCGCGGTGTCGGCATTCAAGTTCACAAATGGAAACGGCGCCAGCCGCTATGGCCGCTATCGGATCCTGCCGGCCATCGGCAATGAATACCTGAGTGAGGCCTCGGCGGCCGCTCAGACTCCGGATTTCTTGTTCGACGAGATCCAGGCGCGCATAGGCAGGGAAGCCGTCAGCTTTCGCATCGCTGTGCAATTAGCGGAAGACGGCGATACCGTGGATGACGCCACCGTCCGGTGGCCGGAGACCCGCCAGCAGCTCACGCTGGGCGAAATCAGTCTGACTGAGATCGCCCCGAATAATGAGAGCGAACAGCAGCGCATCATCTTCGATCCCATCCCGCGCGTGGATGGCATAGAGGCCACCGGCGATCCTCTGTTTGAGCCGCGGGCCAATATCTATTTGATGTCCGGGAGACGCCGGAGAGCTGCGGGGATGACTACCACCGCTTCCGCGTAGACTGGAGAGGTCAGCTTAGGAGCGCGCATGACGGCTACCCTCGATTGGTCACAATGCTCCGCTGTCGAGAGCATCCCCGGCTAAGGTCGTCAAAGAGCCGATATCAAAGGCGCGTCCCACTCCCCCTCGCCCGGGCGCCACACGTGAAAATGCGCCTCGCCCACCAACTCAAGCCCTGGCGTGTAGGCCAAAGCGATGGCGTCTAACTCGTGGACTCCAGAATACTCAGCAATCTGCCCGATGACCCAGTCTCTGGGAGTCAACGCGCCATGAACCTCGAGAAGTAGAACTCGCATGTCGGCGCTACTTTGGAGAAGCTTAGGTACTTTCCTCTCCGCAGCCGTCTTTAAGGCGTCCACCATCGGCGCTTCAGCTACTGGCATGCCACCCCTAACCCAAAGCACGCCAGGGCTACCAGGCTTCTTGTGTACAACGGCCTCAAACTCCAGCTCACGCGGGGGTGACCCCACACAGATTTGCTGCATGCTACAATCGAGGGGCAAATCAGCAAGCGATGACTGGCACCACGAAGTCAGAGCTGTAGTAATTTCCTCCCACCTCCACCGCCGCGAAGGATCAAATGCCTCTGGAGGCAAGAAGAGAAAAATAACACGCTCCGGTACGCGCAAGCTTAGATCATGATTAATCGTGTGAGCTACTTCAGCAAGGCCATGGCTCTTACTCCAAATGCCAGGGAAGTTCTCGAGAAGTGTGTGCTCGATGGCCAGCCGGTCCCCGGCGGCGTTCTGGGCGACACACTCAACATCCGGATGCTTGCGATGCGTCACCAATTCCATACGCGACCCGAACGCCCCACCCTTGTACGTTCGTAGAAAAACGCGAACTAGCTGTTCATCTCGGCGCATTTCGGCTGCTACTGCCCTGCCCCTCCGGCTCATAAAAGTCGTCGCTTTGTCGGCCTGCCGACTGATCCTGTCGGCACAAATCTCCACCGAGCGTTGTCCCACACGACGCGGCCCAGGACGCGGACCTGGGCGATCGGTTCGACCCCACCAACAGTGATTCCCGCGATCTTCCGCAGATCCACGGCGACCCAATTGTCATTCGAACCTTTCCTAAACCCGACCTCGTGGTCTCCAACGTCCTCCACGTAGAAATCTGGATACGGGTCAGGGTCCTTGGGCGTGAGGCGGATCCGCTTCCCACGAAGCTTTTCCAACCTGTCACGTAGGCAGGGTATTCGGTGCTCACTTAGCTTCTCACGTTCCATCTCCGATGAGCACCCCGGGCAACGAATGCGCGCCGCGCCAGGCCGGCCCGGGCCAGGTGAGTGCCTCTGCCTACGCCGCCCGTTGGCGCCAGCCACCGCCGACAGCACCACTGGACTCGCACTCCCCACGAGTTCGACCGCGACCTCCGCCGCATTCCTCACACTCCCGCAAGCCGGACATGTGTAGGGAAAGAACTCGTAACTCATAGGATAATTAAACTACAGAAGTTTATTTTTGTCAAGCACAGGCCAACCCAACCGAAAATCACCCCAACCCATCCCCTAACCCTAACGAAACAAACACCAAATGGCTTTGTTCGTTCCAAAAAAACCCACCCCCGCCACCGCGCCCCCACCGCCCCATGCACTATACTGAAATAGGCTTGCAAGAATACATCCGGATCCGCGGCGCGCGGGTCCATAACCTCAAGGACATCTCGCTCTCGCTCCCCCACAACCAGTTGACCGTCATCACCGGTGTGTCCGGCTCCGGCAAATCGTCCCTGGCCTTCGACACCATCTACGCCGAGGGCCAGCGCCGCTACGTGGAGTCGCTCTCCGCCTACGCCCGCCAGTTCCTCGAGCGCATGGAAAAGCCCGCCGTCGAGGATATCGACGGCATCGCCCCCGCCATCGCCATTCGCCAGAAGAACACCAGCCGCAACCCGCGCTCCACCGTCGCCACCTCCACGGAATGTTACGATTTCCTGCGTCTGCTGTTCGCGCGCGTCGGCCGCACCTTCTGCCCCAACTGCGGCACGCGCGTGGAACGCGACACCGTCGACCAGGTGGCCCAGCGTCTGCTCTCCCTCCCCGCCGGATCGCGCTGGTACGCGCTCTTTTCCGTCAGCGCCGAGGCCCATCCCAACACACAGGCCCTCCGCGATCACCTCTTCGACCTGCGCAAGAAAGGCTTCAACCGCCTCTTCCAGGGTGGACGCACCTTCGAATTCTCCACCCCCGAATCGCTCCTCGATATCGATTTCTCGAAGCCCGTCTTCGTGCTGGTCGATCGCCTCGCCCTGCCCACGAAACCCGGCCCGGAGTTGCGCCAGCGCATGGTCGATACCGTCGAAATCGGCTATCGCGAATCCGGCGAGATCATCCTCGAAAATGCCTCCACGCCCGAGCGCCTGCGCTTCAGCGAGAAGTTCGCCTGCAAGCAATGCGGCCTGGCCTTCGCCGATCCCGAGCCGCCCCTGTTCAGCTTCAACAGTCCGTTCGGCGCCTGCCCGCGCTGCCAGGGCTTCGGCAACACCATCGATTTCGATATGGACCTGGTCGTCCCCGACCGGAACCGCACCCTTGAAGACGGCGCCGTCCAGCCGTGGACCAAGCCGCAATACCGCTCCTGGCTCGGCAACTTCCGCAAGACCGCGCGCAGCAAGAGCGTGCGCCTGAACATTCCCTTTTGCGATCTGACCGAAAAGGAGCAGGAGACCGTCTTCGCGGCCATCCGCAATTTCTTCGATTACCTCGAGACCAAGAAATATAAACTGCACGTGCGCGTCTTCCTCAGCCGGTATCGCGGCTACGCGCTGTGCCCCGAATGCAAGGGCGCGCGTCTGCGCAAAGAAGCGTTGTACGTCCGCGTCGGCGATCGCAACCTGTACGACGTAGTGCGCATGAACATCGGCGAGGCGCTCGCGTTTTTCGATGCCTTGCAGCTTTCGCCCGAAGAGAACGCCATCGCCGAGAAGATCCTGGTCGAGATCCGCCAGCGGCTCAAGTTCCTCAACGATGTGGGCCTCGATTACCTGACGCTCGACCGGCTCTCGGCCACACTTTCCGGCGGCGAAGCCCAGCGTATCCAGCTTGCCACGTGCCTGGGATCGCGGCTCGTAGGCGCCTGCTACGTGCTCGACGAGCCGTCCATCGGGCTGCACACGCGCGACACCGGCCGGCTGATCCGCATCCTCCACGAGCTGCGCGAGATCGGCAATACCATCCTGGTGGTCGAGCACGATCCCGACGTCATGCGCGCCGCCGACCACATCGTGGACCTCGGCCCGGGAGCCGGCGAGCACGGCGGCAAAATCATCTTTGAGGGATCCTATCCCGAACTGCTCGCGGATGGCGCGTCATCCCTCACCAGCCGTTATCTGCGCGGCGAATTGCGCGTCTCCGTTCCGCGTAGTCACTCGAGCGTAGCGCGCGCGCCGCGCCTGCGCTTCTACGGCGCCCGCACCCACAACCTGAAGAACATTGACGTGGAGATTCCTCTCGGCGCCATGGTGGTCATCACCGGCGTGTCCGGGTCCGGCAAATCCACCCTGGTGCACGAGGTCATTTACCGCTCCATGCAGGCGCTCCACAAAGCCCCGGCGCAGGAACGGGAAATCGCCACCGGGGGCGACGAGCCGCTCGAAACCGCGCTGAAGCTCACCTGCCGCAAGGTGGAGGGCGCGGAGCCGGTGCGTGAGACCGTCATGATCGATCAGTCTCCCATCGGCCGCACGCCGCGTTCCAACCCGGTCACCTACATCAAAGCGTTCGATCTCATCCGCCAGTTGTTCGCCTCCACGCGCGAAGCCGAAAAGCGCGGCTACACCGCCGGCCACTTCTCCTTCAACATTCCCGGCGGGCGCTGCGAGACCTGCCAGGGCGATGGCACCGTCACCGTGGAAATGCAGTTCCTCGCCGACGTCGAGCTGATCTGCGACGAGTGCAAAGGCACGCGCTTCAAGAGCGGCATTCTGGATATCCGCTATAGCGGGCTGAACGTGCACGAGGTGCTGCAATTGACCGTCAACGAAGCGCTCGAGTTTTTCCGCGGCCAGAAGCGCATCGTGCAGAAGCTTCAGGTGCTGGCCGACGTGGGCTTGGGTTATCTGCGGCTCGGCCAATCGGCCACCACGCTTTCCGGCGGGGAAGCGCAGCGCGTCAAGCTGGCGTCCCACCTGGCGCAGGCTTCCTGCGAGGGTACGCTATACATCTTCGACGAACCCACCACCGGCCTGCATTTCGATGACATCGCCAAGCTGCTGGCGGCGCTCGGGCGGCTGATCGAGAATGGCGCCAGCCTGATCGTCATCGAGCACAACCTGGAAGTCATCAAAGCCGCGGATTGGATCATCGACCTGGGACCCGAAGGCGGCGACCGCGGCGGTTACGTGGTGGCCACGGGCACCCCCGCGCAGATCGCCCAGGCGGCCGGCTCCCACACCGGTCACTTCCTCAAGCAGGTTCTGATGCAAGCGGCGCACGCGTAAAATAGGAACTGGTATGTGGGCGCTCGTAGCCGTGTTGTTTTTCCTGCAAACACCCGACTACGATGCCGGCGGCCTCAAAGCCCTCGATGCCGGAAAGTACGATCAGGCCGCCGGTCTTTTCAGCAAAGCCATCGCCGCCGACCCCAAGGACTACGCCGCCCACTTCCACCTGGCACTCTCCTACACCATGCTCAAGCGGGATGCCGAGTCGCTCGCTGAATATAAGAAGGTGCTGGAGCTGAAGCCCGGTCTTTACGAGGCCGAGCTGAACGTGGGCATCCTCCTGATTCGCGATAAGCAATCGCCGGCGGCCGTCCCCTACCTGCAACAGGCCGCCGAAAAGCAGCCCAAGGAATTCCGGCCGCATCTGTATCTGGCCGACGCGCTGCTCGATTCCGGAGACGCCGCCAAAGCCGAACCGGAGTATCGCGCCGCCCTGGCGCTGAACGCCAAATCCGCCGCCGCGGAGCTGGGCCTGGCTCACGCCCTGGTCAAACAGAACCGGCTCGCGGATGCGGCCCCGCATTTCCGCGCCGCCGCGCAGCTCGATCCGAACTATCGCGACGCCCTGCTGGAGTTGGCCGGGCTATATGAGAAGAATCATCAGAACGCCGATGCCATCGCTATCTACCGGCAGTTTCCCGGGAATGCGGCGGCTGAGGAACACATCGGCCAGTTGCTGCTGGAAGGCAAGCAGTCCGCGGATGCCATCGCGCCGCTCGAAGCCGCCATGCGGACCGATCCTACTGCGGCCAACCGGCTGGCTCTGGCTGCCGCCTATCTGTTCAATAAGCAGTTGGATAAAGCGCTACCCTTGCTCGATCAGAGCGTGTCTGAAGATCCTGGTAATTACTCGGTGCGTATGATGTACGGCCGCGCCCTGCGTGACAGCAAGAAATACCCGGGGGCCGCGCAGCAGTTTTTTCAGGCTACTAAGTTGAAGCCGGATTCGCGCGAGGCCTGGAATGAGTTGGCCGGCATGCTCTATATGATGGAAAGGTATCCGGAGTCACTTGCCGCGCTCGACCGAGCTCACCAGTTAGGAGATGATAGTCCGGCCAATTACTATTTCCACGCCATTACTTACGATAAGTTACGAGCTTTGAAACCGGCGCTCGATAATTACCGGGAGTTTCTGGCGCGCAGCAAAGGCGCGTTTCCGGACGAGGAGTGGAAAGCGCGGCAGCGCGCCAAGCTCCTCGAGAGGGAGTTGAGCAGACGGTGACCGCTTCCATGCACGTCACGATTATCGTGTTAGTGGCGATCGGCCCCCTGCGCGCCGACCTGCAGCGGGCTAAGGCCGAGCCCAACCTGGATAAGCGCGCCATGCTGGCGCTCGCCAATGCCTCCGACGCGCTCGAGCGGGCCCGCACCGCCTACGCCAAGGGCGACAACGCACAAGTGTCCGCGTGCGCCGCCGAAATCAGGGAATCCGTGGATCTCGCGCAAACGTCTCTCGAGGAGACGGGCAAGAACCCGCGCAAGAGTCCGAAGTGGTTCAAGCGCGCGGAGAAATCCACGCGCGAATTGCTCCGGCGGCTGGATGGGTTCCAGCAGGATATGGACGTGTCAGACCGTCATCTGCTGGATGCCGCGAAAGCCCGCGTGCAGAAGGTGCATGACAATCTGCTGCTCGGAGTCTTAGAGGGCACGATGAAATGAGAACCCTGTTAGTATGTGTGTTGCTGGCTGCGCCCCTTCTGGCGCAGCGGGATTTCCTTACCGCCGACGAAGCGGACCAGATCCGCGACGCGCAGGACCCCAATGACCGGTTGGCGCTCTACATCCATTTCGCCCGGCAGCGCCTCAGCCAGGTCGATCACTGGCTGGAAAAGAACAAACCCGGCCGCTCGATCTTTATTCACGACGCGTTGGACGATTACTCAAACATCATCGACGCTGTCGATACCGTGTCTGACGATGCCTTTCAGCGCCACATCGACATCAGCAAAGGGCTGAAAACGGTGGCCAGCGCCGAAGCGGAGATGCTGCTCAAGTTGCAAAAAATCGAAGATAGGCACCCGAACGACCTGGACCGCTACGAATTCGTTCTGAAGGAATCCATCGACGGCACCAGCGACAGTCTCGACTCGGCGCGCGAAGATCCCACCAAGCGCGCTGCCGAGGTCGCCGCCGAGCAGGCCAAAGAGAAGAGCGATCTCGATCAGATGATGACGCCCACCGAGCGCAAAGAGAGGAAGGCCGCGGAGGCGGCCACCAAGCCGAAGCGAAAGGCGCCCACGTTGCTCCGTCCGGGCGAGAAAGCTAAAGACCAGCAGGACCAGCAGTAAGATGCTACTCCTGCCGCAGCGCTCTCACCGGGTCCACGCGGCTCGCGCGGCGGGCCGGCAGGTAACTCGCCACCAGCGCGGCCGCCACCAGCACCGCGCCCATCAACGCGAATGTGCCTGCTTCGGCGGGCCGCATCCCCTCCACCAGCCGCTCTAAGATCCGGCCCGCAATCAGGGCGCCGCAGACGCCCGCCGCCACCCCCGCCAGAATCATGCGCAGGCTCTGCCGGATCACAAGCCGCACGACGTTGCCCGCCGTGGCGCCCAGCGCCATCCGCACGCCGATCTCCGGCACCCGCTGCGCGGTCAGGTATGCGAGCACGCCATAAATGCCGATGCACGCCAGCACCAAAGCCAGCCCGGCGAAGATGCCGAACAACAGCAGCAGGAAGCGCTGCCGGGCCAGCGAGGCGCGCGCGAGCTGCTCCATGGTGCGGATCTCGTAGAGCACCTGGTCGTTGGCCACGCCGCGCAGTTCTTGCCGCAGCGGCTGGACGATCGTCAACGGTGGAACGGTCGTGCGCACCGCGATCGACATCAAGTGTGACCAGCGCGGCAGCCAGCCGTCCAGCACCTGTGCAAACGGATAGTAGAACTGCGCGCGGATCTTGGATTGATCGTCGCCTGCCAGTCCCCAATACCGCACATGGCCCACCACCCCCACGATCAGCAAAGGCTCGGACCCCATATCGGGAACCCAGAGCTGCCGGCCCACGGCATCGCGTCCGCCGAAGGCGCTTTGCGCCAGAACGTCGTCGATCACGATTACGCGCCGGCTGCCCAGGCGGTCCTGATCGGTGAAGAAGCGTCCCCGGCGCAGCGGGATGCCCATCACCTTCAGATACTCGGGCGTCACGCAGGTGGAGAGCGCGACTGGCCGCAGGTTCTCTGCAGGCATCGCCGCACTGGTCCAATAGCTGTTCTGGTTGTTGCCCTCGCGGAGGGGAACCGTGTCAACCATGGTCGCGGCGGCAACTCCCGGAACCCGCCGCGCACGTTCCAGGACATCGTCCCAGGTAGCGCGGATCTGCGCCGGGTGGGGCAGGGCGGCGGGCGAAATCGCCATCCGGCTGATTAGCACGTTGTGGATGTTTACGCCCGGATCGAGCGCGGAGAGCCGCAGCATCGTGCGTCCCAGCATGCCGGCCGAGACCAGCAGCACCACGGCCAGCGCGATCTCCGCCGTCACGAAGCCCCCATGCAGGCGCCGCGCACTGCCCGCCACGCCGCGCGTTCCGGCGCGTAGCGTCTGCTCGAGCCCGCGAATCGGGATGCGCATCGCTGGCGCGATACCGAACAGCAGGCCGCTGGCCAGTGAGACCGCCAGCGCGAACGCCAGCACGCGCCAATCGAGATGCACCTCGCTCGACCGCGGCAGATCGCCGGGCCAGAGCGCCAGAAACGGACGCAGGCCGAAGGCAGCCAGCGCGATACCCAGCGCACCTCCGCCGAGTCCCAGCACCGCGCTCTCGGTAAGGCATTGGCGAACCAGCCGAAAGCGTCCCGCGCCCAGAGCCGCCCGCATGGCCAACTCGCGCGCCCGTGACACAGCGCGCGCCAGCATCAGGCTCGCTACGTTGGCGCAGGCGATCAGCAGCACCAGCGAAACCGCGCCGAGCAGCAGCCAAAGCGTCGACCGCACGTCTGCCACATCTGGACGCAGAAGCTGCGCGCGCAGCGAGCGGCCCTTGTTGCTATCCGGGTAGCGTTCCGCCAATCCGCGGCCGATCGCCGCCACTTCAGTGCGCGCCTGGGCGAGTGTGGCGCCCGGTAGCAGCCGCGCCAGGCCCCTCACCGGATGCGCGTTGCGATTGCGCAGGTACGGCGCCGGATCTTGTCCCAACGGCGTGTACACATCGGCCTCGCCATCGAGCTGCAGCCCCGGCGGCGCGATGCCTACTATCGTGTAGCGCTTGCCGTCCAGAACCAGCGTCGCGCCCACAGCGCTGGCGTTGCCGCCGAAATGGCGTTGCCACAAGCTGTAACCTAAAAGCGCTACAGGCGTCCCGCCCGGCCGGTCTTCTTCCGGCAGGAACGTGCGTCCGCGAAACATGCGCACGCCGAGCACCGAGAACAGGTTGTGCGATATCTCGAACTGCTGCTCGTACTCGGCTTCGCCCGGTTCGCTCAGCGTGCCTGAATTGTAGACCCAGCCCGCCAGATCGAGCGTGTGTGTGCTGCGCTGCAAGTCGAGAACGTCAGGGTAGGCCAGATACTGGAACGCCCAGTGGGAATTGTCCAGGTGCCCGGAGACTTCCACCAGGCGATCCGGATGCGGATACGGCAGCGGCTTCAGCAGAACACCGTTCACCACCGTGAACATCACCGTGGTCGCGCCCGTGCCCAGCGCCAGCGTCAGCAGCGCGACCGCCGCGAAGCCCGGCCGCTGCCGCAAGGTGCGCAGCGCGTAGCGGAGGTCCCGCCACAGGTCTTCGAGCCAGCGCGTGCCGCGCGCATCGCGGCATTGCTCTTTCACCTGCTCGGGCCCCCCCAGGGCCAGCCGGGCCAGGCGCCGCGCTTCCTCCGGATCGTGACCGCGCTCCGTCAGGTCCGCCGTGTGTTCCTCCAGGTGGAAACGCAGTTCTTTGTCGAGCTGTGCTTCCATCGCGCTTCGCCGCAGCAGCCGCCGCCACCAGTTCATCGCGCTACTCCTGACGCAGCGCGCCCACCGGGTCCACGCGGCTCGCGCGGCGGGCCGGCAGGTAACTCGCGAATAGCGCCGCGGCCACCAGCACCGCCGTCACGACGGTGAATGTGGATAGCTCCGTGGGACGCATCCCGCTGACCAGGTGCGTCAACAGGCGGCCCGCGGCGAAGGCGCCGCCAAGTCCCACCGCGGCGCCCGCGGCGATCATCACCAAGCTCTGCCGCAGCACCATCCACAGGACATTGCCGGCGGTGGCTCCCAGCGCCATGCGCACGCCGATCTCCGGCACGCGCTGGCTGGTGAGATAGGCCAGCACGCCATAGATTCCGATGCAGGCCAGCAGCAAAGCCAGGCCTGCGAAGATGCCGAATAACAGGAGCAGGAAGCGTTGCGGGTCGAGCGTGCCGCTCACCACCTGGTCCATCGTGCGCACCTCATGAATGGCCTGGTCCGGAGCTTGACCGCGGACTTGCTGCCGTACCGCTTCGAGCATGCTCAATGGCGGAACGGTCGTGCGAACCGTCAAGGACATGGAGGCCGCTGTCAGGCGCATGAATTCATCCGGCATCATCGCGAATGGCACATAGATTTGCTCTCGAAGGCCAGCCGTGTCGTCTGCGCCCAGACCGAAGTGCCGCACGTGTCCGACGATGCCGACGATGCGCATGGGTCCGAAGAACTGCAGCCACAGCCGGCTGCCCAATGCCTGGTGTCCCGGAAACGCCCGCTTGGCCAGCGCATCATCGATCGCCACCACAGGCTCGCGGCCGATGCGATCCTGGTCCGTAAAGAACCGGCCGCCCAGCAGGCGAATTCGCATTACACGTTGGTAGTCCGGCGTCACCAGGTTCAGCAGCGCCATCGGCGCCTGATTGGGAGGAGGCGCGGTGGGGGTGGTCCAGTAGGCGATCTCTTCGGTGTCGCCGCCCATGGGGATGATATCGGCGAGGGCGGCGGAATCGACTCCCGGCGTGTGGTGCAGGCGATCGATGATGTCTTGCCAGGCTACGCGGACGTGCTCGGGACTCGAAAGCGTATCCGACGAAAGCGCCACCCGCGCCACCAGCACATTGTGGGGATTAAAGCCGGGGTCGAGCGACGATAGGCGCAGCAGCGTGCGCCCCAGCATTCCGGCCGCGATCAATAGCACCACGGCCAGCGCAATCTCGGCCATCACAAATCCGCTGTGGAGGCGGCGCGAACTGCCCGTCACCGTTCGTGCGCCGGCGCGCAGAACGCTTTCCAACTCGCGCACCGGAGCGCGCAAAGCCGGCGCCAATCCGAAGAGCAGCCCGCTCACCAGCGCGACGCCCAGCGCAAACAGTAGCACGCGCCAATCCAACTCGACTTCGCCGGACCGTGGCAATCCGCCCGGCCAGAATGTCAGAAACGGACGGACACCAAGGGCCGCCAACGCCACGCCTAAAGCGCCTCCGCAAACCGCGAGCACCGCGCCTTCCGTAAGGCATTGGCGCACCAGCCGGCCGCGTCCGGCGCCCAGCGCCACCCTCATGGCCAGCTCCCGCTCGCGCGACGCGGCGCGCGCCAGCAACAGGCTCGCCACGTTTACGCAGGCAATCAACAGCACCATCGTGACCGCGCCCAGCAGCAGCCACAGCGTGGACCGCACGTCGCCCACGATCTCCCGCCGCAGCGGCTTCACGCTGATGCCGCGGCCCGCGTCGGCCTTGGGATACTGCGCGGCCAACTGGCGGGCGATCAGCGACATCTCGGCCTGCGCCTGGGCCAGCGTGACTTCCGGCCGCAGGCGCCCAATCACGTTGATGCCCGGATGCATGGCGCGATCCGTCATGGTCGGCTCCGTGTTCTGGCCCAGAGGCGTGAATATGTCCGCATCCGCGAAGAACTGAAAACCGGGCGGCGTGATGCCGACTACGGTGTACGCCGTGCCGCTAAAAACCACGTGCGCACCGATCGCGCCGGCGCCGCCGGCAAAGCGGCTTTGCCATAAGTGATAGCTGATGATGGCCACCGGCGGCCCGCCCGGGCGATCCTCGCTGGGAAGGAACTCGCGTCCGCGGTCGAGAGGAATGCCCAGCGTGGAGAATACGCCGGCCGTGATCTCACGCCCATCAACATACCCGGCGTCACCGGGTGCGCTCACCGTGCCGCCGCGGTTCTTCCAGGCCGCCATCGAAGCGATAGACAGGCTCGTGTGCTGGCAGTCGCGAAAGTTCAAATAAGAGAACGGCCACTCGTCGCCATTAGCCGGCTGCTCATGCAGGCTCACTAAACGGTCCGGGTGCGGATAAGCCAGCGGCTTCAGCAGCACGCCGTTGATGACGGTGAACATCACCGTCGTGGCGCCGATCCCCAACGCTAAGGTCAGCAGGGCGACCACGGCGAAGCCGGGCCGCTGCCGCAGCGTGCGGAGCGCATAGCGGAAATCCTGCCACAGATCCTCCAGCCAGCGCGTGCCGCGGGCGTCGCGGCATTCCTCTTTTAGCTGCTCGGGTCCGCCGATCGCCAGGCGCGCCATCCGCCGCGCCTCCCCGGGCGTGTGCCCCTGCGCGATCAGATCGGCGATCTGCTCGTCCACGTGGAAGCACACTTCCTTGTCGAGCTGCTCCTCCATCTCTTCCCGGCGCCACAGGCGATGCCACCAGCTCATTGCGCACCTCCTTCCGACAGGCCGAGGATCAGCCCGACGGCTTCCGCCAGCCGCTGCCAGCTCGCGGTTTCGCTTTCCAGCGCCTCACGGCCTTTGCGCGTCAAACGATAGAACTTTGCCTCGCGTCCGGTGCCGGTCTCTTTCCAGTCGGCCGCCAGCAGGCTGCGATACTCCAGCCGGTGCAAAGCCGGGTACAGCGATCCCTGCGGAACTTGGACCACGTCGCGGGAGACCTGTTGCAGCCGTTGCGCGATGGCGTACCCGTGGACCGGGCCGAGCGCCACCACCTTCAGAATCAGCAGATCCAGGGTGCCTTGCGGAAGATCGGATTTCGCCGCCATGCGTATACCTCGCTCTTCTGCATATTGACACATTATGTGTAGAAGTGCAAGGTGTATCTGGCCGCGCTATTTGTTCAAGGCTTTTTCCAGGAATTCGATCTGGCGTTCAGCCTTCTTGAGCGAAGTCTTGGCCGACGCGGCGTCTTCCGCGCCCAAGGCCGAGTTGGCTTGGCGCAGGTATGCATCCATCAGAGTGGCGGCCTGGGTCCAGTCTCCCCGCAAGGAGTATCCTTGGGCGGCCTGGCTGCGTTGCAGGTTCACCAGCGTGCCGCGAATGGATTCGGCGCGGGCATCGAGCTGTGTATATTGGTCTCGCAAGGGTTCCAGTTCCGCCTGGCTGGCGGCCGGCGGTTGGGCAGGCGCCGCTTGGGTGGGCGGCGGTGCGGCAGGCGGCGGCTGGACCGCTTGCGCCGGCGCTGGAGTTGTTTGCGCCGGAGGAGTCTGTGCTTTCATCTGACTCTTCTCCGCTTTATGGGCCGTTGCGGGCGCGGGCGCGGGCGCGGTCTCCGCGGCGGGCGGCGCAACCGGCTGCGTGGCAGGCGCAGGTGCAGGCGCGGGGGTGGATGGGGCCGGCTGAGCGGGCGCCGCGGCAGGTGGTGGAGATGCCGCCTGCTGAGAAGCCGGTTGCGCAGGCGGACTGGCCTTGATCCTCGTGCGCGGCCCGAACTGAATGATCGCGACAATGGCCAGGACGGCGGCGACTCCGCCCGCGGTCATCCACAGCCAGCGGCGGCTCCGCGGCTTCGCGCTGGCTGCGACGGGCGTTATGGGCGCCGCAGGCGCTGGTGCGGCCTTCGGACTCTCCGGCCGCAGACTGCTCAAGGCATTGCGAAACGCCGCCGCGCTTTGGAAGCGGCATGCCGGATCGCGGTTCAGAGACAGCACGATCAGCTCGTTCAACACGGGCGATATTTCTTTATCGATCTCGATGGGCGGAACGGGCTCCTTTTCCAGGTGCGCGCTCATGATCGAGAACTGGCTGGTGCCCTCGAAGGGCTTCTTGCCCGTGACCATTTCGTACAGCGACACGCCCACCGAGTACAGGTCCGACCGCGGGTCGACATTGGAGC
>Ga0335078_10009899_pt1 | contig 14116 bp, 11 predicted proteins | sample Lox_Sample_32_FD_206711 | JGI IMG/M metagenome (GOLD analysis project Ga0335078, IMG submission 206711) | Soil microbial communities from Loxahatchee National Wildlife Refuge, Florida, United States - Lox_Sample_3.2 | ecosystem: Environmental > Terrestrial > Soil > Wetlands | place: USA...
ATGATCTGGCCGAACCAGCCGCTGGTCTGAGAGGCGTAGATGCGGTTTGGATCGGCGGGCGATCCCTTCATGTGGTAGATCTCCCAGCCTGTGAAGTGGGGGCCGCTGACGTCCCATTTTTGTCGTTTGCCATCGGACGTAAGGATGAATGCGCCTTTACGGGTGCCAACCAATACTCGTACTTTGCTCATCGATCGCTCCTTCTCGAAGTGTGTGTTCTCTTCGCCCCAAAGATCGAATTCTTCATGACTCCAACATCGCTTCGCGGAATCACCAGGGCAAGCGCCATTCCCCGTCGACTTGCAGTGGGGTTGGGTCGCGATCTTTCCAGCGCCTCCGGACCTCCGCGACGATCCAGTCGCGGCGCTTGGCCATCGTGTCGATCAGGGAGCACGGCGCTGCGGTCTCTTGGTTGCGCGCCCCCCAGAGTAGAAGTTCGAGAAGGACCGGGGCCAGATCGATTCCCTTCTCCGTGAGGCGGTAGCTCACGCGCCTTCGATCCGCCTTGTCGGGCTCCGCAGCGATTATTCCGGTGGCCGCGAGCTTTCGGAGACGGTCCGCGAGGATGTTTGTCGCGATGCCTTCGCCCGACTCCTCAAATTCCTTGAACGTGCGAAATCCGCGAATCATCAGGTCGCGAACGATCAGGAGCGACCAGCGGTCGCCGAAAACCTCGAGCGAGACGCTCACCGGGCAGGCGGAGCGGCGTTTCGACTGGGGCCCGCGAAGCACGGCCGGGAGGGTAGCAATGTAACTTGCATAAAGCAAGTTACATTCTGGGTCGCCGGACCGGCCGCTCCCACCACCCCACTGTGCTGTATGCCTCAAGATTTCCATGAATTTGCCGATGAAATAGGTGTGGCAGGTCCTCGCCTGGAATGGCGAAGTGCGCGTAGCGCGGCTCGCGGGCAGCGGCAGCCAAGGGGCTCCGGCGCAATCCTCCAGCGACTCGACGGGTTCCAATTAGTCAGGAACGAGCGACGCACCGCAGACATCTCAGGCCGCCGCCGCATGAAGAGCACCCGAAAGAGCAGCTGACAGAAGCTCGTGACGCCAACCGGCGCAACGCACATGGACGCCATTCACATCACTCCAGGCCAGAATTGCAGCGAAGAAGCGACTCGGGCGACGCAGAGTCAGAATGCTTCGTTAACCGCGAGTGCAGCCAGGCAACCGACCGTGGTTCTTGTGATCGATGATTCACCGGTGGCGCGGAAGCTGGTGGAGCATGCGCTCGACAATGAGCAGTACACAGTGCTGCCAGCAAAAACGGGCGCGGAGGCACTGGAACTTTTCGCGGAGCACAAGCCTGGGATCGTGATCACGGATTGGCTGATGCCGGATTTGAGCGGCTTGCAACTGTGCGAGCGAATCCGCACCGATTTCGGCGGGCGAACCACGTACATCATCATGCTCACGGGCGTTTCCGACAAGAGCAAGGTAGTGAAGGGGCTGCAAGCGGGCGCCGACGACTACGTGACCAAGCCGTTCAATGCGGAAGAGCTTGCGGCGCGAGTGAATACGGGCCGGCGGATCGTCGAACTGCACAGGGAGATCGAAGCGAAGAACCTAATTCTGCAACAACTCGCTCTCACGGACAGCCTGACAAACCTGCCGAACCGCCGCGCCATCGAAGAGTGGGGACGACGGCAACTGACCGGAGCTCTCCGGCACAAATTTCCGTTCTGGATTGTGATGGTGGACGTCGATCAGTTCAAGACAGTGAATGACACGTTCGGGCACGATGCGGGCGACGCCGTCCTACGGAGCGTTGCGGAGATCATTCGGCGGAACAGCCGCCAATGCGATATCTGCGGGCGGATCGGCGGAGACGAGTTTCTGATGGTGATGACGTTCACCGATCAGGACGGTGTGCGAATCGCGACGGAACGCGTCCGGCAGCAAATCGAAGCGTGCGCACATACATTCCAGGGACGCGAGGCGCGAGTAACCGCGAGCATCGGGATTGCCGGCATCCGGCCGGGGCAAGATTGCGATTTCGAGCGACTCATGGTGCAGGCGGACGTCGCGTTGTATTCGGCGAAGCGGCGCGGCCGCAACAGGGCCGAAATCGCGACGCCGAATGTGTCGTCCCGGCCTGAAGCCGGACAGCAGACCTGAACAACGTTGCGCGGCGGCAAACGAGACGCCGGTCAGAAATGTGCGATCTGAACGAGGCGCGGAGCGGGCCGACCGGACGCACGGGCACGGAAGAATCACACGAGAGCTTGGGAAAATGCCACACCAGACGGCTGAACGCACGCATCTGCCATCGGTACTGAACGATCTTCCGCCGTTCCCCATTGTTGCGATCAAGGCTCTGCAACTCGTATCCAACGACAAAGCGCCGATGCGCGAGCTGAGCGAGCTGATCCGAACCGATGCCGCCCTTTCGGGCGAGATCCTTCGCATCGCCAACTCCGCGCTATACGGATTGCGGATCGAGGTGGAGAGCGCGCTGACGGCAATGGTTCTGCTCGGTCTCGACCGGATCAAAAGCGTCGTGGTCACCAGCGCGCTGCGTCACTACATCGGGCGTTCGCTCGACGCTCCCTGGATGAGAATCTGCTGGCGGCACAGTCTGGCAACAGCGTTACTTGCGAAGGAATTGGCCAAGGGCACCGCGACGAACGAGGATGTGGCATACACGGCGGGAATCCTTCACGACATTGGGAGACTGGCATTGGCAATGGCCTTTCCGACGCGGTACAGCGAGTTCATCCTCAATCCGGAACCGACGTCTCTGGAATTGCTCGAGGCCGAGCGCGAACTCTTCGGAATCGACCACTGTCAAACTGGTGAAATGCTGATGTCGAGATGGAATTTGCCGCCGAACTTGATCCTTGCCGCGTCGCGGCACCACGACCTGCCGCGAGGGAACGATCCGAGCGTTCTCACGATGGTTCGCTATGGCTGCCGGTTAGCGGACGTGCTGGGATTCGAGGTGGTGCGCAGCGGCCGACGCACCACATATGAGGATCTTATCGCCGAACTTCCTCCGCCCAGTAAGCTCCCAACTGACCAGCAGGAACTATCGTTCCGAATAGCCAGCAAGATCAATTCGATTGAAATGAGCTAGCGGACACAGCCGACAGGTCCCGATCGAGGGGGCGCGGCCCACCCGTTGCCCGCACTGAACCTGGTATGCAGGGGGTAACCTGGGAACCAGAGACCGCGGATCGTCTGTCCGATACTTGCATTCTTAGGATATAGGTGCTTGAATGACTTAGCTTGCGTTTCACTGGGCGGGGCTGGTGAATCGCATGGGCGCTCCTGGAAACGAAACCCAGGTGATGCTTAAAATGCCTATGGCACGAACCTCTCGGGCAACGGCGGCGGGCCCAGCTCCCACGGTTGACACGCAACTCTCCGGAATAGAGTCCTTCCAGTCCTTATTCGAAGCACTACAGGTAGGCGTGATGGTGAACGGGCCGAATGGAGAAATCCTGTTCATGAACGCGGCCGGGCTGGAGATGTTCGGGGTGACCAAAGAGCAGATCGCAGGCAAGAAGACCAGAGACGTCAACTACGTGACGCTGCGCGAAGATGGATCGGAATGTCCGCCGCTGATGAGGCCCGTTGCGCGAGCGATTCGCACGAAGAAGCCCGTTGTGGGAGAGGTTCTGGGCTGGCATCGTCTCGGTTCGGAGGAGATCCTCTGGACACTTGTGACGGCGGTGCCTCAGTTCGCAGACACTGGTGAACTCCGCGACGTGATTACGACTCTGACGGACATTACCGACCGGAAAAACACCGAAGCTGCACTGCGCCGAGCGGCGGAACTGAATCGTCAGATCCTGCTGAGCGCGCAAGAGGGAATCATCGTTCACGATCGCCAACTACGGTACGTGTTGTGGAATCCGTATATGGAACGGATGAGCGGCGTGAAGGAAAGTGAAATCGTAGGAAAGCACCCGCTCGAGGTTTTCCCATTCATGGCGGCCAGCGGGATGCATGCCGATCTCGAACGAGCGCTCGCCGGGGAAACGATTTCTTCGCATGACGCCTACTTCACAGTGCCGCACACCCAACGGGCCGGCTGGTGCAACAACAATTTCGCGCCGTTGCGCGACGCGCAGGGTGAAATCATCGGCGTGGTCGCAACCGTGCGCGACGTCACGGAGCGAAAGCGAACCGAAGTGCGGCTGCGCGAGAGCGAGACGTTGCTGGCGCAAGCCGAGCAGCTGGCCAACATGGGCAGCTGGGAGCTCGACGTGGAAACACAGATGCTCCAATGGTCGGCACAGTACTACCGATTGCTCGGCCAGGAACCCGAATCAGGGCCTCTTCAGTACTGCGAGGGCATCAATTTAATTCACCCAGATGATCTCGAGCGAGCAACCCGCGACATGAATTTGCTGATCAGCACGGGCCAACCGCTGGACAACGAACTGCGTGTGGTGAGGGCGGATGGCAGCGTGCGCATTATTCATTCACGGGCCGTGGCCATAACGAATGACGCGGGCCGCGTCGTGCGAATCCAAGGGATGTCTCAGGACGTGACCGAGCGCAAGAACGAAGAGAAGCAGCTCCGGAAAAGCGAGGCGTTATTGTCACACGCCGAACAAATCGCCGATTTTGGAAGCTGGGAAACCGATCTGAACACCGGGCGATCGACATTATCGAAGAACTTGCTGCAAATGTATGGCCTCGACTTTGAGGAACAGTGGGATCGCGAAACCTTTTGGGAGCGAGTTCATCCGGAGGACCGGACGCGCGCGCGTTCGATCATAGAAAAGGCGATCGCCGAGTGTAAGCCGTTCGAGTTCGTCGTCCGGTACCGGTCGCGCGAGGGCACATACCGGGTTCATTTCAATCGCGCCATTCAGATCCCCGGGCCGGAGGGAAAAGCAGAGCGGTCGATCGGCGTGTCACACGACATCACGGAACAGGTGCGCGCCGAAGAAGAGTTGCGACAGCTTTCCTCGCGGCTGCTGCAATTGCAGGACCAGGAGAGGAAGCGCATCGCGCGGGACTTGCACGACAGCGTTTCGCAGAAGCTGCTCACAATCAATTTGAATCTCGCGCAGTTCGCGAAATCCGACGACGTCCGAACGAAGCATGCGCGCCAGATTCTGGCGGATACTCGAAGAACCGTGCGAGATTTGTCGAAGGAGATTCGATCGCTCTCCTACTTGCTTCATCCGCCGCTGCTCGATGAGTTGGGACTGGCGTCGGCGATCGAGGAGTACGCGAAAGGCTTCAGCCAGCGGAGCGGCATCGAGCTGACGTTTGAAATGCCGTCCGACGCCGGCCGGCTGCCCAAAGAATCGGAAACAGCGCTTTTCAGAATCGTGCAAGAGGCTCTGGCAAACATCCAAAAACATTCGGGAAGCACGCGCGGCGGAATCCGGCTCGCGCGGGAAGGCGACGAGGTCGTGCTGGAAATCGCCGATGAAGGGCGAGGAATGCCCAGCGAAGATGTCACCAAGCGACCGACCGGGTCCCGTACACTTGGCGTCGGAATTCTGGGCATGCGCGAACGCATGAGGCAGTTGAGCGGGCGGCTGGAAATTACGTCTGGCGATCGGGGGACGACGGTTAAGGCAGTGTTGCCGCTGATTGGGGACGAGAAAAATGCCGGTTCGCATTCTACTGGCGGATGATCACAGCGTCGTCCGGAGGGGCCTGAAGGGCCTTTTGGAGTCGAAAAAAGGCTGGAAGGTCTGCGCGGAGGCGGCCGACGGACGAGCTGCTGTCGCGGAAGCGAAGCGCCTGAGGCCGGATGTCGCCATTCTTGATATTGGAATGCCCGAGCTAAACGGAGTGGAGGCGGCGCGCCAAATTCGAGCCGTCTCTCCCATCACCGAAGTTCTGATCTTGAGCGCCCACGGGTCGGAAAAACTGGCGCGCGAGATTTTCGACGCGGGCGGGCGCGGATACCTTGTGAAAGAAGATGCCGACCAGGACTTGCTGGCGGCGGTCAATGCGGTGCGACAGCACAAACCGTATTTCACGCCGAAACTGGCCGACTGGGTGGCGAGGCAAATGCGGGAGCCGAAAGGCAAGACGCCGCGAGGCCGGCTGACTCCACGCGAGCGAGAAATCGTCCAGCTCCTGGCAGAGGGCAAGAGCAACAAGGAAGCGGCGACGATGCTCGGAATCAGCGCGAAGACGATCGAGACGCATCGGGCAAATATCATGCTGAAGCTGAACGTACACTCGATCACAGAACTCGTTCACTACGCGATTCGCAATGAGATGATTCATACGTAGGAAGACCGGGTCGAAAGCACTACAGGATTATCCCTAGGAAACCTGCCGAATTTCTTTTTCCGCCGCCACGCGTGATTCTCGATGCGTGGGAATCCATTTCGTATCGAGTAAAGGAAGGATCGTGAACGGAAAGAAGACTGTACGCGTATTGGTTGTCGACGACTCGCCGGTGGCATTGGCTGCGATCTGCACGTGTCTGGAGACGGAGCGTGCGATCGAGGTGGTTGGAACGGCGAAGAACGGATTTGAGCTTCCGGAGAAGGCGGAGCGGCTGAAGCCCGACGTCATCATAACCGACCTACACATGCCTCGAATGAACGGGCTCGAGTGCACGTTAAGCCTCCGAGAAATGATGCTGACTACGCGGTTCATCATAATCAGCGATACACCAGCGCCCTCCGGCAGCACTACACCGAAGACGGCACACGCAGGCCGCTATTTTGACAAGAGCACTTCGCCGGAAGAGGTGTTGGCAGAGGTTCGGAGGCTCTTTCCCGAAGTTTTCGGAAGGACGCGCAGCAGCAATGAGCCGGAGGAACGCCCGCAAGAACTTCCCGGGGAAACCGAAAAGACAGACGATGAGTTCGACAGTGAGATGCGGACGAATAAGCCTGCAAGTTTCGGCGAGCCGGGTTATTGCTAGGAGCGTCGCGAAAGACGGCGGGTCTCAGGCCTCACTCGTCATTTCAGAAGCCCATTGCATTGCTGCCCAATGGGCATCGACTGCGAAGGTGCCGGGCAGGCGAAGTTCGTTCGACAGCCTTTCGGCTTCGTTCCACTCGCCGGCTTCCTGAGCGAGCATCAACTCATAGATCGGACTGAGGGAACATCGCTCGCCGAGCAGGACGGCCCTGGTATCGGCCTCGACCGAGATACCATCCAGCACCAGACCCATCGGCATTTCGAGGATCGCGTCCATCACGGAAAGCAGTCCGACGAGGAACAGATCGGAGGAACCGTGATCGACCTTCGTCGAAATCAATTCGCAGAAGCGCGCGCGGGTGAGGGCCGTCAGAATGAGGTCGGTGGGCTTGTTCTGTCCCGCAGTAAGCGTGGTAACCAGGCGAATCCAGCGGCGCATCTCGCGGTCGCCCAGAATCGTAAGAGCGTGACGCACCGACCGAACCTCCTGCCGGAAGCCAAAGATCGGTGAGTTGAGGTAACGAAGCAGCCGATAGCAGAGCGAAGCTTCCCCCTTGAGTATTTCCTCGATTTTGCGCGGATCCGCCTCCGGTTGGGAGATGGCCTGAAGCAAGCGCAGATAGTTGACCCGATTGGCGGGAATCTCGCGCGCCTGCACGATCTCCGGCTTGCGGAAAAAATACCCCTGAAAATAGCTGAAGCCTGCCTTGCAGGCGGCCTGAAATTCCTGGCGGGTTTCCGTTTTTTCAGCGAGCAAACGGCGGCGCGAATTCCCATAGCGTTTAACGATAGCGGCGCAGGCGTCGATAGGCGTCACGCGCATATCGATTTTGATGACGTCGGCGAGGTCCGCGAGCGGCTCGCGAGGATCATTCTCCGCGAAATCGTCGAGCGCGATCATGTATCCCGAGTCCTTCAGCCGCCGGCAGGTGGCGATAACCAATTCGTCCGGCGGAACCGTTTCAAGAATTTCGACGGCGGTTTGATTTGGCGGCAGCAACGTAATGTATCCGCGAAGAAGAAGATCGCGAGTGCAGTTGATGAAAGCGCGGCGGCCGTCGCAAAGAACATCGAGGCCCATGAGAATCGAAGAATCGAGCACGTTACGGGACGCAGCGTCGGGATCGTTGCTCGTGAAGGAGTTTTCGAGGCTGTCTCGAAAGAGAAGCTCGTAGCCGTAGACCTGCTGATCGGAAGTCAGAATCGGCTGGCGGGCGGCATAGCGAAGGAACTTGCTCGCGACAGACTGCTCGGGCCCGGATTCGCGCAGAGTCTCCACAACTGTTCATCGGCAACTCGCGCCGAAAACTTGAGAATAACCGAGGATTCCCGACGGCCGCCCTAAATTCTGATGAGGAGAGGCCGGGGCTTCACCCATGTGCGGCGGGCCGATTTGCCGCTCATTCCTAAAGCTTTATGCAATTTGGCCGATTAGCAAGTGAAGCGATTGCGTTGGGGGGCCGCCTTAGCGCCGGCGTGCAAAATGGCGGCGCGAAGGGCGGGAACGAACGGCGATGAGCCCCTTAGGCTCGCGTCACGACTCATACGAAAGCGCAACGATCATTTTGCCATGACAAACCAAGCAAGCGGGCAGGCGTGTCGGTATGTCTCGATTCGGCGAGAAATCACGCGAATCGGTTTACTGGTGTGGGCAACGACGGCTGCAATCGCATGCGCGGGATTGGTGATCTTTCAGGCCGGCGACGTTCGCGGCCCGGCGTTCACGCGGGGCAATGCGTACACGATCCATTTTGCCGTGCTGATCGTGCTCATGGTAACGGCATCATTCGCAGCCATTTGCCTCTTGATTTCGCGCCTCCAACGCGGAATCTCGGAGCCGGCTAAGGCGCTGCTGCGAGTGGCTTCAAGCGCGTGCCGGACGCAGGACTACTCCGTTCGCCCGGCGAAAAGCAGCAGCGATGAAATCGGCGCGCTCTGCGACGTTGTCAACGAAACGCTGAATCGAATTCAATCAAGCGAAGCCGCAGTCCGATGGGCACAGCAGGAAAGCGACATTCGGACAAAGGAAAGAACGCTCGCGCTGGAGAAAGAAATCACCGAGCGCAGGCAGGCCGAGCGTCAACTGGAAGATCGACAGCGATTCCTCGACTCCCTACTCGAAAGCTCTCCGATCGCCATCGTGGCAATCGACGCGAACGACGGCGTGGAGATGTGCAACACCGCATTTGAAACGCTCTTCAACTACCGGCAAGAGGAGATTCTCGGCCACCCGCTTTCGCGGCTTCTCGTAAGCGATGAGACGCGCGACGAAGTGGAGTCGAACCGGGAAAATGCCTCCCGGGGCGGGACAACGCACGTCACTACCAAGCGCAGCCGAAGCGACGGGACGGTAGTTGATGTAGAGGGCTTTTGCGTGCCGCGCGTCGTGGACGGCAAGGCGAGCGGCTCCGTCATCCTCTACCAGGACATCACGCAACGTAGACAAGCGGAGCGAGCGCTCGCCGATCGGACAAATCTGCTCAACTCCCTGATTGAGAATCTGCCCGTAGGTATCGTGTTGACCGACCCTGAGAGCGTCGTCCTGATGTGCAACCCGGCGTTTGAGAAACTATTCGGCTACCAACAACACGAAATCATCGGCCGGAAGATCATGGATTTGCTAGCGGCGGGAGATATTCGCCATCAGATGGAAGCAACGCAAAGGCTGGTATTGGGAGGAAGTTTGTCCCGGATGGCCACGCGGCGGAGGCGCAGCGATGGAACCCTAGTCGAGGTGGAAGTTACCGCGGTGCCGGTGATCAGGGACGGCAAGATTTCTGAAGTAATGGTGATCTATTACGACATTACGGAGCGCAAGCGGGTGGAAGAGGCTCTGTGGCGAGCCAAGGAGGCCGCTGAATCGGCAAACCGGGCCAAGAGCGAATTCCTTGCAAACATGAGTCACGAAATCCGTACACCGATGAACGGCATTATCGGCATGACGGAACTCGTGCTGGACACCGAACTCGATTCGGAGCAGCGCGAGCAACTGAATCTCGCGAAGGCTTCCGCGGATTCACTTCTGACGCTCATCAACGACATCCTCGACTACTCGAAGATCGAAGCCGGGCAGATGGACATCGAGTCGATCGATTTCAGTCTGGGAGATTGCGTTGGGGACACGATGAAGGCGCTGAGTCTTCGCGCCCATCAGAAGGGACTGGAACTCGCGTTTGAGATCGAGCCCGACGCGCCCGACGGAGTGATGGGCGACCCAGGCCGGTTGCGGCAAATCCTTAACAATCTCGTCGGCAACGCGATCAAGTTCACCGAAACAGGCGAGGTCGTTTTGCGCGTGAAGCTGGAATCGCGCGAGCCGGATTTTGTGCGCCTTCAGTTTGAGGTGACGGACACGGGAATCGGCATCTCGCTGGAAAAACAAAGCGCGATCTTTGAGCCGTTCAAACAGGCCGACGGCTCGATGACCCGGAAATACGGCGGGACCGGATTGGGGCTCACGATTTCATCGCGGCTGGTGGAGCTGATGGGCGGAAAAATCTGGGTCGAGAGCGAGCTCGGCCGGGGCAGCTGCTTTTATTTCACTGTTTGTTTCAAACCGCAGCGGTCGGCCTCGAAACTCGCCGCGCAGCGAGACCCATCGAGCTTGCTCGGCATGCCGGTGCTCATCGTGGACGACAATTCGACCAACCGGAGAATTCTCTGCAAATTACTCAGCAATTGGGGCATGAGGCCGTCCGAGGCTGAGAACGGCACGAAAGCAATGGCTGCGCTGATCCAGGCAAAGAGCGCAGGCAGGCACTTTCCACTGATTCTGCTCGACGCTCAAATGCCCGAGATGGACGGATTCGCGCTCGCCGAATACATCAAGCGGCATCCGGACTTTCGCGCCGGAACAGTGATGATGCTGAGTTCAGCGGGCCAGCGCGGGGACAGCGTGCGTTGTCGCGATATGGGAATCGCGTCATATCTGACGAAACCGATCCGGCAAGGAGAGCTTTTGGACGCGATTCTGATTGCCGTGGGATCCCCCGCGAAACCGGAAACGAAGACGCAAGCGGTCACGCGCCGCACACCGCGTGATACAGCGTGCAGCCTGCAAATACTTCTGGCGGAAGACAACCCGGTCAATCAACTGCTCGTCGTACGGCTGCTGGAAAAGTGGGGGCACAAGGTCATAATCGCATCGAACGGCAGAAAGGCGCTGGAAGCGCTCACCCGGGAGCCCTATGACCTGGTGCTGATGGACGTTCAGATGCCGGAAATGAACGGATGGGAAGCGACTCGGGCTATACGCGAAATGGAGCGAGAAACAGGGAAACACGTTCCGATCATCGCGATGACGGCTCATGCGATGAAGGGCGACGACGAGAAATGTTTCGCGTCGGGCATGGACGACTATCTGGCGAAACCGATTCGCACCGCCGAGTTGATTGCCATTCTCGATCAGATCGCCAATCGAAAGGTGGCGCTGCAGGCAGCCGAGAGCCGCGCACTGGAGGCTTCGAAGTCGGAGGTTATCAACTAGCTGGCTTGCGGAGCGCCGACGGCCCTAGCGAGGAACAGTGTTGAGGGATCCATGGGGCAACGCACAGAACAGCGAATTGCTGTCTCATTTCAGGTGACCGTGCGGGGCTGGGACATCCACGGACACCCATTTGAAACGGAGGTCGAGACGCAGGATATCAGCTGCTCCGGTGCGTGCCTAAATGGCGCGGGCAAATTCGTCCAACCTGGAAGCAAAATCGAAATCCAGCACAAGGATCAGAAAGCCTGGTACCGGGTCCAGTGGGTAGACGCCAGCGTCGGCGGAACGGGGCGCGCCGGCGTGCGCTGCCTTGAGCCAGGCAATTACATTTGGGGCGTCCCGCCGAAAGAATGGGTTCCCGACGACTACGATCCCTCGAATCCCAAAATCGTGGTTCCGGCGCCGGTCGAAGTGCCGCCCGCGTATGTGTCGGCATCAACGTGGTCGGGCGCCGATCGAAGGCAATTTCCCAGGCAGTCCTGCCGAATCGAGGCGCAAATTAACACCGATGATGATTCCGCCGGTATGCCGGGAACTGTTACCGACATTTCACTGGGCGGCTGCTACGTAGAGATGTTGGCGCCGCTACCGATCGACACTCAGGTCGAACTACTGCTCAAGTCGGAAGGCGCGACTCTCGAAATGTCGGGTAGGGTGAGATCGTCGCAGATGGGACTCGGGATGGGAATCGCATTCACGGAAATGCGCGCCGAAAATTTCGAAAAGCTTCAGCGGCTTGCGCCGGCGCCGACGAATCCCGTGGCAGCGCGAGGAGTTTCAGGGATCGAGGCTCACATTCAGCGCGACGCGGCTAGGCCGGAGGTTAGTCGCGCGCCTCGGGAGCAGACTCGGCCATCCGCACAGCGAGCACCTGAGGCTGGTGACGTCCCGCCTACGGCAGAGGCGTTTCAAGCCGTCGTTCGGCTGCTTTTCCGCAAAAGGCTCCTCACGCGCGAAGAACTGATGGAAGAGTTGGAGAAATTCAAACTCACTCGCGCGTAAACCGCTTTCTCGCGAGATCTCAGTTGGGGACGAAATGACCCAGATCTGGTGCGATTGAGGGAGGCTTCGTGTGCGCATCCTTCGGCGGCGAAGTGGCGCCCTTGAACACACCCGCCGTGGCCACAGGGTTCAGCACTACGATATCGACGCGGCGATTATGGGCGCGGCCCTCGGTCGTGTCGTTCGAATCGACGGGATGGTATTCGGCATACCCGGCTGCGGCGAGGCGCGCCGGCGAAAATTTGTACCTCAGAATGAAGACCTTGATGAGTTCGGTCGCGCGCGCGGTCGAGAGTTCCCAATTGGAGGCAAACTGGCCCGTGTGGATCGGAACATTGTCGGTGTGGCCTTCGATGCGCAACATTTCGTCGCGGGGGCCAAGAACGGCTGAGAGCCGATCGAGCGCGTCCATGGATGAGCGGCGAAGAGTGGCGGAGCCGCTCTCGAAGAATCCGATCTCGCGCAAACTGATTACGAGACCTTCATGCCTCGCGCTCAGTTTCAGGACATTGCGTTTGATTTCCGGAGCGAGAGCCTTTTCGAGCTCACCTTGAATGTCCTTCAACTCGCCGGGAACGATGCTGCCGCTCAATTCGCCATTTTCGGGCTGAATGAAACGCTGCATGTCTTGGGTGCGCGACACATTCTCGATTGCTTGAACGTCCTGGAATGGCATCGGCTCGGTCGTCGCGAGCGGCACTTTCGTGTTGGAGTTGTCGAACACGGCCATGCGCTGGAAGGCGACCTGAATCGCCATAGCCAGCTGGCCAACCTTGCGCTTGTCCACTTGCGAGGAAGAGTAGAGAACGACGAAAAACGCGAATAGGAGCGTAATGAAATCGGCGTAGGAAACAAGCCAGCGCTCGTGATTGGCGTGTTCTTCGTGTCGCTTCTTGCGGCTCATGCAGTCTTTTCCTCGGTGCGAAGAGCTGCCTTCCCTGTCTTGGCCGTCTTGTTCGCTTCGGCGAAGAATCCGAGCAGCTTCGTTTCGATCATGCGCGGATTCATGCCTTCCAGGATCGAGACGACTCCTTCGAGAATCATTTCGCGCGCGACTTGCTCTTGCCGAATGCGCATCTTGATTTTTCCGGAGGCGGGCAGGAAGAAGAGGTTGGCCGACGCGACGCCGTAGATCGTGGCGACGAAGGCCACAGCGATTCCCCGCCCTACTTCCGTAATGTCGTCGAGGTGCTGCATAACCTGAATCAAGCCGAGCACGGCGCCGATGATTCCGATCGTCGGCGAAAAGCCGCCGGCGGATTCGAATACCTTGGGGATGTGCTCTTCATGCTCCGATTGATTGTCGAGTTCGAGCTCCATCATCTTGCGCAGCTCTTGGGGTTCGGTGCCATCGACGGCGAGCATGAGCGATTTCTTGAGGAATGGCTCTTCAATCGAGTCGATTTCCTTGTCGAGCGAGACGATGCCGCCGCGGCGGGCCTTGTTGGCGTAGCCGACGATTTCGGCGATCCGTTCATGAGGATCCTTGGCCTTGTTGAAGAAGACGGAGCCGAGCCGCTTGAAGGCTTCAAGGACCACGGGCAGCGGGAATTGAATCATCACGGCGCCGAGAGTTCCGCCGAAGACGATCATTGCGGCGGTCGGTTGCAGAATTTGCGCGACTTTGCCGCCCTCCAGAGTAAGGCCGAGGAAAATCCCGCCCAGCGCAACCAGGATTCCTGCAAACGTGCTTTTATCCATCCTTCTAGCCCCTTAGGTCCTTTTGGCGGGAGGTCGAGTCCCGCTGTCGAAATCGCGGGCAGGCAAAGC
>Ga0335078_10009900_pt1 | contig 14115 bp, 10 predicted proteins | sample Lox_Sample_32_FD_206711 | JGI IMG/M metagenome (GOLD analysis project Ga0335078, IMG submission 206711) | Soil microbial communities from Loxahatchee National Wildlife Refuge, Florida, United States - Lox_Sample_3.2 | ecosystem: Environmental > Terrestrial > Soil > Wetlands | place: USA...
TAGCAGTGCGGTTCTGAGCAGATCTATTGTCGGGATGTCGAAGCGCCGGCCGCGAGATCTCGTACAACGCCGAGGAATCCGGCTGCTGCTTCTTCATTCGAGAGCGAGTCGAGATCAATTGTCGCCGTCAGGTTCGGACGATCGGGATCCAGCCGCACGCTGATCAGGTTGTGCCCGCGCGTAGTCATCAATGTATTCACAATCGATGGCAGCTCCTGCCTCCATTGATTGGAGGTGGTCAGGATCACGGGACCGGGCCGCGCGATTTCCCAATTTCTGTTGGGTTGCGCCAGCTTGCGATTGCTGTGGGTCAGCCAGCGATGTCGCCGCACTTCCAGGTGAATCCCCGGCGCGTAGTCGAGATCGGCTTCGAAAGTGAGCGTCTCTCGCTGCTTGTGCCAGCGGCTGAGCATCCACTGGATTGGGAAAGGCCGCGGAATCAGGCGAATCGTCACGCGGGCATTTTCGAACCAATGGGCGGCAAATCGAATATGCGCTTGCAGGCGGGAAGATCCCAGCCAGTGTGCCTCGACCACGCGGGCGCGGTTCGAGCAGGCAGCTTCTACCCAGTGCAAGGCTCGAGTGCCTCTACGGCGGTTGTAGCGGGCAAAAAAGAAATACCAGAGCCCTACAAGGACAGCGGCAGCCAGAACGTCAAGTAAGAACAGGCTCCCCACAACTTCTCTCAGATGCGAATGGTACGTCTTACGGCATCGCCGAGGCAACTGTTTCCGGAGTGATTTTTTCATCTTTACAAAGTGCTGCAAATCATTGCATTACGCGCCCCGGGCATACGAATACAATGGCCATGTGGATTTCGTTTTGCGCGATTATCGTCCGGACGACTTCGAGACGCTCTGGAAAATCGATCAGCAATGCTTCGCACCGGGCATAGCCTATTCCCGGCGAGAGCTGTCGGTTTACATCCGCCGATCTGGCTCGTTTACCGTCGTTGCCGAGCGAACTGCGGGAACAAAGGCCTCTCAGATTTCAAAGCCGGACACCGTTGGATTCATCGTGGCGGAAACTAATCGCCGCGCCGTCGGACACATTATTAGTATCGATGTGCTAACGGAATTTCGCCGCGGCGGCCTGGGATCGAAGCTTTTGCGGGAAGCGGAAACGCGATTACAGAACCTGCACTGCACGTTTTCAGTGCTGGAAACTGCCGTCGATAACGCCGCCGCTTTGGCGTTTTACAAGCGGCATCAGTACTCGGTGACAAAAGTCGCGCCTCGCTACTATTCCAACGGCGTCGACGCCTTCGTGCTGGAAAAGAAACTGAATTCCCAACTTGCCGCCAGTCGGGCTACCGGATGAAGGTCGCGATCCAGGGGGAAGCCGGGTCCTTCAGCCATCAGGCCGCGAAGAAAATGATTCCCAGTTGCTCGATTGTGCCTTGTGCGCGGTCGGCCGATGTTTTCGACGCCTTGGATCGCGGCACAGTTCCCGCAGCCATTATCCCAATCGAAAATTCTCTGGCGGGATCCGTTGCAGAGCACTTCGATCTGCTGCTGGAACGAGATGTTTTCATCCAGCGCGAGTTCCACCTCCGCATCGTGCACAACCTGATCGCAGCGCCGGGCGTTTCGAAAAGCAATGTTCAGCAGGTTTTCTCCCATCCCGTCGCTCTCGAACAATGCCGCAACTTCTTTCGCCGTAACCGGAAGATCACGCCGGTTCCTTTCTATGACACGGCCGGAAGCGTAAAGCACATCGTCGAGAACCGAATGAAGGACGCTGCTGCGATTGCCGGGCGTGAGGCCGTCGCAGTATACCGGGCGAGGCTGCTGCAAGCCGGAATTGAAGACAACAAGCGCAACTTCACGCGGTTTTTCCTGATTCAAAAGCGCCGGCGCATTCTGCCTCGCGCCAACAAGACCTCGTTGGCATTCATTGTGAAGAACATTCCGGGCGCTCTGCATCGGGCGCTGGGAGTCTTTGCCGATGCCGCCATCGATCTGGCCAAAATCGAGTCCCGTCCCATCCCGGGTCGCCCCTGGCAGTACAGCTTTTTTGCCGACATTCTCCGCGGTGACGACGCGCTCGCCCGCGAGGCCATTCGGCAGTTAAAAAGACTCTCCGAACGAGTGAAGATTTTGGGTATCTATCCCGCCGCCTAGCCTCCTAACTTAAACAATTTACAGATGTTGACAATGGTTATCGGTCACACCTGTTGGTGATAAAGCACACGGTAAGTACCCGGTTCCCCGCCTATCGTTGAAATGGGAATGCCCGCCAGAGGGCCCCAAACTAACGGAGGCAATATGCGTTCATTAAAGCTAGTAGTTGCTATCGCGATCTGCCTGCTGAGTGTGGCCGTGCTTGCCAACGCCAGCCACAACCAGTTCGGCGTAGCGAATAGCCGCGACGTGCAGTTCGATAATCCAGTCCGGGTCGGCAATACACTTCTGCCCGCCGGCGAGTACAAAGTGCTGCATACCATGGAAGGCGAAGATCACATCATGGTCTTCAAGCAGCAGAATACGAAGAAGCCCGCCGAAGTCAAAGTAAAGTGCCAATTGGTGAAGCTGGCCAGCGTGGCGACCCGCACTGAAAAAGTCTACGCGGTCAATGATGCGAAGGAATTGGTTCTGCGCACGTTGGTGTTCAAGGGCGATTCCGCGCAGCACGTGTTCTAGATTGGGCCGATACGGAGCTAAGCAGTTCTCTTGAAAAACGGGAGAGTTTCTGAAAATCACCCTGGCCAGCATTCCGGCCAAGCTCTCCCGTAGCGGTTCCGTCAGCAAAGCTGAATGCCGAAGGGTCCGCTTACCTTTTTCCTGCACCTTCGTTCGTGCAAAGCGAACCGGAAGGGTTTAAAATCCTTCCCGCCGTCATCGTCTATTGACGGACAGTTGCATCTTTTGGCAGTCGGAAATCATCCAAACTTGAGCACAATCCACTCAAGGTGAAATATGGCACAGCAGTCGCGCACAGAGCGCAACTCCAAAGAAGACAATAAGATCGCCGAGCAGGAACGCGCCCTTCCGATCCTTCCGGTCCGGGATACGGTTTTGTTTCCGCATGCCGTTCTTCCGTTGACCGTTGGACGGGAAAGTTCGGTTCAGCTCATCAATTCGCTGGGGGAAGATAAGACCATCGTGGTCGTGGCCCAAAGAGAGGCCCGCGTCGATGCGCCCCAACCGGCGGACCTTTATACCGTCGGGACCCTGGCAATCGTTCATAAAGTCGTAAAAATGCCCAACCAGAGCCTTTTCGTTTTTGCAGAAGGCCTGGAGCGCGTTCGGTTAGGCGAGTTCGCCCAACTCACACCGTTTATGCGCGGTTCGGTCGAGACCGTGCCGGAAGCGATTCCACCCAAGAGCGCGGAACTTGAGGCGCTGCAGCGGAATGTTCTTACTCTGTTCCAGCAGATCGTGGCTGGTTCTCCGACTCTGTCGGATGAGCTCTCCACGGTTGCCATGAATATTGAAGAGCCAGGGCGCTTGGTCGACTTCATCGCATCGTCGCTGCCTTCGCTTTCCACGGCGGACAAGCAGGACACGCTCGAGACCACTGATGTCCGCATTCGGCTCGAGAAGATCAACCAGCACCTGGCGAAAGAACTGGAAGTCCAGCAACTTCGCAACAAGATTCAATCCGAAGTGCAGGACCGCGTCCAGCAAACCCAGCGCGAATACTATCTGCGCGAGCAGATGAAAGCGATTCAGAAAGAGCTGGGCGAGCAGGACGAAGGGCAGCGCGATACCGAAGAGCTTCGCCAGAAAATCGAAGCTGCCGGCATGCCCGACGATGTAAAGAAAGAAGCTCTCAAAGAACTGGGACGTCTTTCCCGCATGTCGCCGATGGCCGCCGATTATTCGGTCACGCGGAATTACATCGAGTGGCTCGCGGTGTTGCCGTGGGCGAAAGCTTCCGGCGGTGATGTCGACATCATCAAGGCAAAAGAAGTCTTGGATGCCGATCACTACGACCTGAAAAAGGTGAAGGATCGCATTCTGGACTACCTGTCCGTCCGCCGTCTGAAGCCAACGATGAAAGGACCCATCCTTTGCTTCGTCGGACCTCCCGGAGTCGGCAAAACTTCGCTCGGAAAATCCATCGCGCGAGCCTTAGGACGCAAGTTCGTCCGTATTTCGCTCGGCGGCGTTCACGACGAAGCCGAGATTCGCGGGCATCGTCGCACCTACATCGGTGCGTTGCCGGGACAGATCATTCAGGGAATCCGTCGCGCCGAAACCAAGGATCCAGTTTTCATGCTGGATGAGATCGACAAAGTCGGCAGGGACTTTCGTGGCGATCCCGGGTCTGCCTTGTTGGAAGCGCTCGATCCGGAGCAGAACGCCACTTTCCGTGACAACTACCTCGACGTTCCATTCGATTTGTCGAAGGTCCTGTTCATCACGACCGCCAACATCCTGGATACGATTTCCGAGCCGTTGCGCGATCGTATGGAAATTATCGAACTTCAGGGCTACACCGAAGAAGAGAAGATTCACATCGCATTTCAGTATCTGGTTCCGCGGCAGATCGAAGAAAACGGCATCACCCAGGATCAGATCGAATTTCCGCAAGCGGCGATCAGCAACATCATCCGTCATTACACGCGGGAAGCCGGCGTGCGAAACCTGGAGCGAAACATCGGCACCATTTGCCGCAAGCAAGCGCGCCGCATCGCGGAAGGAAAAACGGAAAAGTTGATTGTCACCGAGCAGATCGTTATGGAGTTCCTTGGTGGAATCAAGATTCGGTCCGAAGGCGAAATTGCCGAACGCACAAAGCGTGCTGGCGTAGTCGTCGGCCTGGCTTGGACGCCCTCCGGCGGCGACATTCTGTTCGTCGAAGCCAACGTCATGCGAGGCAAAGGTGGATTCACCATGACCGGCCAAATCGGCCAGGTGATGCAGGAGTCCATGCAGGCCGCGCTGACCTGGGTCCGGTCGAATGCCTTGCAACTCGGGATTTCAGAAAATTTCTTCGCGGAACATGACATTCATATTCATGTGCCGGCTGGAGCGATTCCGAAAGACGGTCCATCGGCGGGCGTCACCATGACTACTGCACTGGTGTCGCTCCTGACCAATCGCCCGGTCCGGCCGCTAACCGCGATGACCGGTGAAATTACGCTCAGCGGAAACGTGCTGCCCATTGGAGGCGTGAAAGAGAAATTTCTTGCCGCCAAGCGCGCCGGCGTTCACAACGTAATTCTTCCGGCAGAAAACCGCACCAATGTTGAAGAGGATCTGACGCCGGAGCAACTCGAGAACGTGAACATTCATTATGTGAAAACCATCAATGAAGTTCTCGAACTCGCGTTGCCTTCGTCGGCGGCCGACGAGAAACAGGACGCCGAAGAGCGGGAGAAAGTCCTCAGCGAGCAACCCGTCAGCTAATTTCTAGAGGCGGCATCGAAGGTGCTGCATCTTACGGGTACTGCCCGTTCCTAACTCAATACCAGTATTCTGAAAAAGGATACTGGTATTTTTTTGTTTGTTTTACAGTGATTCCAGGGTAGCGGGCGAACATAGAACTTGTGGACAATTTTCGGGTTTATATACGTTGAAAAAAGTTCTTGGTGAGAAATAGGCGGGAATCCGCCGCAGCGAGGAAAACGACATATGAACGCAAAGAAACTGCTGGCAATTGCAACGATTCTGGCAGGATTCATGATCAGTTTACAGGCGCCCACGAGTGTGCTGGCGCAGGGCCCTCCGCCTCCTGATCAGCAGGAACCGGAGCAGGGGCCGAATCAAGGACCTCCGGGGCAAGGGGCGCCGGCGCAGGACCCGCCGAGCCGGGTTGCGCGTCTCAGTTATTCCGTCGGATCGGTTTCGTTTCAACCGGGCGGCGAAGGGGACTGGGTCCAGGCGGTTGCCAATCGTCCACTAACGACGGGCGACAATCTCTGGGCAGATAAAGATTCGCGTGCGGAATTGCAGATGGGCTCGACCTCTTTGCGCATCGATTCCGAAACCAGCATCACGTTCCTGGAACTCGACGACCACACCACCCAGGTTCGTCTTTCCCAAGGTTCCACGCTCTTCCGCATCCGGCATATGGACGACGACGATCATTTCGAGATCGACACGCCGAATTCCGCGTTCGTCGTGCAGCGCACAGGTGAATATCGTGTCGACGTGAACAGCACGGGCGATGAGAGCGATGTCACCGTCTGGCGCGGTCGCGGCGAAGTTACCGGCGGCGGCGCCTCTTACGATGTAGTCGCCGGACAGCGGGCCCGCTTTACGGGAACGAACGAAATCGACCACGAGATCGGCCAGCTTCCCGGAAACGACGATTTTGACGAATTCGCGTTCAATCGCGATCAGCGCGAGGATCACGCCGAGTCCTCGAACTATATTTCGCAAGAGGTCACCGGCTACGAAGACCTCGATGAGTACGGTCACTGGCGCTATGCGGCCGATTACGGTCCGGTCTGGACTCCGGTTGGCGTTGCTCCGGGATGGGCTCCTTATCGTTTCGGCCATTGGGTTTGGATCGAGCCTTGGGGCTGGACCTGGGTTGAGGACGAGCCATGGGGCTTTGCTCCCTTCCACTACGGCCGTTGGGCATTCGTTGACGGCGGCTGGTGCTGGGCTCCCGGACCCATCGCTGTGCGTCCGGTCTTCGCGCCCGCTTTAGTGGCCTTTGTCGGCGGCGGCGGTTTCGCCGTCGGTGTTGGTGTTGGTCCGTCCGTCGGATGGTTCCCGCTGGCTCCGCGTGAAGTCTACGTGCCCTGGTATCGCACGAGTCCGCGGTATTTCACCAACGTGAACGTGACCAACACTCGCGTGAACGTTACTCAAGTCACGAATGTTTACAACACGACCATCATTAACAATCGGACGAACATCACCAATGTCACGTACGCAAACCAGCACGTGAATAATGCCGTGACGGTCGTCTCCCACAACACGTTCGCCAACGCGCGTCCGGTGAACAGTAATCTGGTCCGAGTCGATGAACGGCAGATTGCTTCAGCGCCCGTGGCTCGCAATATAGAGGTGCAGCCCGTGAAGCAGAGCGTCATGGGTTCCGGCCGTCCGATAAATGCGAGGCCGCCCTCCAATATCGAGAGCCGGCAGGTCGTCGCGACCAGAACGCCGACTGCGCCGCGCCCCTCGTTCGAGCAACGCCAGCCGGTGAACGTTCGAACCGAGACTCCGGGTCGCCCAGAGCCGGCGGAACAGCCGCGCCAGGCTGGAAATCAGCCCCGCCCCCAGGAGTCGTCTAATGCACGGCCGCAGGAGCCCTCGAACGCAAGGCCAGAAGCGAATCCTCGGCCCGGAAATCAGCCGCAGGAAGCGAACCGCGAGCCGGCACCTCGGCCCTCGGCGGTGCCACGTCCTCCTTCGAACGAAGGCGGACACCCGTATGTGCGGCAAGCGCCACCGGTGCAGGAGAACCCGCAGCGCCAGCAGAGTGAAGAACGCAAGTTCAACACCTGGCAGCAGCAACGTCCGGCGCCGCGACCGGAACAGCCGAAATCGCAACCTCGTCCGTCGCAGCCACATGGCGGACAGCGACCACATAAATAAAAATTCAACCAGCACCTAGGCCAGCTCTCTCGTCCGAGGGAGCTGGTTTTTTTGTAGCAACGCGATGGCTGTGGACCTCGCAATCGCTCGCGGTACACTGAGACTGCCATGCGGGTACGGGTGCTTTTCTTCGGAGTATTAAAGGATCTGCTGGGTCGACACGAAGAGTCGCTCAACCTCGCCGAACATGCGACTCTGGCAGACGTGCTTCGTCATTACGAATCGCAGGTTCCGAAGCTTGGCCCGATGGCATCGTCGCTGGCCATGTCCATCAACCAGGAATACGCATCTCGCGGGCAAGCTCTAAAAGAAGGAGACGAGATCGGCTTTCTTCCACCTGTGAGCGGAGGCGCTGACCCGGAGACGGTCCTAAAGCACGTCGAGATAATCCGCGAGAAAATCGACACGCCACGTTTTCTCGAGAGAATCAAGAATCCGGCGGACGGAGCGGTCGCCGTGTTCGACGGAATCGTCCGCAATAACAGCCGCGGCCGCCGCACCCTCTATCTCGATTATGAAACCTACGAAGACATGGCGTTGCGGCAGATGCGGGAACTAGTAGAGGAGGCATTGGCGCGTTTTCAGGTTCGCGATGTCATCCTGGTTCACCGCATCGGGCGCCTGGAAATTGGCGAAACCAGCGTGCTGGTTGTGGTGGCGTCCGCTCATCGCGCCGCCGCTTTCGACGCGTGCCGCTGGCTGATCGACACGCTGAAACGCACGGTACCCATCTGGAAAAAAGAGCACTTTGAGGACGGCGCCGTCTGGGCGGATGGCGAGCCATTTCCTCCCGAGATCGTCAAAGCCCAAAGCAGCCATACGAAGAAGGAGGCATCTAACTGAGCAGTTTTCCCTTCGCGTTCCGTGCGGGGCGGACGCTCGTGTCCGCCACCAGGATGTCGACGGATTTCAGGATCGCGAACGGCAGCGGTTTTAAGCTTACGATGCGAAACCTGATCGCTTTCCTGGTTTTTGTGTCCGCGCTCGCTCCGGCTCAGGTGCCCAAGCCACCTTGGGTCGGCGGAACTACTCCGGCGAAAAGCACTCCTTCCGATTCGCATGCCAGCGATCAGAATCCGGACACGACCTTCAAAGTAAACGTGAAGTTGGTGAATGTGTTTGTGACCGTCACCGACGAACATGGTGCGCCAGTCGCCGGCCTGGCAAAAGATAATTTTGACCTGCTCGAAGACGGCAAACTGCAGACCATCTCCGTCTTCGCCAAGGAATCCGCGCTTCCGCTCTCGATCGTGATGGACATCGACACCAGCCTCAGCACGCGCAAGGATCTTCCTCTGGAATTGAACTCGGCGCGGCGCTTTGCGCACGCGATTCTCCGGCCCATCGATGCGATCTCTCTTTACGAGTTCAGCGAGGTTGTGACGGAAGTGGTCCGCTTTACTGCGGATTTAAAGTCAATTGATCGCGGCATCGATCACCCGCATCTCGGCGCCGGGACAGCTCTTTATGACGCTCTATATCTGGGCTCGCAGGCACTCGACTCCCGCCAGGGAAGAAAAGTGATGGTCGTGATTACCGACGGCGGAGACACCGTCAGCCGAGCCGATTACAAAGAAGCCGTTCGTGCCGCCCAGGAAGCCGAGGCCATCGTATACAGCATCATTGTGGTTCCGATTGAAGCCAGCGCGGGGCGCGACATCGGCGGCGAGCACGCGCTGATTCAGCTTTCCGAGGATACCGGCGGCAAATATTTCTATGCCACAACGGTTCCTCAGCTCGATGCTGCCTTCCAGAAAATCAGCGATGAGCTGCGCACCCAATACATGCTCGCCTATTATCCGGCGCAGCGTTTGACGGATTCCGATTACCGCCGCATTCAGGTGAAAGTCAAAGGCGTGACGGATGCCAACTACTCGGTTCGCCACCGCACCGGTTATTACACGACGAAATCCAAGTTCTGACGGTCAACATAACAGTCGTCGGTCTTTGCTTTCTCGAACGACACTCTGCAAATTCAAAAGAGGTTGCGCCGTGCTCAGGTCGTCAGTCCGGGAACTCGCTTATAATGCTTTGCACCGATTCAGCATAGAGTTCGGACGCGCGAGTCCGTGTGGCGGACTGTGAATTGCTCACTCGTCTTCAACTGACTCAAACATTCCGGAAATCTTTCGAAATCTGCCTGGCTCAACGGGCTGCGCCACGCATTTCGGAGATGGGCTGAACTGATGCGTTGGTATCCCGAAAGGAAGCACATGTTAGCGGATTTCTGTTCCCCTAAGTCGCTGCTCACTTCTGTTCTCGTTGTTCTGGCCGTCTGCGCGGGCTTGTCGGCGCAAACGACCATCTCCACCGGCAGCATTCAAGGGACCGTCGTCGATCAAAGTAGCGCGGTTGTGTCCAACGCGAAGGTTAGCGTCACCAATAAGGCCACGGGCCGCGTGATCACCGTGACGACAACTTCCGCCGGAACTTATACGTCCGGCGCGTTAACGCCGGGAAACTACACCGTGCGGATCGAAGCTACCGGATTTAAAACGTCTGAAATGCCGGTGACCGTACAGGTCGGCGTGACGGCGGCCGGAAACATGCGATTGCAGGTTGGACAGGCCGCCCAGGTGATTCAAGTTCAGGCTTCTCAACTTCAGGTCAACACTGAGCAAGCCACGGTTCAGGGTGTTTTAACCACCCAGCAGATCGAAAATCTTCCCATTAACGGCCGCAACTTTCTCGATCTCGCGCAACTCGAACCCGGCGTGCAAATTCAGGATGGCGGAAATTTTGATCCAACCAAGAACGGGTTTTCTTCGATCTCCTTCGGTGGCCGCTTCGGCCGCACTGCCCGCATCGAAGTCGACGGCCTCGATATCAGCGACGAAACCGTTGGAACCACTACGCAGAACGTTCCCGAAAGCGCAATCCAGGAATTCCAGATCCAGCAATCCTCACTCGACCTCTCTACTGAGTTAACTTCATCGGGATCGGTGAACGTTTCGACGAAGTCCGGCACGAACGCCTATCACGGCGAAGCGTATTACCTGTTCCGCGATCAGAATTTCGACGCCAATCTTCCCGGCGCTTCCGACAATTATTTTCAGCGGAATCAGTTCGGCGGAAGCTTTGGCGGCGCCATCATCAAGGATCGGTTGTTTTTCTTTCTGGATGGTGAGCGCACCAAGCAGGATTTGCTGAACCCGGTTCTCCCCGGTGGAACTTTCCAGACACTGTCGGGAAACTACGATTCGCCGTTTCGTGAATTTGAAGGTGTGGGCCGCTTGGATTGGCAGATCAACAGCAGCTACAAACTTTTTTATCGCTTCTCATACGACCAGAACCGGGATGTTCTCGCCATCATTCCCAACGTCTTCCAGCCTTTTGCGAACGTAAACCATTCGCCGGCACACGCCATCGGCCTGGATTTCAACACCGGGCCCTACACTCACAGCATTCGTTTCGGCTACACGAAATTCCGCAACGGAATCGTCGACGCGACCGCGGGAACGGGGATCTTTAATCCGCTTCCCGGAATCGAACTGGCAATTGGCAGCGATCCTCTTTGCCTCACTTCGGGCGCGGATCCGTTCTGCTCCGGCCCGAGCTATCTCGCTCCCCAGCAGACTTACCAGTCTGATCATCAATTCAAGTACGACGGCAGCCGTGCCCTTGGGAAGCACATTCTTCGTTATGGCGGCGGCCTCAACTATCTTTGGGGCGGCGGATTCGCCAGCTTCCTCAAACTCGCGCCTGCAGTCGGCGCTCAGTTCAACTCGACTACGCAGAATTTTGCCAACAACTCCTGCGGGACCGGCACTCCTTGTTTCCCCGGTGGCGCTGCGAATCCGCTGAATTATCCTGCGGCCAGTGTGGTTCTCGGCAACGGCGTTGGCTATGCGACCGAGATTCCCCGCTTCGGATTCCCGGCCGGCGGCACTGGCCCCGACTATCGGACTTCCGGCTACTTCGGCGACGCGTGGAAGGTCAAACCGAATCTCACCGTCACCTACGGACTCCGCTACGTTCGCGACACATTCCGCTCCGACGCCGATCTCGGCCCGGTCCCCGTCTTAAATCAGTGGCAACCCGGCCTTGGCCGCAGCGTCAGTCAGCCGAATCTGAACTTCGCTCCGCAACTGGGTGTCGCCTGGGATCCCAGCAAGAAAGGCAAGACTGTTTTCCGCGGTGGCATCGGACTGTTCTATGAGAATGCCATCTGGAACAACACGGCCTACGACCGCCCTGGCCGACTGACCACCGGATTGTTCCTGCAAAATCCCACGGTCTGCCCGACGGGTCCTGCAGTGCTCGGACAAACCGCGCCCATCACTTTCTGCGGCGAAGCGATTGGGCAAGCTGCTCCTGCCATCGCCGCTTTGCAAGCGCAGTATCAGGCCGCGACTGCGGCACTCGGCCTCAAAGCCGCGAATCCTGCTTACATCGGCACCACCTTATCCGCCGGCAGCGACGTCGACGGCGTGACCATGCTCGCTCCGAATTACGTAACGCCGCGTTCCGTGCAGATGAACTTCGGCCTTCAGCACCAATTCGGCCGCGGCACCGTCTTCACGATGGATTACCTCCGCAATATCGAAACGCACACGCTGCTTTCGGAAGACGTAAACCACGTCGGCGACTCTCGCTATTTCAATCTTGCGAACGCCCAAGCTGCGATTGCTGCCACTTTGTCCGCCTGTGGTCAGTCCACCATCGCGGGCGCAATCTCCTCCGGAACTTGCCCCGGAACCGTTGCCAACCCGAATGTTCACACCGCAACCATGGCGGACTTCGCCAACAATGGCCTCGACTCCGGATATTTCTTCTGCGGTGGCGGCCCTTGCCCGACCGCCGCGTTTCCCGGCATCCATCCGAATCTCGGCGCCAATCAAATGCTTTATCCGATCGGCCGCTCCGAGTACAACGGATTGCAGGTTTCTCTCCGCCAGTCGATCCAGAATCCCTTTAAGCGTGTAAAGAGCCTGAACCTTCAGGCCTCCTATTCCCTTTCGAAGTACATCGCGACTGCGACTGATAGCGACTTCATTACGATTGCTACCGACTTCAATAATCCGCTGCACTTCGTGGGTCCGAACGGCCTCGATCGCCGGCATCAGATTTCATTCGGTGGGTGGATGGATCTTCCGTACTCGTTCAACCTTGGCGTCATCGGGCACTTCTATAGTCCGCTTCCGGTCACGCTCACTCTCGCGCCCAGCGGAAATCCTGGTGGAATCTTCGTAACTGATGTCACGGGGGATGGTACGGGCGACGGCAGTTTTGCCTCGAACGGCAGCGGCGGCGACGTCCTCCCCGGCACCAATATCGGTGCCTTTGGACGAAACGTCACTGCCAGCAATCTCAACGAGTTTATTCAGCGCTACAACCAGACCTTTTCCGGTCAGCCTACCCCTGCCGGCCTGCAGTTGATCACTAACGGTCTGTTTACCTTGACTCAATTGCAGCAACTTGGCGGTGTCCAGCAGACGATCCCGCTTGCGCCCGCGAACGAAGCCAACATGGGCTGGCTCAGAGCGCTCGACGTCAGCCTGAACTGGATGTACCGCTTCAAAGACCGCGTCGAGATTCAGCCTGGAGTTTCATTCTTCAATGTGGTGAACTTCGCCAACTTTGATAGCCCGGCAAATCCCCTGAACGGCCAACTCGGAAGCGGCGGCCCGGGCTTCGTCAACGGAACTCCCGGACAGCAGCCCAATTTCAATCGCATCGGTACCGGCTCGGGCGTGTTTTCGCTGGGATCTCCGCGAGTGATCGAGTTCGCGCTGAAGGTGCGGTTCTAGCGATCTCCGGGCGGACTTCTGTGTCTGCCCCGTGCCGCCTCTCCGTGTAGAATGAGACGATCATGGCATTCCAGTCACACGGATCCGGTGGAGCTCCACGCAAGCCGAGAAGCTCGCCTCCAGAAGAAACCATGGAAGAGGCGGCTTACCTCAAGGGTCTTGCCGAAAAACAGAAGCCGGTCAGCATCAAGCTGGCCGATGGCGAAGTCGTTCAGGGTTGGATCGAGTATTACGACAAGAACATGCTGCGGCTCACGCGCGAAGATAAGCCCAATCTGTTTATCTTCAAGCACGAGATCATGTACATTGCGGAAGATCTTCCCAAGCGAAAGTGAACTTCTGAAACTCTCGAATTGAACTCCGACTCGTCCAAGCCAAGCAGCTTTGTCCCCCGCATGACCGAGATTGCGCGGGAAGCGGGCGCGTTGCTGATGAAGCATTTTCGCGCCCACGTCACCATCGAGTACAAGGGCGAAGCCGATCTCGTGACCATCGCCGATCGCCATTCGGAAGCGCTGATTCGCAGCCGCCTTCGCGAGCATTGGCCCACCCACGACATCCTCGGCGAAGAAGAAGGTTTCAAAGACACGGGCAGCGACTACCGCTGGTACGTCGATCCGCTCGACGGAACCACCAATTTCGCCCACGGCTTTCCTGTGTTTTGCGTTTCGATGGCGCTCGAATACAAAGGCTCGCGAATCGCCGGCGTCATTTACGATCCCACTCGCGATGAGTTGTTCGCGGCAGAGAAGGGAAGCGGCGCATCCCTCAACGACCGCCCCATTCATGTATCGAAGACCGCGAAATTAGCGGAATGCCTCGTGGCCACCGGATTTCCCAGCCACAAGCGCCACAAGAATCCC
>Ga0335078_10009901_pt1 | contig 14115 bp, 12 predicted proteins | sample Lox_Sample_32_FD_206711 | JGI IMG/M metagenome (GOLD analysis project Ga0335078, IMG submission 206711) | Soil microbial communities from Loxahatchee National Wildlife Refuge, Florida, United States - Lox_Sample_3.2 | ecosystem: Environmental > Terrestrial > Soil > Wetlands | place: USA...
GATACCCACATCCTCATCGAGGGCGGGCCGGTCGACTATTTCATTTTTCATCCTGACGGCCACGTGGAAAAAGTGACGCTAGGGCTGGACCTGGCCGCGGGACAAAGGCCCGTGGTGGCCGTGCCGGGGGGATGTTGGAAGGCGCTGCGGCTGCGCGAGGGCGCGAGTTACGCCTTGATGGCCAACACGCTCTCGCCGGAGTTTACGCCGGACCGCGTGAAGATCGGCGCCGGGCCGGACTGGGTGAAGCGCTTCGCCAACGCCGCGCCTTGGGCGACGCCGAGCGCCTTGCGGGAGCTGATCGGTCCCAATTGGATGCCGCAGTAACGATGCGCCGCCGGCCGGATCGCGGCGGTGGGAGGAATTTTGGCATGCACTTGCGCGCCAACTAGGGTGACCTGGGTCACTGACGGCAATGCCGCCGGGGAGGCAATATGTAGCAGATTGGGAGGGGCACATGAATTGTTACTCCGCATCCGCAAGAACGCTTTGCCTGCTCAACGAAAACGCGCAATGCAATCCTATATGGGTATCTCGGCCGGATGGACTGAAGCTCGCGCATTTCCAGACGCTCTCAGAAGAGATAACCGGTCGGGAGAAACCGCCCGCTGATGCCGCCTACGAAAAATGCGAGCGGGGATGCCTGCAAGGCGGCGCACTGTAACGGAGCCCGCGCGCCAAACCAGGAAGATCACGCTCCGCTATTGGGCGCGCGTGCAATTGGCGCCGCATGCGACACGCCCCGTACCGCCGGGTTGAACGCGAGCGCTACTGCATACCAACACCAGCCGATTCGCTAGTGTAAACCCTGCAATGTTGGACAAGATGGAAGGTCTTTCTCATCTCGTCCCACCGCCTCCGTACGTTATTGACATCGGAAAATTACTGCCCTATGGTCGTATTTCAAGGCCGGCGCCGAGTCGCCACGCTCCCAATTCATCGAGCCACGAAATGATCAATGCGGATCAGTGCGGTTTTGCGGGTTGCGGCCAGACGGCCGCCGCGTCGCTCGGCGGCGAGCCGTTCTGCCGGAATCACTTCATTTCGGCTTGCTACGCGCGGCTGGACCAATACGAAGAACTGCGCAAAGGGTCCGGGTTGGACGCCATCGAATCGGAAGCGGCGCGGCGCTTCATTCACGAATGCACGCGATCCGCGGACGAGATCGAGCACACCGGAGCGGATCTCGATAATCTGGACCGCGCCAAACTTCTGCACATCATTCTTTCGGCCAATGAACTGGGCCGGCAGTTGCGGCGGAGCCCTCGTAAAGTGGCCATGATTCCCGTGCGGCTAACCTCGGAAAAGCTGGGCGCCGCCTGGGAAGAGGAGGCCGAGACCGAACTCGTGAGCCGCTACGGCGCGATGGTGCGGTGCCAGCATTCGGCGAAGGTGGGGGAGACGCTGGTCCTCATACGAACCGATACGGGGGAGAAGGCGTTGGCCCGAGTGGCGTGGCAGCGTCCATCGGGGAGAGAGGAAAACCGGATCGGGGTCGAGTTTTTCGGCTGCGAGAATTTCTGGGGGCTGGATTGGGGAGCCGTCGAGGAAGGGCTGTAATTGTCCCGCGCGGCGGTGGCGCGGACGAAAAGGCCTAACACAGAGGACGCGGCGAAAAAAGGGAAAGCCACCCCGCGCTGATTCTGTGTTCTCATTTTTCTTGGCGTTCTCTGTCTTACGTTTTATTCTTCGTTTATGATTGCAGGCGCGGGGGATTGCCGCGCGAGTTCTTACGGAAGCCACTCCCGGTTTAACCCGGTCCCAAACATGCCCGAAGAACCGATCAAGGATTATGAGGCCAAGCTCGCCCGCATTGTCCAGGAGCTGGACAATCAGAAGCAGGCCCTGCGCTTGCTTGGGCTGCGGCCGTGCAGCCGATGCGGGAAATATTTCCAGATGCATGAAGGGAAGAACCTGCTCGACGCCGACCAATTGGTTTGCTACCGATGCGTGCCGGACTGGTGGCGGCAACGCTCTCCCGCGCTGAACACAAAACAGCGGCAAACCATCGAGGCCAAGATTCGCCGCTGGCTGGTTACCTATTACAAAGCCAAATTAATTCAGCAAGCCGAAAAACTGCCGCCGGATGACGAGATCGAATTCAAGATTGTCGTTTCTTGCGAGCAGTGTAACGGAACCGGGGAAAGCGCCGGCGGGGGGAAATGCCATTCCTGCGACGGACGCGGCACCGTGTGGGTCGTTCAGCTCAGGCCGGAACTGCAATAGCGGGCGGAAATTTTCTGGCGATTCTTTTTAGACGTAGATGTGAGAGTCTTTGCCGGCGGGATCTTTGGAGCCGCCTTCCGGAAGCCAACCGCTAACCACCAACTCCAAATCGTGCGCGCTGGAAGTCTGCTCGGGATAGCTGATCGCCTCGATCTTGAAGGTGAAACGTTCGTTCGCGCCCGCGGCATCCGAAAGGCCCTCCGCCAGGCGGGAAGAGACGCGTTGCGCCGCGGTCTGGCCGACGCCCGGCAGTATGACTCCAAAGAACGCGGGCCTCAGGATGTAGATGGAGTCTTGTTCGCGGAGCTTTCTGGACACGGCTTTTGCCGCGTCGCCCAGAGCGGCCATACCCAGTCCCGGGTCGGAGAAAGCGGCGTGCAATTTTACGGAAATAACCAGGACCGAAAGCTTCAGGTCCGCAGCGACCGCGCGCCGGACTTCCATGGTGAGCCGATCTTCAAACGTATTGAAATTCGGCATGGTGGACAACAGGTCGGCACTGGCCTGGCGCAAAGCCTCCGAAGCCCGTTGGCGATCCATGGCGATCTGCACCCGCAGGCGATGTATCGTAAGCTGGCGATCCAAAATGTAAGCTACTAGAAGGCACGCCAAGGCGCAGAAACCGAAGAAGGCAACTTGCGGGGCCCGGGGCGGAAAAGCTTCATGGTTTGAAAAAACCGCGGGGTACATGAGCAGGGCGAGGCCCGCGGCGAGGATGGTGATCGCCAAGCATGCGAAGAGGCTTAAATGAAATTCCCGCCGTTCCAGATCGACCGGTCCGGGTTGTGCCTGAGTGGCCATAGGTGGGTTCCACGCACTACGATTATGCTTAATTCCTGGGAGGAATGGGGGGACAAGTAAATGCGATGGTGTCCGAAAAGGCATACCTTTGCGTCCCTTCAGCTGGGTGTGATGCTGGTCACAATGGAATGTACGGTCGGTCACGGGAGGGGCGTTCCACTTCCGGTATGGTAACGGGCGGAATACGGAGAGAGGTTATCATGCGCCCGCACAATGGTTTCGCGGCCGTCCCGAGGTATACTTTGGTAGTCGTTCGGCTTCGTTGCGGGCAGCAAACCCCTCCCGTCCCGCAATCTCGCATTGCTCGCGCACAAATCGCGCATTTGGCCCGGTGAAGGGATCGTCCATGACAAAAACAATGGAAATACTTGACGGGAATCAGGCGGCCGCGGCGGTGGCCTATCGGGTGAGTGAAGTCATCGCCATCTATCCGATTACGCCGGCTTCGCCCATGGGCGAGTGGGCCGACCAATGGAAGGACGAGGGCCGGCGCAACATTTTCGGCACGGTGCCCACCGTCGTCGAGATGCAAAGCGAAGGCGGGGCGGCGGGGGCGCTGCACGGCGCGTTGCAGGCGGGGGCGCTGGGCACGACGTTCACCGCGTCGCAGGGACTGCTTCTGATGATTCCCAATCTCTACAAGATCGCGGGGGAATTGACGGCGACGGTGATCCACGTGGCCGCGCGAACGATTGCCACTCATGCACTCTCCATTTTTGGCGATCACAGCGATGTAATGGCGGCGCGGGCCACCGGTTTCGCCATGCTCTGTTCTTGCTCGGTGCAGGAAGCGAGCGATTTCGCGTTGATCGCCCACTCCGCGACGCTCGAGGCCAGAATCCCTTTTCTACATTTTTTCGACGGCTTTCGCACTTCCCATGAAGTGAACAAGATTTTCCCGCTGTCCGACGAGGACCTGCGCGCCCTGCTCGACGACGACGCCATTCGCCGGCATCGCGAGCGAGCGCTTACTCCGGACCGGCCGAAACTTCGCGGCAGCGCGCAAAATCCGGATGTGTTTTTCCAGGCGCGCGAGGCCGCCAATCCTTTCTACCTGGCTACGCCGACCATCGTTCAAAACACGATGGACCGCTTCGCGGCGCGGACTGGGCGATCGTACCGCTTGTGCGATTACGTGGGCGCGCCGGATGCCGAGCGCGTCATGGTGCTGATGGGCTCCGGCGCGGGCGCCGCCGAGGAGGCTGTCGCGGCGCTCAACCGCCGCGGGGAGAAAGTGGGCTTGCTGAAGTTGCGGCTGTTCCGGCCGTTTCCCGCGGAAGCGTTTCTGGCCGCCATGCCCAAGACGGCCCGCGCCATCGGCGTGCTCGACCGGACGAAGGAGCCGGGGAGCACAGGGGAGCCGCTGTACCAGGATGTGGTCACGCTGTTCGCGGAGCTTTCCGGCGAGGATTCTTCTACACGCGTTCGGCCGCGCATCGTGGGCGGGCGCTACGGGCTTTCGTCGAAGGAATTCACACCCGCGATGGCGAAAGCCGTCTTCGACGAATTGAACGCGGAAAAACCGAAAAATCATTTCACCATCGGAATTCATGACGACGTGACGCACACCAGCCTGGCCTACGACGCGTCTTTTTCCACCGAAGATGCGGGCGCCGTGCGCGCGATCTTTTATGGATTGGGTTCGGACGGCACGGTGGGCGCGAATAAAAACTCGATCAAGATCATTGGGGAGAACACGGACAATCACGCGCAGGGATATTTCGTGTACGACTCGAAAAAATCGGGGTCGGTCACCATCTCGCATCTGCGCTTCGGCCCGCGCCCGATCGAATCCACCTACTTGATTACTTGCGCGAGCTTTATCGCCTGCCACCAATTTTCTTTTGTGGAACGCACCGATGTGCTGGCCGCGGCCGAACCAGGGGCGACGTTTCTTTTGAATTCGCCGTTTGCCGCCGGCGAAGTTTGGGATCATCTGCCCCGCAAGGTGCAGCAGCAAATCGTGGAAAAGAAACTCAAATTTTATGTGATCGACGGATATTCCGTGGCGCGGCAGGCCGGCATGGGCAGCCGCATCAACACGATCATGCAAACCTGTTTCTTCGCCATCAGCGGCGTGCTGCCGCGCGAGGAAGCGATCGCCGCGATCAAGCGCGCCATACAGAAAACCTACGGCAAACGCGGCGATGCGGTGGTGCAGAAAAATTTTGCGGCCGTGGATGCATCGCTCGCTCATTTGCAAGAAGTGAAAGTCCTCGCCGCGGTGACGAGCCATTTCGATATTCTGCCGCCGGTGCCGGAGGCCGCTCCGGCGTTTGTCCGCGGCGTTCTGGGCGATATGATTTCCGGGAACGGGGATTTGCTTCCGGTGAGCGCGCTGCCGCCGGACGGCACGTTTCCCACCGGCACGTCCAAATGGGAAAAGAGAAATATCGCGCAGCAGATTCCCGTTTGGGATCAGGAGCTTTGCATCCAATGCGGGAAATGCGTGCTGGTTTGCCCGCACGCCGTGATCCGCGCGAAAGTGTACGATTCCGCCGAGCTTGCCGGCGCGCCTCCGGAGTTCAAATCCGCAGCGCCCCGCTGGCGGGATTTCGCTTCGCTGCGTTACACGCTCCAGGTTTCGCCGGAGGATTGCACCGGCTGCCGCCTGTGCGTGGAGATTTGCCCGGCGAAAAGCAAGAGCGAAGCCAAACACAAGGCCATCAACATGGCCGATCAGCCGCCGCTTCGCCAGTCCGAGAGCAAGAATTGGGATTTCTTCCTGTCGATCCCCGATTTCGACCGGGACCGTCTTTCGCACACGCAAGTCAAGGACGTGCAGCTTCTCGAACCCTTGTTCGAATTTTCAGGCGCCTGCGCGGGCTGCGGAGAGACTCCTTACATCAAGCTGCTTACGCAATTGTTCGGCGACCGGGCGCTCATCGCCAATGCCACGGGCTGCTCGTCGATCTACGGCGGAAATTTGCCCACCACGCCCTACACCTGCAATGCGGCCGGGCGCGGGCCTTCCTGGTCCAATTCCTTGTTCGAAGACAACGCCGAGTTCGGGCTGGGCATGCGCCTGGCCGTCGATAAACAAGCCGACTACGCAGCCGGGCTTTTGCGGACGTTGGCGGAACAGGTTGGGCAACATCTGGCCGAATCGATCCTGGCCGCGGATCAGTCCACGGAAGAGGGAATTGCCGCGCAACGCTTTCGCATCGCCGATCTGAAACTCAAACTGGCGGCCAACCCCAGCCGGGAGGCGCGCGAACTACTTGCCGTCGCCGACTCCTTGGTGCGCAAAAGCGTTTGGCTCGTCGGCGGAGACGGATGGGCGTATGACATCGGCGCGGGCGGTCTCGATCACGTTTTGGGGTCGGGGATGAATGTGAACGTGCTGGTCCTGGACACGGAGGTGTATTCGAATACCGGCGGGCAAATGTCCAAGGCCACGCCCCGGGGAGCGGTGGCGAAGTTCGCCGCTGGAGGAAAGGACACGCGAAAGAAAGACCTGGCCATGGAGGCGATCAGCTATGGTTCGGTTTACGTGGCGCGCGTGGCCATGGGCGGCAATGACACGCATACGGTGAAGGCTTTCCGCGAAGCCGAAGCGTATCCTGGGCCGTCGCTCATCATCGCTTACAGCCATTGCATCGCGCACGGATACGACATGGCGTTCGGCCTCAACCAACAAAAATCAGCCGTGCTCTCCGGGTACTGGCCGCTGCTGCGCTACAATCCCGCGCTCCGCGAGCAGGGAAAGAATCCGTTTCAGCTCGATTCCAAGGCGCCCAGCATTCCGCTGAAGCAATATATGTACGAAGAAGCGCGCTTCTCGATGCTGGCGCGCAGCCATCCGCGCGAGGCCCGCGAATTTTTGCGCAAGGCGCAGGACGACGTCGAGCGGCAATGGCGCGTCTATGAGAACAGGGCCGCGATGGCCGGAGAAGGGCAGCCCGCTCCCGAGTTGGTGCCGGAAGCGGACGGCCCCGCGAAAGTAACCACCATGGGAGGCGAAGACGAATGATCGACTTGAGCACCGCCTATATGGGATTGCCGTTGAAAAATCCGATTGTCGCTTCGGCTTCGCCGCTGTGCGATTCGGTCGACAAAATTCGCCTGCTCGAGGACCACGGCATCGCCGCCGTCGTTTTGCCCTCCCTGTTCGAGGAACAGCTCATCCTGGAAAGCGAATCCGTGGACGCGGACCTTTCGCGCGGCGCGGAAACTTTTCCTGAATCGTCCAGCTTTCTGCCGGAACTTGCGGATTACAACTTAGGACCGGACGGCTACCTCGAACTGATTCGCGAGGCCAAGCGAGCCGTGTCCATTCCGGTTATCGCCAGCTTGAATGGAGTGACGCCGGGCGGCTGGGTGCGCTATGCCCGCGAAATGGAAGAGGCCGGCGCGGACGCCATTGAATTGAATATTTATTCGCTGGTGACCGACCCGGCGCGCACCTCGGCGGAAGTGGAAATGGATTACTGCGCCTTAGTGCGAAGGCTGCGGGACAATCTGAAGATTCCAATCGCCGTGAAGCTTTCCCATTTTTTCAGCGCGGTTGCAAATTTCGCCGGCCATCTCGACGCTTCCGGCGCGAACGCCTTGGTTCTCTTCAACCGGTTCTACCAGCCCGATTTCGACATCGATCAGATGGAAGTGATCCCCAGCCTCACGCTCAGCCATCCAAGCGAATTGCTGCTGCGGCTGCACTGGACCGCTGTGATCTACGGCCACGTCGCCGCGGACCTGGCCGTGACCGGCGGGGTGCATTCCTCCGAGGACGTTTTGAAGTCGGTGATGGCCGGGGCGCGCGTGGCCATGATGACCTCCGCGCTGCTGCAAAACGGCGTGGCGCATCTCGATACCGTGCTTTCCGGAATTGTGCAGTGGATGGAGGAGCACGAATACGCCTCCATCAGCCAGATGCGCGGAAGCATGAGCCAGCGCAATGTGCCGGATCCCGCGACGTTTGAACGCGGGAACTACATGCGTGTTTTGAGTTCCTACAGCCTGCGTACTCCCATCCGATGATGCTTTCAGAGGGGGCGTTCCAGCGTCCTGCAAAATCTTCCGGGGCCTCCTAACGTTTTCTTTCGTTTTGCCGATGGGAACGGGGAGGAACTTGGAAAGACGCCGAGGGTTGGCGCCCCCAAAAACACCTTCCTCTTGAAGGAGGACGATCATGGATTTCGATCAGGCCATTGCCGCTCATTCCGCATGGAAGGGGAAGCTGTCAAAATATTTGCAGAACCCGGACCGCTCTCTCCAGCCCACGGAAATCGCCGTGGACGACCGCTGCGATCTGGGCAAATGGATCGCGGGAGAAGGCAAGAAATTCGCGAAGCTTCCCGAATACGCAGCCGTTAAATCGGACCATACACGGTTTCACAAGGTGGCCGCCAGCATTGTGCAGCGCGCCAATGCCGGCGAGAAGGTCGCGGAAGAAGTGGCCCTGGGAGCGAAAAGCGAATTTGCGGTGGCATCCAGCGCGGTCGTCCGCTCCATCATGAGTTTGAAAGCGAAAGTGGGAGTGCCGGTCGGCGCGTAGCGTCCCGCGACGATTGCGCATAGCTAAGAAAGATCGAGGACTTCGCGCTGTGCCTCGGCATGCCCGGCAGCGCAACGGGTTCTCTTCCGATCCTAGAGCGTCCTTGTACGCGAAATCTTCAAAATAAGGTGCCTTAAATCCTCCGCCGGATCGATCTGCCATCTCCTCTCGGCGTACTTGCCTTCTCTTTAAACCGCAGGTAGCATAGTGGTTCCGCGTTGGCTTTTATCCCTCCTAAAGAATCCGTGTTTTGGAGTGGCGCGGAGGCGTGTGGCTGAATTGCGCGCGCTCGAAGGGCGCGATTTTGCGCCGTTTCGTTCCGTGGATGAGCATACGAATGCCAGCAGGAGCAATTGCCGATGAAATCAGTGGTCGTGGTAGGCGCGCAGTGGGGCGACGAAGGAAAGGGCAAGGTGGTGGACTATCTTGCCGCGTCCTTCGATTACATTGCGCGATGCGCCGGGGGCCACAATGCCGGCCACACCGTCATCTTCAATGGAAGCCGCTTCGTTTTGCAGTTGATCCCTTGCGGAATTTTGCGCCCGGGAAAACATGCGGTGATTGGATCGGGAGTGGTCGTGGACCCAGTGGCGCTGGTGGCGGAGCTGGACACGCTGGCCAAAGCCGGGATCGACGTTACCGGACGATTGCACCTTTCCAACCGCGCGCATTTAATTTTCCCTTATCACCGGCAGATGGAGAAGGCGGCCGAGGCGGCGCGCGGCGCGGGAAAAATCGGCACCACGTCGCGCGGAATCGGCCCGGCTTACGAGGATAAAATGGCGCGGCACGGAATCCGCGTGGGCGATCTGCTCGATGCCGCGCGATTTCGCGAAAAGCTCGAGCGCGTGGTTTCCGAGAAGGACGCCGTGTGCCGCGCGACTTACGGCGCGCCCCTCGATACCGCGGGCCTCGCCGAGCGGTATCTGGCGCTGGCCGAGCGCCTGCGCCCGCTGGTGGGGGACTCGTCCGAGCTGATCAACGATGCGCTGGACGCGGGGCATTCCGTGCTGTTCGAGGGCGCGCAAGGCACGATGCTGGACATCGATTTCGGGACTTATCCATTCGTGACCTCCTCGAACGCGACCTCCGGCGGCGCCTGCACGGGCCTCGGCGTGGGCCCCACGCGCATCGACGCCGTGGCCGGAGTTACCAAAGCGTACACAACGCGCGTCGGCAGCGGCCCCTTTCCCACCGAGATGCCGGACCTCGAAGCCACCGAGGTGCGCGACCGCGGAAAGGAATACGGAGCGGTCACCGGACGCCCGCGGCGCTGCGGCTGGCTGGATCTGATGGTGCTGCGCTACGCGGTGCGCCTGAACGGAATTTCCTCGCTGGTGGTCACCAAGCTCGACGTGTTCGACACGCAAAAGGAAATTCAAGTGTGCACGGGCTACCGCTACAAGGGCGCGCCGGTGAAAGGAATGCCCGCGTCGGCCGAGGATTTGGCCGAGGTTACGCCGGAATATCGCACGCTGCCCGGATGGCAGTCGGACACATTCGGCGTGAAGGACATCGAGAAACTTCCGCGCGCCGCGCTGGACTACTTGAAATTTATTTCCGATTTTCTGGGCGTTGAAATCGGCATGATTTCCACCGGGCCGGACCGCGATGCCACCATCGTTTGCGCGGGTACGCAGATGGCCCAGTGGATCTGATTCGCGAATCCCATGCTGTCCTACACTGACGCTCGTCAAAAAGTAATCGAGATCGCCGGGTCGATCCCGCGGCCCTTGCCGCGCACGTACGTGGAAATCGAGCAGGCGTTCGGACGCATTTTGGCCGCGCCGGTCTTGGCCGATCGCGACTATCCTCCCTTCGACCGCGCGACGCGCGACGGTTTTGCGGTTCGCGCCGCGGATGCGCCGGCGCCTGGCGCGCGCCTCGAATGCGTCGGCGAGCTGCGCGCCGGCGGGCGCTTGGATGCGGCCGTTCTCCCCGGACAATGCGTCGAGATCATGACCGGAGCAGCCATGCCCAGCGGCGCGGACTCCGTGGTGATGATCGAACACACGAAACGCGAAGGCCGGACGATCCTCCTGGAACGCGCGGCGCAGCTGGGCGAACACTTCGTGCCGCGCGGCAGCGAAGCGCGTGCTGGCGCCTTGCTGGTTGCTCCAAAGACGCGCCTGGGCTACGCGGAAATGGCTCTGGCGGCGCAAGCGGGCGCCACGCGCCTCGAGGTGTTCGCCGCGCCGCGGCTCGCCATTCTTTCCACCGGCGATGAAGTGGTGGACGCGCGCTCCAAGCCGGGTCCGCTTCAGGTTCGCAATAGCAATGGAATCTCGATTGAAATTTTGGCGCGCACCGCGGGCGCGGAGACGGTTCAGCTGGGGAACGCGCCAGACGAAATGGGAGCGCTCCGCGCGGCCATCGAACGCGGCCTCCAGGAGGACATTCTCGTTCTCTCCGGCGGCGTATCGATGGGGAAGTACGATTTGGTTGAGCAGGTGCTCGCCGAATTCGGCGCGGAATTTCATTATACGGGCGTCCAGATTCGTCCCGGCCGCCCCGCGGTTTTTGCAACTTGCCGGGGAAAGCTCGTCTTCGGTCTGCCGGGGAATCCGGTTTCCACGATGGTGACGTTCGAACTCTTCGTCCTTCCGGCGGTCGATGTGCTGAGCGGCGCGGTTCCGAGGCCCCTTCCGGTTTTTCGCGCCAAGCTCGCGACCGCAGTGCGCGAAAAAGGGCCCATGACGCATTTCCTGCCCGTGCGGATCGAATGGGAAGGCAGGGAAGCGCGCGTCACACAGTTGCCGTGGCAAGGCTCCGGCGATATCGTGGCCCTGGCTCTGGCCAACGGGTTTCTGATTGTCACGCCCGAGCATGCCGAAATTTCCCAGGGGGAATGGGTCGACGTGTTGCCTCGCAGGGGAGCGATTTAGTTGTGGCGATTTTTTTTAGCGGGTTACATTCTTCCTGGATTCATTTGACTTCACAAAACGCCAAATAGCCCACCTTTCTTCCGGACGTGCCTGTACAGGCACGACTCGAGATGTCCTGAGACACGCCTCTGTTAAGCTCTATGCAGTGGGCGGGACCATCCAAACCAGGTGCTGCGTCGCGGGAGGCGGTCCTGCCGGCATGATGCTGGGATATTTGCTGGCGAGGGCGGGCGTCGACGTGTACGTGCTGGAAAAGCATAAGGATTTTCTGCGCGATTTCCGTGGCGATACGATTCATCCGTCCACGCTGCAATTAATGCATGAACTGGGCATCTTGGATGAATTCCTGAAAGTGCCGCATCAGAAAGTTCTCGAGCTTGCGGGTCAGGTGGGCTCCGAGACGATCACGATCGCCGATTTTAGGCACCTTCCCACGCACTGCCGATTCCTGGCGCTCATGCCGCAGTGGGATTTCTTGAACTTTATTGCGGAGAAGGGGAGGGCGTTCTCTCAATTTCATCTCGTGATGAATGCCGAAGTGATCGACCTGGTCGAGCAAAATGGTCTCGTCACGGGAGTGCGAGCGAATACGCAAGACGGGCAAATGGAAATTCGCGCGGACCTGATTGTGGGGGCCGATGGCCGCCGTTCGATCGTGCGGGAGCGCGCGAACTTGCAGGTGATTCACCTGGGCGCGCCCATGGATGTGATGTGGATGCGCGTGAGCCGCCACCCGGACGACCCACATCAAACCTTCGGACATATGGAGGCTGGAAAAATTTTCGTGATGCTGGATCGCGAGGAATATTGGCAATGCGCATACGTCATACCGAAAGGCAGCGCCGAGGAAGTCCAGAAAAAGGGGATCGGGGAATTTCGCCAGGAGATACTCCGGCTTAGTCCATTTGTGGGCGCGCGCGTGGACGAATTGCGCGATTGGAAAGACGTCTCGCTCCTCACGGTTGAGGTAGACCGGCTTGCACGGTGGTCGTGCCCGGGACTTTTGTGCATCGGGGACGCCGCGCATGCCATGTCGCCGATCGGCGGCGTTGGGATCAATCTTGCGATTCAAGACGCGGTAGCAACCGCGAATCTTTTGGCGGCTACACTTCGCCAAGGCCGCCCATCCGTCGATGAACTCGCGCAAGTTCAGAAGCGCAGGGATTTCCCCACGCGAGCCACGCAGCGAATGCAAGTATTCATACAGGATCATGTCCTGGCCCGCGTGCTGAACAGGGAGAAGCCGCTCTCGCTGGCTTGGCCGTTCACGCTTTTCAGGCGCTGGCGTTTTCTGCGCCGGATTCCCGCGCGGATCATTGGGATCGGATTCCGCCCGGAGCATATAAGGACGTCGATCCAGGGAAAGACGGCATAGAATGGAGCCATGGAAAAGCTGAGTCATTTTCGAGGGCGCGGCGAAATAGCGATGGTGGACGTGACCGCAAAAGAGGTTACGGAGCGGACGGCGCTGGCGCGGGGCTTCGTGCGCATGTCGCCGGCGGTGCTGCGGGCGCTGCGCGGGCAAAAGCTGCCCAAGGGCAACCCGCTGGAAATCGCTCGCATTGCGGGGATTGCGGCGGCCAAACGCACGGCGGAATGGATACCTCTTTGTCATCCGTTACCGTTAACGCACATTGATGTGACTGCGCGGCTATGCAAGAATGGCGTGGAGATCGCGTCGCGCGTCACCGCGACGGCGCGCACCGGTGTGGAGATGGAAGCGCTGGTAGCCGTGTCGGCGGCGGCCCTCACGGTCTACGACATGTGCAAAGCCCTGGACAAGGGCATGGAAATCACCGAAATCGTTCTGGTCGAAAAAATCGGCGGCAAAAGCGGACACTACCGGCGCCGGAAATAGCGGCAGTTCCCGATACCCGATGCCCATTGCCTGATGAAAGATCCTTTACAAGACGTGCAGGTGCTGATTGTCGATGACAATCCCGTGATCCGCAGTCTCATGTGCCGCGGCATGGAACCGCACTGCGCCGTGATTTCCTCGAGCGACGGCGCCGACGCACTTCTGAAATCCGTCGACAATCCTCCCGACTTGATCGTCTCCGATTACCGCATGCCAGGCCTGGACGGGCGGCAGCTTTTCGAGAAATTGCGCGGGCGGGAGAATACGCGAAATATTCCCTTCGTGTTTGTGGCCAGCAGCGGCGACATCGAGGAAAAATTGCGGCCGGCGGTGGGGGATGGCGTCGAGGATTTTATCTCCAAGCCTTTTTTCGTGGCCGATCTGGTCCGCCAGGTGAAACGGATTGTGGACCGCTTGCATCTGGAAAAAATGCAGAAGCAGGCGACGCGACCCGGGGTGATCCAAGGGCGGCTCGAGGAAATGAGCGTCACCGAGTTGATGCAGTCGCTCGAAATGGGGCAAAAAACCTGCCGGTTGGCGCTGCGGCGGAATGGGGAAGAGGCTGAACTCTATTTTAATAGCGGCCAGTGCAAGCACGCGCAATTGGGCGGCATGGAGGGCGATACGGTCGCCTATCAGGTGATCGGGTGGCTCGACGGGGAATTTGAAATCGAATTCGGGGCGACTTCCGAGCGTGAGAGTACTACGCTTTCCACTACCGGCTTGCTGATGGAAGCTATGCGGCTGATGGACGAGGCTAATCAGAGCGTGGAGAGTTAGTCTGTGTTTTCTGATGGCAAACGAATGAGTCAGTGAAGTAGCGCGGGCTTCAGCCTGCGGGGGTTGAT
>Ga0335078_10009902_pt1 | contig 14114 bp, 10 predicted proteins | sample Lox_Sample_32_FD_206711 | JGI IMG/M metagenome (GOLD analysis project Ga0335078, IMG submission 206711) | Soil microbial communities from Loxahatchee National Wildlife Refuge, Florida, United States - Lox_Sample_3.2 | ecosystem: Environmental > Terrestrial > Soil > Wetlands | place: USA...
CGGATCGCTTTGGGCGCGCTGCCCGGGGACGTGCTGCGGATGGTGCTAAGGGAAGCCGGCGGCATGGCAGCGGTGGGCGTAGCGCTGGGACTGGCGGGCGCGTGGGGCGCCAGCCGTTATCTCCAATCCGAGTTGTTCGGCGTGCAGCCGGACGATCCGGCGATTTTTGCCGGCGCGGCCGGGGTGTTGCTGGCAGTGGCGTTCCTGGCGGCATATGGGCCAGGGCGGCGGGCTTCGCGGATCGACCCGATCCGGGCGTTGAAGTACGAGTAAGCGCGGGTGCTACTGACCGCGGCCTCCGCCTTCCACCGCGGTAACACGGCCGGGCATATCGGCGAGGATGTAGCCCATCACGGCGAGCGCGGCGACGTTCTTGCGGAAGTCTTCGGGATCGACTTTGTCCAGCGTGTCGGCTTCGGTGTGGTGCCAATCGAAGTAGTGCGTTCCGACGGTGCGCTCGGCGAAGCCGGGGACGCCATCGCGAACCAGGGGCTGGATGTCGGAGCCTCCGCCGCCGGGGGTGATTTGGGAAGCACCGACGCGCTCCAGCAGGCTGGCCGCATCGCGGAGCAGTTCGGTGGACCGGGCGTCCACGCCGGCGCCGAAACCCACGGGAGCCTCCGCGCCGCCATCCATTTCGATCGCCGCCACGTGGTTGTGAATCGCGCTCGCGACGAACTGGCGGTACGCCTCGCCGCCGCGCCCGCCGTTTTCTTCATTCACCCAAAACGCCACGCGCAGCGTGCGCCGCGGCTCAAGGCCCAGTTTCTTCATGAGAGCCAGAGCCTGGAGGCAGGCCATGATGGAAGCGCCGTCGTCCTGCGCGCCCTGCCCGACGTCCCACGAATCGAGGTGGCCGCCCATGACGACGATCTCTTCGGGGTGCTCTTTGCCGGGGATCTCGCCGATCACATCGGCGGCATCCGCATCGGGCTCCATGTGAGCGCTCATTTCCAGGTGGACCGTCACGGGCACGCCCGATGCGGCAAGGCGCGCCAGCATCACGGCGTCCTCAGGGGAGATCGCGGCGGCGGGGATTCTGGGCTGAGCCGGGTCGTAGCTCATTTCGCCGGTATGCGGGATTTGCATGGCCAGCGGCGTGGCCGAGCGCACCAGCACCGCAACCGCGCCGAACGCGGCCGCGCGCGACGCACCCGAGGACCGGTAAACGCGCGCCGGACCATAGCCGCGGTACTCCTCGTTGTAGACCACGATTTTGCCCTGGATCTTCGCACTGCCGAGACGGGCAAGTTCGCCGAAATCGGAGACCGCGACCACCCCTGCGGTGATGCCTCCGGGGGGCGTGCCGATGCTCATGCCGAGGCCCAGCATGTGCAGGGGACGATCGAGCGGCTGGATCATGCGCGCCGATTCGGCGCCGCGCACCCAGTGCGGAACCTTCACCGGGATGACCTTCACGTTGCTGAGACCGGCGGCATTCATCTGCTCGACCGACCAGGAGATGGCGCGGGTCAGGGAAGGCGAGCCGCTGAGCCGGTGGCCGATGCGGTAGCAGAGGTAGGTGAGGCGCTGGTAGCCCTCGTTATCGGCGAGGGCAGCGTCGATCAGACGTCCGGCCACTGCGCGGTACTGGCCGGCCAGGGAGGGCGAATCGGCGGCGCGGGCCGCTGCCGTCAGGAGCAAGGGGGCCAGGAGGGCGAACGCCTTTCGAGACATAATGCATGATCGCACGAACCGGTCAGCGCACGAACGGGACGTAGGCCGGCACCTGGCGGCGGTATTCGTGGAAGGCTTCGCCGAAACGGGATTCGAGCAGGCGGTCTTCGGTGTGGACGCGGATTTCGGTGCCGGTCACGAAGATGGCGATCGAGACCAGCGCCCAGGGCCACGGCGTCAGCAGCAGAAGGGTGCACAGGAGCATGGCCAGCAGCGAAGCGTAAATGGGATGGCGAACGACGGCATACGGCCCGGTGCGGACGAGTTCGTGATCCTCGTAGAGGCCCGCGCGAATACGGAACTGGCGGCCGAGGTGGGTGACGGCGCTCCAGCCGAGGATGATGCCGGGAACTGCACAGACCAGCGAGGCCACCACGCGCGCGAGCGGACGCGGAGAGCTATCCGGCATACGAATGTTGAGCGCCAATGCGATGGCGATGCACTCCAGCAGGAGGCCCAGGTGGGTTGGACCAGCCACGGTGATCGAGGGCCGCTTCTGGTTGTGCGGCGCGCGAAGGACAAACGGGTAGAGCCAGGCTGCCCAGCAAACCAGCAGCTCAATCCAGGGGAAAAGGAGCATCTGCGGTTTCATGATATAGCAGTGGGGGGCAGCGGGAGGAACGCCTACCCGCCGCGGGGGTAATCTCCCCAGGTTGAGGACACACGACCGCCGCCGCGCCAGGCGCGCGCGGCTGACCAGCACTTTGATAATGGTACTTTTGTACTAAAACCGGTGTGACATCGACTTTCCGCATACCTTCGCCCACCTTCGCCCTTGAAGGCTTGCGCAACCCTCCGGCCAGCGCGTATGATGCTAAGATGCTGTCTGCTTTAGGGATAATCGGGGCCGATTAACCATGTGGCATTTTTTCAGCAGGCTTTTTGCCAGCGATTTCATGCCACACCGGATGTGCTATCTGGACGATTCGGGCGTGCTCTGGCTGAACGTCATAGCCGATTCGCTGACCGCCCTGGCCTATTACCTGATTCCGGTACTGCTGTTTTACTTCGTTCGGCGCCGGCGGGACGTCGGTTTCCGGTGGGTATTCGCGGCGTTTGGAGTGTTCATTCTGGCTTGCGGCACCAGTCACGTGCTGGAGGCGGTGACGGTGTGGGATCCGGTCTACCGACTGGAGGGCACGGTGAAAGCGATCACGGCGATCGCGTCCTTAACGACGTTTGTCGCGCTCTTCCATATGACGCCGGAAATCCTGCGGCTGCCGAGTCCCGCGCAACTGACGGCGGTGAACCAGCAACTGGCCGCGGAGATCGAGGAGCGCCGTGGCGCCGAAGCCCAGGTGCGCCGGATGAACGAGGAACTGGAAGAGCGGGTAATGGTGCGCACGGCGCAACTCACGGAGAGCGAGGCGCAATTCCGCCAGCTTGCGGACGTGCTTCCGCAACTGGTATGGAGGGCGGGACCGGAGGGCAAGATCGAATACGCCAATCCACGATGGAGCGAGTACGCGGGAATCGTGCCGGGCGCGGTGGGCGGACCGAAGTGGATGTCCTTAATGCACGAGGCAGACGCCCAGGCGGCTTGCGAGCGGTGGGAGCATTCGGTGCGCACCGGCGATCCGTTCGACGGCGAGTACCGGCTGCGCGGAAAGGATGGCCAGTACCGCTGGTTCCTGGCTCGCAGCCGGCCGGTGTTGGCGACGCACGGCAAGATTCACCACTGGTTCGGCACGTTCACCGATATCGACGATCAGAAGCGCGCGTCCGAAGATGTGAGCCGCGCCTTGCAGGATGTGCGCAACGAGATGCACAAGCGGCGTGAAGTCGAGGCTCAGTTGGTGCAAGCGCAGAAAATGGAGGCCATCGGCAGGCTGGCGGGCGGGGTGGCCCACGACTTCAACAACCTGCTGACGGTGATCCTGGGATATAGCGAGCTGATGCGCGAGGAAAGCGCCGGGAACGCCTCGGCGCTGGACTGCGTGAATGAAGTTCGCAAGGCGGCCCAGCGGGCGTCGGCGCTGACCAATCACTTACTGGCTTTCAGCCGCCGGCAAGTCTCGGCGGCGCGGGTGCTGGACCTGAACGAGGCCGTCCGGCAGATCGAGAAGATGATCGAGCGGATCATCGGCGAAGACGTGCGGCTCAGTCTGCGGCTGGCCAACGGATTGCCGCACGTGAAGCTCGACCCCAACCAGCTTGACCAGGTCATTATGAACCTGGCGGTGAATTCGCGTGACGCCATGCCTGGGGGCGGACGGCTGACTCTGGAAACGGCGGCGATCGAGTGGTCCAGCGAGTACGGCGATGGGCACCCCAACCTGAAGCCCGGCAATTACGTCATGCTGGCGGTGAGCGATACCGGCTGCGGCATGGATGCGCGAACGAGGTCGCTGCTTTTCGAGCCGTTCTTCACCACCAAGGAGAAGGGCAAGGGCACAGGGTTGGGGCTTTCGATCGTCTACGGAATCGTAAAGCAAAGCGGCGGCGACATTCTCGTCTACAGCGAGCCGGGCCAGGGGGCGGTGTTTAAGATCTACCTTCCGGCAGTGGCGGCGGGCGCCGACGGTACAACGGGCACAGCGCCCGAAGCCGCGGGGTTTGCCGGAAAGAGCGCCCGGGCGGCCAAAACCGAGGCGCACGGAAAAACCATCCTGCTGGTGGAGGATGAAGACCAGGTGCGCACCTTGACTCGCACCATGCTCTCCAAACTCGGCTACCAGGTGATGGAAGCTTCTTCGGGAACCCAAGCCTTGCAAATCCTGGAGAAAAATCCCGGCGCGATCTCGCTGTTGCTGGCGGATATCGTGATGCCGGAAATGAGTGGTCCGGAGCTGGCGCGGCGGGTGACGAGTGTGCTGCCGGCAATCGCGGTGCTGTTCATGTCCGGCTACACCGGCGGCGGGGTCCTGGACCAGGGGCTGCTCGATCCAGGCACCCCGTTTATCCAGAAGCCCTTCACCGTGGACTACCTGGCGGACCGGGTGCGCGAAGCGCTGGCCGGCTGAGAGGTCCGCGGCAGGGCCGCCGCAGGCGCGCTGCTCTTCCGGAACCGGCGCCCGGCACTGAGGCACCCCGTTTATCCAGAAGCCCTTCACCGTGGACTACCTGGACCGGGTGCGCGAAGCGCCAGCCGGCTGAGAGGTCCAGCGGCAGGGCCGCCGCAAGCGCGCTGCTCTTCCGACCTGCGCCTCAACTCACAGCGGCTCAACAACGTCACTCCCGCCCCCTTGCAAACCGTCCTCCTCAGCCTGGCGGCGCGCCGTTTGATCCGACCCTTGGGGCCAACCGCTATGGGGTATTCACCACCTTTTTCCGGCGGCAAAGTGGTCCCTCAACACTACCGCACACTTCCGCTGGCCTCCGGTTTGCAGAAGCAACCGGGGAGTTTCGACGATGCGAAAGATCTTACACGTATTCCTTCTTACAGCCGGAATGGCGGTTTTCAGCGGCCTGGCGCTCGCACAATACGGCCCGCCCGGCGGTCCCTACCAGCCGGACTCCGTCAGCAGCCTGGTGGACAAGGTTCACGTCGATCTCAATAACGGCTACACCCACTGGCACCTTTCCAACGGCGATCGCGACCGGCTCAACAACGCCGAAAGGAAGCTTCGCGGATTCGCCTCCGACTGGCGGCACGGAAAATTCGATAAAGGCGACCTGGACGATTCGATCGCTGCAATCCAGCACGTCCTGGACAACAATCATCTCGCCGGGCACGAGCGCGACGCCCTCTGGAATGACACCGAACAGCTTCGGCGGATGCGGGAAGCTTACGACCGGCATGAAATCGGGCGCTGGTAGTGAATAAGCGTACACCGCCCTATGCCGCCTCGGGCCTCGGCCGGTTTCCATAAAGATCTCGGAGGGGCGGAAACCCGCGAACCTCCGTTCCGTCCATGTTATGGTCGAGGAAGGAGGGGTCTTGCTGCGAAGAATTGCTTTATTGCTGGCGGTGGCGCTGCTGGCCGGCCTGGCTGCGCCGGACGATCAACCTCATTCATCCGCGGTGCGCGCGACCCTGGATAACGGGCTGCGGGTAGTAATTGTGCGCGATCCGCTGGCCCCGGTGGTCACAGTCGAAGAGAATTACATTGTGGGCGGCGATGAAACGCCGGCCGGGTTTCCGGGGACCGCGCACGCCCAGGAGCACATGGCCTTCCGGGGCTGCGCCGGTTTGAGCGCCGACCAGATCGCCGCGATTTATGCCCAGCTGGGCGGCACATCGGCGGTGAACGCCGATACGCAGCAGAACATCACCCAGTATTTCGCTACCGTGCCGGCGCAGGACCTGGAAGTGGCCTTGCGGCTGGATTCGGCCTGCATGGCGGACGTGCAGGATTCGGCGGAGCAATGGGCCGAAGAGCGCGGCGCCATTGAACAGGAGGTGGCGCGGGACCTTTCCAACCCGACCTACAAGTTCATCACCCGGCTGAACGAGGACATGTTCTCGGGGACGCCGTATGAGCACGACGCTCTGGGTACGCGACCATCCTTCGACGCCACCACCGCGGAGATGCTCAAGAAGTTCTACCGCGAGTGGTACGCCCCCAACAACGCCATCCTGGTGATCACGGGCGATGTCGAGCCGCAGGCTGCCCTGGCGCGCGTGAAAGCGTTGTACGGGCCGATTCCGCGGCGGCCGATTCCGGCGCACCCGGCAGTCCAGCTGCAGCCGGTGAAGGCCGAGAGTTTCACGCTCGAAAGCAACCTGCCGTATGAGCTGGTTTTTGTAGCCGTGCGCATGCCCGGCACCGACAGTTCCGATTACGCCGCGGCGCGGATTCTGGCGGATGCCGTCGGGAGCCAGCGCGCCGATCTGTATGGACTGGTGCCCGCGGGTAAGGCGTTGGGCACCGAATTCGGACTGGCCGAGACGTATCCGAAAGCCAGCGTGGGATTTGCCGTGGCCGCCGTGCCCGCCGGAGCCGACCCCGCCCCCATCACCGGCGAGATCAAGAAGATTCTCGAAGGTTACGCGGAAAAGGGCGTGCCGCCCGCGCTAGTGGAAGCGGAGCGCAAGGGCGAAGTGGCCAGCGCGGAATTTCAACAGAATTCGATTTCCGACCTGGCTTCCACCTGGTCGCAGGCATTGGCTGCCGAGGGCCGCTCTTCGCCGGACGAGATCGTCGAAGCCATCAAGAAGGTGACGGTGGCGGACGTGAACCGGGTGGCCAAGACGTACCTGGCCATGGGCAGCGCCATCGTTGCGACGCTGAAGCCATCGGCCTCGGGCGCACCCGTCTCGAGCAAGGGATTCGGAGGAGCCGAGGTGACGACCGCCGCACCTACCAAGCCCGTTGCGCTGCCCGCCTGGGCGGAGGCGACGGTGACGTCTCTGAAGGTCCCGCCTCCGAGCCCGCAGCCGGCCGACATGAAGCTGGCCAATGGATTGCGGCTGATTGTGCTTACCGAAAAAGTCAGCCCGACGGTGACCGTGATCGGCTCGGTCAAGCATGAGCCGGACCTGGAAACCGCTCCCGGCAAAGACGGAGCCAGCGAAGTGCTGGGCGAGTTGTTCAGCTATGGCACGACGACTCTCGACCGGCTGGCTTTCCAGGAGGCGCTGGATAACATCGCCGCCTCGGAAAGCGGCGGAGCGAATTTCAGTCTCAAGGTACTGAAACAATACTTCGAGAGGGGTGTGGAACTGCTGGCGGACAACGAATTGCATCCCGCCCTGCCCACCGATGCCTTCGGGGTGGTCCGCGGCCAGACCGCGCAATTCACCGCCGGCCAGTTGCAAAGCCCGGAGTACAAGACGCACCGGGCGCTCGACCTGGCGCTGCTGCCGGCCGGGGATCCGGATCTGCGCGAAGCCACGCCGCAGACCGTTTCCGGACTGAAACTCGAGGACATCAAGGATTATTACGGCAAGGTTTTTCGGCCCGACATGACCACCATTGCCATAATCGGCGACGTCACGCCGGAGGAGGCGCGCCCGGTGATCGAGAAGTATTTCGGCGCCTGGAGGGCCACCGGGGCCAAGCCGGACGTACTCCTGCCGCCGGTGCCCGTAAACAAGCCTTCGGCGGTGACCGTGCCCGATCCGACTTCGGTGCAGGATTCGGTGGAACTGGCGCAGCAAGTGGCCATCAACCGCTTTTCGCCGGATTACTACGCCTTGCAGATGGGCAATCACGTGCTCGGCGGCGGTTTCTACGCCACCCGCCTGTACCGCGACCTGCGCCAGAAAACCGGCTATGTCTACACCGTGGACAACGCGCTCCACGCCGATGAGACCCGCGCCACCTACTCGGTGAGTTACGGCTGCGATCCGGCGAATGTCTCGAAAGCGCGCGCCCTGATCGACCAGGATGTGACGGCCATGCGGACGACCAATGTCACCCCCGCGGAGTTGCAGCAGGCCAAGGCGCTGCTGCTGAGGTCGATCACCCTGAGCGAATCGAGCGAGGACGCGGTGGCGGGAGGTTTCGTGGCGCGGTCCCTGGCGAACCTGCCGCTCGACGAACCGCATCGGGCCGCCCAGCGCTACTACGACCTGACAGCGGACCAGGTGCGGGCCGCGTTCGAAAAGTGGATTCACCCGGATGTGTTCGTGCAGGCGGTACGCGGTCCGGCGCCGAAGTAGGGCTTAGAGGCGGACGCCGCACATTTCGGCGAAGCGCTGTTCGGTGGCGCGGACCCTCCGGGCCACCACCTGAAGGACGCGTTCCATGACGCCGAGACCGAACTGCGGATCGGCGTGGCAAGCCTCCCGAAGCGCGTCTCCATCGATACGAAGAGCCGTCGTGAGTTCCCGCGCGCGCACCTGAAACAGGGTGTCCTGGTCATTGAGGAGCGCCGACCAGCCGAACACCTGGCCCGCGGTGAGGGCCTGTACGCAGACCACGTAGCCGCGGGCGCGCAACTCGACCGCCACGCTGCCGCTGACCAGGAAGTAGAATGCGGATGAGCGCTGGCCATCCACCAGGACCAGGTCGTCATCGGCAAAGGTTACGGGTGAAGCGAGTTGCGCAAGGGCATTGACCTGAGACGAGGGCAACCCTTCCATGAAGGCGTGGGCACGCAGAGCGGCAGCCACGTCCAGCGTCATATCACCCGCGTTCGCGCCAAAAGCCCCAGCGCGTCACCGTAAACCATTGAAAATTTCGACATTAGCCGTGAGACAGGCACTTGCCGGACCAATCCCCTCGTCCCGGCCTCTCAGGCGCGGCGGGCGGGCGGAGGGCGTGCGCCGCAGCGGGATGTTGGGGCGGACCGTACGCCCCGCAACATTACCCGGGGCGGCTTTCTCAGTAGTGTCCGTGTCCGTCGTGCGCGGAGATCTTGCCGCGAAACATGCGGTAGACGAAGACGAAGTAGCAGACCGCCAGGGCCATCCCCAAGCTCCACCACACCAGGCCGATTTTGAGGGAGTGCTCGCCCGAATGGGCGTTGAAGACCGTGATGTTCAGCGCGGGATCGGTGGTCGAAAGCAGGAGGTTGGGGTACACCGCGGCGGCGGCGCCGACCAGCATCAGCGCCAGGTACGCGCTGGAACACCAGAATGCGCCGCCCTCGTTGCCGGCGCGGGCCAGCCGCCAGATGCCGGCGAGCGAGGCTGCCACCAGCACCGGAATCACATACAGCACCGGCTGTTCCCGGTAGTTGTCCAGCAGGTTGGGGCGAATCCAGAGCGTGGCAGCCAGGCTCAACGCGGTGACGGCGACCAGTACCGGAAACAGCCGGGCGGCGGCAAGGCGGGCGCGGCGGTTGATTTCGCCCTCGGTTTTGAGCACGGCATAGTTGGCCCCGTGAAGCGCCAGAGCGATGAGCGCTACCAGGCCGGCGATGACCGTGTACCAATCCAGGATGCCCGGCTGCGGACCGACATTCCAGTTGGTCCACAGAGGCAGGAAGAAATAGCCGTCGCGTTGGAGGGGAACGCCGCGGATCACGTTTCCGAGGGCGGCGCCGTAGAAAACCGCCAGCAGCATGCTGGCGATTCCGAAGCAGCCGTTGAAAAGACCGCGCCAGACCGGCGAGTCCAGGTGAAGCCGCAGTTCGATGCCGATGCCGCGCAGGATGAGCAGCCAGAGCACGATCATCAGCGGAAGGTAGAAGCCGCTGAATCCGGAGGCATAGAGCAGCGGGAAGGCGAAGTAAAGCGTTCCGCCGCCCGCCAGCAGCCAGACCTCGTTGCCATCCCACACGGGTCCGATGCTGCGGATCAGGAGGGTGCGCTCTGCTTCGGTGCGCGCCAGAAAGAGATGCAGCACTCCCACGCCCAGGTCGAATCCATCGAGCACCACGTACGCCGCGAGCATAATCGCGACCAGGATAAACCAAGTCAGTAGCATCGCATTCCTCAGTCAAGCCATCGTCACCGGCATTCCGGAACGCACGTCGGAAGGGGCTTCTTCCACTGGACCGTGCGCGATGGTTCGGGACACCAGAAACAGGAACAGGATCGCCAGGACGGCGTAGATTCCCATGAATCCCAGAAGGGAAAACAGGCCGTTGGCCGCGTTGACAGTAGGCGAGTCCCCTTGGCTGGTTCGCAGCAGGCCATAGACCAGCCAGGGCTGGCGGCCGGTTTCCGCGGTCAGCCAGCCGGCGGTATTGGCGACGTAAGGAAGCGGCACGCTCAAAAGCAGAATCCAAAGCATCCAACGCGCGCGGAACAGCGCTCCCCGCCAGAGAAGCAAGGCGGCCAGACCCATCACCGCGACGAAGATGGTCCCGAGGCCGGCCATGATATGGTAGCTGTAATATAGCAGCGGAATGTTGGTTGGCCAATCGGACTTGGGGAACTCGTTCAAGCCGCGGACACTGGCCGTAGTTCTGCCGTAGATCAGGAAACTGAGCACGTTGTTGGCGACAAGAGGATTGTCGATGCGCTCGTTTTCGGCATCCGGCTGGCCCAGGATGACGATGGGCGCGCCGGCCTCGCTTCTGAACAATCCTTCCATGGCTGCCGTAGCGGCGGGCTGGTGCGCCGCCATGAACTTACCGTGGAGGTCGCCAGTCGGAAAAATCTGCACAACGCAGGCGACTACCCCAACCACCACGCCGACGTGCAGAAAGGCCCGAGCCTCATCGGCGAAGCGGCTCTCCAAAAGATAGTACGCGCCGGTGGCCGACATGGCAAAAGCGCCGGTGATCAGCGCGCCGCACATATTGTGGGAATACTGAATGAGCGCCCAGGGATTCAAGAGCAGGCCCCAGAAGCTGGTGACCTGAAATTCGCCCGTCGCGGCGCGGGCGAAGGCGACCGGATATTGCATCCAGGCGTCAGTCACGATGATGAAGAAGCCGGAGAGCCAGGAGCCGGCGAATACCGCGAATGCGGCCCACCAGTGTCCCATCCTGCTGAGCCGGTTTTCGCCGTACAGAAACAGCCCCAGGAAAGCCGATTCGAGAAAGAAGGAGAATACGCCCTCCATGACGAGCGGCTGCCCGATGACTCCTCCGGTAACCCGGGAAAACTGGGCCCAGTTGGTCCCAAACAGGAATTCCATGGGGATCCCAGTTACGACGCCCAATACGAAGTTAATGCCGAAGATCCTTGCCCAAAAGTGCGCGGACCGGTTGTAGAGCGGGTTTCCCGTGCGCAGGTAAATGGTCTTGAGGATCACAATGAGCGGGGCCAGCCCCATGGTGAGTTGCGGGAACAAATAGTGAAAAGTAACGGCGAAGGCGAAGTGAAGCCTGTGCAGTAAGAGCGCGTCGTCCACGGCACTCATTATCTGACTTTGCATGAATTATGGATAGGGGAAAAATGGGATAAAAAAATCCAAAGCCCCCGAGGCCAAGAGTTGATGATGGGAATTCATGCGGCATTCTTGAACACGTGAACATGAATCTGTCAGTGAATTGCAAGTAATTTGGAAACAGTGTGTTACACGCATCGCCGAAGCTGGAGAAACGCCGGTGAGCGCTAACGAGCATGCTGGCGCAGGTTGTGGAAAAATTGTAGGAAAAGTAGAGAAAAACCTGTTGACAGACCACCGATCCGGGGGCTATTCTTAGGACAAAATTAGTTACCAACTCGGTGAGAGTTCGCACTGGTTCGAAGGCCTGAGGCTTGGAGTATTACGCTAACCGGGTTACTCGATGCCGATGCCGGAGGGTCCGCGCAGACCTGGAACGTTCGCCCGTCAATTGGAAACATGTTCGGAGGTCAGTGTCTCGCATGCGAGCCTTTAAAGGTCCCGGTGATGTCAAGATCCTCTCGGTAAGTCCGCTTGAAGAGGACCACGCGGCCTTACGGGCCATTGCCGGCCAGTTCGCCTGGGAGTTATTCCAGGCGGACGGGCTGCCTGCCGCGCTCGGATTTCTAACCCAGCAGGATGTCTCGGTCGTTATTTGTGAACATGATTTAGCCCCGGGTATGTGGACTGACTTACTGGAGCGGATTATTGACCTGCCGCACCCGCCTTCGCTGGTCGTAACCTCCAGACTGGCGGACGAGCAGTTATGGGCGGAGGCGTTGAATCGGGGCGCGTGGGATGTGTTGGCGAAGCCCTTTGACCGCACCGAGGTGCTGCGGGTCGTCAGCGCCGCCTGGCAACACTGGCACGGCCGTATCCACCTGCCTATCGCGCTCAAAGTGATGAAGGTGGCAAGTTGAGGCGAAGTAGAGCCATGAGTGAAATTGTTCTTACAGACGACGACCTGAGTCGCCTGGAAAGGCGCCTGGGACCGAATGTGCGCCGTATGGGTCCATGGGTTTCGGACGGCATTTTCGGCTATTGCAGTGTACGCCTGGCGACGGTTGAAAAAGCCGTTGAGGCCCTCGACGACGGAACCCTTCGAGATTTGCTTCAGCAGTTGAAAGACACTCCGGAACGGACTTCACCCTTCGTGGAACTCCTGCAGCGGTCGGGCGGCCCGCTGGTCGAGAAGATCGTTGCCGCCAATCAGCAGGGATTTCAGATGCAGGCCGCGGCCGGCGGATACTGAGCGCAAGCCACTCCCCAACCCGGCGCGGATTTCGCCGCTTCGCCCTTCTTGAATGCCGAAAACCCGTCTTGAATGCTGAAAACCACGAGGCGCCCCGCGTGCCCGCAGTACGCTACACTGGGAGTCACACGAGGATTCTTGAGGCTTGCCCTTACAGCTTTGCTGGCCCTGGCTTGCGGGGCGCGGGCTGCGTCGCCCGAGCTCGGGCAGTTGGATGCCAGCCCCACGCTGTTCACCGTCATGGCGGCCATCAACGCCGCGGGGTTTGATGCCGGCTTCGACTCGCCGAGCAATCATCCATTACGCACCGAGATTCGCAAACAACTGGCCGCCCGCAACGTACCTTCGCTCGCCGCGATCAAGGAGTTCTACGTCCGCCACAAGCGGCCCGATCCGGTGCAGGACTTTTCTCAGTACATCTCATTCGGGCTGACTTGCGGCCCGCCGCCGGACTTCAGCATTGACAAAGTGCGCGAGGTCGACATTCCACCGGATGTGAGCGGCATGCGGGATCTCTCGCCGCTGCTCGCGCGCTTCTACCAGGAGGCCGGCATGGAGGCCCTGTGGAAGGGGGCTCAGGGCGACATCGACCGGTACATCCAGCGGTATCACAACCTGGTAAGCGACGCGGTGTTGCAGGTGAATGCGTACCTGCGGCAACAGACCTCCGGGTACCAGGGGCGGCGGTTCCAGATTTTCGTCGAGCTGCTGGCGCCTCCCAACCAGGTGCAGGTGCGCACGTACGGAAACGAAGACTTCATCGTGGTAACGCCATCGAGAGAGCCGTACATCAACGAAATCCGGCACGCTTACCTGCGCTACCTGCTGGACCCGCTGGCGACGCATTACAGCGAGATGATCGAACGGAAAAAGGCGCTGGCAGATCACCTGGCCCGCGTGCGCGCCCTGCCGGACTCGTACAAGAGCGACTTTCTGGAAGTAACCACGCAGTCTCTGATCAAGGCGGTCGAGTCGCGCCTGGATCACAAACCGCAGATGGTGCAGGAGGCGCTGCTCGACGGTTATATCCTGGCGCCTTACTTCGCCGAGGCGTTGCCGCGCTATGAAAACCAGGAAGCGGCCATGGTGGTGTACTACCCGCTGATGGTCGGGGCCATCGATCTGCTGCGCGAAGACCAGCGCCTGATGCAGGTGCAGTTCAGCAAACCGGAGAGCGATCCGCCGAAGAACGAAGCGCCTCCGGCGCTCACCGGCGTGGCCAAGACGCTGGACGACGCCGAGAACCTGTACATCAAGCGCGCCGATGCGCCGCAGAACCTGGACGCATCGAAGAAGCTTTTTCTGGAGGCGCTCAGCCAGACCGCGGAGAAGCCCAGGAAGGCCGCGGCGTATTACGGGCTGGCGCGCATCGCGCTTTTGGAGAATGATCCCGAAACCGCGGAAACGCTATTTACGAAAGTGCTGGACCTGGAGCCGGAGCCGTTTGTGAAGGCCTGGGCGCTGGTGTATCTGGGGAAGCTTTCGCTCGCCGCCGGCGAGGACGAACCGGCGGTCAAGTTCTTTCAAAGCGCTCTGAAAGTGGAAGGCGCGTCGGAAAAGGCGCGCGAGGAAGC
>Ga0335078_10009903_pt1 | contig 14113 bp, 11 predicted proteins | sample Lox_Sample_32_FD_206711 | JGI IMG/M metagenome (GOLD analysis project Ga0335078, IMG submission 206711) | Soil microbial communities from Loxahatchee National Wildlife Refuge, Florida, United States - Lox_Sample_3.2 | ecosystem: Environmental > Terrestrial > Soil > Wetlands | place: USA...
TCGTGTGTACCCGAGGGTTTTGAGAACGCCCACTTCACGCACCCTTTCACGGACTGACATGGCAATGGTGTTAGCGGAGACCAGTAGAATTGTAAAGGTGACGGCGGCGCAGATACTGAGCAGAAACACTTTGATGTTGCCCAAGAACGAGACAAAGCTGAGGAAGAATGCGCTTTCACTCTCAGTCTTCGTCTGCACTGTCGACTCGTGGAACATGTTGTCCACGGCTTTCTCAACTTGTGGAACGTCGTCCTTCGAGTCCACAAGGATGTCGAACGTGCCCACGTTGCCCCGCCGCGCCACCGGCAGGCTCTGCTCAAGGTACTCGCGATTGAAATACAAGGCTTCGAAGTGGCTGGGGTCATCGAAGATGCCCTTCAGCGTGAGCTCGTAAGTTCCCGGGAAGATATCACCGATAAGGGTGATGCGGTCTCCCAGGTGCCAGCCCAGCCTCTGAACCAAAGATTGGCTGGCGATGCAAGCGGTGCGGTCCTGAATAAAGGCCTGCTTCTGGTCGTCCGGTATTGTCAGCTCACCACGATAAAGAAAGAGCTTATCGGGCTCGGCGGCGAAGCGAGCGAACATGTGCTCAGGACGATCGTCGATGTATTTACCCCCGAACCACTGCTCGATGCCGACTACTTTCACCCCGGGCACTTGCTCGATCTTCTCGCGATAAGACTGCGGCATCGGCAGCGTCAGCGAAACACGGTTGCGCGTGACCAGCCGTAAGGCTCCCCACTCCGTGGGCTGAACGGCGAACAGGGCATGGTAGATGGCGAGCAGCACGCCTAACAGGCAGATCGAGACCCCCATGCTGACGACCGTGAGCACGGTGCGACGCCGGTTGCGCCAGCAATTCTTTAAGATAAGAGGGAGATGTGTTGCCATCCTTGAAACTCCTCGTGCCCTGTCTCGGCGCCCCCGTATTCGGTAGTACGACAATCGAAACCGGAAATTACAAGAAGGCAGAAGTCAGAGTCCGCCTGCCCGTTCAAATTTCGGCATTCCGTGCGAACAGCGAAACTTTGGAGACATTTTTTTAAGTCTTTGTCCAACATCATCATTCCGGCTTCGCTCGCTGAAGCATCAGCCCAGCACACTCTGCAGGTGACACCGCCCCGCTCCGAGGTGCGCCAATCTTCGGGTACATTTCCTTAAGCCCTTGCCCTTCAGCGACATTCCGGCTTCGTTCGCGCCGTAAGCAGGGTTTTGGAGACACAAAAGATCGGTCCGCAGGCACCTAGGCAGTCGACGCCCCGACAGCCCTGGCCCTGACCTCGTCGATCGTCGGAGATATTTCCTCAAGTCTTTGCCCTTCAGCGACATTCCGGCTTCGTTCGCAGTCGCGACTGGCCCATTAAGGCGTGCCGAAAACCGCTGCCGGCCCTGGAAGCCATCCTCGGCCGCCTTGCCGAGGCTTAGTGTGGTTAGTCGGCCGCTTTCGGGGGTTGTACGGCTCAGTTCTGCTGGCGGTCAGGATCCCACGCAATTGTTGCTTGGCACGGAAAATCAGTAACCCGACGTTAGCTTTACTCGTGCCCAGCGCCGCCGCGATCTCCCGGTAGCTGAGCTCGCTGAAATATCTCATGACGAGTGGAACCAGGTAGCGTTCGGGCAACGCGAAGATGGCATCGCGGACCGCGTCGGAACTCTCCTTCGAAAGCAGATCCTCGAATGGCGAGCGAAGGGGCGCCACCGGCTCGGGCAGCTCGTGGTGTGGCTCGATCACACGCTGCTCGGAACGGCGCCTGCGCAAGAGATCGATGCAGTGATTACCCGCCACGCGCGCCAGCCAGCGAGCGAAGGGCTGGGAGGGGTCGTAGGTTTCGAGAGCGTCCGGAAGCTTCAGGAAAACGTCGTTCGCCGCGTCCTCGGCCTCCTCAGGCAAACCCAGCATTCGCCGGCAGATCATCAGCACCCGAGGATGGAATTCCTCGTAAATCTTTCCCAGGTCGTCCCGGTTCAAGACGTTTGCTGTGTGCATGGTTGCCACTCCATGACTTGGGCAGGCTTGGCCGCGACTGCACGAATGCCGGCCAAGGAGAATTGATAGACATGCTCCGCCAGCGCGTCAATGACGTCCGGCGTGTACTTAAAGCCCGGCGGCGCCATTCGCGCCATAATCGGCTTCGAGCTCTTGTAGAACAGGCACTGCGCCTGAATACTGAGGAAACATTGCCAAACTCGCTGATCGGCGAGCGACGTGTTGAGTAGCTCGGCCACCATTCCGCCGAGGCGCTGGCTTGTAGGCTTAATTCCTTTCTCGACAATCAGATCAAGCGCGGGCGTGGGCTCGATCATCTCCCTTGCGATGAGCTTATCCATCCACGAGTCCTCTTCGGGGCCCAGGAGCCGATGAAGCATAAGCCGGATGTAAGTGCGCAAACGCTCCTCGGGAGGCAGGGGCTCGGACGCCTCAATCAGGTCCACCTTGCTCTGGTGCATGGCTTTCGTCGCCGTTTCAACCACCTCCTTGTAGAGGCCCAGCTTGTCTCGAAAGTGATAGTTCACGGCAGCCAAGTTAGCGCCCGCAACCTGGCAGATCTCACGAATTGTGACGTTGTTGAAGCCCTGCTCAGCAAAGAGCTCGGCCGCAACGTTAAGAAGACGCGCACGCGTTTCAATATCGGGTACCGAGGTTGTGGTTGCCATCGGATAAGTTCAAACGTCAGAATCAAACAACCGAATTAAACAGCTAATTCAATTATACGTATAAATCGTTTGTTTCTTCTTGTCAAATATTTTTTTCGACTCTTAACCTCAATATGACCTCACGCTTGCCAAGCGCTCAAGGTCCTCTGCGGCATTCTCCAGGATGTCCTGAATCTTCGAAAGGTGCGCACGATCATCGGCTCGCGCCGATACGGCGCGGAATGCGGCCTTCATCAAGCGCCCGATAGGCTTCGCGATGACCACGATTTCCGGTCCCATGCAGCCCGCCCAATCGCCGGCGCCTTCGGCTCGCTGCCAAATGCGGCGAACCGCGGGGGCCTCGCGATCCAGTTCGGCCAACCCCTCGGCAGTGATGCTATATACCCGCTTGCCCTCGCTCGTCTGCGAAGTCACCAGACCCTCGTCCTCAAGCTGCTGAAGAGTGGGATATACAGACCCGGCGCTCGCGCGATATGCCCCGCCCGAACGCGCCTGAAGCGTCTTCATCAGCTCATAACCATGCTTCGGCCCCTCTTGAAGGAGCGAAAGAAGCGCCAGCCGTAACTCGCCCGGAGAAAAGAACCGTCCCCAGTTTTGAGCCCAGGGTCCAAAATCTCCCTGCCACCACCTCCAGTTTCCATGCCACGCTTCACGCATGTACCCGCCTCCTTGTGTCCTCGATATGGCTTACAATATATCGAGCGATATATCGGAGTCAAGACCTTTCTGTCCCTGTCCCTGTAGGACCACTGACGCTGAACTTGTGACTTGGACTGTCGGTCAGAGTGTGTAGATTATGCACAAATGCTTTCATAGGGGCACAGATAAGCTTGACTTTCAAGACGCCTCCCGGGAGTTTTCCCGCAGCCTGGCAGGGTACCTCCAGGACGCCAGCAGGTATACGTCGGTGGTCTGGCGTCGGTACCGGTGTCATTTGAGCGCCCTGAGCGGTTTCGCGCAGCAAATGACACCAGCACCCTGGCGTCTTTCAGGTTGACATTCTTGACGAAACATCGAAGATTAAGTCTTGTCGTAGCGATCATCAAAACGGTGGTGCAGGGAGCAGGAGAGGAGGCGAAATGTTCCGCGACGAGACCCTGGTATGCCTGCTGGCCGGCGGGGCTGGGGAACGCCTTTATCCGCTCACCCGGGACCGGGCCAAGCCGGCCGTTCACTTTGGCGGAATCTATCGCATTATCGACATCACGCTCTCGAACTGCGTCAACTCAGGCCTCCGGCACATCTTCGTAATCACGCAGTACAAGGCGCTTTCGCTGAACCGTCACCTCCGCGAGGGATGGTACATGCTGTCGCACGAGATGGGCGAATACGTTCAGGTGCTGCCGCCCATGAAGCGCGTGGGCGAGAGTTGGTATCAGGGAACTGCGGACGCCATTTACCAGAACCTCTATTCGATTGGCAGCGAGCCGTGCAAGTATGTTCTGATCCTTTCGGGCGACCACGTCTACAAAATGAACTACATGCGCATGCTCCAGCAGCACGTGGACGCAGGCGCCGAGGTCACCATCGGCACGCTCGAGTACGACCTTTCGGAGGCTTCGCGCTTCGGAGTGCTGGAGGCCGATGCCACGGGCCGCATCGTGGGCTGGGAAGAGAAGCCGCAGGATCCCAAGCCTTCCCCCTGGAATCCCTCGAAGTGCAACGTCTCGATGGGCATCTACTGCTTCAACCGCGATCTGCTCGTCGACGCCATGATCGCAGACGCCGATGATCCCGCGTCCTCGCACGACTTCGGACGCAACGTGGTCCCGAAGCTCATCGAGAACCACCGCATCTTCGTCTACCCGTTTGTCGACGAGAACAAGAAGCAGGCACAGTATTGGCGCGACATCGGCACCATCGAAGCTTACTACGAAGCCAACATGGACCTGGTGTCGGTGAGCCCGGTGTTCAACCTGTACGATAAGGAGTGGCCCCTTCGCACCTACCAGCGCCAGTACCCTCCCGCCAAGTTTGTGTTTGCCGAGCAGGGCCGGCGCATGGGCACAGCGGTAGACTCCATCGTTTCTTCGGGCTGCATTGTGTCGGGCGGCCGAGTCTCTAACTCCCTGCTTTCCTTCGACGTGCGGGTGAACAGCTACAGCGAAGTGGACGGCTGCATCGTCTTTCCGCACGTCGATATTGGCCGCCGTTCGCGCGTGCGCCGGGCGATTATCGACCGCAACATCCGCCTTCCCGAGGGCAGCGTCATTGGCTACGATCTCGAAGAGGACAGCAAGAAGTACTACGTTTCGGAGACGGGAATCGTCGTGGTCGTGCCCGAGGAACGGCTGTTCGAGCAGTCGGACTAATCGGACGGCGTCGTCCCCGTCAGAAAGCCAATTCTAGATTTCAGACCGGCCAGAATCGTCACATTGGTTCAGATTTTGAGTTCAGATCTTGGCCCAGCCAGACGTCTGGAAGGCCGGAAACCGGTCGGCAAAAGTGTGAAGGATCTTTACATTTTCGCCCGAAATCGGCCCGCAAGCTATTCAACTTACTTTCAGCACAATACAGCGGCGGGTCCAGGCGCTTCGTCCGGACACCGCACGGCCAATCCGGCCTCGTACACTCGCAACCCAGGGCCGAGCGTCGTGTCGCGGTTTGACGTCGGGGCGGCCCTCGTTGCCGCCCAGAATTGCAAAGCCGCCCCCGGGGTGGGCGGCCACAAGGTCCGCCCCACGAGTGCGATTAGCACAATGCCCATTACGTTCCCGATTGGAAGTTGAGGGTGCTTTAATGCTAACGTGGGTTTTGAAGCTAGATCGTTTGGGAGGACAGCATGGATCTTCTGGGCAAGAAGATTGCGGTGTTGGTGGCGGACCTATACCAGGAGCTGGAGGTTTGGTACCCTCTCCTCCGCTTTCGCGAGGATGGCGCCGAGACCGTCACGATAGGCGCGGAGGCGGCGGCCGAGTATCACAGCAAGAAGGGCTATCCGGTCGTGGCGGAAGAGTCGATTGCCGAGGTGCGGCCCGAGGACTACGATGCGGTCGTGATCCCGGGCGGCTGGGCGCCGGACTCGCTACGTCAGGACGAACGCATGGTGAAGTTTGTCCGCGACATGCATGATTCCGGAAAGGTCGTGGGGGCCATCTGCCATGCCGGCTGGATGCTGGTGTCGGCTGACATCGCGCACGGGCGCAAGGTGACGTGCTTCCGGGCCATCAAAGATGACGTGATTCACGCCGGCGGGAAATACGTTGACGAAGAAGTTGCGGTGGACGGCAACCTGATCACTTCACGCATGCCGACGGATTTGCCGGCTTTCTGCAGGGAGATCAAGAAGGCGCTGGTGGGGCGCGCCGCGGTGGCGGGTGGGAAAAGGTGAGGTCTTCTTGCAGGCTTCGAGGAGAACACCCCCCTGCCTATTCAGGTTACACGACCGGAAACCGAGGCGTCGATTGAGCAGCGGCTCGATAGTGGTGCCCACAAAAGGGCGCACCTGAGACACTCCCCGCCAGCCATGCCAGCCAATGAGATCGCTCAATCCGCCACCCCTGCGGCGCGTCGCACCGTTGCGATGGAGCTGATCGAAGACGCGCGCAGGCACGTCTACGAAGCTGCCTTTCGCACTCCTCTGGTGCCGCTCAATTATCCCGAAGCGGCTTGCAGCATTTACCTGAAGCTCGAGAACTTGCAACCCATCGGCTCCTTCAAGATTCGCGGAGCCTATAACTCGGTGCGTCTGCTGGCAGCGGACGAGCGCAGCCGTGGCGTTTGGACGGTGAGCGCCGGGAATGCCGCGCAGGGCGTGGCGCTGGCGGCCCGGAAAGTGGGCGCGCCCTGCAAGGTCCTGGTGATCGAGACGGCGCCTACCGCTAAACTCGAGGCGATCCGCCGCCTGGGCGCCGAAATTGTCAAAGCCCCCTTCGACGAATGTTGGCAGGCGCTCGGCGAGCGCCGTCATCCGGCGATGACCGGAGCGTTTATCCATCCGTTTGAAGACGATGCATTCATCGCCGGCAACGCTTCAGCGGGCCTGGAGATCCTCGAAGACCTGCCCGATGTTGACGCGGTTGTGGCCGGCTTCGGCGGCGGAGGGCTCTCCTGCGGCATTGCCTGTGCCCTGGGCGCGTTAAAACCAGGCGTCAGAGTCTATGGGGCCGAACCCGAAACCGCGGCCCCGCTCGCGCGCTCCTTTGCCATGGGCTCCGCCCAAGACTTTCCCGGCTGGAAGGCCACTTGGGTGGACGGATGCGGAGGCAAGAGTGTGTTTCCTCGCATGTGGGCGCTCGCGCACCACGTGTTGGCGGGCTCAATCGTACCCACGCTCGAAGAGACGCGCCGCGCCATGAGGCTGCTGGCCGAACGCAATCACGTGATCGCGGAAGGCGCCGGGGCCTGCGCCGCGGCGGCAGCGCTCACAGGCAAGTGCGGGAGCGGCAAAGTAGTAGCCGTCATCAGCGGGGGCAACATCGACCTGGCCAAATTTGTGGAGCTCGTTTCCGCACCTTGAAACCCATCTGAACCTGCCGCCTCCTCCTCCGTCAGCGGTATGGCGTCGGGCATTCGATCCCGGGTTTCATGCACCAGCGCTCTCTCTGCCCGGCCGCAGGCCAATTCCACCTAGGGGCGGCCCTTATGGCCGCCCAAATGACACAGCCGATTCGAAATGGGCGGCCACAAGGGCCGCTCCCGTCGAATTAACTCGCTCTCCTCCGCTTCCGCTCTTTTCTGTTGACAACTCTCCGCCACTCCTTCATAAGGGGAGTGCGGCTATACAGAAATGCGGCATGACCCGCACCCGAGACGCGCTTCGGCCGGTATCGTGTCTCGATAGGCAAGATGGACGGTTGGCAAAAGGCGAGTGCGGACGGTCCGTAGGCACACTTCGGGGTCCGGGCAGGAGCAGCCCCGCGGGCTCCTGAGGCTCGGCCGGGGCTTTCTTGTTTCTGGGGCGGCACAGGGACTCCTGGCCATGGGGAGGAGAACCCAACAAGGCACAGCACAGCCAAGAGTGGCTGTGCCACTTCCTGAGAGCGCGTCATGATTTACTTCACTGAGCTGGAACATCTGCCGGTCTTCGACGTCAAAGGGGATTTTCTCGGAGCGCTGTCGGACTTGTGCGTGGATCCGAGCCAGAATGCGCTGCTCGTAGCCTCCTACTTAATCACGACTCCCCAAAAGACGATTCTGTGCATCGCGTACCAACAGGTGCAATCGATTTCGGTACGAGCAATTCAAACGAGCACGACCGCTGACCAGGTGCGCTGCTACGCGCCGGATGAGGGCCTACTCCGGGTGAAGAAAGACGTGCTGGACCAGCAGATCATCGACGTCAATCATCGCAAGGTGGTGCGCGTGAGCGACGTCGATTTTGACATCCAACCGAACGAAGGGCACACGGAACTGCGCATCGTGGCTGCCAACGTGGGCGTGGCGGCCGGAATCCGGCGCCTGCTGCAAGGCGTGGTCAGCAAGCACCGGATTCGGATTCTTGCCGGCCTTTTTCCTTCCAAGACCATCCCCTGGGAATTCGTCAACCTGATCGAGCTGGACTCCGCGCGCCGCGTCAAGCTACGAATCTCGTACGATCGGCTGGCCGAGCTCCACCCGGCGGATGTTGCTGAGATCCTTGAGGACCTGAGCCGTGACGAACAGAAAGCCGTGGTGGAGTCGTTCGACGATGAGACCGCGGCGGAGGTGATATCCGAAATCCCCACTGAGATGCAAGCGGCCCTGCTGGAGAGTATTCCCTCGGAAAAGGCGGCGGACATTGTGGAGGAAATGCCGCCTGACGAGGCCGCCGATGTGTTGCAGGAGATGACACCCGAGGCTTCGGCGGAAGTGCTGGCCGACATGGAGAGCGACGAGGCCAAGGAGGTCCGCACCCTGCTCGGTTTCGAAGAGAAAACGGCCGGCGCCCTGATGACCACCGAGTTTATCGTAGTGGGCGAAGAGGCCACGCTGGAGGGGGCCATTGAGGCGCTTCGGAATTTCGATGGCAAGATCGAGTCCGTCCACATGATTTACCTGATCGGGGCGGACCAGGTCCTGACGGGCGCCGTGCCGCTCGCTCGCATCCTGTTGGCGGACGGCAATACTCCACTTAAGGAACTTACCACGGATGAAGTGATCTCCGTGCAAGCCCATGCGGACGAGAAGACGGTGGTGGACCTGTTCCACAAATATAATCTCGTAACTCTGCCCGTGGTGGATGAAAAGTCCCACCTGCTCGGCATCGTCACCGCGGATGACGTGCTGGAGCTGGTGGTGAACCGCCGCTGAGCAGGCCGTTCGACAGCAGCACGTTTCCATGTCCGTTATCCCGCCGGCGGCGCGACCCCGCCGCTGGCTTCCAGGAATTCACTAAGAAGAGAAATCAGCCCAGTTGCACGGCGCTTCTGCCGACTCGCGTCATGAACAAGCGCTTTCGCCATTTCCGCACGCAGTTGCTCGTCTTCCTCGCCGTGGTGGGCCCGGGGATTATCACCGCCAACGTCGACAACGACGCGGGGGGAATTTACACATACTCGGTGGCGGGAGCGTCGTTCGGATACTCGCTGCTGTGGACTCTGATTCCGGTTACGGTGGCTCTGATTGTGGTCCAGGAAATCGTGGCGCGCATGGGCGTGGTCACGGGCAAGGGACTGGCCGACCTGATTCGCGAAGAGTACGGTTTCCGCACCACCTTCTTTGTGATGGTAATGCTTCTCGCCGCTGATCTCGGCAACACCATCACCGAATTTGCCGGCCTGGCTTCCGGCATGTCGGTGGTGGGCGTAAGCCGCTACATCGCGGTGCCGCTCGGCGCCGTGCTGGTGTGGGTGCTGGTGGTGCGAGGCACGTATCGGTCCGTGGAAAGGATCTTCCTGGTGGCGTGTCTCTTCTATATCGCCTATCCGCTGTCCTGTTTCCTCGCCCATCCTCGCTGGTTGGACGCCTTGAAGGGCGCGGCTGTTCCTCACGTACATTTCGATTCGAATTATCTCTACATGCTGATCGGACTCGTGGGCACGACCATCGCACCCTGGATGCAGTTCTACCTGCAGTCGGCAGTCGTGGAAAAAGGCGTGAAGCTGAAGGACTATCGCCTCTCGCGTTGGGACGTAATCGTGGGCTGCATCATGACCGATGTGGTGGCCTTTTTCATCATCGTGGCCTGCGCGGCCACCATCTACGCCACCGGCCATCGCGAGATCAAAGACGCGGGTGACGCGGCGCTGGCTCTGCGGCCCCTGGCGGGCCGGGCTGCGACCTACTTGTTTGCCTTCGGACTGTGCAATGCCTCTCTGTTTTCGGCGTGCATTCTGCCTCTCGCGACCGCCTACTATGTTTGCGAAGGCCTAGGCGTCGAGTCCGGAGTGGACAAGCGCCTGCACGAGGCTCCCGCGTTCTACACCCTCTACACGACGCTGATCGTGATCGGCGCCCTGGTGGTGATCTTCCTCAGCCCCGAAAAGCAAGTCCCCATCGCTTTGCTCTCTCAGGTGATCAATGGGATTCTGCTACCGTTTGTGCTCATCTTCATGTTGCGCCTGGTGAACCGCGAAGACCTGATGGGGGAATACCGCAACAATCGGACGTTCAATATCATTGCCTGGGCGACCTGCGTCACCATGATCCTGCTCACTTTGGTCTGGTTTGTGAGCGCCTTCTTCCCGGGCCGTTTGCCCACCTAGCCCCGCAGGCTCGAAGCGCCGCCCCTCGTCTCTCGGGACTTTTTCGCAGCCAGTTGGACCTGCTGTCTCGTCCCGCGTAATCCTCGACAACCCCTCTCACCCCCGCCCTCTCCCCCAGAAGCTGTGAAAGAGTCCGGCCGGAGCGGCGGTTTGTGAGCGCCGGTCGTGGGATTCAATAGCTTTCGGCGGTCATCGGCCGCCACTACAGCCCAGCGTCGGATTTTTTCACAGCTTTGGGAGAGGAGCCGGGGGTGAGGGGGATTGGTCGGGAGGCGGGCTGCAAGCGGTTGGCGGGGGTTAGTTAACTAGCCTACATATGTGGTAGGTGGGCGTGCGATCGGGATCGCGGCAGGAAGGGACGGGCCGCGATTTGGCCCTCAAAACCCCGCGCCCAGCGCCCAGGAATCGCGGTGCCGCAGCGGTGACAGGCCCCCTGCGCCGTAAGGCGATAGTCCCGGATATGATAGCCGGACCGGCTGACTAAAAGCTCCCGGCACTGGGGGCAACGAGTGTTCTCGAGATCACCGACTTCGCCAGGAAGGTTGCCGGCGTAAACGTAGCGAAGGCCGGCCTGCTTCCCGATCGCGGCGGCTCGCTGGAGGATGGCCGCCGAAGTGTTGTCGGGATCCGTCATCTTGTAGTCCTGGTGAAAAGCGGTGACGTGCCACGGAATATCGGGCGAGACGCCGGCCAGAAACTCCGCCAGACGTCTGAGCTCGTCGGCGGAGTCGTTGAAGCCTGGAATGACGAGAGTCACAATCTCAAGCCAGAAACCCAGGGCGTGCAGCCGGCGAATCGTGTCGAGAATGGGCTGGATCCGGCCACCCAGCTGACGATAGTGCCGGTCGTCGAAGCTCTTGAGGTCGACTTTGTAAAGGTCAACCCAAGGGCGCAGGTACTCAATCGCCTGCGGCGTGCCGTTGCCGTTCGACACAAAGCCCGTCATCAGGCCGGCTGCCTTCGCCTCCTTGAACACCGCCACCGCCCACTCGCTGGTGATCAGCGGCTCGTTGTAAGTGCTGACTACGACGCGCGCTCCCAGCCGCACAGCGTCGCGCACCAATTGCTCAGGCGTGGCCGCCATGGGCGGACTTACGGCCGCGGGATCGCGCAGCGCCTGCGAGGTGACCCAATTCTGGCAGTAAGAACAGTGGAGGTCACACCCCAGCATGCCGAAACTATAAGCGAGCGCTCCGGGATAGGCGTGGAAGAACGGCTTTTTCTCAATCGGATCGCATTGCACGCCGCCGACGTAGCCCCAAGGGACGTACAATTTCCCGTCGCGGTTGAACCGGACCTTGCAGATGCCTAGTTGGCCCGGAGGGATCCGGCAAGCGTGCCCGCACGAGAAGCACTGCACCCAGTCGTGATCGCGCTTCTCATACAACTCGCCCTCACGGACGCTACGTTCCAGGACATCTCGCAAGGAAGCGGACATAATGGTTCTCGACTCGTCGACGATCTTACCTTCATTATAACCTACTGGCGTCCAAGTATCCGCCCTCCCGCGTCAGGATCACGCGACAGGACCGCAGCGAAGAAGCCGTCGGTACGCTGCAGGTCGGGCCGGGTGCGGAAATATCCGTCGCTATCGAACAGCGGAGCGAGGTTCGGCCGTTCGGAGATCAGTTCGTCCCGCGTCAGGCGCCGGAAGCCGCTCGCGCCTGCGAGGACGCGCTCGACGACATCCTCGTTCTCCTCTCGCTCGAGTGAACACGTCGCATACACCATGCGGCCTCCTGCTGCCAGCGCGGGAAGGGCGCCGCGGAGCATTCGCGCTTGCGAGTCCGACAGCCGCACGATGTCTTGCGGCGTGAGGCGCCATTTGATCTCCGGATTGCGGGCCAGCGTGCCCGTTCCTGAACAGGGAGCGTCGAGCAGGATGCGATCGAAGCGCGGCGCGAAGGGAAGCGGGCGCGAGGCGTCAAGCTGCACGCGGTGCCAATGGACGGCCGCGGGAATCAGGCACCCGACGACGCTCGCCATGGTCTGCAGGCGGCGCGCGCTGAGGTCACAGCCGATCAGCAGGCCCTTTCCCAAATCGGCAGCGATCTGCGAAGTCTTCATGCCGGGCGCGGCGCAAAGATCGAGAACGCGCTGGTGAGCTTCAGGCCTTACCAGGGAGCCCACCAGCTGCGAGGCCTCGTCCTGGATTGCCAGCCGGCGCGCCCGCCAGGCTTTCGTTCGCGTCACGCTGCCGCGCAGGATGACGAGCGACCGCGGGGAAAAACGGGAGGGCCCGGCTTCCACGTTCTCGGCCGCAAGTTCCCGCCGGACGGCTTCAAGCTCATCTTGCGCGTGCAACAGTCTGATGGCCGCGCGAGGCGTCTCGAGACTCCAGCGGGCAAGCGCGCTTGCGGCCGCCACACCGAAACGTTGCCTCCACCGCTCGCCGAGCCAAGGCGGCAAAGCGAGACCCAGGGACTCGGCATCGTCCCCTCGCGTCTGCGGTTCGCATTTGCGAAGTACGGCGTTCACCAGGCCCGCGGCGGAGCGCCTGCGGGCCGCCTTGGCCATCTCCACGGCCTCGTTCACGGCCGCGGATTTCGGGATGCGATCCAGCCTGCGAATCTGGTAGACGCCCAGCCGCAAGATGGTTGCGATTTCGCAATCAAAGTAGCCGGACGGCCGTCCCGAGAGCCGCGTGATGCACGCGTCCAGTTCGGCGCGGCGGCGCAGAACGCCCAATGCCAGTTCCGTGGTCAGGTTCTGATCAGACTCAGAAAGCGCCGAGACGTTGGGCGACAGCAAGAGGTCGGCAGCAAAATCGTGGCCGCGCTCCACTCGCCGGAGAATTTTGTAGGCGGCTTGACGCGCCGGCGACACGGGCATGAGGCAGGAGAGGGGCTACTTACGAAGCCGGCGTGCCGAGCTTTTCGTGCGGGGTCAACCGGACTCCATTCAGAAAGTCCGGACCGGAGACTCGCCGGCGGCCTTCCACCTGTACTTCCAGCAGTTCCAGCACGGAGCCATGCCCGCATTTTACGAGCGCCTTGCCAGTCTCGCCGAAAAGCGTTCCGGGCTCAATGGACAAGGCCGCCGCTGAGGCCACCGCGCTCTTCCACACCTGGAGGCCTTTTCCGCGAAAGACGGTGTAAGCGCCCGGCCAGGGAGACAAACCCCGCACCCGGCGCTCGATCTCTTCGGCGGAGAGCAGCCAGTTAATGAGCCCGTCCTCCTTTTTAAGCATCGGCGCCAGCGTGGCCTGGCTATGGTCCTGCGGCCGAGCCTTGAGCTCGCCGCGTTCGAGGCGTAGCAAGGTTTCCGCCATCAATTCGGCGCCTACCAAGCTGAGCCGGCCGCCCAGAGTCTCCGTGGTATCGTCGGGGCGGATCTCCATTTCTCGGGCCAGCAACATGTCGCCGGTGTCGAGTCCGGCGTCGATCTTCATGGTGGTGACGCCCGTCTGCCGCTCGCCGCGAACAATGGCCCACGGGATGGGAGCCGCCCCCCGATATTTCGGCAGTAGCGAGGCATGCAGGTTAATGCACCCCAGCCGCGGCAAAGCGATCATCCAGCCTGGCAGGATGTGACCGTACGCCACCACCACCACGGCATCAGGGTGGTACTCGCTGAGGAAGGCCCGGCTGAACGGCCCCTTCAGCTTCTGGGGCTGAAACACCGGAAACCTGGCATCGAGGGCCGCTTGCTTGACGGGAGAAGGTTGCAGCTCATAGCCCCTTCCGCTAGGCTCGTCCGGATTGGTGACGACGAGTTCGACCTCGAACGGCGGGCTGGTCAGCCGCTCGAGGGCGGGTACGGCGAATTTCGGAGTGCCGCAGAAAATCAGCTTCATGGGTTACGCCCGGCCAACGGTGCCAGCCAGCGCGGCG
>Ga0335078_10009904_pt1 | contig 14112 bp, 13 predicted proteins | sample Lox_Sample_32_FD_206711 | JGI IMG/M metagenome (GOLD analysis project Ga0335078, IMG submission 206711) | Soil microbial communities from Loxahatchee National Wildlife Refuge, Florida, United States - Lox_Sample_3.2 | ecosystem: Environmental > Terrestrial > Soil > Wetlands | place: USA...
GCGCCCCTCGAACCGCAAGGCCACGCTATCCGGCGTCCAGTTGCCCCAATACGCTATCCAACCGGAGATGTCCACAAGATCACCAGGCCCGGATCCAAAATCCGCCGCCGGCCACATAAATAGACCGGAACCCTATCAATGGAGTCAGACTCTACTGTGATGGACGCTGCTGTCAAGCCCTTAGGCAGGCGAGAACGCAAAGCGTTGGAGACGCGCCGCCGCGTGCTCTCCGCCGCCGAGGCTCTGTTCGCACGCGATGGCTACGCCACCACCACGATGAACGCGATCGCCGAGGCGGCCGACGTGGCCGTGCAAACGCTGTACGCGGTGTTCGGCACCAAGCGCGCGATCCTCACCGAGCTGATCGACGCCAGGATCGTCGGAGACGAGCACACGGGACGGCTGCAAAACCGGCGAGAGTGGCAGGCGATGGAGCGCGAGACCGACCCCCGCACGCAACTCGCGCTGCTGGCCTCGATCGCCACGCACATCGGCAACCGCAGCGCCGCGATCATCGAAGTCATGGCCGCTGCCGCCAGCGCAGACCCCGAGATCGCCGCCATCTACCACCAACAGCAACAGACGCGCTACAAAGACCAGCGCCGCATCGCTCGATCCCTGGCCCGAAAGCACGCGCTCCGCGAGGAACTCTCCGAGACCCAGGCCGCCGACATCATCTGGGCGCTCGTGAACACCCGGACCTACCGCGCCCTGGTCGACGAACGGCAATGGACATCCGACCAGTACGAGCGCTGGCTCACAGACCTACTAACGGGCGCCCTGTTAAGATGCTAAGAGGTGTCGCACCTTTGTGAGCTCGGTGCTACACTTGGTTCCGTGCCGACGACCAGGCCTCGATACACCGTGACGGACACCGGGCATCTCGCGGAGCTGCTCGACGCGGCGGCGCGCCGGTGGCCGGATGTCGTTGACCGCAAGCAGCTCCTGCTCCGGCTCGCGGAGGAAGGACATCACGCGCTTGCCAGCGCGGAGGTCGCGACGGTTGCGCGTGATCGGCGCCGCCGGATTGCGCTGGCGCTTGAGCGGATCCCGTCGCTGGTTGACGTCGATCGGTTGCTCTCCGATGAGGCGTGGAGCTGACTGGGGCTCGCGAGCGGCGCTGGTTGCTGTTGGATAAGTCAGCGCTCGTGCGCGGCGCGAACATCGACGGCGCGCACGGGGAGCCGTGCCTGTGCGCGATCACGAGACTCGAGATGCTCTACAGCGCCCGCTCGGCTCGCGCCTATGAGGAGCTCGAGATCGAGCTTGACACGTTCCATCAGCTTCGAGTCGATAGCGAGACGATCGCAATCGCGTTGACCGGTCAGCGTGAGCTTGCGACACACGGCCAGCACCGCGTACCGATCCCCGACCTTCTGATCGCCGCGTGCGCCCACCAACACCAAGCGGGCGTGCTCCACGTCGACCGGCACTACGAGACGCTCGCTCGGGTTCTGGCGTTCACCCCCGTGAGACTCACTACCTGAGTTCGCGCGCAAGCGAGGGTCGCTCGCCGGCCGAGCTGCTGGTCGCGCCCGGGCCTTGGCTCGCTTGGGATCGTTCGTGTCGGGCCGGACCCCCGTGCTCGACCCCCGCGTGGGATGCGGCCCAGTTCTGCTCACGACGGCGGGGATGTCGCGGTGAGTTTGAATATTGCGGCGTCGTCTAGGGGCAGCCCGGCACGCTTGGCGGCGTAGAGCGCAGCGCCGGTCACGGGGTCGAGCATCGGAAGACGCACATCGTAGGAGGGCCCAAGACACGTGGTCGCCTCGGTGAAGGAGGACAGCACGGCCTCGATGCTGAACACGCCGCCGGAGTAGGAGACGCAGACGCGCTCATCCTCGTGGAAGCCGAGCTGGAGGGCGACGGCTCGGACGAGCTTGGCCAGCTCGTGCCCGGCGTTCTCGATGATCGCCCGGGCGCAATCGTCCCCTCGCTCTGCCGCGCTGACAACGACCTTGCTCAGCGCGGCTACCTTGCTACGGCTGCCGTTCCATTGGTTCAGGATCAGGTCGACGATGTCGTGGTCCTGACTGAGGTTCAGGTGCTCTCGCAGAACCGCGAGCAGCGGTCCGGGCTCACGGCGGCCGTCGCTCATGTGCGTGAATGCCGCGAGCCCGGCGGCGGCGATCCAGTACCCCGATCCTTCGTCGCCGAATAGCTCGCCCCAACCGCCGGCTCGGGCTCCGTGTCCATTTCGCTCTCCGTAGGCCATCGATCCGGTGCCGCTGACGACGTTGATCCCGTCCTGGGCCCCGAGCGAGCCGGCCCAGCCGCAAACCATGTCGTTGCCGCACGTGTAGCGGTTGTGCCCGAGCACCTTGAGAGGGATGGCGTCGAGCAGTCGCATGTCGCCACTGGCCTCCCCGTACCCGGGGTAGCCGACGAACGCGTGCTCGATCTCCTGCGGGGTCACCCCTGCGTCGGCGCAAACCGCCGGCACGGCTGACTGGAGCACGGCCTCCACGAGCGCGATCCCGGTGCCGAAGTAGTAGATGCTGGGCGCTTGCGCGGCCGCCAGCCGCTCGCCTCGTCGATCAATGATGCACAGCGCGGTCTTCGTGCCGCCACCGTCGATCCCCAGGAACAGCGGCTCCTTGCTCACTGCGGGAGCTCTCGGGTCACGCCGGCGACGGCCCGCGCCGCCGGGCGTTGCAGGCGTCGGCCCGTGGTGCTACTCCCGCAGCCACGCGCGACCGACCTGGGAGTGCAACCCGTCTTCGACCGAGCGGTCGCTTCCGCCGTAGAGGATCTGCCAACCTCCAGGGGCGATAATCGGCACAGCCGAGGCGACCGACACGGAATCGAACTGGCCGGCAGCCCCCGTCGTGAACACTGGGTTGCCGGGGTGCTTGGACCACTCGACGAGGTCACGCGACACCGCGACCCCGATTCCGGTCGGATCGTCGATGCGTTTGGAGTCACCCGCATAGAGCATCGTGAAGTGATCGTCGTCCCGGAACACCTTCGGGGTGGTCACAGTGTAGGAGTCCCAATCACCCGATGCGCCAACCTCCAGTACAGCCTCGTCCTGGACGTCGTGGAACTCGAGCCCGTCGCGGGACGTGGCGAGATGTATGTGGTAGCCCCCGCGCACCACCTTCACATGGAACATGTACAAGAGGTCCTGCCACTCGATCACCGCGGGGCATCGCCCCTCCATTACCGGCGTTGCAACCCTCTCGAATCCGCCACCGGTGTCGCATGCCAGGCCCACGTACTCTGGCTCGAGGGGAGCGTCAGACTCACCTGGCGTGCTCTCCGCGAACTCGTGCGGCCCTCCTCCCGTGGCGCTGTAGTAGAGCATGAGGCTCCCCTGAAACGATATGACCGCCGGATCGAACACGCTGCCGCGATCGAAACCCGCAGCCGCCGGTTGCAAGATCGGGTTGGACGGGTACGGGGTCCAGACGGAGCCTGCAGTCCGGGGGTCGTCGCAGACGAACGCTCCGATCGACTCGCGCTCGCTCTCGCCTCCTTCCGCGAATAACGTCAGCCTGCCGTCAATCTCGTGCACCGAGCATGGAGCGACGAACTCACGGCTCCATGCTGCTCCCGCTCGGATGACCGGGTTCGCCTCGTCGCGTGTCCACAGCGCCTGGTTGTGGCCCGGATCATCACCGAATCTGTCACTAAACGCCATCGCTACCACCAGCGCCGGCCGCGACCTACCGACCGACCCCGCTCATCAGCCCGCGCACCAGATAGCGCTGGCCGAAGAGATAGAACGCGACGATCGGGATGGTGGCGAGTGTCATACCTGCCATCAGCTCCGGCACGTCGAGCGAGTACAGGCTGCTGAACACGGTCAGCCCGACGACGAGGGTGCGCTGCTGCTGGCTTTGCAGAAACACGAGCGCCAGCAGGAGCTCGTTCCATGCGAACACGGTGTTGACCAGGAGGGTCGTCACGATGACCGGCCGCGAGGCCGGGACCACCACCCGCCAGAAGGTGCTCAGAACCCCGCAACCATCGATCGCCGCCGCGTCGAGGAGCTCGCGCGGGAACGCGAGGAAGACGTTTCGGAACAGGTAGATGCTCAGTGGAAGCATCACCCCGATGTACAAGATGATCACTGACCACCTGGTGTTCACCAGGCCGAGATGCGTCATCAGGCGGAATTGCGGCACAAGCAAGACGATCGATGGGATCGCCATCGCCGGCAGCATCACCCGAAAGATGGTCTCTCGCCCCCGGAAGTGCATCGTCGCCAGTGCGTACGCCGCGAGCGCGGCGGCCATGGTCGCGACCGTCACCGACACCACCGTGATGATCGTGCTGTTGAGGAAGAATCGCGCCAGCCCGCCGGTGGTGAGCGCATGGCCGTACTTGCTCAGGGTAGGAGATGTCGCCGGCTCGAGTGCGTTCGCGGCGAACGCCTGATCGCTCTTCAGAGAGTTCGAGACCATGAAGTACAGCGGGAACAGCACCACCACGGCCATCGCCAGCAGTGGAATCTGACGCAGCACCTGCCACGCCAGCCGTCGCGCCCGTTGCCGTCGTGACGTTCCTCGGCGCACTACCGCGCGGTGGATGCGTGGCTCGGTCGAGGCTGTGGACGCCTGCGCGATCATGGACTGAGACCCCTACTAGACCGCAATCCGGTCCACTCGAGTCCGCACAACTGCCTGGAAGGCCAGGACAATCGTCGCGACTGTGAGGATCACGACGCTCGCGGCCGAGGCGAGGTTGCTCAAGCCGTTTCGGAACGCGTCTTCGTAGACGTACAACTCGAGCACATACGTCTTCTGGACGGGACCCCCTCCCGTCATCACGTAGATGTAGCTGAACACCCAGCTCAGCATGTTGATGAAGCTGATCGCCACAAAGAACTCGATCACGCGAGCCAGCTGCGGCAGGGTGATGTACAGGAACCGCTGGAAGCTGTTTGCGCCGTCGACCTTCGCGGCGTCGTAGAGACTCTCGTCGATAGCGATCATGCGGGAGAGGAAGAGCACGATCGCGAACCCCAGCTGTTGCCACACGATCACGGCGGCGACCGACCAGATCGCCAGACTCGGGTTGCCCAGCCAGTCGTGGCGCAGGAATCCCAACCCCACGCTCGAGAGCGCCTCGTTGAGGACTCCATCCTTTTCCAGCATGTAGGAGAAGACGACTCCGATGACCGGGACAGCCAGCACGTAAGGAAGGAACGCGAGCGATCGGTAGATCCGCCAGCCTGAAGTCCGCGAGTACAGCAAGGACGCGATCAGGAGGCCGACGATCACCATGAACGGGATCGTCAGGAAGAGCTTGAGGTTGTTCTCGAGCGAGCTCCAGAACAGCGGGTCCTTGAAGATGATCGAGAAGTTGCCGAAGCCGCGATGTGTGACCCCGAACAACCCGGGCACGCTCAAGCTCTGGTTCACCACGGCGACGACCGGATAGGCGAAGACGAGCGCCAGCAGCGCCATCGCCGGCGCTAGCAGCGCATATGGGGCGAGGCGCTTGGTTCGCACAGCCCGGGGACCTGCGGCGGGTTCTCGGGCTAGGCGAGCAGCTGCCAGCTGCTATACGCCTGCGCCTGAGCCGGTGATTGGTTCTTCCACTGCTGGATCGCGGATTGCATGCTCGAGACGGCCCCGGCGACGGATCCATTCGGCTCCCAGAGCTTCTGGAGCCCGGGATCTACGCCATTGGTCTCGAACTGCAGGGGGTAGTAGTACTGATACCAGAAGTCGGGCAAGCTCTTCTGCCAACCCAACATCGTCTTGTCCGTCTCGGTGTCCAACCACGCCTGATCGAACTTGTTGTCCGGAGTGATGGCGCCCGAGACCTTGTACATGAGCTGCATCATCTCGGGGGTGTGGAGGAACTTGAGAAACTCGGCGGCCTCCTCCTTATGCGATGAGAACTTCGTGATCAGGAGCACCTGCGCGGGAACTCCGAACGACCGCGCCAACGTACCGGTGCCGAACGCTGGTGGCAGCATCACGCCGACGGTGTCGGCACCGCCCATGGTGCGATAGAAGCTCGTGATCTGCGGCTGCACCGAGGTCACGATTGCCGCCTTTCGAGTGGGAAACAGGTTCTGGCCCTGGTAGAGGTTGATCGACAGAACGTCGTTGTTGGAGAAACCGTTGTCGACCAAGTCCTTGACCCGTGAGATCCACTCGGTGTATGTCGGCCCCGCGTACGCCGTACCACCCTTGAACGGCGCGATCGCCTCGGCGATGCTGTTGAAGTTCTGCTGCCCGAAGTAGCTGATGAGCCATCCGCCCAGGAACTGGTCCTTGAAGCCGAGTCCGATCGGGGATACGCCGGTGCCCTTCAGCTTCTCGAGCGCGGCCATGAAATCGCTCCACGTCGTGGGTGGCTGCTCGGGGTCCAGCTTGGCTGCCCGGAAGAGCTTCTTGTTGTACGGAAGCGCGGTGCCGATCTGGTAGAACGGCATCCCCCACTGCTTGCCGTCCCAATATGTCTGGCTGCGTGCCCCCTGCGGGATGTTGGCGTTCAGCCACGACTCGTCGATGTAGTCGCTCAGCGGAGCGAGGTAGCCAAGCCACACGTCGACCAGGGCTTGGGTGCCACCCCACAGGTACTGGATGTCGGGTCCCTTCCCCGCCTGCGCCGCGGTAGCAAAGGCGCTGTAGAGCGTGTCGCTGGACTGCAGGACGGCTGTGACCTTCACCCGCTTCTGCTGCGCGTTGTAGCGCGCCACCGCCTGCTCCATGAACTTCTGCATGCCCGGCGCCTCCTGCTCTCCCCAATACCAGATCAGGAGAGGTGTGCGGCCGCCCGAAGCCGCGCTGGCTGAGCTTGTCTTGCTGCTGCTACCACAAGCCGCGAGAAGGCTTGCGAGCGCCATGCCCAAGCCGGCGCCTCCGGTGTTCCGGAGAAACTCCCGACGGACCAGCCGCGACTCCCGTGCGTCGCCGCTGTCGGTGTGAGAGGTTGAGTTCATTGCGTTCTCCAGGCTTTGCGGGCGCTTGTCAGGTTCTCCGCGTGCGCGGACACTGGACCAGCTTGCCCTTGGGGTTGTGCGTCTGGCCTGCCAGAACTCCCCTGGCCAGCGATCTGGCAAGGCTGGCGCGCTGACCACGGCGGTGAGCAACTGGCTCCCGCCGTCGCTGATCGTTGCCGATCGGGTGAAAGTGCGATCACGAGATGGCCTTCTGAAAGCTCATGAGAGCGTCACCGACCGGGTCAGATGACGTGGCTGATCCGGGTCTAGCCCGTGAGCGTGCGCAAGCCTGACCGCCGCCTGCTGGATCGTCACGAGCTCGGCCATCGGGTCTGCGGAGCTGTCGATGACGGCGGCACCGGTGGCCCGGATGTCTTCGATCAGCGCCGTATCGCCGCTGCCAAGGAACCAGATCAGCGAGCTCGGCCCCGCCACACTGATCGGGCCGTGCCGGTACTCCATCTCTGGGTAGGACTCGGTCCACGCGCCCGCCGTCTCACGGAACTTCAGGGCCGCCTCGGAAGCGAGCCCGGCCGTCCAGCCTCGGCCAAGGAAGACGAAGTGCTCGAAAGCGGTCGGATCGGCCGGCAGCGGCGAGTCCAACGACGTCTGTGCCTCGATGATCGCGGGTTCAAGGTCCTCGCCAAAGTGCGCGCGCAGCAGAGCCAGCGTGGTCGTCGCGAACCGCGTCTGCACGATCGAGACCTCGTCGGCGAAGTCGAGGACAATCCCATCGTCGGCTGCTGCGAGCACCGGGGAGTCCGGCATCGCGGAGATCGCAAGCGTGGGCTGGTCGGGCCGCAGCGCGTTCAGAGCCTGCACGACCTCCGTGGTCGTGCCCGACCGGGAGACCGCGACTGCGAGGTCGTACCGACGCCGGAACGCTATTTCCGACGCGACCAGCGCATCGGTCTCCCCGAGCCCGCTCGACTCGCGCAGGAGCGCTGCCGCCTGAGCGATGAAGAAAGAGGTTCCGCAACCTAGGATCGCGACCCGCGCGCCAGGCTCCGGCAGTTTTGCCTCCACCTCCGGCAGCAATCTGACCGCGCGCCGCCACATCTCGGGCTGACTCGCGATTTCGGTCCGTATTGCGTTCATTTCTGCTCATTGAGACGGACGAACGCGCAAAAGATACCAGACGGGGCGCGCGAAAAGCGAGATTCCAGGCGACGACCGCATAGACTTTGCGCGTGCGGCAGTCAGAGCGGCTCAGTGCGATCCTCGAGCGGTTGACGACCGACGGCAGCGTCGCGGTGGTCAACGTCGCGCGCGAGCTCGACGTCTCGCCCGCGACCGTGAGACGCGATCTGCAGTTGCTCGAGAGCCAGCACATGTTGAGCCGGACCCACGGTGGAGCGGTGTCCGACGGGGTGCTCTACGAGCTGCCTCTCCGCTACAAGAGCGCGCGTCAGCCGGAGGAGAAGCGTCGCATCGCCCGGGAGGCAGCGAGTCGGGTCCTCGACGGGTTTGCGATCGGCCTCAACGGCGGCACCACGACAACCGAGGTCGCTCGCGCGCTGGTGGACCGCCCCCGCCTGACCGTCGTCACAAACGCCCTGAACATCGCGGCGGAAATAGCGGTTCGGCCCAACCTCAAGCTGTTGGTGACGGGTGGTGTCGCACGGCCCGAGTCCTACGAGCTGGTCGGACCGATCGCCGAGGAGAGCCTCCAGGGACTCAACCTCAGCGTCGCGTTCATCGGCGTCGACGGGATCTCGGTCAAGGCTCATCTGACCACGCATCACGACATCGAGGCCGGCACCGACCGAGCGCTGATGGAGCGCGCGGACAAGGTCATCGTGGTCGCCGATAGCTCAAAGGTTGGCAAGGCGGCCCTGTCGCGGATCTGCCGGCTAAGCGATGTCGACGAGCTGATCACCGACGAGGCGGCCGATCCCTTAGAGGTCGGGGCTCTTCAGGAGAGCGGCCTCAAGGTGACGATGGTCTGATCAGCCGGTGCGGGCTCCCCGACCCGCGCAGGCACGGCATGCGATCCCTGCGCCGGAGGGCACGGGTCCCGCGCCGAGCGTGGTGAGCTCGCCTAATCTCTGCACGGTATTGTTCCAGTCGCAATCTAAGCGAGCAATATCGCGCATGAGCGTCGACGAACCAGACGAAACGACCGATCCTCTCAGCGATCTCGTGCGTCGCCATCGGTCGGGCGAGGCGGTCGGGATCGTTTCGGTGTGCTCAGCGCACCCGCTCGTGCTCGAGGCGACGATGATCGACGCCGCGGCCCGCGGCGAGCAGGTCCTGATCGAGGCGACGTCAAACCAGGTCGACCAGACCGGCGGATATACGGGTATGCGCCCCACGGATTTCCGCGACCTCGTGCGCGCGATCGCGGGGCGGTCCGGGATACCGAGTGCCCGGATCGTGCTCGGAGGCGACCATCTCGGGCCCAACCGGTGGCGCGGCCTGCCGCCCGAGGAGGCGATGGCCAACGCCGAGGAATTGATCGCCGCGTACGTGCGGGCCGGTTTCACCAAGGTCCACCTCGACTGCAGCATGCCGTGTCACGGCGACCAGGTTCCGCTGTCCGACGAGGTCGTTTCAGAGCGGGCGACACGCCTCATGCGCGTCGCCGAGGAGAACGCGCAGGAGCAGTCGGCGCTTAGTTACGTGATCGGCACCGAGGTCCCAACGCCAGGCGGGGCAACGCAGGCCATCACGACGCTCGCGCCCACGTCGCGGCCATCAGCGGTACGCACCCTGAATGCCCATCGCGCGGCGGTCGCAGATCAAGGGCTCAGTCGAGCATGGCCTCGCGTCCGGGCCCTCGTCGTACAGCCCGGCATCGAGTTCGACCACGTGCGCGTCATCGACTACGACCGCGCACGTACCACCGACTTACAGCGTGTCCTCGAGGACGAGCCGGCCATGGTGTTCGAGGCCCATTCGACCGATTATCAGACTCCGGCGCGGCTCCGGGCGCTGGTCGAGGATCACTGGGCGGTGCTCAAGGTCGGACCAGCGCTCACGTTCGCATTGCGAGAGGCCCTAATGGGACTTGCGGCGATCGAGTCCGAGGTCGTCGAGCGACGCCATCGGTCGAGGCTGCCCGAGGTCATCGAGGATCGTATGTTGGCCCGCCCCAGCTATTGGCGGGAATACTACGTAGGAGACGCACACGCCCAGCGGCTCGCGCGCCGCTACAGCTTCAGCGATCGCGTGCGCTATTTCTGGTCCGACCCCGCGGTCCACGACGCCCAGGATCAACTGCTGGAGAACCTCAGCGTCGTCGGCATCCCGCTCCCACTGCTCAGCCAACACCTCCCCGAGCAGTACGCAAGGGTCCGTGATGGCGTGACCGCGCCCGAGCCTCGCTCGCTGGTCATCGACCGCGTCCGCTCGGTCCTGCGCATGTACGCAGCGGCGTGTTCGCCAACCCAACCGCACGGTCGCCGGAGGGTCAGTGGAGCTGCCGTCGGGATTTCGATCTGAGAGGGACACCATGGCCACCGTCACGCTCGACAGGGTTACGAAGATCTACCCCAACGGCTATCAGGCCGTCCATCCGACCGACCTCAAGGTGGAAGACGGCGAGTTCATGGTTCTCGTCGGTCCGTCGGGATGCGGCAAGACGACGATCCTGCGGGTGGTCGCCGGCCTAGAGGAACCAAGCGAGGGCGACCTTTGGATCGGAGACGAAATGGTCACCGACCTCAGCCCGAAGCAGCGCGATATCGCCATGGTCTTTCAGAACTATGCCCTCTATCCCCACATGACCGTGCGCCAGAACATCGCCTTCGGCCTCAAGCTTCGGAGAATGCCCAAGGCCGAGCGGGAGGCCAAGGTGCAGGAGGTCACGCAGATCTTGGGATTGTCTGATTGGAGCGACCGCAAGCCGGGTCAGCTTTCCGGCGGACAACGTCAGCGAGTAGCGATGGGTCGAGCGATCGTGCGGGAGCCTGCGGTCTTTCTCATGGATGAGCCCCTCTCCAATCTCGACGCGCAGCTCCGTGTCCAGATGCGGGCCGAGGTATCCCGGATCCAGCAGCGGCTGGCGATCACGACCATTTATGTCACGCATGACCAGATAGAAGCGATGACGATGGGCGACCGTGTCGCTGTCATGCGCGCGGGCTCCGTGCAACAGTGCGACACGCCTCAGAACGTGTACGAGCGCCCCTTGAATCTCTTCGTCGCGGCGTTCATCGGCTCACCGGCAATGAATCTGTATGAGGCCGTACTGGGCGCTGGTGCGGGCTCGATGAAGCTCGGAGCGCAAGTCATACCGTTCACCGAGGGCGTCGCGGCCGCGCATCCGCATCTGGCTGGCTATGTCGGGCGCAAGGTCGTCGTGGGGCTCCGCCCTGAGCATCTCTTGGCCCCGGACGACGAAAGACCCCCGACGCTCGACGCCGAGGTCGAATTGGTCGAGGCGCTCGGCAGCGAGGTGCTCGTTCACTTCTCGACCGACGCTCAGCACGTGACAACCGAGGGCGTCGCCGACTTCGGCGACGAACAGCTTTCCGGACGCGGGTTCGGAGTCGCCCGGATCGCACCCCAAGATAAGCCGAAGGTCGGCGACAGAGTGCGCTTCGCGGTCGATGTCGAGCGAATTCACTTCTTCGACCCGGGTACAGGGGTGGCTATCTGGTAATGCACCTCACGACGGCAACGCTGCAATGCTCGTCGACCGGGATTATCGGCACAGCGCACGGCGCACCATGCCGGCGCGCAATCCAGCGAGCCTCAGGCTGCTTCTGTCAAGTCAAGCCACCACGGTTCTCAGGCCAAGTCAGCGTGGCGCACGCGGGTCCGGAGGAGGATTCTCAAGCCACTGCCACGTCCGAGAGCGCGACCTGTGCCGCTGGCTCGTCCAGAAAGACGCGGATTCGGATGATCAGGCCTCCGTCGATCTCGATCGCGGCGTAGAACTGCCGTGGCTCGCGAGCTCGCGCCGTCAGCGCGAGGCGAACCAGCACGCCCTCACCGACGCTGCGCGCGTCCTCGACGTCGACGTGCACGGCCCCGAGCTCGGCAATTACGCGGTCGAGCCGGGCGATGACCGCGCCCCGGCCGCGCCAGACGCCGCCGCCGGTCCAGCCGGGTGGATCCTCGAGCTGGACAGAGCGCGCCATCCAGGCAGCCGCGGTTTCGGCGCCCGCCTCGTTCATGGCGTCGAACGCCCGGGCGACGAAGTGCGCGTCGGGGTCTGCGTCCGGCGGCGCGCGCAGATGCAGCACCCGGCGGGTTACGCCACGCATCGGGTCGACGTCGCGCTCCGCGAGCAGGAACCCGATGCCGCTGTGGACCGCCATGCGGACTTCATCCCGGAGCCGGCGCGCCGCATCGTCGTCCTCGGCGCGGCCATCGAACCGCGCGGTGTCGATCGGCTCACCGAACCAGAAGTAGAGCCGCTCGGGGCGCGGGATGAGGGTCGGGCCGATGCCGTGGACGATCAGCGGCGGCATGCCGACCAGCCGCTCCATGATCGCCGACACCTGCGCGCCTCCCGGAGTCCGGCGGTCGGCGACGATGTCGAACATCTCCTCGACGCCCACGGCAGCGAAAGGGACGACCGGGTAGCCGAATTCGATCGCCAACCGCGCGAAACCGAGCCGCTCCTTCCACAGCAACTGGTACTTCTCGCCGCGTCCGTGGAAGACCTCGCCCGTCCCGCCGGGAAAGACAAGGATGTGCTGGCCGTCGCGCATCAGCGCACGGACGTTCTCGCGGGTCCCACGAACCATTCCCGAGCGCTCGAGCAGGTTGCGCCAGACCGGGATCCTGTAGTGGCCATGGTCGCCCAGACCCCGCAGGCGGATCCCCCTACGCCTCCACAGCTGGGCCGCCATGAACGGAACATCGATCAGTCCGAAAAGCGTGTGATTCCCGACGAACAGCACGCCACGATCGGGAATCCGCTCGACGCCGTAGAGCTTCGGCGCGGTGATCCGCTCCAATGACGCCATGATCGACGCCAGCCGGGTCATCTGCGCGTCGCTCGGGGCTGGCGGGACAGTCGTGGCGGGGGTACTCATCTGCTCCTCACAACCCCGTTGAACCGCGTCCACGGAGCGTTCGATTCTACGACGCGCGCTCGCGTCCCCGGGTCCACTGCACGGACCACACCACCTCGATCCTTCTCCAGATGACCCCCGGCTATCCGAGCATGACGACACGCACGCTCCAGGGATGCTGGAGGCGGTCGATGATCACGCGGCGTTCCAGGTTGGCAGTGCGGGGTTATGAACGACGGTGTCGAAGGCGCGCTCGGCGGCGCCGAGCATCGGTGCTTGCGCTCCGAGAGCGCCGATGGCGATCGTCGGTGGATGCGCTGTGATCGCGGCCATCAGTCCCTTCCGGTAGGCGCGGTCGACGCGGTCACCGGCGAAATCCACGAGCTCGCGGGCAAGGCCGCCAACAGTCACGATCTCGGGATCGAGCGCGTTCACCAGCCCCGCAATGCCGCGGCCCAGGCCAGCTGCCGCGTGCTCGACGATGCGGGATTCCCGAACACGCCCAGCGCGCGCGGCGGTCAGCACATCGCGACTGAAGCTCACCTCGTCCACGGGGAACGGGCGACCGAGCGCGCGGGCCCACGCCGCCCCGTCGAGGATCGTGTTCCAGCATCCCCGCGCGCCGCATCGACACAGTGCGTCACGTCGCCCGAACGGCATGTGACCGAACTCGCCTGCGCGGCCGCCGGCGCCGAGGACAACCCGGCCGGCGTCGATGATCGCGCCGCCCACGCCGGAGTCCATGTAGATGTGCACTGAGCTGGCCGCTCCAACGGCCGCGCCGCGTCGGGCCTCGGCTATGGCTGAGAACGTCGCGTCGTTGCCGGCCAACAGAGGCAGCGCCGCGGCCCGGCGCGGGCGCAGCGCGACCAGGTCGATGTCCCGCCATCCGAGGTTCGGTGCCTGAATCAGCCGCGTGCCGCTGACGGTCCCGGGTACGGATATCGCGATCGCGCGGACCCGACCGCGGTAGCGCTCGCAGACGGCTCGCAGGGCGAGCGCGACCTCGCCCAAGACCCTCACCCGGTCACGATCGTGCGCGCGCTCACGACGCTCGAGAACCCCGCCACCCACTTCGACGGCTCCGACCTCCCAGGACTCGTGGGCAACCGCAGCGACCGCCGCCAGGGGGCCATGCGGGTGCGGCCCGAGCGCGCGCGTCGGTCTTCCCCTTTCTCCGGTCGCTATTGCCGGTCCTTCGATCAGCAGCTCCGAGGCGACCAGGCGTCTGACCGTGTC
>Ga0335078_10009905_pt1 | contig 14112 bp, 8 predicted proteins | sample Lox_Sample_32_FD_206711 | JGI IMG/M metagenome (GOLD analysis project Ga0335078, IMG submission 206711) | Soil microbial communities from Loxahatchee National Wildlife Refuge, Florida, United States - Lox_Sample_3.2 | ecosystem: Environmental > Terrestrial > Soil > Wetlands | place: USA: Florida...
TCCCGCCGGAACGCAGCGTCGTTGCGCGCCGCCGGCGGGTAGTTGTCCGTCTTCAACGCGGCCGCCCACTGGTCCAGGTAGCGCTGGCGGAGCTCCTCCGAGCCTTCCGTGAGCTTCTTCAGAAAGACGGTCACCAGGAAGTCCCGCTGGATGAAATAGTCCTTGTTCTGCGCCGCGGCGTGCACGCGCACCAGGAACGGGAGATCCTCATTGCCGGAACGCTGCGTCTTCTCCTTGAGAAACCCGTGGATGAAGTCCTGCGAATGCTTTGCGATGAACGTGGTGCCTTTGTCGTCCTTCAGCTCGTACAGGTCCTGGTAGCCGAAAATGTACGGTGGTCGACGGACGGCGCCATCCAGCTTCTTGAGGTCTGCCGCCCTCTCCTGGTCTCTCTGGGACGCGCCTTTCATATGGAAGACCGTGTACGCGATCAGGAAAGCAGACTGGCACAGGCCATGGTCAGCGTCGGTCTTGCTCTCCTTCCCTCGGAAATCCTGGAGGAGGAGGTTCGTGAGGTGGTTCCAGAACCTGAATTGGAAGTCACTGGGGGCAAGAATGAGGGAGGCGGCCTTGCGCGGCCTGCTGGTGGCGTCCTCAAGGGCCTGGCGGAGAACCAGCTCATTCCCGCGCAGCACGGCCCCCAGCTTGCTCTCCGCGTAGGAGGCATTCTTCGGATCCTGCAGGTGCCGGGCGATCTTTGCAGCCGCGGCTTCGATCAGGATGGTGCCCACGGCGTCTCGGGGGACGATCAGCGGCCTCACGCCATCTGGGAACTCCACTTTGACGATCCCTCCGCGCGGAGACTCATCGTCTTCCAGCAGCGTTGCGAAGTTTCCCTTGACGTCCACGGTGGAAAGCTCGTCCTCAGCCACTTTCACGGGAAAGGAGTCCAGGCCGGGAAACGGAAGGTCCGGCTCCACGGCCAGCCGCTTGTACTCCTCCTGGAGCGCCGCCGTTGAAAAGTCGGGGAACGTCACGGCCCGGATCTTGCCTTCCGAGGCGGAAAGCTTCAGGGCTCCCTTCTTGGCAAGGCTGCTCAGCGCGGTCCCCATCTCCGCGGGAGTCATCTGGCCCTTGGGGAGCGAGGCGATGAACTGCCGCAGGTCCACCGTGGAGGCCTTGTTTCGCAAGGCGAAGTTGCGAAGCAGTGAAAGTAGATCCTCAGGCGACATATGGGCTGGTTCTAGTGTAGTCGATCCCGGGTGGCCTGACAAGGTTTGCCGGGCAATGAGGGTGCAGGAATCCTGAGAATCCGCTATACTTGCTGCATCTTCACCATGACCACGCCAGGGCGCGCTTTCACCGCAATCGCCATGCTCGCGTTCGTCGCCGCTTTTGCAGCCGGCCAGCCGAAACCGGTGGACGGCAGGACTGCGTGCGTTTTTCCCGTCACGGATCTCTCCCCGTCACCCGCTGCCGCGGGGGCCGGCAGGGAAGACCTGGACAGGCCGGGAAGACTGCAGGCGCTGATCTGCCGGGAGCTCAGCGCGGTGGGACTGCAGCTGGTCCCGGAATCGACATGGCGCGCGGGGGCCACCGCAAGCCTCTCCGCGCAGGATCTGCAGGATCCTTCGCGCCTGGCAGCCATCGCAAAGGCGGCGGGGGCGGGTTTCGCGGTATCCGCTTCTTTCACGCTGGAGGAGGACAGGATCCGGATCACCGTGTCCTGCTATGACGCTGAGACAGGGCAGCTTCACGCAGGGTTCACCAGGACATGGCCGTACAACCTGGCGCTCTTCAGCGCTCTCCATGCCCAGATTCAGACCCTCGCTGTCCGGCTGGCAGCGCTGCCGGAATCATCACCGGACGGGGCGCAGACGACGGAGCCGGCCGCGTCAACACCCGATATCCCTCCGCCGGTGGTGACGCTCGCACCGGTGGACCGGCCGGCTGCGGCGGACGCCAACCGCAGCTCGCGCGCGCCGAAACGGCTGGAGACGGAAGCGGGCTGGACGGCGGGTCAGCTCATTGGCGCCGGAGTAGGCTTTCGCGCGTACCCGGTTCCCGACTGGCTTTTCGTGTGCCTTTCCTTCTACCCCTATGGACAGGCCCCCGCATCCTCAACCGGGTGCTGGCTCTTCCACCTGGACTCCGAGATCCTTGTCGGGAGCTACCTCTTCTTCCCGCCGGATTCCTTTTTCCGGCTTGGCGCATCCGCGGGCGTCGGTTTCATCCTCTCGGAGGTCATCTCGGGACAGATTGACACGATGAGCTATTCGGACATCTACCTGAACGTCCTCAGCGCCTGGGCGGAGATGGACCTCCCTCCGGTCTCGTTTTTCATTCGGCCGGAGCTGAAGCTTGCTCTTGGGATTACAAGCCCAAACCTGCTGGGAACATCTTTCATGCTGCTGGGGAACGCATTCGTTCCGGTGACCCTCGGCGCAACGGTGAGAATGTAGAGCCTATTTCACGAACTTCTGCAGCGCCTGCAGGAGGGATTTCATGTCCTTGTCATTCCCGTAGGCCTTGGCCTGGTCGGACAGGAAGGATGCCCTGGCGGCCGGGGTCGTCTCTTTGGACATCTCAATCACGAGGTCCAGGACCTCCTGGATGGCATCCGTCCTCCCCGCGGTCAGGAAGCCCTGGTCGTAACGCTCAACACGCTCATAAAGTCCTGGGAAGGCCTCCTCAACGGCCTTGGAGGAAAGGAACTGATCCCGATACGGCTTGGCGTCAACAAGGCCCTGCGCCCCTTCCCGCGCCAGGATGGGATCCTCTCGGGATGCATATGCCTGGTACCCGCTGGCCAGCGCGGCCAGCCGGGCGCGAAGCGCCGCCACATCCTGGCTGGAGGCGCCTGCCGATGCCGCCTGGGCGCGCGCGGCGGCGTCCGCAGCGGACTTGTCCGCCTGGGCCTTCAGCTTCTGGTTCTCCGCGTCCAGCGCATCCACTTTTTTCTGAAGCGCCGCCGCGTTGTCTTCCGCGGTGGCCAGCCGGGCTCCAAGGTCGCCGGACGCGCTCTGGGCAGCGGAAAGGTCCTTCACCTGCTTCTGCAGGGCGTCCACTTGGGCGGAAAGCGCCTTCTCACGGGCGGTTTGCCGCGCGTCCGCGCTGTTGCCCAGCGCGGCCACGGCGCTGGTGATTCCTTTGACGGAGGAGTCCGCCTGCGGGCTCTGCGGGTAGCGCTGCAGCACAGTGAGGTAGCGGGCAATAGCATCCGCCGGCCTGCCCTGGGCAAGGCTGGCGTCTCCCTGCGCCAGGACGGGCGCCGCTGCCCTGGCCTGCGCGGCCTGGGTCTGCGTCTTGCCCTGCTGGGCGCCGGCGGCAAGAATGTTTGACAGCGTCTTGTCCAGCCGGGCAGAGCTTTCCGGGAGATATCCAAGGGAGTCCCGGTACGCAGAGAGCATCCCCGGATAATCCCCCGCATCGAACGCCCCTTCGGCCCGCGTCAGCCCGGCCTCCAGGACCTGCCGACGGGCGCCTTCAGCGTCGCGCGTCTTTGCCATGAAGTAGTCGTAGCTGCGGGATATCTCGGGGATCACGGAGAGCGCCTTCTGGTAGAGCGCCTCGGCGTCCGCCATGTTTCCCGCCCTGGCCTGGGCATCGGCCTGCGTCACATCGGAGCGCACCTCGGAGATCTGTCCGGCGGCCGCCACCAGGGAGGAGGTGTCGGCGCTTGCCGGGGAAAGCTGCGCCTGGACGTAGCTGGTGAGGGAATCCACCACAAACAGGTCGACGTCCCGCCGCTGCTGCATGGACGGGAGCACGGCCACGTCCGTGCTGTTCACGTAGTCCCGCACCGCCTGCAGGCCGGTCATGGCCTTGGCAAAATCCTTGGCAGCGATATCGTCCTTGACCACCGAATACAGCCCCACCAGCTGGGCCGCCGCCAGGTCTTCCTGCTGCTTCTGCGACTGGAGCGCGGCCAGGGCCTGGGCGGAGCTTGCCTGCGCGGAGGCCGCCTCCTGCGTCTTCTGCGCAAGCTGTGCCTGAAGGTCCGCCTCGCGCTTTTTCGATTCATCCAGGACCTGCTGGCGCTGCTGGTTTGCCGCGGCCAGGCTGGTGTTGAACTCCTCCTGCAGCGTCTTCAGGTTCTCATCCGCCTTCTTCCTGTCCGCGTCCGCCTGCGCGCGGAACGCGGCAAGCTGCGCATCCGACTCCGCCGTCTTCTGCGATTGCAGCGCTGCCATGCGCCGCGCGATGTCCTGCTCGGAGAGGCCCTGCTTCTGCAGGCGCGCCTTCTCCGCTTCCAGCTCGGCGGCCATGGCGGTCTTGAGCTGGCTTTCCTTGTCCCGGACCTTGGCGTCCATGTTGGCCTGCAGGTCCTGCCGCTGCTTGTCGATCTCTTCCAGGCGGGACTGGATCTGGTTGATCTGCTGGTTTTTCTCCTGCAGCTTCGCCTCGGACTCCTTCTTGAACGTCTCGATGAGCTTGCCTTCCGCGGTGATGGTGCCGGTTCCCTCCCGGGTGAGCTGCGTCTCGCCCCGCTGGAAAAAGACGTAGAAAGCGGCCAACCCGGCAGCCAGCAGGAATACGGCAATCACGTTCACCAGGACGGGGAAGAGAACGCCTTTCTTTGCAGCCCGGACGGCAAACTCCTCAGGAGTGACGGCAATCCGGTTCTTCGTGGCGACTTTCTCGATCTCCTGCAGGATGTCCTGCTGGTCCGCCCGTGAGATCCCGGAGTCCGGCTCAAAAGCAAACTCGTCCCTTCCCGCAGGTGTCAGCCCAAGGGAAGTCCTGATCGTCCTGGCCTTCTTGAGAAGGCCCAGCATCGTGGCTTTCATTTTTCGGTCATCTGCTCCACGCCCTCCCAGTGCGGAGGCGGGGGATTCTTGACATATCCCTGCGTGCGCTGGATGAGCATTGCCGCCGCCTCATCCGCGGGGAGAATACGCTGCACGTCGCGAAAAAGGGAGAGTGCCCGGGGGAAGTTCCTTCCGTAATACTCCTGCATTCCGGCGTTGTGAATCTGCCACGCTTCCTTCTCCGCGGACGTGGGATTCTTCTTGGCCGTGAAAATCCTGACTCCCTTGGTCTTTCCCTTCACGGCCACTTTGTCCAGCAGGCGCCACGGGAGAACATCTTTCACCTTGGCCTGCAGGCTTTCCGCGTAGACGAGGGGCTGGTGGTAGTGCTTCGTGAGACCTTCCAGCCGGGATGCCAGGTTCACCGTGTCCCCGATCACCGTGTAGTCCATCTTCTTCTCCGTCCCCATGTTGCCCACGGTGACCACGCCATAGTTGATTCCCACGCCGATATGGAACGGCGGCTTCCCCTTCCTTTCCTGGCCGGCGTTCCACCCGTCCAGGGCGTCAAGCATGTCGATGCCGGCAAACACCGACTGCAGCGCGTCATCCTCGTGTCTCTGCGGCGCGCCGAAAAAAGCCATGATGGCGTCCCCGATGTACTTGTCCACGATCCCCTGGCGCTTCATGATGATGTCCACCATGACGGAGAAGTAGCTGTTGAGGTTGCTCACCAGGTCGTCGGGGTTCATTTTCTCCGAAATGGACGTGAAGCTCCTGATGTCGGAAAAGAGCACGGCAAGGATCCGGTTGTCACCCACCAGCGCGCTTTCCGGGTTCTTGAAGAAGTCCTCGATGACCTCCTTGGGCACGTACTTCTGGAAGATGTTGCGGATCTTCTGCTCTTTCTTCTGCGCAAGAACGGCCTTGAACGCGTACGACTTGATCTGCTGGTATGCCTTCTCGAGCTCGGTGACCATGAGGTTGAAGGTCTGGGCCAGCTGGCCGATCTCGTCGTGATACTCCACCACCACGCGCTGGGAAAGGTCGTTCGTGGAGATGATGGACTTCATGGTGGATGCAACCCGCGTCAGCGGGCGCGTGAGGTAACCGGCAAAAATAAGAACCAGGAGCACTCCCACACCGATGGCTCCCAGGAGACTGATCGCCGTCTGCAGCGTGATCTGGTTGACCAGGCTGTAGAAGGCCGCGCGGTCCTCCGTGACAAGGATGTACCATTTGAACGGGTCGAACCAGAAGCCTTTTGCCACCCTTTCCCTGCCGCCAATGCTCACGGAGGGAATCAGGTCGCTGCTCCGGGAGCGAGCCAGCCGTGCAAGGGCCTCCTTGTCGCCGTCCGAAGGAGTGACGGGCGCCGTGCTCATGGGTATGGAGCCGTCCGCCCCCACCGCCAGGATCAGCTCCGTGGGACTGCCGACGATGCTCCCCGCATAGCCTTCAACGGCGGACTGGGTGGCGGCCACCATGTCCGGCTCTCCGGTGAGGTTGTTCTGCACAAGAAGGGACCATTGACTTTCCGCCTGCTTGCGGAGCTCGTCCGCCTTGAAGCCGAGGAAGTCCTTTGCGATCCGCGTTATCCCATTGCGCGTGGAGAAGAAAGACAGCCCGCCCGTCAGGCCGAGAGTTGCTACGATCAAAGGGAGTACAATCAGGAAGATCTTCCAGCGAATGCTCATGAGTAGTACCTAGAGTGTCGGCCGCGGCACGCATTGACCTTATCACGGGGCATGGTTACCCTCAATCGTCCAGAAGGCCTTGGCAATGCAAAGATTGATTCCCCTTTTTCTGCTGACGGCTCTTGGCGCCGTGGCGCCGGCCGGTGCGGTTGACCGCATCCGGATTGACCCGCCGTTGGTCAACCCGAGGACCCCGGATGCGCAAAGCGCGGCGGCAAATCTCCTTGATACCATGGCCGGGGTGGTCAACCGGCTGTATGCACAACGGATCGAATGCGCCCGTCCTGAAGACGGCGGAACCTTCGACTACGCTGTGGCGTTGATCGCCAGCCTGGGCGCGGAAAACCCGACCATCGTCCTGCGCGTCAAACGCGTCTCGGACGGAAAGGAGTCGGTGGCGTACCCCTGGCTGGGCCAGCCCACTGCTGAGCTTCCGTCCCTCCTGGCGCACGCGGTGTTCATGCTCTGGAGCTCCTTCGCTCCGGGGGGACCTCAGGCGCTGTCCCCGGCGCCCCAGGTGGTGGATGAGCTTCCCGCCGCCCTCCTGTCGCAGCAGGCGTACCCGTGGTCTCTTGCCACCCGGCCGGACGGGGTCATTGTGGCGGCTCTCGGCACCAGCTGCGTCGAGCTTTCCCCTTCTTTCAGCGTGGTTGCCGAGCCCGGAAAGAGCCTTGCGGAAAGCGGCATTGTGAATTATGCCCTGGGCGTCACTGTCACGCCGGGAGGCACCATCCTCCTCAAGCCGGGTCAGGGAAGCAGCCTGTTCCGCATTGAGACCGACTCCCCGCAGCCGCGAAAGGTGCAGACCGGCATCGAGCTTGCCGCGGCGCCGTTTGGCGTTCTTCCTGACGGAAGCGTCCTTGTCGTGGACCCGGCAGCGCGCAAGGCAATCAAGATCTCGGGAAAGCGCCGCTCCGACTTCCCGCTTTTTGCCAACCCCACGGAGTACATCGGCTTCTTCGGGGTAAGCCCGGACTCCACGGTGTGGGTCTATGACTACGTGCTCAGGGCGTTTCGGATTTACACGTCGGAAGGAAAGCTGGTTGACTACGTGCTTCCGCTGGTGGATCCGGCCAGGCCGCTTGCGCCGCTGGCCATGACCATCGGTCCTGATGGCAGCTTCATCGTGCTCTCCAACAGGCAGCTCCTGAAGTTTGCCCGCGACGGGAGCCTGGTCTGGAAGCTGGATACGCTTGCGGGCCTGGACACGGAGACCCTGCCGGCAAGCGGCTCCGTTGCCGCGGACTGGAGCCGGGGCCTGGTGTACGTTTCTGACACAACGGGTCGGCGGATTATCCGGCTCCTGGACGCGGAATACTGTCGGCAGAAAGGCATTCACAACCCTACGATAGAAAAGCTCGCTGCGCTTCGGCAGGCGGGGGATGAAACAGCCAGCCTCTCCCAGGCAGCGGCTCTCTACGAGGCAGAGGGCTCTTCCCTCATGGCCCGCGCCGCATGGAGGAAGGTCCTGGATGATGACCCGGGCAACCAGACCGCGCAGGCGCGCGTTGCCAGCCTTGAGCTCCTGGACCTGAAGCGGACCGCTGAAGACCTGGACCGCAGGGCAAGGGACACGCTTCAAACGCTGGGACCGGAATCTGCGAGGCTGACCTACACGCAGGCGCTCCAGACCTACGAGCAGATCCTCAGCAGGAACAGGAATGACCAGGACGCGCGCGCTGCCATGGAGGATCTCAAGAGGCTGTTCGAGTCCGGCGGTCCTCCCCCCGCCGCGCCGGCGCCTCTTGTCGTGCAGGACGTGAAGATCCCCAGCATCTTCCCGGCGCTCATGCAATACTACATCACGCACCCGGCGGCAACGGTGACGGTAACCAACCAGTCGGGCGCCGCAGTAAGCAACGTGCGTGTCAGCGCCTACATTCCGCGGTTCATGGATTTCCCTTCCTCGGCAAAGCCGCTGGCACAGCTTGCCCCGGGCGCGCAGGCTTCCTTCGAAATCAACCCACGGTTCCAGCCCTCCATCCTGGAGCTGCAGGAAGATTCCGCGGTCCAGGTAAGAATCGATGTCGTGTGCACGGTGAACGGCGCTGATACGTCGGTCAGCACGGTGACAAGCGCGACGATCAACCGCAACACGGCGCTCACGTGGGACGACACGCGCAAGATCGCCGCATATATCACGCCGAACGAGGATACGGTGAGCGGTTTCGCGCGGCGCGTCCTGGACATCGGAGACTCCGCGCGCAGCCTCCAGATATCAAGGAAGATCTTCCAGGCCATGCACATCTGCGACGCCCTGGGCGCCTACGGGATGAGCTACGTGCCGAACCCTGAAACTCCCATCTCCAAGGTTCTGGGGAACTCCCAGGTGATCGACACGGTGCACTTCCCCCGCGTAACCCTTGCCAACCGGGGAGGGGACTGCAGCGATACCACGGCGCTCCTGGCGTCGCTCCTGGAATCCGTGGGCATCCGCACCGCGGTCCTCACTACGCCCGGTCACATTTTCCTTGCGTTTGACACGGGGGAGCCGGGGGATAACTCCGTCCTGTTCTCCACGGAGTCGCTGGAGGTGATCGTGCACGGGACGGTCTGGATCCCGGTGGAGACCACCGTGCTGAAGCAAGGGTTCATGGCTGCCTGGGGCGCGGCTTCCGACCTTGTCAGGAAGTACCGGGCCGGCGGACCATTCGAGTTCCTGCCCCTGGCGGACATGCGGACCGCGTGGCCCGCGCTTCCTCTGCCTCCCAGCTCGCTCACGATTGTTGATCCTTCCCCGCAGGCGGTCTCCTCGGTGTACCAGGTGTCGTTGGCCGGGTTCACCTCGGCCCTGTACACCTCGCGCGTCTCCCAGCTTGCCGCGCAGCTGGCCGGGCTTTCCGGCAAGCAGGCAGCCTGGATGCGGATCCGCATCGGCATCCTTGACGGGATGTTCGGAAACATGAAGGAGGCGGAAGCCGCATTCCGCGACGTGATCAAGAGCGACCCGGGAATGACCTCTCCGTATGTCAACGTGGCAAACATCAGGCTGCTGGCTGGAGACGCCGACGGCGCGCTTGCCATGGTGAACCAGGGACTTGCCGTCAACAAGGAGTCTGCACTGCTCAACCTGCTGGCGTCCAGGATCTATGCCTCCCGCGGTGACGCGGCGCAGGCGGCTACGTACATGGCCCGGGTGAACAGCGTGGCCCCCGAGCTGGCGGAAGCCGCCGGGGCAGGGGTCGGCTCGGGCCAGCGGGCGGCTGCGCAGGGCGCGCCTCCCATCGTGATCTGGGGGAACGAGAAGTAGCCTGATTGATGCCCGCGTGGGTACCTTCCGGACCATGGCGGAATCCCGCACCGGGACATGGGTCCTTTTTTCCACGATTTTCGCCTCCAGCATGGCGTTCATCGACGGAACGGCGCTGAACGTCGCGATGCCTGCAATCCAGGACGGGTTGCATGCCAGCGGCGTTCAGCTCCTGTGGGTCGTCAACTCCTACCTGCTCATGCTGGCCGCGCTGATCCCCGTAGGTGGTTCCCTGGGAGACCTGTTCGGCCGACGAAAGGTATTTTCACTCGGCATCTGCCTTTTCATGGCCGCGTCCCTCATCTGCGGGCTGTCGCCGGACGCCAACTTCCTGATCGCAGCGCGGGCCGTTCAAGGGATCGGAAGCTCCCTGATGATCCCCGGCAGCCTGTCCATCATCAGCTCCTTTTTCGGCCCGTCGGAAAAAGGCAGGGCCATCGGGACGTGGTCTGCGGCCACCACCGTCGTCACGGTGATCGGTCCCGTGCTCGGAGGCGTGCTTTCCGGCGCCGGGCTGTGGAGGGGAGTCTTCCTCATCAACATTCCCCTGGGAGTTGCGGCCTTGATCCCGCTCCTTCTGAAGGTGCCGGAAAGCCGCAACGAAACGGCAAAGAAGAAGATCGATTTCCCGGGATCAGGGCTTCTCATCGTCTCTCTTGCAGGCCTGACGTACGGGTTCATCTCGGCGCCGGGGGAAGGATTCGGCCACCCGCGAATCATCGTCTCCCTGGCCGCAGGGGTACTGGCCCTGGCGGGGTTCATCCTGGTGGAAGCCAGGAGCAGCCAGCCCATGATTCCGCTCTCCCTTTTCTCCTCCCGGACCTTCAGCGGCACCAACCTCCTGACGCTGGCCCTCTACGGGGCGCTCAGCGTGGGGATGTTTTTCCTGTCGCTGGATCTGGTGCAGGCTCAAGGCTACAGCATGGCGTTGGCAGGCTTCGCGTTCACGCCTTTCGCCCTGGTGCTCACCGCGCTGTCCCGATGGGCGGGAGGGCTGGTGGACAAGTCGGGACCGCGGCTTCCCCTTGTGATCGGGCCCGCAATTGCGGGGGTCGCCTTCTTTTTCATGGCGTGGGCCGGCCTGACGCCGGGTCCTTCACGCTACTGGGTGAGCTTTTTCCCCGGAATCGTGCTCCTGGGAATCGGAATGGGCGTGACCGTGGCGCCGCTCACCACTGCCGTGATGAGCTCGGTCAATTCCCGTCTTTCGGGAACGGCCTCAGGAATCAACAATGCCGTCTCCCGCACGGCAGGGGTCCTGGCTATCGCCGTGGTCGGCGCTGCGGCGCTGGTGCTTTTCTCTCATGGGCTTGATTCACGCGCCTATGCCTCCGGGCTGCCCGCGCCGGTCCGCCAGGCGCTGTCCCTTGAAGCGGGCAGGCTGGGCGCGGCATCGGTGCCGCCGGCTGCTGCGCCCGCAGAGGCGGGCACCGTCCGCTCTGCAATCCGCCTTGCGTTCGTGGACACGTTCAAGACCGTGATGCTGGTCTGCGCCGTCCTTGCGTGGGCGGGCGCCGGCCTGGCCGGGCTCATGGTACCCCGCAACTTCAGGCCGGCGCGCTGACCCCGCCGGCAGGAGGCCGGCAGGTCAGTCCCGCAATCTCCGGTGGCGCCTGCGGTCAGGCTGCCCGCCCCTTCGAAGCAGCAGTGGTGGAGAGCAGGCGGTCCCGGTTGCCGGCCAGGACCTCGGCGTACCGGGCCAGCCGAGCGCCCATGTAGCGCGCCGCGGCAAGAACGGGTTCTTCCACCGGCGTGGCCTCCCGCGCGGGAGCGGTGTAGATGACCCCATAGGGGCTGCCGCCGGCAGCGTAGATGCTGGAGTCGGTGTACCCGCTCGGGATCACGATGGTTCCCCAGTGGCTCATGACGGAATAGATCGAATTGATCGTGTTCACCTGGCCGCCGTGCGTGTTCATTGCGCCGGCAAACGCCGTAACGGGCTTGTGGGAAAGCTTGCCCTGTCCCCAGAGCGGTCCTGTTGAATCCAGGAACTGCTTCATCTGCGCGGCCATGACGCCGTAGCGGGTCGGGCTCCCGAACACGTAGCCGTTGGCCCATTCAAGGTCCGCGTGTGTCGCCTCCGGCACGCTCCGCGTGGCTTCCAGGTGCGCCTTCCAGGCGGGATTCGTGTTGATGACGTCGGGGGAGGCGAGCTCCGGCACCTTGCGAACCCTCACCTCCGCTCCTTCCGCGTTTGCTCCCTCCTCAAACGCCTTGGCCACCTGGTACGCATGTCCCATGGCGCTGTAGTAGATGATTGCGATTTTCGCCTTTTCACTCATGATCGTCCTCCTTGCGGGCCTGCGGCCCTTTTCTCGTCAAGCTCCCGGGGTCCATCCGACTGATCTTCCTCAGGAGCCGGGAAAGAGCTTCAAGCTCCTTGTCGGTGAGCGCGCCAAACAGCTCGGCAATTGCCCTTTCCTGGCCCGGGACCAGTGAGTCCCGGAGACGGCGGCCTGCCGACGTCAGCTGAAGCCTGTTGCACCGCCCATCCGGCGGCCTGGTCACCAGGCGTCTCTTTTCCAGCTTCTGCAGCAGCTGGGTGACGTTTCCCTGCGTGACGACTAGCCGGTCGGCAAGCTCTTTCTGGGACTGTCCTTCCGCCGCCCCGATCTGCGCAATGATGTCAAACTGCGCAAGCGTCAGGCGTGGGCCGGTGAGCCGCGCGCCAAGGGCCGCGTGCTGCGTGTTCACGATGCGCGCCAGGCGGAGCCACGTGGCAACGGCCCTCCGTGTCCGGCCGCGTGAGCACCCGGTTCGGTCAGCCTCCATGAAAATCAATTTAGCGCTAAAGTATCGGTAAGGCAAATTCCGGCTGTTCCGCATGCCTCCGGCACGCCCGCGGGAAGGCTCAGGAAGCGCCGTTGCCCCTGCTGAGAAATGCGATCTGCTCCGCGGAGAGCCGGACGTCAAGCGCGCCGAGATTTTCCCGGACCTGCTCCACGGTGCTTCCCGCCATGACGGGAACGGCGGCAGGCGTTGCCTGCATGAGCCATGCAAGGACCAGCTGGTTCGGCGTGACTCCCATCTCACGGGAAAGCTTCTTCAGCCGTTCCAGCCTGTCTTCCGTGTCGCGCCACTGGTATTGCTCGGGGATGGTGCGGTCTATCCGGGTGTACGCGCCCCCCAGAAGCGGGGAATACGCCAGGAGCGTCAGGCCGCTTGAAGCGCAGTAGTCCAGCAGGTCGGAGTTGGCGGCAAGCTGAGGGTCAAAGGAGGCTCCCGGCTTCGGCTGGAGGTAGGAGTAGCGCTGCTGGACGCAGCAGTACGGGGCCCACGAATGGTCGCGGGAAAGCGTGCAGCTTTCCGACAGCCTCCAGGCCGGGAAGTTGCTTGCTCCCACGAAGCGGACCTTGCCTGCCCGGCTCAGCGCATCGAATGCGGTGAGCGTCTCCTCCAGGGGCGTTGTCCTGTCGTCCACGTGGGCGTAGAAGAGGTCGATCGTCTCAATGCCCATGCGGCGGAGGCTCTTGTTGCATTCCGCTTCGATGGTGGATGCCTTCAGGTTCCGCTCCACCGTGGGGTACGGGAACCCGACCTTCGTGGCAAGAAAAAGGCTGTCCCGGTTGCGCCGCGCCCGCATCCAGTTCCCCAGGAGCGTCTCGCTCTCCCCGCCTTTGCCGCCGGGAACCCAGTGGGCGTATATGTTCGCCGTGTCGATGAATGTCCCGCCGCTTTCCCGGTAGAGATCCAGGATGGCATGAGAGGCGGCAGCATCGGTCTTCGTTCCGAAGAACATCGCCCCCAGGGAGATGGCGCTTACCTGCTCCCCCGAGCCTCCCAGGGACACCTTTCTCATTTCGGTTTTCATGCGTAAGAGTATAATGATTGTCTCGGCGCGTCGTCCTGGCCGGGGAGGCAGGCCGCGGTCTGCCCCTACGCCCTGTTCTTCTTCGAGGTGACGTCGATATACACCGCGGCGATGACTACCAGTCCGCGGATGATGTACTGCCAGAAAACGGGCATGTTCATGACGCTCATCCCGTTCAGAAGGCTCGCGATGATAAGGGAGCCCACGATGGCGCCGAAGATGGTCCCCTCCCCTCCCATGAGGCTCGTGCCACCGATGACGCAAGATGCAATGGCGTCCAGCTCGTAGTTGGTGCCGCCCCCGATTGTCCCGGCGGCAACGTAGCCGGTGAGAACGATCCCTGAAACCCCGGTGAGAACACCCATGGAGATAAAGGTTGTAAACACCACCTTGTTGATGTTGATACCGGAGAGCCGCGTGGCATCCTTGTTGCCACCCAAGGCGTACGAGTAACGGCCGTATTTCGTGTTGCTGGAGATATAGGCAAAGACGGCGGCAACCGCCATCATGAGGAGCACGGGGTTCGGAATCCCGCGGTAGCTGTTCATGACAAAGATGAATGCCGCAACCAGGAGGATAATCGCGGCGGCCTTGGCACAATCCTGATAGAAGGGAGCGACCGTGAATCCGAACTCCCGCCGCTGCTGCCGACCGCGGAATATC
>Ga0335078_10009906_pt1 | contig 14111 bp, 13 predicted proteins | sample Lox_Sample_32_FD_206711 | JGI IMG/M metagenome (GOLD analysis project Ga0335078, IMG submission 206711) | Soil microbial communities from Loxahatchee National Wildlife Refuge, Florida, United States - Lox_Sample_3.2 | ecosystem: Environmental > Terrestrial > Soil > Wetlands | place: USA...
TCCTGGGGCATTTGCACCGTCGGCAGCTCCATGGGCTGCGAGTCGGTGAACTGATTGACCATCTTCTTCACGTAATGCAGCCCGACCATTAACGCCCCCAACATGATCACCAGCAACACCAGGCTGGTGATGCACCCATAAAAGAAACAGCCCCGACGGGGCTTGGCGGCTTGGTCGGTCACTTTGGTCCTTTCTGGAACCGAAGCCTGGGTCGCACCGGCGGCGGAAGCGGCATCTTCGGGGGCGCAGCGGACTTTGCTCGCTCCTGGTCCCGTCGCCACGAAGCGACCGTAGCCCGCGCCACCGGGATCGTCGGCGGCGTGGCGGGCTGCGCGCTCGGTGCAGCCGGCGGCAGTTTGCTCTCGATTTCGCGGAGCTTCCCTGAAAGCCAGTCTTCCGCTTTGGTGACCGTATCGCCGATCTTGGTGTCAGGGAACTTGATCCCGCCGATCTCGACATCCGTGAGCGATTTCAACGTATCCAGCTTGTGGCTGGCCGAGGCCACGGACTCGTTCATGCTGGCTCCCATGGTCTCCAGCGTTTGATAGCCGTCGACGAGCCACTCAACCTTGCCGGTCTCTATATCAACCAGCAAACCGTGCACGGGGATCTTCGGCCCGATGAGCGGGCTGCTGCGCACGATGTCCACGGCCTTGATGACGTTGGCCCGTTCGCTGGAGAACATGCCGAAGAACTCGTTCACGTTCGCAGGCAGCAGATGCCGCTCGACCCCAACCGCCCGAAACCGGTCAATCAACTCCATCATCGTCGTCTTGCCGACCTGGCAATCGGTGTGCCCAATAATTGCAATCTCCTTGCCACCTTTGACCACGCAGGCCAGGGCCAATGATCGCATCGTGCTGCTCAGCGTAGCGGTTATGATGTTCCCCGCGTTGCGCAGCCAGATGAACTGCTCCTTGGGAACGCCGAGCACCTCTGGCAGCAGCGCATTGAGCCGCACGTCGATGCAAGTCAGCGCCACGATGGGGAACTCGCTCTCAAAGTCCGCAGGGTGCAGCCCGGCGCTTTGGTCACCCGCCACCGCCCGGTGATTGGCATCTACGATGGCTTCGAACAGGCGCATGGTCCGAGCCCTTTCTCACTTCTTCTCTTCTTGGCCTGGTCCCTTCTCCATCGACTTCTTCAACCCCGGCACCTGCTCGAGCAGCCTCTCGAACTTGATGCCAGTGAGGCTCTCAATGACCGGTGGAAGCTGGGCCATAATCTGCGTCACATCACCGGTGAGCTTGCTCGCGCCGCCACCTGCGCCGCTGCCGGAGTTGATGATGATCATCTTCTCGGTCTTGGACAGGGGCTCGCTGATCTTCCCGGCGACCTCCGGCAGCACACGGATGATCATCTCGACCACCGCCGCTTCGTTGTATTGCTTGAAGGACTCGGCCTTGACGCGCATCGCCTCGGCTGTCGCTTTGCCTTGCGCCTCGATGACGGCGGCCTGCGCCAAGCCGCGCGCCTTGTTCGCATCCGCTTCCGCGACACCGGTCGCCTTGACCACGTCCGCCGCCGCGAAGCCGGTCGCCTTCGTGGCGGACGCCGACCCGGCAGCCTCGGTCTCCAACTGGAACTTGCGCGCGTTGGCCAGTGTCTCGACCTTGTAGCGCTCCGCGTCAGCCGGCTTCTGCACGTTCGCTTCCAGCTCGCGCTGCTTGCGCAGGATCTCCTGCTGCTGCAACTCGATCTGCTTCTGCTTCTCAATGATGCTGACCTGCACCTCCTCGGCCTTCACAAGCTGGCCGGTCTTATACTTCTGCAAATCGTAAGCCAGGTCCGCCTCGGCCTTCCTCTGGTTTACCGCTGCCTGGTATTGGGCGACGTTCGATTGGTAATCCCGCTGCGCCTCGGCAATCCTGGTATCCGCCACAAACTTCGCTTCCTGCCCCGCCTGGATCGCCTGCGACGACTTAATCATGGCGTCGCGGTCTGCCTCCGCCTGGGCGATCTGCGCGTCGCGTTTCACTTGGGCGATGCGCGGCTTGCCCAAGGCGTCGAGGTAGCCCTGGCTGTCCTTGATATCCCGGATGGTGAAGCTGACAATGCTCAAGCCCATGTTCGCCATGTCGCCGGCGGCCACTTCCTGCACCTTCGAGGCAAAGGCGTCCCGGTTCTGGTAAATGTCTTCCACCGTCATCGTCCCCAGAATCGCACGTAGATGCCCTTCCAGCGTCTGCATCGCGATGTTCTTGATGGCATCCGTGTCCTTGCTCAGGAACTGCTCGGCGGCGGTGGCGATAGATACATCGTCACCCTTCACCTTGATCTGCGCCACGCCGTCCACGCGCACGGGCACACCTTTGCTCGTATAAACATCCTGCTCCTGTTGCACGTCAATGGTCAGCAACTCCAGCGACAGCCGGTCCACTTTCTCGATGACCGGAATGACGAACGTGCCGCCGCCTTTCCTCACCCGGAAGCCGCGTGTTTGCACGGTGCCGTCGGGGTCGGTGTAACGATGCTTGCGCCCGGAGACGACGAGCACCTCGTTCGGGCCGACCTTGATGTATCGGCTGGCCCAGATCGCCGCGAAGATCACGACGACGACCACCAGGCCGACGGTAACGATGGCGAAGCGCGCTCCCAGACCGCCTAGATCCGCTTGGGCGAGGAGCATGGTGTAATTTGGCATAGATGATAGGGTTAAGGATTATTGCTTTTCGGAAAACTCAAATGGGCGCCACGTAAAACTGCGTGCCAACGATGCGGACGATCTTCACGGTCTGACCATTGGCGACCGGCGCGCCGCGCTCATCCCGCGCCGGCGCGCTGTAGCGCGAGCCCGATTGCACGTAGGCGATCTCCCCCACGCCGTTGGCCGGAATGGGTGTGATGACCGTCGCCGTCATCCCCACCAGCGTCGCGATGCGCGACTCGCTTGAACTATCCACCTTGTGAAAGACCGTCCCGAACAGCCACACCACCCCGGCGGCGATGATCAACGCCCCCAACAACGCCAGCGGGGCGCTGACCCAGGGACTCCGCGTGGCCTCAATCTTCGAGAGAACTAACCCCAACCCGCCGAACGCGGTGAGAAACGCGGTGATGGTCGTCGGGCTGAACGGTGAGAGCCCCGGCATGCCCGTGTCCTGGAACCCGGCTTCCGCGTGCCCGCCCGTGCCGATATCCATGGGCGCATCGTGTCCGCCGAACAGGTGACCCAGGAACGCGCTGACAACGGCAAAGAGAAGTCCAACTCCGAAGCAGACAGCATAGACAAAGTGTTCCATAGGTCTTAGCTAAGTTATTGCCGCCATTAAAGCGTCAACCAACCTGCCAGGCAAGAACGAAAGCTCGGCGGAAACTCCTCGACGAGGAGCCGCCCGCATGGCGCGTTCCAGGCGAGGCTCCCCTCCGGACTGTGTTTCGTGCTGGGGGCTGCGTTTCATATGCTCGCCCAGAGTAAACACCATTCGCCCCTCTTCCGCACTTATAATTTCCCGAGGCGTTTATAAGACCGCCCTGCAGCCGCTTCCCGCGCGGTCTTTGCATTTGACGCCCACTCACCTTGGGGCGACACTTCCATTGCCACCACGAAGCAGTGACCTGCTTCGTGTCGGACCGTCCCGCGGCCGGCGAGCCCGGGGCGAGGCGCGTCGGACGGCGGCAGTTCCTGGCGGGAAAGCCGTAGCCGGGTCCGGGAAAGGACAATAACCAGTGAGCAGACGATCTAAGAAACCGAAAACACAGACCTTCCGCTATGCGGCGCCCGCGGCCACCAGCGTCCTGTTGGTGGGCGATTTCACCGAATGGCAACAAGGCGCCATCGTAATGGAAAAGGGTGAGGACGGCGTGTGGACCGCATCCCTCAAGCTCCCACCCGGCAAGCACAGCTACCTTTTCATCGTGGATGGTGAGTGGTGCGAAGACCCCGCATGCACCGTGCGCGTCCCCAATCCGTTCGGCGGCCACGACATGGTGCGCGAAGTCGGCTGAACGATACCCAGCCCTATCCCCCGCGAACCACGCCCCAGCCCACCGCTGCCGCTGCCAGGCAGCGGTTCAATACCGACACGCGGGCGTTCCCTCCAAACAGACCGACCGTCGAGCGCTGCCTCCCAGCCCCACTGCTCGATCTCCCCCAAACCGCCAAGTTTCGGATACCGCCACCCGCTCCCGGCGCCGAATGGCCGCCGCGCCCGAACTCCAAGCACCGCGACGAATCGGGCAGCCTCCGTGCCGCAGTTTTCCCGTAATCCTCCCGGGAGTCCCAAGGAGGCGCAACGAGCCACTTTGCTCGCAGAAGGCTGGTACTCATCTCTTGAGCGACCTGAAGGTGGCTTGAGGGTGGCCTTGGGGTGGCCTTGAGGTGCCTATCGGGTGGCTATCAACAAGCTTTGGAGTGGCTTTGATGTCGCATTGAAGTGGCTTTAGCTGGCTTCGGCGGCCAAATCACGCATCACGCAGCGAAACAGCCGTTGACCAGAACTTGACGCCCACCTGCCGTCCCGCATAGGATCCCGCTCGCAATGGCAGTCATTCGTTCAACAACGCTCTAACCAAAGGACCTCATCATGAATCGTGCAGTTTCATCCACAGTCACCCGGCGTGAGTTTCTCGGCGTCGTTGGCGTCGCCGGCGCCGCCGTCAGCCTTGGCGTCGCGCCCCTCGCTCAGGCCGCCGCCGGCAAGAAGATTCCCGTCGGCTTGCAGCTTTACTCGCTCCGCGAACAGTGCGCCACCGACCTGCCAGGCATGCTGGCGGCCGTGTCGAAGATCGGCTACCGCGGCGTCGAGTTCGCCGGCTATCACGGCCGCGGCGCCAAAGAACTGCGCAAACTCCTCGACGACAACAGCCTCGTCGCCTGCGGCACCCACACCCCCTATGAGTCCGTCCTCGGCGATAAACTCAAGGAAACCGTCGAGTTCAATCGCACGATCGGCAACAAGTTCCTCATCGTCCCGTGGATGAACGAGACCCAGTCCAAGCAGGAGTGGCTGGATCGGGCCAAGCTCTTCAACGACATCGCCGCCAAAGTCAAAGCCGACGGCATGTGGGTCGGCTACCATGCCCACGCTCACGATTTCAAAACAATTGACGGCGTTCCCGCGTGGGACCTCTTCTTCGGCAACACCAGGCCCGAAGTCATCATGCAGCTCGACACCGCCAATTGCTGCGAAGGCGGCGCCGACCCGGTGGCCGTGCTCAAGCGGTACCCCGGCCGCGCCCGCAGCATTCACATCAAAGCCTTCGGCGGCGGACCCGACGCCGTCATCGGGGAGGACAAAGTGGACTGGAAAGAAGTCTTCGCCTTTTGCGAGGGGAAAGGCAGGACCCAGTGGTATGTCCTCGAACACGAGAGCGCCAAGGACCCGCTCGACGCCGTGAAGCGCAGCTACGAGGCCCTCAGGAAGTTCGGCAAGGTGTAGTGCCCTGCCCACACCTCCGCAATCCGAAGTTTTCCCCATAGCGCTGTCCGTATTATCCGGTATTGCTGCCGGAGTTGGCGCCGACTAGGTTTGCCGCAGCCATGTTGTTGTGGAGAATCTGCCGCAGCCGGCGGAGCGGGCGCGCAGCGGCCAGGCCGGTGCAAGCGAAGCCCGTTTGCGATTGGGATCTTCGCGCCGGGCGCCTCGCCGCCCCCTCGAATCGTGGGCCGGAACCTGTATTTCAACTATGAATAGCAATTGCCTTCGCCGCTGGATTGCCTCTCTCTTCCTTCTCGCCCCGGGTGCCTGCCTCCTTCCGGCAGCGCCAGGCGATTCGCCCCCCACCGCTGCCCTCACGCTGGTAGGTGGGACCAACCTTTCCCTCTCGGTCACCACCCCGACCAAACTCGCCGCCTGGCAGCAGCGTCTGACCCTCGGCCCGGGCGATGTCCTTGACTTCGCCTTGTTCAACATGCCCGACGCCACCCGCCCCGAGGTGCCCGTCGGCCCGGACGGGCGCGTGAGCTTCTTGCAGGCGCGCGACCTCATGGCCGCCGGGCTGACCATTGATGAGTTGCGCGCGAAAGTAGATGCCGAGCTGTCCAAGTATTATCAGAACCCTCGCTCAATCATTACCCCGGTGGCGTTCCGCAGCAAAAAATACTTCGTGCTCGGCGCCGTCGTGGGCCGAGGCGTTTACACCTTCGACCGGCCTTTGACGGTGATCGAAGCCCTCGCTCGCGCCGGCGGCGTGGAGACAGGTCTTTATGGGCGGGACACCGTGGAATTGGCGGACTTGGCGCACAGTTTCCTTGTGCGCCACGGCCAGAGAGTGACAGTGGACTTCGAGCGGCTCTTTCAGCACGGTGACCTCACCCAGAACGTGCCGCTGGAACCGGATGACTTCCTTTACTTTACGCCGGCGGATGCCAATGAAATCTACGTCCTGGGCCAAGTCGCCGCCCCCGGCGTGGCCGCTTTCCTGCCTCGCACCAGCCTGATGAGTGTCATTGCTGCCCGCGGTGGATTCACCCCCGAAGCCTACCGAAGCCGCGTGCTCGTCGTTCGTGGCTCTGTCACGCATCCGGAGACCTTTGTCGTGGACACCGCTTCTATTCTCTCAGCCAAGCAGCCCGACTTCAAACTGCAGGCCAAGGACATCGTTTACGTCGGCACCAGTCCCTGGGTCAAGGCCGAGGAAGTGCTCGATACCGCCGTCACCGCTTTCGTTCAGGGTTTCGTCGTCAACACCACTGCCCGAAAAGTGGGGCCTTGGATTACCTCGCCTTGGATCAAATAGCATGAAAAGACTCCTCCTCTTCTGTTCCACGGGTTTATTGCTGGTGGCTGTGATTGGATGCGGCAGCACCGGCAAGCGAATTGGACCGCCCGCTCAACCCGCAAACCTGGCCAGCAGCCCCATCACCCTGGCCGCCACCAATGAGTTGAATCCCGAGTGGCTGCAACCCGGCACTGCGCCGTTTACCCTCGGACCGGGTGACCGCCTGGAAATCGAGATTATAGGCAATCGCGAGTCGCGAGCCCTCACTTCCGTCGGCCCGGACGGCAAGATCTATTATTACCTGCTGTCTGGGATGAACGTCTGGGGGCTGACTCTGGCCGAAACCCGTGACGTGTTGCAGAGGGAACTCGGGAAGTACCTCACTGAACCGCAGATCACCGTCACGCTGCGCGAGGTCGCCAGCAAGCATGTCTGGCTGCTGGGCCGGCTCAGCAAGCCCGGCATTTACGCCATGTCCGCCCCCATGTCGCTGCTCGAAGCCATCTCCCTGGCGGGCGGCACCGCGAGCTCCGGCAGCGCGGGCGCTGGCGCCGCGGGCTCCAGCACTGAACTCAGCCTGCAGGACTTGGCGGATCTGCGCCATAGTTTCGTCATGCGCCAGGGCCAGTTCCTCCCCGTGGACTTTACCCGCCTCTTGCATGAAGGCGACACTTCGCAAAACATCTACCTGCAGCCCGACGACTTTGTCTATGTTCCTTCCGCCTCGGCTCAGCAAGTGTATGTGCTCGGCGCCGTCAAGTTTCCGCGCTCTGTCCCCTACACCGACAAGATGACCCTCGTCTCCGCCATGGCCAGCGCCACCGGCGCGGCCACCGTGGACTGGTTTGTGCCCGGCAACTATGGCGTGACCGCGGATGCCTACCTGTCCCATGTGGCAATTGTGCGCGGGTCTTTGTCGTCGCCCCAGTTGTCCGTCGTGGATTACGGCGCCATCATTAAGGGGAAAGCACAGGATGTCTTGCTCGAACCCGGTGATATTGTTTTCGTCCCCAATGCCCCCTACAGCACCTTGAAGCGCTACCTCAACACTATTCTGGGCACTTTTATTACCACGGTGGCGGCCAACGAAGGCATTGCTGCCGGAGGCGGAGTGCCCCTCGGCACTTCCTTGTCGGTTGGAGGGAGCCCGATTCCTTAGCGAACTTACGGAGCGACCGAGAGTTCGCAAATGATTCGGACGCTTTCTGCTCGCGCCGATGCCAGCTTGACTGCCTTGCCAGCCACTCCCATATTCCAAGCTGTATTTCCATCGCTGGATGATTTGATTCTCAAGCACTATGGCCAGACTGAAGGTCAACAGGACTCCGCTGAAACCTGGCGCCAGGCAGCAGTCCCCCTCTCCCTCGGTGTCCCCTGATCTCACCCAGAAGATCAAAGAACTGGTCGGTCTTGCTCAGGAGCAAGGTTACCTTACTTACAGCGATATCAACGACGCCTTGCCCGACGACCTCATCGCGCCGGAGGAACTCGACGACATCTACGTCAAACTGCGCAACCTTGAGGTCGAAATCATTGACCAGGCGGAAGTGGACCGCGTCAAGCAGCCCGGACCGGACGAGGAGGACGACAAAGCGCGGCTCGACATACTGGACGACCCGGTCCGCATGTACCTCAAGCAAATGGGCCAGGTCCCGTTGCTGACCCGCGAGCAGGAGGTGGAGATTTCCAAACGCATCGAGGCCGCCGAAAGCGATATCAAGCGCATCATCTGCGCTTTAGGTTTCGCCGCCAAGGAACACTTGGCGCTGGCCGAAAGGCTGACTTCCGAGCCACCCAAGGAGCGCTTTGACCGTGTCATCCTCGACACGAAATCCGCAACCCGTGAGCTGCACCTCCGAGCGTTGCGCAGACTGATCCCCTCCGTCCGCGCACTGGATCAGAAAGTTGATTTGGCTTACTCCCGATGGCAGGACTCCCCCTCCGGCGCCAAGCGCGACCGGCGTTACACCCGCTTCCGCCAACTCGACTGCCGCCTCCAGGACAGCTTCCCCAGCTTCTTCTACAAACAAAAGGTGATCGAAGAGATGGCATTGGTGGCGGAGAATATCCGCGATAAGATCCAAGCCGGCCTGCGCCTCATCCAGGAGCTGGAGGCTCAGGGCAAATCGGCTGCGTCCCAGCCCGTGATTGAGTCGGAGCAGCGCAAGATTCAGGCACTCGAGCGGTTCGCGCGCGCGCCATGGTCCGACTGCCTCAAGGCTTGCGAGCAGTTGAAACAGGCCTCCAACCAGGCCCTCCAGGCCAAGGGTGAAATGGTCGAGGCCAACTTGCGCCTCGTCATCTCCATCGCCAAGAAGTACACCAACCGTGGCCTTTCATTCCTTGATCTGGTTCAGGAGGGTAACATAGGCTTGATGAAGGCCGTCGAAAAGTTCGAATACCGCCGGGGCTATAAGTTCTCCACTTACGCCACCTGGTGGATCCGCCAGGCCGTTACCCGCGCCATTGCTGACCAGGCCCGCACGATTCGCATCCCGGTGCACATGATTGATGCCATCAGCAAGCTCATGCGCATACAAAAACGTCTGCTCCAGGAGTTCGGCCGAGAACCCACGCCCGATGAGATCGCCGATGAAATGGAGATACCGGTCGAACGGGTCCGTGCCCTCCTGAATATGGCGCAGCAGCCGATCTCCCTCCAGTCCCCCGTCGGCGACAGCGAGGACACCAGCTACGGTGACTTCATCGAAGACAAGTCCACGGACAGCCCGGCCGAGAAAACCAGCTTCAGCCTGTTAAGAGACAAGCTCAGCGACGTGCTCGCGAGCTTAACCGACCGGGAGCAGAAAGTGCTGGAATTGCGCTTCGGTCTGAGCGACGGCTATTCGCGCACGCTCGAGGAAGTCGGTCGGCAGTTCCAGGTTACCCGTGAACGCATTCGCCAGATTGAGGCGAAAGCCTTGCGCAAGATGCGCCACCCCACCCGCATCCGCCAGCTTCACGGCTTCCTCGAAGTCCGAGCCCGCCAATAAGCTCCTCTCCCGTGCTGCCGTTAATGACGCTGTACAACACGCATCTCCTGCCGCGATGTGGGCGCCGGCGCCAGTCTCAGAATCGAGAGCGCTCGCGAAAAAGGGATTGCGCTTGGGGCCAACATTATGGCTTTATCCCCCTAGTCAGAACCGGCGGCGCGGCGATTCTCCTCCCGGAACCGGCTATTTGTGGCACATTGGCACCGGTGAATGCTTTAGTTCGCAGGCGAATGCGGGTCCTTTACTCGGGTCAGGTGCAGGGCGTCGGGTTCCGTTACACCGTGAAATCGGTAGCCACCGGCTTTGAACTGACAGGCTCGGTCCGCAATTTGCCCGACGGCGGGGTGGAGTTGATCGCGGAAGGGGCCAAAGACGAACTGGAAGCGTTTCGGCAGGCGATTCGCGAGTCGGGTTTGGACCATTTCATCAGACAGGAAGATGTAGCCTGGCAGGAAGCCAGAAGCGAGTTTCACGGATTTGAAATTGTAAGGTAGAAACTGCATGAAGTTTGCAATCATAGCCGACATTCACGCCAATCTCGAGGCGTTCCAAGTCGTTTTAGAGGACATTAAACAACAAAAGTGTACCCACTATGCCTGCCTCGGAGATGTCGTCGGTTATAACGCCAACCCCAAAGAATGCCTCGATATCGTCCGGAAAATGAACATCCCTGTCGTCAAGGGAAACCATGACGAGTATTGCTCCACCGACGGGCCCTTGGATGGGTTTAACCCTGCCGCCGCCGAGGCGGTGAGTTGGACCCGCAAGCAGTTGAGCGCGGACGACCGCCAGTGGTTGCGCGACTTGAAATACGTGCGGATGGTCACTAACTTCACCATTGTCCATGCCACTCTCGATGGCCCCCAGCGCTGGGGTTATGTCTTCGACAAACTCGCTGCCGCCGCCAGTTTCACCTATCAGAATACAGGGATTTGTTTCTTTGGCCACACCCATGTCCCGGTGGCTTTCATCCGCGACAACCTGGTGCGGGGCGGCACCTACTCCAAGTTTAAGGTCGAACCCGGCAAGAAATACTTTGTCAATGTCGGCGCCATTGGCCAGCCGCGCGACAACAATCCCAAAGCTGCTTATGTAGTCTATGACGCGGATGAGGGCACCATCGAGCTGCGGCGCTTGGAATATGACATTGCGAGCGCCCAGAAGAAAATCCTGGCGGCGGGGCTGCCGCCGCGCCTCGCCGAGCGGCTCGCTTTTGGCAGGTAATCCCGTGGCCGGCAACCGGCCCACGGCAGAGACGTGAACGCTGCCCCTCGGTGGCAGTGACGTCCACCTGTCCACTGAGCCTTGCGCCTCGTGAAGATCCTCATCCTCAAACCCAGCTCGCTCGGCGATGTGGTGCAGGCGCTGCCCGTCTTGCGCTTGATCAAGCGCCACCTGCCCGCCAGCGAAATCTACTGGTGGATTGATTCCAACCTCGCGCCCCTTTTGGAGGGCGACCCGGACCTGGCGGGCGTGGTCCGCTTCGAGCGCCGCCGCTGGGCCGCGCCGCCTCACTGGGGCGAAATCTGGCATACCGTGCGGTGGTTGCGGCAGCAGGTCTTCGACTGGGTGATTGACCTGCAGTGCCTCATGCGCAGTGGCGTCTTCGCCTGGCTGGCCAACGGCAAAGTCTCCGTCGGCCTCGACGAGCCCCGCGAAGGCGCCCGCGGATTCTACGACCATATCGTGCGGCGACCCTCGCCGCTCACCCACGCAGTGGACTGGTACCTGAGCGTGCTGCCGGTCCTGGAGGTGCCGCTCAATGGGGAATTCCAATGGCTGCCCCAGCACCCCGCCTTGGCCGCGTTGGTGCGGCGTAAGTGGCCGCTCGATGGGGCCCGGTGGATTGTCCTCCAACCCGGCACACGCTGGCGGAGCAAACGCTGGCCGGCCGAAGCCTTCGCCGAGCTGATGCGGCTGCTCGCCTCTGCGAACCCCCAATTCCAGTTCGCCGTGCTCGGCGGCGCGGAGGACCGCTCCTTGGGCGATCTTATTGCCCGGACTGACCCGGCGCGGTGCCTCGATCTCACAGGCCGCCTCTCCTTGCCGGAAATGGTCGAGTGGATCCGGCTCAGCGAGTTGATGATCAGCAACGACACCGGCCCGATGCACGTCGCTGCTGCCCTGGGCACACCCGTGGTCGCTCTGTTCGGCCCCACCGAACCCCGCCGCACCGGGCCTTATCGCCAGCTCGATCACGTCCTGCAGTTGAATCTCCCCTGCATCCCGTGCCTGAAACGTCATTGCGCGTATGTCAAACCGTTCGAATGCCTCCGCGCCATCTCTCCTGCCGCAGTCTTCGAGGTGGTGCAAACGCGCCTCCTGGCAACCAATTCTGCCAGAATGCGCTGAAGTCCCGCCAATGGAAGCAAGCCTCAAGTCCGCCGCGCTGATATCCGAGGCTCAAACTTGATGCCTGAAACAAAACCGACACCCCCAATCCCCAGAACCCCAGGCTGCGTTCTCCTGCCACCCTATCGGCTTTTGCGGCTTGCCACCCTGCTGGCCCGCCTTAAACTGGTCCAATGAAAGTATTGGGCTCATTGCTCGGTCTCCTCGTCGCCGCGTCCTTGCCGGTCTCAGCGCAGGTTACGGTCGAGGTTACACAAGACCAGGACCAGTTCCTGCCCGGTGAAACGATGCGCACAGCGGTTCGCATCACGAACCGATCCGGACAAGACTTGCGGCTGGGGCGAGAGCCGGGTTGGCTGACCTTTTCTGTGCAATCGTCCGGTGATGAAATCGTGCCCAAGACCGGCGAAGTCCCAGTCGTGGGCGAGTTCATCCTGGAATCGTCCAGAGTGGCCACCAAGTACGTGGACCTCGCTCCATACTTTGCCGCAGACCATCCGGGACGCTATACCGTCGTCGCTACCGTCCGGATCAAAGACTGGAACGAGCAGATTACAAGCCCGCCCAGGAGCTTCGACGTCATTGACGGGACCAGGTTGTGGGAACAGGACATCGGGGTCCCGAACGCGGCCGCGCCCAACTCTACCCCCGAGGTCCGCAAGTACATTCTCCAACAGGCGAATTACCTGCGATCCCAGCTTCGCCTTTATATTCGCCTGACCGATGCCTCCGGGGCCAAGACCTTTCGCGTGTTCGCTGCCGGCCGGATGGTCTCCTTCGGACGCCCGGAGCCGCAGGTGGACAAATTCAGCAATCTGCACCTCCTCTTTCAGGATGGCGCCCATTCGTTTAATTACATCGTCGTCAATCCGGAAGGCGAGATCATCGCCCGCCGGACTTACGAATACGTGGACAAGCGCCCCCGGCTCAAGCCCGATGAGGATGGAAAAATCCTGCTCGTCGGCGGCGTCCGTCGCGTTAGCCCGACGGATGTGCCCCCCTCCGAACCGTCTGCCCCGGCCGAAGCAGCGCCAAAGCCTATCCTCGCCCCGGGTGAGATGATGCCGCTCACGCATTGATCCGCGTAAGCACAAGCCTCGAGCCTGTTTCGGACTCTCTCCTCAACGGCAAGGCGCTTCGGAAACGCCCTGATTAGCGGGCGGCTATGCGGCCACCTCCGCGCCGACCACCCGCCAGTGGAGGATCTTGCCTGCGATGGCCTCAAGGTCTGGCAGCACTAAGTCATGATGCACATCCCCCACCCACGGCGATTGCAGCAGCAGCGACATGCACCCCGCCGTTCGGGCCGCTTCCGCGTCCTGCCACTTGTCGCTGATAACAAACGACCGATTCAAGCCCAAGTGCCATTTGAAGGCTGCTTCTACCAACAAACCGGGCTTGGGTTTGCGGCATGGACAGCGATCGGTTTCGTCATGTGGGCAAACGAGGATGTCATCGAGTGGCAGACGGCGGCACAGCAAATCGTGCATCCGGTCCAGTTCGCGGCGGGATTGATACCCGCGTGATAGGCCGGGTTGGTTGGTGGTTGCGATAAGCACGAAGCCCGCGGCCTTGAGCTTTCTCAGCAGCGGGGCTATGGCCTCGTTTACGTGGAATTCCTCCATCGTCAGCGGGCTGACTTGGTGCTGCCGCTCCACCCGGACCCGATTCAAGATCGCGTCCCGCTCAATAAAGATGCCTTGCATCATGGCCTCAGCGTTAGCATAAAGCACGCCTAAGATCTTCCTGAGCCGGATATGAGCCAAACCCCATACCGCCAACCATTCCTCAAAGTCCAGGCTGTCTCAAAACTGAGAATGACCGTGCGCCAACTGCGGCCAACATCGTTGCACACTCGAACCTTTCTCACCGGCGAGAACAGCGACGCTATAGCTGCCACACACAGGGGGAATTTGCCGTCCCCTGGTATTCTGGGATGCGCAGGAACGCGCTTGGGTTGTCCCCTGCCTCCCACGTTTGGCTGACCCCTCCAGACGCAGCCTGGTTTTCCAGAAACCGAGCCTCTGGCCGCCAATTCCTTCAACCCGCACCAGACCGTCTGGCTGGTCCCCCCGTCACCACGCCGTCACCTCGCCGGATACT
>Ga0335078_10009907_pt1 | contig 14110 bp, 13 predicted proteins | sample Lox_Sample_32_FD_206711 | JGI IMG/M metagenome (GOLD analysis project Ga0335078, IMG submission 206711) | Soil microbial communities from Loxahatchee National Wildlife Refuge, Florida, United States - Lox_Sample_3.2 | ecosystem: Environmental > Terrestrial > Soil > Wetlands | place: USA...
GGTCCACGCGCCCGAGCTTCAATCGTTCGAGCATTTCCCGCTCGTAATCGGGAAGCAACCCGTGGACGTCGCTGTGCGATTCCGCGGGATCGATTTGCAGGGGCATGCCGGCGCGGGCCAGGGCCAACAGGATGCCCCGGGATTCGTCTGCGTAGCCGGTGGCACCATAGAAAACGGCGCGGAAGTACACTCCGGCCGGGGCGGGTGCGCCGCCCGCGGCCCGGCTCGCTGCGCTCGTCTGTTCTTGATTCACGCGTGCACCGCATGCCGGCGGCAAACAACATCAACTGCGGTCGAGCAGCAGCGTGCTGGCAGGCGAGGCCAGCAGCGCCGCGTCTTCGATTGCGGGCGTGCTCGCCTGCGGAGTGATGGCGCGAATCTCGAATCCGGCGGCGCGCAGCGCGCAAAGAAATTCGCGCGGCGAGTTGCCACTGCGCTCCAGCAGCGTGGGGGCAAATTCGAGAAGGATGGTCAGATGGGGCGACCGCGGCAACAGGCCCCTCATGCCGGCGAAAACCTGGGGCTCGTTGCCCTGGGCATCCAGCAGGAGCACGTCGATGGGATCCGGAATCAACTCATCCAGCGGGGCAAAGGTCTCCGGCATCGGCCGGGAGGCCGGGCCCCGGCTTTTGCGATGCGCAGCGCGCTCCGCGATGCCGCCACCGTTCGAGGTGTCCACGGTCAGCGTGCGCACCCGATGCGCAAGTCCATTCACCTGCACATTCAGATTCAGGAGCTCGAATGTGCGAGTTTCGGGTTCGAGCGCCACCACCTGGCCTTCCGGTCCCGTGCCTGCGGCGGCCAGCAGGGTGAAATACCCGGTTTGTGCGCCCACCTCCACCACGCGCATGCCCCGCGTCACCAGCCGCGACATCACTCGGGTTTGCGCAGGCTTCCAGCAACCCTCCAGCAGCAGGTGCGGGGTCATCCGGGTGTCCCGCGTATCCACGTACATCAGAAATGAGTCCAGGATGCGGCACAGCGCCAGGCTGTTTCCCATGTAAAGCGGAAGACGTTCCCGAGTTCCTGCTTCGAGCGCCCGCCGGACTTGCGCGTCCAGGTCGGCAAGTTTTTTCTCAAAGTCCAGCAGCCGCGAAACCAACTGGTCGTTGATCTTGCTCTGCGCGGTGAAATTCTCCACCGTAGCCTGAAGCATCCGGTTGAGCCCTTCCGCCTCCTCCACCGTAAAGTTCACCACCTGCGGAGTTTCTTCTGCTTGGGGGGGGCGCTCGCCCGATCCGGGATTCTTCCGCCCGGTGGCCCGGCCGGTTGCGACCGCATCCGGATTGCTCATGACAATCCCTCCTGAACCTGCCCGGACGATTTGCATCCAGGAATTGCGTCCGGGCGGGCCGCGGATTAGTGGAATTTAATCAAGTCCACGCTCTGCTGTGACGTTTCTCTCGAACCCAGACGGTTGGTTGGGGAGAAATCGCACCGGAGAGCGTTCATGCACGCAGCGTGCCAACGACGCAATTGGCAAGGAATGTGCAGTCAATCGATCCGGCATTGGGTCAAAGAGCTTCTGAGTTAGACCTCGTTCATGCTCGCCGCGAGCGTGCCGATGAGCAGGGATGGTGGAGTTTGGCCCGGGAGGTGCGGTTGGCGCGCGCCGGGCCCCGAGGCGAACGGGATGATTCATCTGACGCGCTTGAACAGTCAGCCCCTGATCGTGAATGCCGATCTGGTCAAATTCATCGAGAATCTGCCGGACACGGTGATCACTCTGCTCACCGGCGACAAGTTGGTGGTGCGCGAGGCCGCCGACGACATCATTGAGCGAATTGTTGAGTATCACCGCCGCTCCGGCTGCCGGCTGCCCTTCGGGCAAGTGGCCAGCGCCTCCCCCGGCGAACCCCAGGGGCAGGTCCCGGATTCCCCGAGCGGCGCATCGTCCGGGTGAGCGGAGGAGGATTGGACAAAGCCAGCATGAGCGGGATCGTGGTGGCCGGGGGCGGGCTGATCCTCGGCCTGACCCTGGAGGGAGGGAAGATTGATCAGATTTTGCAGCCCACCGCGGCGCTGATCGTATTTGGGGGGACGCTGGGGGCCATCCTGCTGCAGTTTCCTCTGGCGGTGGTGCAATCCGCGGTGGTGAGTCTTTCCCTTGTCTTCCTCACGCGTTCGGCGCATCCCGCCGAGACCGTCAAGGAGATCGTGGGGTACGCGCAGAAGGCGCGCAAGGAAGGCATCGTCTCGCTGGATCGTGAGCTGGAGAGCATCTCCGATCCCTTCCTGCGCAAATCGCTGATGCTCGCTGTGGACGGCACCGAACCCTCGGAATTGCGCAAGATCATGCAATTGGAACTGCAGAGCCGCGCCGAACACGGCGAAAACATCCCGCGGGTCTTCGAAGCCGCGGGCGGATTCTCTCCCACCATCGGCATCATCGGGGCGGTGCTGGGACTGATCCAGGTGATGCAGCATCTGGACAACATCGGCGAGGTGGGCAAAGGGATCGCGGTGGCCTTCGTGGCCACCATCTACGGGGTGGGCCTGGCCAACCTGCTGCTGCTGCCCATCGCCGGCAAACTGCGCATCCGGCAGAGCGAGGAGTTGCTGCACCAGGAAATCATGCTGGAGGGCGTGGTTTCCATTTTGGAAGGAATGAACCCGCGCATGCTGGAAACCAAACTGGCCAGCTTCCTGGCGCGGGAGGATCGCGCAAAGATCGGGAGCGTGGCAGCGACATGAGGAAGAAAGCGCACGGCGGACAGATGAGCCACGACCGCTGGCTGGTGTCCTACGCCGATTTCATCACTCTGCTGTTCGCTTTCTTTGTGGTCCTGTATTCCTCTTCGCAGGTGGACAAGCGCAAAGCCGGGCAACTGGCCCTTTCCATTCAGGTCGCTTTCCAGCAGATGGGAATTTTCGAACCTTCCAACGCCAAGATTCCGCTGGCCACCTCGCAACCCATGCCCTTTTCGGAAGTGCAGATGGTGGAAAACGCCGCGCGCGTGGATGCCCTGGGGCAGTTGAGCAGCCGCCCGGTGGGGGCCCTGGTGGGCACCGCCCAGCGCCACGAGCTGAACGCAGTCCAGCGCGAACTGGAAACGGCATTGCAGCCCCAGATCAACCGGCACGAGATTGCCATTACCGCCACGCATGAAGGGCTGGTGGTGAGTCTGCGCGAGGCCGGCTTCTTCGATAGCGGCTCGGCGACCCTCCGGCCGGACAAGCTCTCCACACTCTCCAAGCTGGTGGAGATCATCCGCCCGCACAGCTTTCCGATTCGCATCGAAGGCCACACGGACAACGTTCCCATCCGCACCCCCGCGTTCAAGTCGAATTGGGAGCTTTCCACGGCCCGTGCCACCGAAGTCATCCGGCTGCTGATTACGCGCTACGAGGTCTCTCCCGAGCGGCTTTCCGCTTCGGGATATTCCGAGTACCACCCGGTGGGCTCCAACGAGACTCCGGAGGGACGTGCCGCCAACCGCCGCGTGGATCTGGTGATCCTGAATCCGCCACCGGGCCTCTCTCTCCCCGAGGGTCCCGCGCAGGCGCCAGCACCCGCACAGCCGGAACCCTGATCGGAGGCGATGCCTGGGGCGGCGGGGCAATCGCCGGAGCGAGGCACGGTGGCACGGCCGCGTTTGGCCGGAGAGCCCGCGGCCGCGGATCAAGGGGAGGATGGTTCGGCAAGCCGGAAATCGCCTTGGAGCAGACGGCCATGATAATCGAGAAAAACTATCTCGCCAGGCAGCCCATCTTTACCGGGCAAGAACTGGTGTTCGCCTACGAAATCCTATGCCGGTTCGGCCCGGAGAATTTCTGCCCGGCGGACAAGAGCGAGACCGGGGCGGCCAAAGCCATGGACGAACTCTTTCTCATGGGCCTGATGCAAATGACTCACGGCCTGCCGGCATTCATCAACTGCACCCGGGAATTTTTGGTGAGCGACACCTGGGCGCTGCTGCCCCGGGAAAAGATGGTCGGGGAGGTTCTGGAGACGGTCGCGCCCGAGCCTGAGGTGGTGGCCGCATGCCGGCGCCTGAAACAGAAAGGGCATCGCGTGGCCCTGGACGATTACGTGGATTCCCCGGAAATGTCCGCTTACTTCGACGTCGCCGACTTCATCAAGGTGGACGTGCTGGCCACCCCGCTCGAGGAACAGGAGCGGTTGGCCTACAAGTTCCGGCGCCTGGGCATCCCGCTGGTCGCGGAAAAGGTGGAGACGCGCCGGCAGTTCGAGCTGAACCGCGGGATGGGCTACGAGTATTTCCAGGGCTATTTTTTCTGCAAGCCGACGATGGTGCAACGCGCCGCGGTGCCGGTGAACAAGGCGATCTACATCCAGCTTCTCTCCGCCGCGAACCGGCCGCAGATAGACCTCAAAGAACTGGGCGAGCTGATCCAGGAAGACGTCTCGCTGAGCTACCGTCTGCTGCGTTATCTCAACTCTCCCGCCTTCCCCCTGCTGGAAGAAGTCTCCTCGATTCCTCACGCGCTTCGACTGCTGGGCGAGCGTGCCATAAGCAAATGGGTCTCCCTGGTCTGCGTAGCCGCGATGTCCGAAGACAAATCCGGGGAGCTGGTCCGGCTGCCCCTGGTGCGGGCGCGCTTTTGCGAAATGCTGGCGCCCGCCGCCGGCGTGCCGGAACTGGCCGGCGATTTTTTTCTGATGGGCCTGCTTTCCACGCTGGACGGGATGCTGGATATGCCCATGCCGCGGGTGCTGGACAACGTGCCGGTGAAGGCGGAGATCAAGGAGGCACTGCTGGGTTCTCCCGGTCTTTACCGCCGTTTTTTCGAAGTGGTGACGGATTACGAAGCGGGAATCTGGGATCGCCACCGCCAGGAAGATGCCCCCCTGCACCTGCCCGAGGAGCGATTGCCGGACCTCTATCTCGCCGCAATCGAATGGGCCGGCCAGATCATGGGGCTTTCGCCGGCTCCTGCCGCGAAATGACCCAGGGCGGCGGGGGCCGGCAGGTGTCATCGCAACCACGGGGACTCGGCTTCGCGGGTCCGGCCACGACATCTAATCTCCGGCCGTGCCTGACCGATGAAAACTAGGGGAGCCGAGTGTGTCTCGACTGGAATCTCCGGAAGTCTTGCGCGGCATCCTGGAAGGCCTGCAAACCGGAATCTGCATTGTGGACCCGAGCCAAAAAATCCTGTTCTGGAACGACGGGGCGCAGCGCATTACCGGATTTCTTCGCCATGAAATCGTGGGGCAGTGCCGGCGCTCCGACCTGTTTGCAGAGGGGGACGCGCATTCCGGCATCGTGGCCGATGCCGCCCAGGCCATCCATCAGGCGCTTTCCGGCGGGGCGGCCGCGGTGGTGCAGACGGCGATGCGGCACAAGGACGGCCACCCCGTGGTGGTGCGGCTCTGGGTGACTCCGATCCGCAATCCCGAAGGGTTGATCATCGGGGCCGCGGAGAGTTTCCACGAAACTTTTTCGGATTCCGACTGGGACCGCCGGCAGAACAAGCTCGCCGCTTACGGGTGCCAGGACCCCGTGACCGGCGCCGCCACGCGGAGATTCGTGCAGTCCCAAATCCAGGAGCACCTGTGCACCTTTCAGGAATACCAGATTCCCATCAGCCTGCTGTGCATCGAAGTCGATCGCATCCAGGAATTGCTCAAATCCCGGGGGGCCCGCGCGATCGCGGTGATCCTGCGGGTTGTCGCGGTGACCCTTGGAAACCACCTCGCGCCCACTTGCCTGCTGGGGTATCTGGGAGAGCATCGCTTTCTCGCGGTCATCTCGGGATGCGGCGCGGAGGGATTGACAACAGAGGCGGAACGTTTGCGCGGCCTGGTGACCCGCGCCCGGGTGAACTGGTGGGGAGACAGCCTGCCGCTCAGCGCATCCTTTGGCGGCGCTTATGCGGCCCCCGGGGACACCGTGGAAAGTCTGATGGAGCGCGCGCAACTTGCGCTCGAGGCCGGGCTTGCCTCCGGCGGCAACTGCGTCCGGGTGCTGGACCCGGAGAGCTGCGATCCTTAGGGAGACCGGCCGGACCATGTTTGTAATTATCGGAATCATCGTCGTGTTTGGCGCGGTCATCGGCGGCTACCTGATGGAGCACGGGAATTTGCGGGTGCTGCTCCAACCCGCGGAGTTGCTGATCATCGGAGGGGCGGCGGTGGGCACCGTGCTCGTTGCCAATCCCCTGCATATCCTCAAGAAGATAGCCGGTGGCATCGGAGGAGCCTTTGGGGGTTCCAGGTACCCGAAGGAGAAGTACCTCGACACCCTGAAAATGATCTACGAGACGTTGAACCGGGCGCGCAAGGAAGGGCTCTTCGCCCTGGAGGGCGACAGCGACAATCCCGAGCAAAGCCCGATTTTTTCCAAGTATCCGAAATTCCTCAAAGACCATCACCTGCGCGATTTTGTTTGCGATTCACTGCGGCTGGCCGCGGGCGGAGGAGCCGAGCCTTTCGACACCGACCAGATGATCGAGCGGGACATGGACGTGCACCATCACGAAGCCACCATTCCCATCGCCGCGCTTTCCACCATGGCGGACTCGCTGCCCGGCCTGGGCATCGTGGCCGCGGTGCTGGGTGTGGTCATTACCATGGGCGCCCTGGGAGGGCCGCCTGAGGAAATTGGGCATAAGGTGGCCGCGGCCCTGGTGGGCACCTTTCTCGGCATTCTGCTCTGCTATGGCCTGGTGGGACCGCTCGCCGCCAATATGGCCAAATCCGCCGACGAGGAATACGCCTTCTATGGGGTCATCCGGGTGGTGATCGTCGCGTTCTTGAAGGGCAGCGCTCCCACCGTGGCCGTGGAGATCGCCCGCCGCGCTATCCCTGGTCACGTCCGGCCAACCTTTCAGGAAATGGAGGCCTACATCAAGGGGCACGCCGAGGCGCCCGCCAGCGAGACGGCGGCTGCGCCGGAGGCGGCCAAGGGGAGCGCATGAACGCCAAAACCCCGATTCTGATTATCAAGAAGAAGGGCGGCCACGCGGGCCACCATGGAGGCGCCTGGAAAGTGGCCTACGCCGATTTCGTCACCGCGATGATGGCCCTCTTCATCGTCCTCTGGCTGATGAACTCCAGCAAGCAGATACAAGAGGCGGTGAGCGGATACTTCAAGGACCCTAAAGGCACCTCGCGGATTCCCGGCAGCAGTATGCATGGCGCTGGGGAAAATTTTGTGGTCACCACCGACAATATGGACAAGCTGAAGGAACAACTGGAAACCGCCGTTCGTCAGGTGCCCAACTTCCAGGAGCTCAGCCATCAGATCGACATGACCGTGACCAACGAGGGATTGCGCATCGAACTCCTGGAATCCGCGCACGGGACTTTCTTCGATAGCGGCAGCGCCAAACTCAATCCGGTGAATGAAGACCTTCTGATCAAACTGGCCCAGGAATTGGGCAGACTGCCCAACCATATCGCCATCGAGGGTCATACGGACGCAAAGCCCTATGGCCCCTCGAGCAATTACACCAATTGGGAGCTCTCCGCGGACCGGGCGAATTCCGCGCGCCGGCTGATGCAGGAAAAGGGTCTGCGCCCGGACCAGGTCACTCAGGTGCGCGGCTACGCCGACCATAAATTGCGCCGGCCGGAGGAACCGCTCGATCCTTCCAATCGCCGGGTCTCGCTGATCGTCGAGTACCTCATCAAAGCGCCGGCAGCGGACGCCGGGAATTCTTCCAAGCCGGCGGATCAGGGGGAATCTCCGGCAAAACCACCGGGAGACGGACCGGCGGAGAAGTGACTTTCAGGACCGGCGTCACTCCGCACTGTTCCGCTCCGGCACAGCCCCTTCGATTTCCTCTCAAGGAGTTCTTTGCTCTGCCGACTACAACGATGCAGCCGCATTCCCATCTGCCCTCTGGCTGCAAGGCAACGATTCGAGCAAGGCGAGATCGGGGAGGGGCTGGCTGGAGAAGGACATGGGGATAATACTTCCACCCTTGGTCACAGCGCGGTGGTCCCCGCCCGCAACCGCCTCGACAGACGAGAAGGACACTGCGGAGAGACATGCAACGCCGGACAATTCCGCTCCACAGGATCAAGTGACCTTGAGCGGGGATGGCTCTTCGGCGACCGTGGCTGAAGAAGCGGGGCTGTTTCAGGTCAACTGGGTGGTGCGGCCCGCAGCGGCAACTTCGATTCCGGTGACGGCACAGGCGGATAATGCGCGCCCCGTAGATCCTCCTACTCCCGTTTCGTTGCGGCCGTTCACGGCCGGCGTCAACGCGCCACCGGCCGCGCCCGCTGCCACGCCTGAAAAACCGGCGCCCAAGGTCAACTCCCCGCCGCCGGCCGAAGCAGTCCCTGCCGAGGGAGCATCTCAACTGTATTCTCTTGACGATTCCCTGCGCGCCCAGGGCTTGAACGCAAGCCAGATTCGGGAAATCAATCAGCTCGCCAGCTTCCGGGGAGTGTACAATCCCGCGGCGTACATCGCCTTGATTCAGGAACTCGAGCAGCAGTCGCAGATCGAGTCGGCGCAGCCCGCTGCCGAAGGCCAGCCGACCGAGCCAGGCTCCACCCCCTCGGAAGCCAGGGGCCAAAATCCCCAGCCTGCCACCTTGAGCACAGGCCCATCCGTGCTCTTCTAGAGACAGTTGCACCTCAGGCCGCCTCCGGAACCCCCGGGTCCTTCCTTGTGCAGAGTCAGTGAGGGACCCAGATGGGACTCTGGCTGAACAGCCCGTTTACGAACCCCATTTGATAAACAATGAAGAGTCCAAAAGCGAGACTGATGAGGCCGGAAGCCAATCCCAGGCCGCGATGGAGGCGGGTAAAGCGGCCCTCGGAGACTTTGAAGGGAACGGCGATTGCCGCGGTGATCAGCATCATCCCGGCGATGGTGCCGATCCCGAACACGAGCAGATAAAGCACCGCCCAGGTGGGAACCCGGATCGTGGTGAGCACCAACAAGGCAACGGCTGCAGATCCCGCAAGACCGTGAACGATACCCACGGCCAGCGGCCGCAAAACTTGGTAGAGACCCAGCCGGCCAAATGAGCGGTCCAGCCGGCCCACGGGAGTGGCATCCTCGGGGTGACCATGCTCCCCGGGCATGTGCCCGTGAGGATGGCTGTGGACATAATCCCCGTGCTGGTGGGGATGCGAGTGATAAGCGACGTGGAGAGGAGTAAGTGTTTCGGTAATCCAGCGCAGGATTCCCGAGAGATTTAGAACTCCCAGGAGAATCAACATCAGCCCGACTGACAATTCCATGGTGAGGCCTACCCTTGGCGGGATGACCAGACCGAACAGGATGATGGCCGAACCAACCAGAAGAATCGTGATGGTGTGACCCAGCCCCCACAAAACACCAACCCAGGCCGCATGGCGGATGCTGCGCTGGCGGCTGACAATCGTGGTAACGGCGATGACGTGGTCCGGATCGGTGGCGTGCCGCATGCCGAGAAAAAACCCAAGGACGATGATGGAAAGCAGGGCGATCATTTGTTCTTAGAACGCCGCGGCGGAATGAGAACCGGGGCGGGGCGGTTCAAGAAACTCCAAGGATTCGGGATGTCGACCCCGGGTTTGGTGGAAAGAGCGAAGCGCTCCATGGCGGCCACAGCGCGGGACCGTCCTTGCAACCTCCAGCCGCCGCGGCGCGACGACCCATCGGTGATCTCGCGGGCAATCACAATACACTCCTGAACCCATTCCGCCGTAGCCCTGAGAGTGCCGCATTCCGGTGAGCAAGACAACCGAATTGCGCTGGCCGGGTAAGGAGCCACCGCGCCGCTTGATCAAGGGATCGGCGAGAATGCGCCCCGAATCCTCCCCTCGATCAACGAATTGCGCCGCGGCTGAGCAATCGGATGACTGCAATTCCGTCTCGTTGCATCAGGATGAGCCACGGTGTGCGGAAAGTCCCGCCACTCGAGAAGTTTCCCAAATGAGAAGGATGGACACCGTCCAGTCGAATGCGGTGATCTCGCTCAAATTCAAACCTGGGAGCGACGGATGATGAGGGTGATCTTAGCTGGATCTTCAAATTCAATGTCTAGAAATCATTTCCATTCTAGGTCGATGATCTGGCGTCAAATATCGGCTTTTCCCAGGGTGACGGGAGTTGCGCCAAGACGGACGGAAATGTCCGGGGAGTCCCGGCAAAACTTCCGACGCGGCTCGTCCTCGTCCGGCGGATGAAATTACAGCAGAACACACCGAACGCTGGTAATTGAGTCCACGGCGCGGCCGGACGCGCATGGCCGCATGGGAGATTGTCTGGAGCGAGGGGAACACTCGACTCTCCAGACTGTGGCGGCTTCGCGCCTGCCAGGCGTAGGTCAGCAGGTGACCCATCCAGAAGTTGGGGGTAGGAGATGAACCCTGGCGGCCGACAGATTCTGAAGCCTCGCTTAAAAGTAGCCGAATACCTTTCTCGCTGTCAGTCATCCAATATCCCAGTTGCATTTGGATCGCGGGCGGGGTGCCGGGATCCCGTGGCGCCGGGAAAGGACGCTTTTATGGAGAGAGTCACAGAGTCACCCGCACAAATCCCAGCGAGAATTGAGAGGGCGCAGAATCAACCGAACCTGTTTTCGAGCGAGTCCGTGCTCGAGATTTTGAAGCTGATCTTCGCCGGTGCTCGGCTCGAAGAAGTGCTGACGATCATCGCGCGGCTCGTGGAATCGCAGGTGAATGGCCTGCTGTGCACGATCTGGCTCCCCGAAGAGGATGGCGCGCGGGTGCGGTGCGCGGCTGCGCCGAGTCTTCCCGGATTCGCGGCCGCGGTAGGCACCATGGCCATCGGCCCGAAGGGTGGATCCTGCGGCACGGCGCTGTACCGGAGACAGTCGGTGTACGTGAACGACATCCTGACAGATCCGGTGTGGGACGGCTACCGCGACCTCTTGATCCCATACGGAATCCGTGCGGTGTGGTCGCGCCCCCTCTTCGCAGCGGACGGCAAGGCTCTCGGCACCTTTGCCATGCACTACCGAGAACCACGAAGCCCCGCTCCGGCCGAAGTGGAGCTGATCGAGAAGGCCAGTTCCATCACCGGAATTGCCATTGAGAGGCAGATGTACCAGGAGAAGCTGAAGCAGGACCGCGACAGCGAGGCAAGGCGGCGGCACTACCTGGAAGAGGAGATTCGTTCGGAGTTTGGCGCGATCATCGGTGACAGCCCGGCGCTCAAAGCGAGCCTGAATCTGGTGTCAGTGGTGGCGCCGACCGATTCCACCGTGCTGATCCAGGGCGAGACGGGAACCGGGAAGGAGCTGATTGCGCGGGCGATCCACGACCTGAGCGGGCGCCGGGAACGCGCATTCGTGAAGCTGAACTGCGCAGCGATTCCACTGGGGCTGCTGGAGAGCGAATTATTCGGGCATGAGAAAGGGGCGTTCACGGGAGCGATCGCGCAGAAGGCGGGGAGGTTCGAGCTGGCGGACAAGGGGACGCTGTTCCTCGATGAAGTGGGTGACATTCCGCTCGAGCTGCAGGCCAAACTGCTACGCGTGCTGCAGGAGCACGAATTCGAACGGCTGGGCAGCAACCGGACGCATCGAGTGGACGTGCGGCTGATCGCGGCGACGCACCGAAATCTCGCTTCGATGGTGAAGCAGATGACCTTTCGCGAAGATTTGTACTACCGGCTGAAGGTATTTCCGATTGACGTGCCGGCGCTGCGGCAGCGGGCCGGGGACATCTTGATGCTGGCGCGGCATTTTACCGAGCTACACGCGCGCAGGATGAACAAAACGATTGACCAGATTCCCCAGGAGACGATTGACGCGCTGGAGCGCTACCGGTGGCCGGGAAACGTGCGGGAATTGCAGAACTTTATCGAGCGCGCGGTCATCCTTTCGCCGCACGCAGTGCTGCGCGCGCCGATTGCGGAACTCGAATCGCTGGCCGTGCAACGAGAAGCCGCTCTGCCCATGCAAGACCTGGCGCAACTGGAGCGCGAACACATCGTTCGCGCGCTCGAAGCGAGCAACTGGGTGGTTGGCGGCAGGCACGGAGCGGCCGAGCGGCTGGGAATGAAGCGAACGTCGCTGACCTACCGGATGAAAAAGCTTGGCATCGCCCGTCCTTCCACGAACCCGTAACGACGTCAAATCTAAAGCCGCCCCGGCCTCAAACGATTCGCGGCTGCGCGGGGCGCGCGGACAGCGGCCGCGACAAACGGCCGTCAGTGCCGAATTTCCGTCAGAAATCCGTCAGCGCGCAGGCGGGAGCCGCGGGCGCTGCGGATTCTCATCTGCCAGCACAGCATAGAGTTATTCAGTCTTAGTCGCACTCGGAGGTACTTTGTCGTTTCGGTCCATCGATTGCATTCACCGTGTTCCTGGCGTCGGCGAACGGGATGGACTGCTGGCGCAAGGTGGCCCCGCCGCCCGGCGCCGTCACCGGAGACTTCCGAACGAGGAGGGACAATGAGCAAAGCAAATTTGGCAGAGGCAGCGAGCCAGCAGCAAGGGCTGGGCGCGCAAACATCCTACGGCTCTCCCACCACGATTCACCAAATCGAAGCGGACGGCGTGAGTGTGTTTTACCGGGCTGCCGGCGATACGGCGGCACCGGTGGTTCTGCTGCTGCATGGATTTCCGTCGTCGTCGTTCATGTTCCGCGAGTTGATTCCGCGCCTGTCGGATCAGTACCGCGTAATTGCGCCGGACCTTCCGGGATTCGGATTCACCAAAGTGCCGGCGGAGCGGAAGTACGTGTACACGTTCGATGGGCTGGCCAAGACCATCGCGGCGTTCAACCAGGCGCTCGGAATCGAGCGGTTTGCCCTGTACGTGTTCGACTACGGCGCTCCGGTGGGACTTCGGCTGGCGACGGCGCATCCGGAACGGGTGACGGCGATCGTTTCGCAGAACGGAAACGCGTACGAAGAAGGGCTGGGCGATGCGTGGGCTCCGATTCGCAAATATTGGGCCGAGCCGACGGCCGAAAACCGCGAAGTGATCCGGAAAAACATCCTGAACCTGGAAGGGACGCGCTGGCAGTACACCCACGGGGCGGCAAATCCGGACAGCATTCCGCCGGAGTCGTACACGCTGGATGCGGCGCTTCTGGAGCGTCCTGGCAACAAGGACATACAACTGGATTTGTTCCTGGACTACGCCTCGAACGTAAAGCTGTACCCGAAATTCCAGGAGTATTTCCGCCGGTCGAGACCGCCGCTGCTGGCCATATGGGGAAAGAACGATCCGTTCTTCGTCCCCGCGGGCGCGGAGGCATTCCGCAAGGACGTGCCAAACGCGCAGGTGCAGTTCCTCGATGCTGGCCATTTCGCAATCGAAACTCACGTGATCGAGATTGCCGCGGCGATGAGGGAATTCCTGGACGTTGCGCGCGCAGCGGCAGCGGGTCGGCACGCGCGGTGAGCGCACCAGCGGAGAACTTGACCGTCGTTCTGGTGCACGGCGCGTGGGCCGATGGATCCTGCTGGGCGAAGGTGGTGCTGCCGCTGGAGGAGCAAGGGTTGCGTGTGGTGTGCGCGCCGATTCCTCTGACGACATTGAGCGACGACGCGGCCGCATTGTGCCGAGCGGTAAGACGAACCAACGGTCCACTCGTGGTGGTGGGACATGCGTATGGAGGAGCGGTGATCGGAGCGGCAAACGACGATCGGGTGAAGTCTCTGGTTTATGTGGCGGCGCTGGCGCCGGATGAGGGCGAAACCGTGGCAAAGGTGTTCTACCGCGAGAAACCGCATCCACAAGCACCGCAATTGAGTCCGGATGCGGAGGGATGGGTGTGGATGCCAGAGGGCGGATTCCGGCAGGCAGTGGCGCACAACGCTTCGGTGGAGCAAACGAAAATTATGGATGCGATCCAGCGGCCGATCGCGCTTCGGTGCATCCAGGAACCGGTGCCGGCACCGGCGTGGAAAAAGAAGCCGTCGTGGTACCTGCTGGCGGAAGAGGATCGCATGATCCCTCCTCGGACGCAGCGTTTTATGGCGGATCGAATGGGGGCGACCGTGCGGTCGGCGAGCGTGGATCACACCCCGATGTACTCGGAACCCGCGGTGGTGGTGGAGGTCATTCTGGAAGCGGCGCGAAACACGCTGGCGCGATAAACGGAGTGCCCGAAGAGAAAATGCGTGAAAGGTGTGCGCAGGAACATCCCTGCTTCGGCGAGGGAACAATGAATGGTTCGACATCGGATGGCACCGCAACCGCGCGGGCGGTTGCTTCGGTC
>Ga0335078_10009908_pt1 | contig 14110 bp, 10 predicted proteins | sample Lox_Sample_32_FD_206711 | JGI IMG/M metagenome (GOLD analysis project Ga0335078, IMG submission 206711) | Soil microbial communities from Loxahatchee National Wildlife Refuge, Florida, United States - Lox_Sample_3.2 | ecosystem: Environmental > Terrestrial > Soil > Wetlands | place: USA...
CTGAATCTTTGCCTGGTACGTGTCGTATTGCTGTTGCAGCGTTTTCTGCGCCTTTTGCCTTTCCTTAATCGATAAATCAATCGAGGCGATTTGCGCACGGAGCTGTTGAATCGAAGGTGGCTCGACGCCTGACGCGGCGGGCGCCGTCTCTGCGGACTTATTTTTCCCGTCGGCGGTCTTGCCGTCAGACGAGGGCTTGGCGGCGTTCGCATCCGCAATTTTCTGCTTCAACTCTTCGACTTCTTCTTTTTTCTCCTTCACTGCTGGGAAGTTATCGCCATACTTGTCCTGCAATGCGGCAAGTTCCTTTTGTTTTGAGTCGAGATCAGATTCCATTGTGTCAGGATTGGATACACCAGTTTGCTTGGCGGATTTCCACTCGGAGATCTGGGTGCTCAACATACCTTCAAGTATGGATTTATCTCCTTGATCCCGGTCGATCGCCTGACTGATGGCCTGAAGCTGAGTGCTCGCGCTGGTCAAAAGTCCGAGATTCGTCTGTTCCTCGTCTGGCAGCGATCCGAAGTGCGCCCGCTTGAACGCCGCGAGCTTGCCATCTTGATCGTTCATTTTTTGCTGCGCGTCGGCAACTTGCTTTTCCATGAACTGTGTCGCGCCGTCCGATTCTTGTTCGCGGTTCTTAAGATCCTCTTCGATAAACATTGAAGTGATGTCAGAGCACACCTGCTGTGCCTTGCGCGCGTCACTGAGCGTCACGATGATGCGAAACCCGGGAAGTTTTGATGAACGGGAATCCGTCATAGGGGCAACGGCTTCAAATTGTATTGCTTTCGCGAGCAGATTCACGCGGGCCTCCGGCGTCAAGTCCGGTGAACTGAACAATCCATACTTTTCGATGAGTGGCTCGAGGCGCGAGCGGCTCAGAATCTCCTCATTCATTGCAGACAAACTGCTGTTGATGTCGTCGTTAATCACAGATTTGACCAGCGTGTCTGGGATCTTCTGCCCTTCCACCAAAATCAGAGATTTCGATTCATATCGGCTGGGAAGTTTGAGAGAGACGGCGTAAGCGCCAACGCATCCCAATATCGTAGGAATCACCAGATACCAAATATGGCGCCGGATCATTCCGGTAACGTCCTGCACTGTCAACTGCCGATGTCCCAACATCAGTGTATCTCCTAGAAGTACGGTCGCAATTCCAACGCTATTCGATCGGGATGGGATGTAGGTTCCAGCCGAAATTTACGGCAATGATGTTCGTCGTGAATTGACTGGCGCAGATAACACCTGTGCAGGAGGCATTCGCTATCGTCTGATGCTGCAGACTATAGTTTGCGGAGAGAGTCATGGTTGGGCCCAGGTTCCGCACGATGCCCGCACTCCCATACAGGCTATTGTAGTTTCCAGTTGTTCCGGGAGCGCCCGCGATCGCCTCATTCAGGGCGTAGCCAAACGTGCCGTTGAGTGTCCAGAACCGCCCTATCGGCCGTGCGACCGAAAATGTGACCGCATTGGTCGTGGCCCCGACCAGAATTCCCGCTCCCGCTGAGACACCACGGAAGAAATTCAATCCCAGACTTGTCCTTTCGTGTTGGTAGGTAATTGCGGCATTCGCGCTCCAACTTACACTCCTTATAGCGGCTGGAGCTCCAGACAAGGTGTAGTCTACGATTTGTGGTCCGATCCCCGCCTGTAGCGAGTAACGCCCAGCGACGTGATGCCCATAATTGACCAGCACAGTATTATTGTTCATGGTCGATTGAGTTGCCGCTGTGCCAGCTAGCTCAAATTGCGTATACCCAAACTGGTAGCTGACTCCAATTGTGTCGCGAGCGTTGAGGAGGTAGTTGTAACCTGCGCTGAAACCGTCACTCAATGAGTCGCCATAACCCGCCTGAAAATAATGAATCAGCGCGCTGTCTCCGGTAAATGTAAAGCTTGTTCGAGCGCTGACCTCAGCTTGCACCTGGACCAAAGCAGTGTTGCTGATCCTTTCGCCATAGGGCGTAAAGATACTCTGATTTGGCTCTAGGCTTTGATCTACGGATGTGGTACCCAGTGACCCCGCCACGCCGTTGGCAGGGTATCCGAACGACGATTGTGGGTAATAGCCAAACAAGTCGTCTAAAGTTAAAACCCATCGACGAAACTCGATCGCTTCATTCGCCTCAATCTGTTGGTAACTGTTGTTGAATCCGGATGCCGAAGGATAGATGACTCCGCCACCCGTATAACGAAGCGTCAACTGCGAGTTCGATGTCGATTTCTGAAGATACATGTGGCCGCCAAAATTCAGGATGGGCTGCCATCCGGTTAGGTTGCCGAGAAACTCAAGGTTTGAGGCAGCCTCCGCGCCAACCTGAAATCCAATTTGAAGCTGGCTGTTTGCGAGAGCATTTTCCACAACAGTGGGAGCCAATCCGCCAGTCACCACCACGGCGGGAGTTGCCACCGGTGAGGTGGGAGTTTCACCACTCGTCGTCGAGCCGGGTCCAGCTTGACCGTTGTTCTGCGCCCCCGCTGGAGAAGTTGGATTCGTCGGCGGAGGCACTTGTTGCGCCTGCGTTGCAAGCAGGCAGAACGCCGCTGCCATCGGCAATACCATCACGCGTTTGATGACGTTTAGCATTCTTATTCCTTATGGCACCACGATAGTGTCGCCGGGCTTCAGGACGATGTCCTGCGCGGGATTCTGCCCGCGGAGCACCAGCTTGTAATTGAAAGGAAACCGCGTGGATTTGCCGTTCTCAGTTCGCAATATGTAAATCTGTGTTTGTTTTGCAAATTGGCCTAGACCACCTGCACTGGAAATTGCCTGCAATACCGTCATGCCGGGAACAAGCGGGTAAGCCCCCGCGCGTGCCACGTTGCCTAGGATAAATACTCGCTGACTGTTGATGGCCGTCACGGTTACTGTGACCTGTGGATCTTTGACGAGTGAACCGGACACAAGCTTTTCCGAGATCGCCGCGGCAAGCTGCATGGGTGTCTTGCCTGCCGCTTGCACATCGTTGATCAACGGTATGGAAATCATGCCGTCAGGTCTCACCGGGACTACACGCGACATGTCCGGCTCACCCCACACATTGATACTCAATTCGTCGCTCGGCCCGATCACATAAGTCGGATCGGTGGTCGCAGCCTGTCCTGTGGACTTGGTGGCAGTGCTGGTCCCGGCAGGAACGTTTCCGCTTGGTGGAGGAGTCTTTGAGTTGTTTTTCTGCGCGGCGGCCGATAGGGTCATCGCACCGGAAAGAATTGCAATTGCCAGAAACCGACTGCGCTTCATCATCCTCTCCTATGAACCTTCTGAATCTTCCAGCCCCAGTTGCTTCAGTTTGTAGAGCAGCGCTTTGTAGCTGATCTGCAATTCTTGCGCTGCCTTCTTACGATTCCAGTGCGTGCGCGTGAGGGCCCTGGAAATCAGTTCGCGTTCGGCTTGCCGGCTGGCCGCGCGTGCCGCAGCCTTCAGCGACGAATTTGACCGCAGATGCGATCGCGACGGGTCCGACGCCATGTCGATCAGATCCGTCAACGCGATATCCGCGTCGCCGGTCGCGACCATTTTCTTGATCGTATTCTCAAGTTGCCTGATGTTGCCCGGCCAGGCGTAATTCGCCAAGCGGGCATGCACTTCGTCATCGAGTTTCGGGCAGGGGCGCTCGAATAGGCTCGCATACTTGGTCAGAAAGAAATCCACGAGCTCCTGAATGTCTTCTCTGCGGTCGCGTAGAGCGGGAAGACGGAGGCAGACGCCGTTCAGCCGGAAGTAGAGCTCTTCAGCGAACTTTCCAGCGCGGAGATCATCTTCCAATCCTCGGCGCGATGTCGAGATGAACCGCCCGCCGGATTGGCATTCTCCCGGGAGCGCATCGCCCTCCGAGAGCGCGTCGAGAAGCTGCCGCTGGCCGGCCTGCTCGAGATCGCAAATATCGTCCAGAAAGATTGTTCCCCGGAACCCTGCGCTGGAAATTTCACCGCCGCGATTCTGCAATTGCACCGGAATACGGCCGGGTGCGATGGACCGGCATCGAGTTTTGATGAAAGGGTCGTCCCGCCTGTCAGACATTCTGTGAATCTGCAGCGCGAGAATTTCCTTACCCGTACCGCTTTCGCCGACAATGAGGATCGGAATGTCAGTGGCTGCTGTATCAGCCACAACCTTCCGAATGGACTGCATTGCCGGGCTGGAGCCCCAAACAATGAATTGATTTGATCGGGCTGCGACTGCCAGATTCGTATCCGGTGCGAATGTGTCAGGAGTAGTCACGATATTAGCTGGGGCTGCCGGATGGGCGAGATAGTGCCTTGGCTAGCGCTCCACCGCTTAGAAAAGCAAGGCAGTTGCCAACGGTGAGCAGCATCGCATTGACTGCGAACTCGTCTCAAGTCGCACAATCAATTGAACATAAATCAGAATGCACATCGTACCAATTCCGGACATCGGGCCTTGGCACTCCAAGACTATTCCACTTGGCGGAAAAAGTTTGGTACTCCCATTTTGTGGGACTGTCATACCGGAGCTATTTCACCGCTGCTTGGGGCTTGAGGTGATCGAAATGATCGCGGCGGGTGGCGGTCGGTAAGACTAACTATCTTATTTTCTATAGGTTATATTGTAGCGCTGGCGGGCGATTCTGACGGTGGTCCCCCTCGGCAACAGCTCGCAACTAAATTACCTAGGATTCCGCAGATTTTTCGTTTTACTGGCAGATGGCGTGTGACACGTTTGAGCGCGGCAAAGCCCGCCACACTCATTCGGTCGCCGTCTTAGACTGAATGCTAACTGTTGCGCTGCTTCCGGCTCCGCGCGGCGAACATCGCTGCCAGAGCTAGCAGGCCGACGCTCAGCATGGATATATCACCGGGCTCAGGTGTTGCCACCGCCTCCAATTCGACGCCATCTGGATCGCCCGAGGGATTGTAGACGAGCTCCCATTCTTCTGTACCGTCGTTAAATGTGCTGCCGTCAATTGTGCCAGTGTTTGAAAACTCCCCAGACAGTCCCGAAGGATCGATGATTTCGTACGTTGTTCCAGGAGTCGGATCGAATCCGGTGAGGAGCGTGATGTTGAGCGAGCCGCCCAAAGTAACGAGCCCGTCCACGTCCAGCTCGCCGTTGCCTCCGCTGCCGATTAGCTCAGTAAACGTGCCGCCCGTCATGTCAAAGGCACCGTTGATGGAGAGTGTGTCTGCTCCGCTTGGTGTCTGAGCGCCAGGTGTAATCGTGCCTGCGCTCATGGTGACGTTGCCATTCACGGTCCCGGTTCCTTCAAATGTCCCCTTCGTGATACTCACTCCCGCAGCCGTGCTGCTCAGCGTGCCGTTCACCATCGTCGTGCCGCCGTTTTGCTTCCAGCCCTGCGAGCCCATCGTGAAATTTCCACCTGCTGCGATTGTCGTCGTCGCGTTGGAATTAGACTGAGTGAACCCGGCGCTCGTGCCGCTCATCGTGAGTGTTGCTCCATTCGCGATCGTGAGTGCACCTTGATTGGTAAACCCGCTGGCGTCGGGAGTAACGGTGAGCGTCCCGCCAGTCACGTTGATCGTGCCGCCGGTTCCGTTTGAAAGATTTAAGTCGGTGATGGCGCCATATCCGGAAATCGTGTTGTCCACGTTTGAAAAGGTGGCCTTGGGTGTGGTTGGCAGATTTGTCAGGGTGATTGTCCCGCCGGTCAAATTGATCGTTCCCCCGCCGGAAAATGCCACCGTGTCGCCATGCTTACCGTCGTCGATCGCAAATGTTCCGCCGCCCATCAGATTGATCGTGCCGGAATTTGTTTGAGTGAATGTGGCTGGAGAGGTGTTCTTGTTGCCTGAGTTCAGGTCAAGCGTGAGTGTGTTGGCGCTTCCTGTGCCCCAGGTCAGGATGCCGGCATTATTCAATGAGCCGATCGCATTCGTACTCCCAACGGTCAGTTGCTCCACGCCCGAATCGTCCTGGAGCGTCGCGCCGCTTCCGATCGTCAGTGTGTCAATCACTGCCGAACCGTTGTTGAACGTCACTGTTGGCGTACCGTTGACCGTAACGTCATAGAAGGCGCCGGCCGGCGTGCCATTATTGGGGACGCAGTTCAGGCTCCAGTTTGTTGCTACATTCCAATTGGAAGAGCTCGCAGTCCAGCTGATCGCGTTCGTCCCCGTCACCGCGGGGCACTGTGCGCTCGCAGCTCCCGAGCCGAACGATAAGAGCAGAGTTAGCGTCAGCGCGGCGCCGAGCCGTCGGCTGGTGCCTCCAAAAATTACTTCACGAAACCGTCGCGGGACTTTCAGGATCGTCTGCGCGGGCAAGTTCAACTCGGGCTGGCTCAGGAGCTGACGCATGAATCTGCGACGGATTTCTTTTTGTCTGACGGGCCGTTCGGGTTTGTGGAAGATGGAACACGCAATACCTCACTCGCGGGGCGTCGAGATCGGCCTCACATCTCTAACTATCACCTGGTATGGACGGCGGCGCGACGCGCACTTCAGAAATATCACCATTTCCCGATGGCCGGCGGGAGGGCAAGCCAGCTTGCCGGATTTTGTACAGCAGAGCGCGATAGCTGATTTTCAAATCTTTCGCTACTCGCTTCCGATTCCAGCGGTGCGCGATCAAAGTTCGAAGAATTATTTTTCGCTCGAGTTGCTGCACGGTCCTTCGCGTTATGCTCTTCAGCGGCATTGAGCCGGTGGTCGAAGCCCCCGGCTCCGGAACCGGAGCGACCGAAAATGCGTTCAGCAACTCATTGGTGACGGATTCTTCCGTGCCAAGTATCGTGTAGCGCTCCACCAAGTTGCTCAACTCACGAATATTCCCCGCCCAGGGGTGCTTCTGCAGGAGGCGAGAGACGTACGCGGAAAGGGGCGCCACTTTGCAGCCGTATCTGCGGGAATGCGCGGCAAGAAAGTAAGCAACGAGCGGCTCCAAATCCTCGCGGCGCTCGCGGAGTGGTGGAAGCTGGATTTTCACCACATTGATCCGATAAAACAAATCCTGTCGGAATCTATCTCTTTGGACTTCGGCTTCCAGATCGCGATTCGTCGCGCAGATCACGCGCACATCAACCTTGGTGTCCTCGCGCCCGCCAAGCCGCCAGAACTGGCTGTCCTGCAGAAGCTGCAGCAGTTTCGCCTGGAGGCCTATGTCCATTTCCGCAATTTCGTCTAGAAACAGCGTCCCGCCGTTTGCCATCTCCACTCGACCGGGTTTCGATTCCGCTGCGCCGGTGAATGAGCCCTTTTCGTATCCAAATAATTCGGACTCCAGCAACGACCCGGGAATCGCAGGGCAATTGACCTTCACGAACGGCCCCGTGGCCCTCGGCGAAGCTCGATGAATCATCCGGGCGATGACTTCCTTGCCGGTTCCGCTCTCACCCTGGATCAGCACTGGAATATCGGCGCTCGATACTTTGCTTACGCGAACACGAATAGCGTTCATCGCCGCGGAAGCGCCGAACACGACCGCGTCGGGCGGGAGCTCGTCAGAACTAGGTCCAGTCAGTGGTACGAGCTGAGTCTTTGTGGCAGCCATATGAACGCACCTTCAGCAAAATGCCCCAGACGTTGCTTGGCTATCGCACACTGGATGCCAAATGCGGTCTCGGACAGAAGCTTCCACAGGCGCAGCTGTAACTCACAGGTAATAAGCATCTTATTTCTCTGCAGACGACAGAGCGAATCGGCGGCGCATAGCATCTCGCCAGCGTGGAGCCCAATTTCCCCAGGGACCCCGCCTGTCCAAGGAAAACATGTTGCACACTTGGGCACAGTCATTACCATCGCTGCATGCGATAGGAAGATAGTACTAGGACTTCAGTTTCACTCCATTAACAGGAAAAAGCGTTCTTCAGTTCAAATTTGGTCCAAGTTTGGATCTCGAGCGACGCCGCAGTTTCGATCAGAGGGCAGTTCGGCAGAATAGTTCGGCAAAATCGCGCCGAGGAATGTCGAGGTCCGCGCTTCGGACCGCGAAAATACAGATTCCTCGTCCTGAAATATTTCGCGGAACTTCATCGTCGCGAGGCGCTTCAGACATAAAGGTAGTTTACAAGTGTGGGAGTGTTGAGGAGATCAAACGAACGATGTCAGTGCGTGCCAGTCGCTTCGCCGCGGATAATATCGTACCGTTCGATCACTGCTGCGACGCCGATGTTCTTTGAGCCGTCGTCGTGTCGGCGGTCCACTCGAATCACGCGGCCCTGCGCGCGAACGAAGACTTCGGTACCACGCGTGATTTCTGAAGGAAGAGTGAGCGTGATATCCAACTCAGTGCCCGATTCAAGGTCCTGTTCCAGCGTAAAGTAAACGCCGCGCGTGGAAATGTCTCTGGTACGCCCGTTTCGCGCACTCTCGGTCTTCTCAATAGGTACTCGGACGATAACTGGCAAGGAAAGATCGTACCGGCGTGCCGCTCTTCGCTCTGTCATGCTTCCCCCGTATTCCATGGGCAGACGGTCAGACTCCCCCAAGCTCTAAGCAGCAATCAGGATACCAAAGAGGCCCGCACTACGAATTGAGAACTGGTTAACAAGTTTCCTTATTCAGGGGCCAGACAGTTCGGAATTGAAACGCTAGTTAACCTTAAATATTTCAGTTAGTTGTCAGCCGCGCGTCTCATTCTGGAACGCCGAAGAATCAAGACGGCGGACCTTTCTACCAGAAATTTGCATATATGCCATCACACCGCAATAAGTGTTGAGCCCTGGGCTTTGCGGTCGCCAAGCCCACTTCCATGCCTAGAATAAGAAAGACCTTGCATGTATCGCGACGCTTAAGTACCGGTTCCAGATCCTGCAGTTGTGGGCACCGCCGGCTCTTCTTGCGGCGCATTCGCCTGGGCGCTGCGCGAACCGCGGCCTCCATCCAGCTTGAATTGGCGCATTTTGTACAGCAACGCCTTGTAGCTGATGCCGAGCATTTTCGCGGCGTCTTTGCGGCACCAGTGCGTTTTTTCCAGTGCTTCGCCGATGGCTTCCATTTCTGCTTCGTCTTTCAATCCTCGTACAAGCGCCTTCAGGCCTTGTTCTTTGGGCGCCGTAGGTTCGGAGCGCGGCGCAGTGCGCTGGCGTGACGCGGACATTTCCACCAGTTCGCGCAGGCTGCCTTCGTCGTCTTCGAGAATCACGTAGCGCTTCACGAAATTTTCGAGTTCGCGCAAATTTCCGGGCCATTCATATCGCACCGCTGCGTCAATCAAATGCTGTGACGGCACCGGCGCATCCTTGGCGAATTTTTCGCTGTACTGCTTCAGGAAGTGCCGGAACAACATCGGAATTTCCTGACTCCGCTCACGAAGTGGCGGGATCTGGATGGAAAGCACGTTCAAGCGGTAATACAAGTCCTCTCGAAATCGCCCGGCTTTCATCGCCTGCTGAACTTCCACATTCGTCGCGGCCAATACGCGGACGTCCACTTCGATGAGTTGCCGGCCGCCCAAACGCGAGTACTGATGATCTTGCAGAACGTGCAACAGTTTCGCCTGCATGTGCGGACTCATCTCCGCGATTTCGTCAAGAAAAATCGTTCCTTTATTGGCCAGTTCAAACTTGCCGGGCTTTGAGCGCACGGCTCCGGTAAACGCACCTTGCTCGAATCCGAACAATTCAGATTCCAACAATTCTCCGGGCAACGCAGCGCAATTCACTTTGACGAACGGTTGCGTCCTGCGCACCGAACGCAGATGGATCATGCGCGCCACCACCTCTTTGCCGACGCCGCTTTCTCCGCTGATAAACACGGGTACATCGACTGGCGCGATTTGCAGGATTTGCTGGCGAATGCGAACCATCTGCGGGCTTGCGGCCAGGAAGCTCAAATCTTCGGTGATTTGATCGCAATACTCTCGCAGGGTTTCATTTTCCTTGTGCAGCTTACGTTTCATCTGGCACTTCAACATCGCCGCGTCAAGTTCACTTTTTTCAAACGGCTTGGTGATATAGTCCTGCGCGCCCAGCCGAATGGCTTCCACGACCGTGCCGACTTCATTTGAGCAGGAAAGCATGATGACGCTCAGTTGGCGGTTCATCTGCATCAGCCGCTGCAGCGTTTCCAACCCGTTCAATTCGGGCATCAACACATCGAGGATAATGTAGTCGCAGTGCTCGCCTGCGCCGATCCGTTCCAGCAGATCCACGCCGGAATTCAGCGTCTCAACGTCGTAGCCATCCACTTCCAGCAGCGTTTGTAGGTATTTGCGAATGCTGGGTTCGTCGTCGACGACTAAAATGCGTTCCTTCTTGCTTTCTTTTTCAGCCACCTTGGTTTCACCTCAAATCAGAACGTTAAATTCTTTCAACCGGCAAAAGGATCGTGAATTTTGCGCCGCGGCCGAGCTCGCTATCCACCCAGATTTTTCCGCGGTGCGCCTGCACCAGCCGCTTGGCAATGGCGAGGCCAAGACCCATGCCTGACGATGTGCGATCCACGCGCACGAAATCTTCGAAAATTTCCTGGTGATGTTCGGAGGAAATTCCGCGGCCCGTATCCGTCACGGAAACTCTGGCGCTGTTTGGCTGACGCAGAATCTGGATGCGCCGCTCTTGCGTTTGCGGTTCTCCACTGGCGCGCCGCTCCCAGAAGTGCGGTTCCGCCACCAGATTCACGCTGCTGCCGGTCGGAGTGTGCTTCAGCGCATTATCGAGCAAGTTCGCGACGGCTTGCTGCACCTTCTGATAATCGAAGCGGAACATGGGCAATCCCGGGTCGATGCGCACATCCAAATGAACTTTCTTTCGTTGAAACGCTTCCTGCCAGCGGCCGATTAATTCGCTGATGCAATCGCGCAGGTCATTGTCATTCAAATGCAGAACCAGCTTGCCGCTCTCCAGCGCCGAATAATTCAAGAACATCGAAACAAGCCGCACGAGCCTTTCGCAGCTTTCTTTGGATTCCTGCAGAATTTCGCGCTGCTTATCTCCCAATTTCCCGAGAGAGCCGGAGAGCAAGAGGTCGTAGTAGCCTTTGATCACCGCCAGCGGAGTTTTCAATTCGTGGGCGGCTGAAGCTAGGAACACCGTTTTCTGGCGATTTACTTCCTGAAGGCGGAGATACGCTGCCAGCAAATTTCTGTAAGTGATTTCTCGTTCCTGCAACAGCCCCTGTACGGTGTGCTGCTCGGAAGGATCAACCGCCGACTCCGTCACCGGTGCATCCAGTTGCACGAACAGCCAGTCCGGTTCCGGCAGCCATTGCACACGCGCCTGAGCTTTGCCGTTCTGAAATCCAATTTGCAGGGAAACTTCGCGCTCGCCGCTTTCGAATTGTCCGAAGATCACCTTTGGATCAACATTCAGCAGATGCGTAAAAAGATTTAGGCGGCCTATGTCGGGGAAGTTTTCCGCACTGAGCGATTGTTGCGCCTGAGTGTTTGAGAGAATCACGCGGCCGGCGCGCTCGGCGATGAGGATCGGGTTTTCCAGTGAATCGAGAACGGAATGCACGATTTCCAGTGCGACGCTTGCTCCGCTCGGCGATTCGGCGACTACTTCCTTGGACACTTGGACCCTCTCTATTTCCCTACGATTGCGGCCAGAAAAGCGCTGGGGACCCCGGTTCCCGAGACTTCTCTTGAAGACACGAGCACGAAAGATGAAGAAACCTGCCAAATAGTGGCAAAGGGCCTAACGGGTGTCAATGAGAAAGGAGTCCTATTTTGCACAATAGCTGAAAACAACTAGACTAACGACACAAAAGTGAGGAAAAGAATTGCCATGCGGGAGGTTCGCCTAAGACTTAACATTCTTGTATACAGCAGGTTACAAATGGTCGGTAACGGCGTGACATTCTGGCACATAATCTGCACCGCATTCGGGTACTGGGACGATAGTACTAAGCCCCAGGAAAAAATTTTCTCAATCCTAAATTGAAAGGGACGCGCTTGAACCCCGCCGAGCGACGCCGTTCACCAAGGATTAGACTGCAAATCCCGATGTTTATGCGTGGGGTCGATGCCACCGGATCGGTCTTCCTGGATTTAACGAAGACCTTCGACATCAGTTCAACAGGCGCCTATCTGGCCAGTACTCGAGCCGTGCCACCCGACGCGTTGGTGCAATTGACGATTCCGGCACCATCGCCGTCTCCATCCGTTTACTCGCGTGTTCCACCCGAAACTCCGCCGATCCAGGCGCGCGTTTGCCGGGTACATTCAGATGGAGACGTGCAATTCATCGGTGTTGAATTCCTTAAGGCGCTTGAATAACCCGAACCAACGCCAGAAAATGAAGCCGGAAGTGAAATCACTGCCGGAGAGTGTGCAAACTATTCCCTATTCGCGGCGGAGATTGCGTCAAACCTTTCGCTCTTGCTCCGGCTGGCTTCCACATTTGTTCCGATTTCTTGCACATAAGCTGCCTTCTGGCTATTTTCTCTCCGACATATCGGATGGCATCTGATGTGCTCCATCGCAGCTGGATTATTACGGGCGTTCCCCATCCCCCGGGGTAGGCCAAATGGAAGCGATTAGATGGCGATACCCGATCCCGGCCGTCCGACGGGTGCGTCGCAACCCGTAGAAGACAGTTTTTTCAATCTGCTGATCGATTCCCTCGAGGGGCTCGAACAGCCTGCACGCGGTTTGTTTCTTCAGCGTCTGCTGAAATCACTCACTCAACTCGATCTCACCCAGGAACAAAGTCTGGAAACCTGGGACCGCATCGTCGAGCGGCGCGCCGAACTCGCTCGCATTCTCGGCAGGCCCGTCGCACTGAAGACCGCGATGATGGATTTTCTTGCGTCATCGAACTGGTTGCGCGCGCCCATCCTGATGGAATACGAAGAAATGAAAAAGCTGCAGGTGAACGCGGCGACCGATTCGCTTACGCAGCTCTACAACCGGCGGCTTTTCGAAGAGTATTTCGAAAAGGAGCTCGACCGCGCGAAGCGCTACGACCTGAGCCTTGCGCTGATCATTCTGGATCTGCACGTCTTCAAATTGGTCAACGATCGCTACGGCCATCAACGCGGTGATATGGTGCTGCAGGACGCGGCGCGGACTTTGCGCACTTCAATGCGCACTTCGGATTTTGCGTTTCGAATTGGTGGAGATGAATTCGCGCTGCTGTTGCCGCAAGCCGATGCCGAGCAGGCCGCGACGCTTGGCCGCCGCGTTCACTCGAAATTCGCCGCCCTGGTTGGACCTCAACACTTGGATATTCCGATTGGTCTTGATTTCGGGCTGGCCGTCTATCCGCAGGACGGCGATCACGCTGACGTTCTGCTACGCGTAGCCGATGAACGCCTGTATCAGATGAAACTCTCGCTACGCGGAGGGTCGGCGGCAGATTCTCGGGGCGCCGCTCACATCCCGGAGCGCCGAGTGGCACGCACTTCCCAGTCGCTTGCCACAGAATCTGCCGCGCAGCCGGTTGAAAAGACCGCGGCCAATGAATCCGAAGCTCACAAGCCTGGCGAAGCGCGGGCGCCTCAAACGCGCGTTGAACCCCAACGTGCTGAACAGTATACGGAACGCGCGGGCGGGAGGGCCGCTGGAGCCGAAAGACGAAAATGGGAGCGCCTCTCGCTTGTCGGCAAGCGCGCGCTTGCGACGCTCGCCAACAATCCGGAAAAGCCGCTTCGCATTTTAGATATGAGCCACGGAGGAATTGCATTGGAAGGCGGCGAGAATGTGCCGCTCACCGAAGCCTTTCAGGCTGTGCTGAATGTGCCGATTCTGGGCGAGGTGCGCGTGAAATTGAAAAAGCTCTATGTGCGCAGAGAACCGGGCCAGCCCGATCGTATTGGCTGCCTTTTCATCACCTAGCCGGCGTCTGCCTGCCGATTCAGTCCCAACTTCTGGCGCATCGCGCGCGAAACAAACAGAATAGCTTGCTGCACGCGCACAAGCCCCAAGCTCCAGCGGGTGCGTGCTTGGTCGGGCGTTGCGCCACGCGCGGTAATAATCAACCGTAGCGCGATCCCACTGTTTTCGAGGCCACTGTAACGACATGGAATCAGCTCCAGCTTCACTGTGAGCGCATCGGCAGCCGCAAAATCCTTCATCCATACTTCGAGAAGCCGGCGAACGGCGTCCTCATAGCGTTCCTTCATGAAATTGAATTCGGCCTGCGCGAAAGCCAAATCCACGCGCGAATGGAAAGTGGGCTCTGAACTGTTTGCGCCATTGGCCGAGGCCTTCGCACGCACTGTGCAGAATAGCGAAGTC
>Ga0335078_10009909_pt1 | contig 14109 bp, 13 predicted proteins | sample Lox_Sample_32_FD_206711 | JGI IMG/M metagenome (GOLD analysis project Ga0335078, IMG submission 206711) | Soil microbial communities from Loxahatchee National Wildlife Refuge, Florida, United States - Lox_Sample_3.2 | ecosystem: Environmental > Terrestrial > Soil > Wetlands | place: USA...
CCGGGCGGGAAACCCACCTCCTCCAGGATGCGCACCAGCTCCACCACCGCCAGGGGGTCCTGGGGGGCGGGGCGCACGACGACGGTGTTGCCCATGGCGAGTGCCGGTGCCACCTTGCCGGCCATGTTGGCCAGCGGGAAGTTGTAGGAGGTGATGCAGCTGACCACGCCCACGGGCTGGCGCTGCGCCAGGGCGCTCACGAGCCCCCCGGCGGCGAGCGGGGTGGGGTCCATCACCTGCGGGGGCAGCGGGTGGCGCAGGACGTCGTCGAGCGGGCGGGCGTAGCGCTCGAAGCGGGTGGCGGTGATGGGCACCTGGAGCACCGAGCCCACGGCGGCGGTGGCCCCCGTCTCGGCGATCACGAGGGGCAGCAGGTCATCGGCCCGGGCGCGGATGGCCTCGGCCGCCCGGGCCATGAGCGCCAGGCGCGCCGCCGGATCGGTGGCCGCCCATCCCGGCAGCGCCGCCCGGGCGGCGGCGGCGGCGGCCCGGGCGTCGGCCACCGTGGCCGTCGGAGCCTGGGCCACCACCTCCTCGGTGGCCGGGTTCACGACGTCGTAGGTGCCCCCCGAGGCCTCGACCCACGTGCCCCCGATGAGGAGCTGGCGCTCGTCCTTGAACGTTCCCATGTGGCGGCTCCGCACCTTTCCGATCGCCCCGGTCCGATCGCGGCCGACGGCGTGACGCCGACGCGCTCGCCGGTGCGGGTCGCTCGTGACCCTCGGCGACGGCGTGCCGGGACGCGCCGCAATCGTATCGCCACACCTGACGCCTCGTCAGATGTGTCCGCCGGTGAGCGGGGGGTTCAGCGGCGGGCCGCCTTCACCATGGACAGCGCCTCGAGGAAGCGCTCGGCGTCCATGGGGGCGACGGGCCCGGCCACCAGGGGCCACAGGCGCGTCGCCAGGTCGGCCGCCAGCCGGGCGCGGGCCTCGGCGGTGTAGCCGCCCCGGGCGGCCAGGTACCGGTTCACCACGGCCAGCTCCTGTTCGCCGACGCGGGTGACGTCCCAGTGGGCCAGCTCGGGAGGGAGCCAGGGGGCCGGTGCCGGCCCACCCCAGGGCTGGCCCGGTGGCGCCCCCCACGGCTGAGCCGCCGGGGCGCCCCAGGGCTGGACCGCCGACGCGCCCCAGGGCGCACCCGCCGACGGTCCCCAGGCGGGCGCCGGCCCGGCGCCCCACTGGGCGGCGTCGTTCCACGCCCGGCCGGCGATGGCGCGCGTGGCCGCCGTGCGCTCGCGCACCACCAGCGTGCTGCCGAGCATGTCCCCGAGGCGCTGGTTGTGGCGCGAGGCCACGACGAGCACGGCGCCCACGGCGTAGAAGCCGGGCAGCCAGTCGACGATGCGCACGATGTTGCGCAGGACGCTCGAGCGGAACCTCACCGCCGCGCCGGTGGTGCGCACGACGCGCAGTCCCGTCATGGCCTTGCCCGGCGTGCGCCCGTTGTTCAGGCATTCGAAGAGGACGGGGTACCCGAAGAAGGCGAGGAAGACGATCAGGGAGATGAGCCCGGCGGCGACGTAGGATCTCGTCGTGGTCGAGCCGTTGGCCGACGTCCCGCCGAGCGCCTCGGCCACCGCGTAGACGAGGATGAGCGCGGCGACGCCCTGCACGATGCCGTCGAGGAGCGCGGCCACGAACCTCGACCCCAGCCCGGCCAGGACGAACTCGAGGGACACGCCCTCGGGCGTGGCCGCCACGAAGCGGTCCTCGATCTCCACACCGTGAACGTAGAACGATTCACCGCGCTACGAGGGCAGGACTGGGCCGAGCTCGAGGCCCTGGTCCGCCTGGCCAACGGCCGAGCCGAGCGGCTGGCGCCCCACCAGGTCCTGCGCCTCGGCCTGCTCTACCGTTCCGCCGCCGCCGACCTGGCGGCCCTGCGGCGCGCCGTCCCCGATACCGAGGGCACCCGGCGACTCCAGACCCTGGTGGGCCAGGCCCACGGCCTCGTCTACGGCAAGGCCGGCCGCCACGACACGGTCCGCTACTTCTTCTCGACCCGCCTGTGGCAGCGGATCCACGCCGGCGGCCGGTGCCTCGGGCTGTCGGTGCTCGTGCTCGCCGGCTTCTGCGCCCTGGGCGCCCTGTGGGCCCAGCTCAGGCCGGAGGCGGCGGTGGGCATCCTGCCCGCGGGGTTCCACGCCAGCGCCCACCCGGGCGCCGGCGGGGTGGTGGGCATCTCGATCCCGGCGCGCTCGGGCCTCGCCTTCGAGATCTTCACCAACAACGTCCTGGTGTCCTTCGAGGCCCTGGCGGGTGGCTTCACCCTCGGGCTCCTCACCGCCTACGTCCTGGCCTTCAACGGGGCGCTACTGGGCGTGCTCGGCACGCTCGAGCTCAAGGCGGGGGGCTTCGCCCAGTTCGTCCGTCTGGTGGTCCCCCACGGCCTGCTCGAACTGTCGTGCATCGCCGTCGCCGGGTCGACGGGGTTCCTCGTGGCCCGGGCGCTCGTCGACCCCGGGCCCCGCACGCGCGGCGAGTCGCTGCGGACCCTCGTCCCCGCCCTCGGCGACCTCGTCCTCGGCGTGGCCGCCTTCCTGGTGGTGGCGGGGCTGACCGAGGGCATCGTCACCACCTGGGACCTCCCCCTGGGCGTGGCCCTCGCCGTGGGGCTCGGGCTGGCGGGCGCCTTCTGGACCCTCGTGCTGTGGCGGGGGCGCACCCCGCGGCCAGCCGGCGAGACCCCGCTGCCGTGGGCGGCGCCCGCCGGCGCGGCGACGAGGGCCGCCGCTACAGGCGTGCCCGCTGCTTCAGCCTGACGTAGCCGGCCACGCAGGCGGCGCCGAAGCGATCGGGGTCGGCATCGACGACCACCGCCCCGAGGGCGCGACACGCGGCCAGGGCCTGGCGCCGTCCCTCGAGGAGGTCGAGCGCCACCGCCGAGCGGTACACGTCGAGCAGCCGGTCGGGGACGGCGTCGGCGCTGGCCACCACGTCCGGGTCGCGCAGGGTGGCGATGAGCACGGCGTGGCGACGGACGAGCACGGGCAGGGCGTCGAGCAGCGGGCGGGCGGCGGCGGCGTCGGTGACGTCGCTGAACAGCGCCAGCAGGGCGCGCTTGCGGCCGCTCGCCACCCGGAAGGCCTCCTCGTAGGAGGACTCCTCCTCGACGGGCTCGAGGTCGTAGAGCGCCCGGACCACCGCCTCGGCCCCCCGCCGACGGGGGGCGAGGACCCTGCGCACGCTGCTGTCGAAGGCCAGGGCCCCGACGCGGTCGCCGGCGTCGTCGGCCGCCACGGCCAGGACGGCCACGGCGTCGAGGGCGACGTCGAGCCGGGTCCCCCCCGCCACCGGCGCCGCCATCAGCCGCCCGGTGTCGACCATGCACAGCAGGTCCCGGTTCTCGTCCACCCGGTACTGGTTGCTCATGGGCCGGCCCGTGCGTGACGTGGCCTTCCAGTTGATCTGGCGGACGTCGTCGTCGGGGGCGTAGTCGCGCACGGTCTCGAACTCGGTGCCGAGCCCGAGGCGCGCCGCCACCCTCCCCTCCTCGCTGTGGCGCGACGAGCGTCGGACGAGCGCCAGGCGCCGTGCGCCGGGAAGGTCGGGGAACACCGTGACCTCGGTCTCACCCCCCGCCGGGCGGTCCCGGCGCACCAGCCCGAGCGGACCGGACGAACGGACCACCGCCGGCGCCAGGACGTGGGTGCCGCGGTGCCGGGCTCGCAGCCTGGCCTCGAGGACGCGGCCGGCGGCGCCCTGGGGCACCAGGCCGAGCTCGGGAGGCACGGGCTGGTGGATCCGGACCGAGCGTGCGGGCGCCACCGTGGCGGTGACCTCGAAGGGCACCTCCGCCCCGCGCGTGAGCACGGGCAGCGTGCTGCTGTGCGCCGTCGGCGCCTGGCGTCGCACGAAGACGGCGTCCGCCGCCGCCAGCCCCACCACGACGCAGGCGGCCAGCACCATGGCCAGCGGGGGCACCGGGACCAGCGCGCCCACCACCGCCACGAGGGCCAGCAGCCCGGCGCACCACCGCGTGGGCGTCACGGGGGGGTCACCGGGGGACGGGGACGCTCGAGAGCACGGTGCGCAGGGCGTCGTCGGGGCGGAACCGGTCCAGCTCGGCCTCGGGGGTGAGGACCAGGCGGTGCCGGAGCACCGGCGCGGCCACGTTCACGACGTCGTCGGGCACGACGTAGCCCCTCCCCCACATGCACGCCGCCGCCTTGGCCGCCGCCAGCAGGTGCACGGCCGCTCGGGGGCTCGCCCCCAGGGCGACGCTCGGGACCTCCCGGGTGCGGCGCACCACGGCGGCGACGTAGCCGATGACGGCGTCGGAGACGGCCACGGCGTCGACCTCGGCGCGCGCCGTGCGCAGCTGGGCCACGCCGGCCACCGCCCCGACGTCCTCGAGGGTCGAGGGCACCACCCCCGAGTGGCGCAGGCGCAGCATGGCCTCCTCGTCGCTTGCGCTCGGGTACCGCACCTCGAGCTGCATGAGGAACCGGTCGAGCTGGGCTTCGGGGAGCGGGTAGGTGCCCTCGTACTCGATGGGGTTCTCGGTGGCGACCACCAGGAACGGGTCCGGGAGACGGTGGGGCACGCCGTCCACCGTCACCTGGGCCTCCTGCATGGCCTCGAGCAGCGCGGCCTGGGTCTTGGGCGGCGTGCGGTTGATCTCGTCGGCGACGAGGAGGTTGCTGAACACCGGGCCCTGGCGGAACACCAGGTCCGATCCGCGCAGGATGAGCGTGCCGGTGAGGTCCGACGGCAGCAGGTCGGGCGTGAACTGCACCCGGCGCACGCCGAGGCCGAGGGCTCGCCCCACGGCGTTGGCCAGCAGCGTCTTGGCCACCCCCGGGGCGCCCTCGAGGAGCAGGTGCCCCCCCACCGCCATGGCCGCCAGCATGGCGTCGACGACGTGGCCCTGGCCCACCACGACCTTGGCCACCTCGGCGTTCACGGCCGCCCGGAGCCGGGCGAGCTCGTTGCCGGGAGCGGGCGGCGACGGCGGGGAACCCGCGCCCGGGGACCCGGGGCCCGCCGGTGGGGCCGGTGCCGGTCCGGGCGGACCGGGGGGCGCTGCGGATCCGGGGGGACCGACGTCGCTCATGGCGCTGACCTCCGTTGCTGGCGCTGCGTGAGCCAGGCATGGGCGCGTGCCACGGCGAGGGCGCCGCCCCCGTCGCTCGGGACCGCCAGCGCCGGCCCCAGCACCTCCTCGGGGACGCCTCGCGCCCGGGCCGTCGCTCGCACCACGTCGTCGCCGGTGGCGTCGGGGATCCCCAGGAACCGGCACAGCGCGGCGCGCGTGGCGCGGCGCAGCGGGACCACGGCCTCGCCCACGGCCGGGCCCGACGTGGCCGCCAGCACGGTGGCCAGCCCCTCCACGTACCCCACGCGGGCCGGGGCGAGGCGCCGCTCGTCGGGCTGCGCGGGGCCCAGGCGGCGGGCCGCCGACCACAACCACACCAGCACGGCCACGCCCGCCAACGACAGCGCCCACTTCCACCTCGAGGGCAGGGCCCCGATCCCGCCACCGCCGAAGCCGTGGACGTTCTCGTCGAAGACGACGTGGCGGCCGGGGGCGCCCACCGCGTCCAGGGCGAAGGCGGCGTTGTCGGCGCGACCCAGGAGGTCGTTGCGCAACGGCGACGCCGTGGCGAGCAGCACGACGCGGCCCGCACCCACGTCGGCGGCCACCGCCACCCAGCCGTCGGGGCCCTGCAACAGGGGCGTCGTCGCGCCGGGCTCCGCCCAGGCGCCCTCGGCGGGGTCGACGTCGACGACCCCCACCCCGGCGATCTCGGGGGCGTTGCCCACGGCGCGGGCGCTCGCCTGACCAACCGGCGAGTACACCGGGACCTCGGCGGTGCCGAGGATGGTGCGCAGGTCGGCGGCCGAGAACCCGGCACCGGCGAGGACGGCCCGGCCCCCGCCCCGGAGAAATGCGTGCAACGGGCCGTCCTGGGCGCTGCCCCAGGCCAACGGATCGGCCACCACGAGCGTGCTGCGGGGCGCCAGCGCCGAGGAGCTCACCGGGAACGACAGGCGCGCCACGGGGTGTCCGAAGCGCACCAGCAGCTCGGCCAGGGCCTGTACGCCCGTCGACGAGGGGTCGAAGCTCGAGGAGGGCCCGGCCGACGACGGCGTGCCGTTGCTGCCCAGGCTGCCCACCACCGACCAGGCGACATCCACACCCGCCAGCGCGGCGAGGAGCACCACCACCACCTGCCAGCGTCGGGGCACGGACCGCCAGCGCTCGCCGACGCCGCGGGTCCGGTCCTGCGGTGCGGTGGCGGCCGGCGCCGTCACCGCCGCGTCGGGCACCGCCACGTCGCTCAGGGCCAGCCCCGTCACCGCCCCCCCGCCCCCCCGCCGCCCGAGCCCGCGCCCACCGGGCCCGCCACGGCGGCCACCAGGGAGCGGCCGGCGGCCCCGTGCGCCTCGGCGGGCACGCGTGGCCATCCGGCGCGCGCCGCCGTCACGTCGTCGGCGGTCGCCGCCACCCCCCCGTAGACGACGACGTCGACGCGGGCGGCGAGCGCGTCGAACGTCGGCGATCGCAGCATCTCGGCCAGCTGGGCCGTGGTGTGGGTACGGCGGTCCCGGATCAGCCCCGTGCGCTCGAGGCGGGCCAGGCCGGCGCGGAACCGCAGTCGCACGGCCGTGTCGTAGTCGCCGTCGCGCTCGGCGCGGCCCGACGCCCGGTCGAGCTCGTCCGGGTCCTCGTCGCGCGCCCCGACGGCGCGCCCGCCGTGGATCGTCCCGACGCGGGCGCGACGCCGTGCCAGGGCGACGCCCACGGTGAGCGCCGCGGCGAGGACGATGGCCCCCAGGACGACGGGCCACCACGGCCCGAAGACCACGCTCAGGCCGTCGCGGGTCGGCCGAAAGACATGGTGCACGAGGAACCGGTAGATGGGGCCGAAGGCGTCGTAGAGCCACTGCCCGAGGTCGTGGAAGAACCGCTGCAGGCTCGAGGAGTGCGCCGTGGAGAACGGTGGCTTCGAGAGGATGGCCCTGGCCTGGTCCCGTGCCGCTCGCGCCAGGCCACCGGGAGCGGAGGGCACCCGACGATGCTAGGGCACCCGGGCCACGCCACCCCTGCTTCTCAGTGCTTCTCAGTGCTCGTCGGGGGCCGGCGGTGCGCCGGCGGCGCCCCCATGGTGGCGGCGCGAAGGATGCAGCTCGGGTGGGTACCACTTGCCGTCCGACGCCATCCACCAGCCCTGCGCAGCCGGTGGCGCCGGCGCATCCGGCTGTGGCGCGCCCCACGACGCACGCGCCGGGTCGACCGGGGCGGCCGGTGGCGGCCCCCAGGAGCTGCCCGGCGCCGGCGGGGGCAGCGGTGGGCCCGGGGGAGCTGGCCCCGTCCCCGGCCACCATGTCGGCGGCGAGCTCGACCACGGCGTCGGGGCCGGAGGGCCCCACCCGCCGGGGGCGGGCGCGCCGGGCTGGCCCCCCGGATGCGGCCCCCACCCCGTCCACCCCCCACCCGGGGTCCCCGGCGCCGGCCATCCCAATGCGGGGGGAGCCGGTGGCGGCCAGGCGCCCGGGCTCCCCGGCGCAGGCCACCCCGGCGCCGGCCAGGCGGGGGTGTAGCGGGCGTAGGGCAGCGACACCCGTGCGGCGTCCACGCCGAGATGGGTGGCGAGCAGCTCCACGTCGTACCCCTCCTTGCGCACCCGCAGGTCGATGGAGAGGATCACGAGCACGGCGCCCTCGAAGGGGTGGATGCAGCCGTAGGCGATGAGGAACACCAGGATCTCGGAGATGTCGCGCCCGGCGGCGGTGCTCCCGACGGCGGCCCGCAAGCCGACGCCGAAGACGAGGTTGGCGACCTCGTTGACGACCCCGGAGAGGATCGCCGCCACGAGCAGCAACCCGAAGGTGCGCCACCAGCTCCGCCGCACGAGCCCGAAGGCCCGCCGGTAGGCCTTGGTGCCCTTGCACCCCTCCATCATGAAGGAGGGGATGGCCAGCGCCGAGGGGACCCACAGCCACACCAGGGCGACCACGAGGCCGATGCCGAGGAGCACGGCCACCGCCGGAGCCCGGCGCCCCACCAGCACCAGCACGACGCCCCCTCCCCCGGCGATCAGCGCCAGGAAGAAGGTGATCACGATGGAGATCCACAGGATCGAATGCAGGCGGCGGGCCGTGTAGCGAAGGGCGTCGCGCCACTGCGGCGTCCCCCCGACGTAGGCCTCGCCGACGACCCGGTAGCTGATGGCCGACGAGAGCAGCGTCGCCACCAGGGTCACCACGGCGTAGAGGGCGAGGGCGCCGACGATGGCGCGGACGTCGGTCGAGGTGACCTGACCGGTCGCCGGGTTCACGGTGGTGACCGTCGTCGAGCCGAGGATGCTGCCGAGGGCCACGCCGGCGACGATCGCCGCCGGCACGATGACCACCGCCGTCGCCTTCACGAGCGTCAGGAAATTCCGCACCAGGATCTTGAGGGCGGCGTCGAGGATCTCGCCCACCGAGAGCGGGCGGAGAGCCGGAACGGTGGACATCGGCCCAAATTACCGACGGGTCGGGGCTTCGGCGGTGCTCCGCCCGCACGGCCACCTGCGCCCCGGGCGCCGTCGGTCGAGCCGCACCCGTCACGACCAGGCCACGCGCGGGCCGGGTGCCAAGGGGCGACCCGCGGCGGGCCGCTGCTACCGTCGGGTGGGCTCGGCGCCCACACCTCGGTGGCCGGTCCGAGCGCCCGACACCGTGACACGAGCGACCAGGGTCCCGAGGCCCTGGGAGCGAAAGGGGGACAGACGATGAGCCCGGCAGTCGGCTTCCAGGACGCCACCGCCATCGTGGGGATCGCCGAGACGCCGTTCGCCAAGCACCTCGAGCCCTCCGAGACGGAGCTGGCGTGCCGGGTGATCGTGGACGCCTGTGCCGACGCCGGCATCGACCCGTCCGAGGTCGACGCCCTGTGCTCCTACACCATGGAGGCGACCGAAGAGGTCGACATCGTGCGCAACATCGGCTCGGGCGAGATCACCTTCTTCAGCCAGGTCGGCTACGGCGGCGGGGCCGGCTGCGGGGTCGTGGGGCACGCCGCCATGGCCGTGGCGACGGGCCAGGCCGAGGTGGCGGTGGCCTGGCGCTCGCGCAAGCGGGGATCGGGCCCGCGCCCGTGGACGAGCACCTCGGTGCAGCTCCGGGTCCCCGGCGCCTGGACGCGGCCGTTCGGGATGCTGCGGCCCGTGGACGAGATCGCCATGCTGACGCGCCGCTACATGCACGAGTACGGCGGCGGCCGCGAGCACCTGGCCAACGTGGCCACCGCCGTGCGCATGCACGCCAACCGGAACCCGAACGCCTTCATGCACGACCGCCCCATGTCCCACGAGGACTACATGAACGCCCGCTGGGTGTCGGAGCCGCTGTGCCTGTTCGACAACTGCCTCGAGACCGACGGGGCCCTGGCCTGCGTCATCGTGTCGGCCGAGCGGGCCCGCGACCTGCGGCACCCCCCCGCCTACCTCCACGCCTTCGCCCAGGGCCTGCCGCCCCAGCACCAGACCATGGTGAACTTCTTCAACGACGACCCGCTGACCGGGCCGGCCTGGGCGTGTGCCCGGCGGCTGTGGGCCAATGCCGCCTTCGGTCCCCAGGACGTCAACGTGGCCCAGATCTACGACGCCTTCACCCCGCTCATCCTGCTGTCGCTCGAGGGCTACGGCTTCTGCAAGCGCGGTGAGGCGCCGGGGTTCACCGAGGACGGGAACCTCGAGTGGGGTCGGGGGTCACTGCCGGTCAACACCTCGGGCGGGGGGCTGTCGGAGGCCTACGTGCACGGGTTCAACCTCATCAACGAGGGCGTCCGCCAGATGCGGGGCACCTCCACGTCCCAGGTCGAGGGGGCCGAGACCTGCCTCGTCACCTCGGGCGAGGGCGTGCCCACGAGCGCCTTGCTGCTCCGGCGGTGACGAGCTCGTGCCGTCCCCGGGGTGACGTCGTGTCCCCCGAGGTGTCCGTCCCCGGCCGCAGCCACGCGGCCCACGATCCTTCGAGCGCAACGAGAGGTGCACGGTGAGCAACGCAGCGGCATTCTCCGGTGGCTATGTGGCCAACCTGGGGCCCTCGGAGGACGGGTTCCTCCTCCCCGCCGTCGACGAGGAGAGCAAGTTCTTCTGGGAGGGCACCCTCGCCGGTGAGCTGCGGATCCAGAAGTGCAACGCCTGCGGGAGGCTGCGCCACCCGCCACGACCGATGTGCCCGTGGTGCCGGTCCACCGAGCGGGGCTTCACCGAGGTCGAGGGCAAGGGCACGGTGTGGTCCTCGGTCGTCCCGCACCCGCCCCTGCTGTCGCCGTACAAGGACCTGGCGCCCTACAACGTGATCGTCGTGGCCCTCGACGCCCACCCCACCATCCGCTTCGTGGGCAACCTGGTGACCGGGCCCGAGGGGGCCATCAACGAGATCGACCCCCACTCCATCACCATCGGGGAGCCCGTCGAGGTCACCTTCAAGCGGTTCCGGCGCGCCGATGGCAGCGAGGAGGCGCTGCCGTTCTGGGTCCGCCCGGCCTGAGGGCACCGAGCGCACGCGCCGGGCACCCCGGCGCCCGGCGTCAGCCCGGCAGCACCGAACAGGCTTCGATGGCGGCATCGGCGGCGCGCTCGGCCCCCAGCGTGGCGCCCTCGGCCAGCTTGGCCATGACCTCGAGGCGTTCGGGGTGCTCGGCGAAGAAGCGCTCGATGGCCTCGTTGTTGGGTGACCCGTCCATGTTGCTGAGGCGGAACACCTCCTCGTCGATGCTGCCGTCCGACGCACGGTCGCTGACGACCCGGAACACCGACCACGGGACGCCCCGGCGCTCGCACAGGGCGGCGACGGCGGCCGTCTCCATGTCCAGCGAGACCACGCCCTGGCGGCCGAGGCCCCCCACCACCTCGGGGTCGGTGAGCAGGACGCCCGTGGTCCACATCTTGCCGCTCGGGACGGCCGTTCCGATGGGCGCGGGCCGGAACTCCGCACCCGTGGCGCCGTCGACCACCACCTCGGGCAGGACGAGCATCCCGATGGGCGTGTCGTTGTCGACGGCCCCCGTGATCCCCACCACGAGCACCCACCGGACCGAGACGGCGTCGAGGAGCCGGCCCGCGCCCTCGGTGGCCAGCGCCGGTCCCATGCCGGTGACGATCCCCACCGCGCGACGACCGTGCACCTCGCCGGTCTGCACCTCGACGCCCCCGATGGTCTCCTCGCGGAGACCGAGTTTGCGCGTGAGCGGCTCGAGCTCCATCGGCATGGCGCACACGAAGGCGATGTAGTCGGTCTCGGGCTGTCCCATCGGCTGTCCTCTGCTCGCTGTGCCGTCTGCTCGTGGGCGGGCGGCACCGGTCCGCCCCTTGGCTACCCGGTGACGGGCTTCTCTCCGGCGGACCATCCGAAGGAGCCGAGCTGTCTCGCCATGGCCATCATGGCCACCTTCTCGCGCTCCCAGGTGTCGATGACCGTGGCGCCCCAGCCGTGGCGCAGCAGCTGCTTGTTGGCCACCAGGGCCGCCACGCGATGGGCGGCGATGGGGCCCGCCAGGGCCAGCGCCTCGGCGAGGGCCCGTCCCGGCACCACGCTGCGCAGGGCGAGGCCCATGTCCACCGCCTCCTGCGCCCCGATGCCCGTCCCCGACAACACCAGCCACGCCGCCTGCTGGGAGCCCACCCGGTGCGGCAGCAACCAGCTGCTCCCGGCCTCGGCGCACGTGCCGAGGGCCACGAAGGGCATCTTGATGTGCGCGCCCTGCTCCACGACCACGATGTCGCAGTGCAGGAGGATGGTCGCTCCGAAGCCGACGGCGGCCCCGTGGACGGCCGCCACGAGCGGCTTGGAGAACGTGGCCAGGCGCTCGAGCAGCGGGTCGAAGGCGGTGCCGAGCTCGGTCCTGCCCCCGGGCCGGCCCATCTCGGTCATGTCCACGCCGGCGCAGAAGGCCCGTCCCCGGCCGGCGAGGACGCACACGGCGACGTCGGGATCGGCCTCGGCGTCCCCGAGGCGCTCGGTCAGGACGCGATAGCCGGCCGCGGTGAAGGCGTTGAGCTTGGCCGGCCGGTCGAGCACGAGCACACGGACGGCGCCGTGGTCCGCCACGGTCACGGCGTACTCCGGCGACGCCTGGCTCACGTCCTCATGCTCCCCACCTGCTCTCGTCCAAATGCACTCGTCGCACCTGCACTCGTCCCACCTGCACTCGTCCCACCTGCACTTGTCGCGGCGCGCCGTCCGCGACGCGGGCGGCTGGCGCACCGGGTGCGGCGACGCCCATCCGTGGACACCGCCCCGGGAGGTCCGGGGCGGGCGTGCATAAGCTAGGCCGATTCGCGCCGCCCGGTCCGGGTGGCGGACAACGGCGGCTCGACAAGGGGGATGGGCAGTGGACGCAACCGCTCGCTCCGAGGGCGGCGCCTCCCCCGAGGACCCCGGGGACGTGGTGGTGGAGCATGTCCGGCCGGGGGTGGCACTCGTCACCCTCAACCGCCCCGACCGGCTCAACGCCTTGACGTCGGGCATGCTCGCACGGCTCTACGCCCGCTTCGAGGAGCTCGGCCGCGACGCCACCTGCCGGGTGATCGTCGTGACCGGCGCCGGCCGCGGCTTCTGCGCCGGCGACGACCTCCGCGACTACCGCCCCCCCGAGTGGGTGCCCACCGACGTGGGGCCCATGCACTCGCACATGTACCAGCAGAAGTACGTGGCGCAGCTCGTGCCGCGCCTGCGGGCACTGCCCCAGCCGGTGATCGCCGCCGTCAACGGGGCGGCCGCCGGCGCCGGCTACGCGCTGGCGCTGGGCGCCGATCTCCGGCTGGCGTCGGCCTCGGCGGTCTTCGTCGACGCCTTCGTCAAGATCGGCGCGTCGGGCGCGGAGATGGGTCTCAGCTGGCTGCTGCAACGCATCGTGGGGGCCACCCGCGCCGCCGAGCTCGTGCTCACGGGACGGCGGGTCGACGCCGAGGAGGCGGGCCGGATCGGGCTCGTGCTCGAGGTCGTGCCCGACGGCGAGGTGGTGGGCGCCGCCCTGGCGCTCGCCGAGCAGATCGTCGTGAACAGCCCCCTCGGGACCTGGATGGGCAAGGCCACCCTGTGGTCGAACCTCGAGATCCCGAGCCTCGAGGCCGCCATCGACCTCGAGGCCCGCACCCAGATCCTCACCCTGGCCACCGCCGACGCCCGGGAGCAGCTGGCCGCCTTCCGGGAACGGCGGCCGGCCCGCTACACGAACCACTGACGGGACAGCACCGGCGCACCGGCGTCACGGGGTCCTCACCGGTCTCACAGCGCGGTCCAAGGTCCGACCGCTTGGCTGGGAGGTGCAGTTCGGCTTCGTGAGGAGTGCATGCGATGTACCGCGTCTATTACGGGCACCCGGGGATCGGCCTGTTCGGCTGGCTCTGGTTCGCCGTGTTCGTCGCCCTGGTGGTGGTGGCCGTGACGGCCGTCGTCCACCTGTGGCGCCACCCCGTTCGCCTCCGTCCCGTCCACGGCTGGCCCGGTCCGGGCACGCCCGGCGGGGGCTGGGACCCCGCCCTGCAGGAGCTGCGCGTCCGCTACGCCCGGGGCGAGATCAGCTGGGACGAGTACCTGCGGCGCTGCGCCCACCTCGGCTACGGCGCCCCGGCGGCACCGGGCACGCCGGGGTGGGGGGCGCCGTCGTCCCCGCCGCCGGCGGCAGGGGGAGAGACACCCGGACCGACACCGGGCGACGCCGGGCCCGCGGGCTCGCCTCCCCCGGTCTGAGCGCCGGCGGCGACGGGTCAGACCGTCGAGGCCGGCGGTGCCGGCGCGGCGTCGTCGGTGCGGGCGCGCAGCCCGTCGCACACCACCTCCATCATGCGGGCCCGCGAGCACGTGACGGTGAGGGTGTCGGACGCCACGCACGCCCCCATGACCAGGCCGATGAGGTCGGACAGGGTCACGTCGGGGCGCACCGCGCCGGCGGCCTGCGCCCGCTCCAGCAGCGACTCGATGGCGGCTTCGAGCCGTTCCTTGGTGGCACCGGCGCTGTCCTTCACGTCGATGCCGGCGCCGGCCAGGGCGTCGACGAGATCGCGCTTGGACGTCGCCTCCTCGGCCATGCGGCGCAGGAAGCCGAACAGCGCGCCGCAGGGATCGTCGCTGTGCACCCACTGGGCCGCCTCGCCCACCAGGCGCT
>Ga0335078_10009910_pt1 | contig 14109 bp, 10 predicted proteins | sample Lox_Sample_32_FD_206711 | JGI IMG/M metagenome (GOLD analysis project Ga0335078, IMG submission 206711) | Soil microbial communities from Loxahatchee National Wildlife Refuge, Florida, United States - Lox_Sample_3.2 | ecosystem: Environmental > Terrestrial > Soil > Wetlands | place: USA...
CAGTTTTCGGGGCGGCGCTCGGCCGTCCAATCACCCGAACAGTCGCCCCGGTCAGTGCGCCAGAGTCCGCTGCCCACGTTGCCCCTAAGCCGGCCAGCGCCGCTGGCCGATCGGTCGCTTTCGGCGACAACCACGCGAATCGTGCCATTCAGAGAAACTGCGCCCGCGGCCCGATAGTTTTGCTCAAGAGACTGAACTCGACCGCCGACGATACGCACCCGATAGCGCAGCGCTTCGCCGCAATCGCCTTGCCGCGTGTGGATGATGACGCTCCAATCGCCGTCGAACGCGCTGGGACGCATACTTTCTCGAGCCAGCGGGGCGGAAATGACCGGCCCGCTTGCTGCGGCGAAGCCGGTGATTAGGGCGATAAGAACTGGACCCAAAAGAAATTTCCTCATCTCAGTTTGCTCCCGTTTTCTCGATGTGACTGGGTGGCCGCGACAGCCCGCTCGGATAGGGCGGGGGCTCCGAGCTAAATGCGTTCTCGCTCTTTCCTTGTTCGTAGCCGGTCTGAAACAATGCGCCCATATACTTTGGATCAAACGCACCTCGGCTCGGCTCGTCGAAGCTTGCCGGAATGGTTGCGACGTTAAATGGGATGCCGCTGCGCTCGGCGACGGCGTAACTGAGCGTCAGCATCAATCGGGTATCCATCTTGACGGCGGCACCGACCGCTTGAGTCAAGATTGAAGGCGCGAAGCGCTCGACGACCTGGAAATCTCGCTCCAGGCCGGTGTTCACCACAATGTACAGCGCAGTCGCCGGTAAATGATAATCGCTGTTGGTTGCCATCAGCGCCGGAGGTGCCACGAAGAATTGGCCGCCTAGTCCTCCGTCCGCGTGCATTTCCGCAAACTGCTTGCCACCCGCTTCCACATTGATTAGCACCGGAGGAAACCCGCCCGGCACTGAGGCCGAGGCTAGCAGCACCTTGACGAACAGTTTGCGCGCATCTTCGCCGCCATGCGCCGCGATCGCGCCCATGTTCCAAACGGCAAAGCGCTCGGCATCGAGATCGGTTGTGACCACGAATAAACGTCGGCCGCCATGGTCGGCGGCGGCAATGTCGGCCATCAGCTTCGGCGTCATCTCCTTGTCGATAAAATCCCGCAGCGGCCAGGAATTGACAAAGCTTTCGCCGGTCGACCCGCCCGCTTCGAAAACATCCGCGGCGGTGACGGTGGTGTAGGCTTTTTTCAGCGCTTCATCGTAGCGGCTGCCGGCAAAGAGGAAGGGCGCCATCAGCGCGCCGGTAGAGACGCCCGTGACCACCGTGAAGTCGGGACGCTTGCCTGAGGCCGATAGTCCGACAAGCAAACCCGCGCCAAATGCCCCGTCTGCACCGCCGCTGGAAAGGACGAGCCAGGGTCCCGGCTGGGCGGGCAATGCGTTCTTGAAGTCCGTTTCCGAATCCATCCAAAACCGTGCGTTCGGTATGCCTGGAATCAGGGCAACCGCGTCTTCGGCCGCGGTGAAAGGAATGCGAGGTGGTAGCTGTTGTTGCGTTGACGAAGCCGCTGATTGAGGTTTTGTGCCGCGGCTGCCAGTGGAATGCTTGGTCTGTGCTTCGGCGACGAGCAGCGGCCGGACATCTGCCGAGCCTGGGTGGGAAGCGGGTGCCAATCCCTGACACCAAGCCGCCGTCGGCACGAACATGGCTACGAAAGTGGCCAACGTGGCGCGGGCGGTCCATCGCTTATCCGGCATGGCCATGATCGTCGGTGTCCTCAATTGCCAGGGAAAGCTCAAGTCCGCGCGCAACCGCATATGACGGCGATTTCGCAAGGGAGATAGGGCTGCGGCAGATGGAGTTCAATCCAATCGGGGGATTGTACGATGCATTAGGAAAATATCCGGCGAAAGCGCGCTGAATACATCGCCCCCTAGGCGTGCCGGTCGGCCACGAACCTTGCCCCCTCAATAAGGATGCTTGCGGCATCGCCGAAAGGCGCGAGCGCCTCTTCGGCTTCTTCGACCAACTCTTTTAGTCGCGCTTTTGCGCCAGGTCCACCGAGCACGCCGACCATGGTTGCTTTGCCCGCCACGGCGTCCTTGCCGGTCGATTTGCCGACCAGCGCAGGGTCGCCTTCGAGATCGAGAAGATCATCGGCGATTTGGAACGCTTGACCGACCGCTGAACCGTAGCGGTCGAGCGCTTGGCGCTGCGTGGCATTCGCCCCGCCAAGGATGCCTCCGGCCACACAGGCAAAACGCAGCAAGGCGCCGGTCTTCATCGCCTGCAACATTCGCACGCTGTTTTCGTCGAGCTTGAGCGGCACGTTGTTGGCAAAGCGGCCTTCGGCGGCGAGATCGAGCATCTGGCCGCCGGCCATCCCGCCAAGGCCTGCCGCACGTGCCAGCGCACTAACCAGTTCAATCCGCACCTCAGCGTCCGGATGCGTCTGATGGCGGGAGAGGATATCGAATGCAAACGTGAGCAGCCCGTCGCCGACGAGAATGGCGGTCGCTTCGTCGAAGGCTTTGTGCGTGGTCGGCTGCCCGCGCCGCAGATCGTCATTGTCCATGGCCGGCAGATCGTCGTGCACCAAAGAGTAGCAGTGCACGCATTCAAGCGCCGCTCCGGCCAACAATGCGCGCGGGCGCGGGACTGCCAACAAAGCCGCGCTTTCCACCACCAGGAAGGGCCGAAATCTCTTGCCCCCTCCGAGGCTCGAATAACGCATGGCATCGATCAGGCGCGCCGGCCGGCTCAGTTCTCCTTCCGCGGATGCTGCGGAGAGGAGCCGGTCGAGCAGGCTGTCAATCTCTTTGGCGACTGCATCGAGGTGCGAAAGAAACGCGCTTTGACTGCCACTCATCGTGGTTTTGTCGGGCTTTGCACCGTCCACAATAGATCCCATCTCGCTTTATAATGACGACCCGGAACGGCCCGCGGCAGGCCGCTTCCCGCTTAACCTGTTACGGTACCCCCGATCGACGCCGCTGAGGAATATCTGTGGCCAACGATCTGCTAGCGTCAATGGTGGTGGCGATCTGGGTCTACCTTCTGCTCGGGCGCGGAGGCTTTTGGTTAACGCGCCAGCGCGATGATGGCGCGGCACCAAGGCAATATCCGTGGCCCTCGATCCTCGCCATCATACCGGCTCGTGATGAGGCTGAGACTATCGGTAGAACCATAACCTCGCTGTTGCAGCAGGATTATCCCGGCGAATTTTCCATACTTCTTGTCGACGATCAGAGCCGCGACGGGACCGCGCAAATCGCGCGGGCGGCCGCGGCGTCACTTGGCGAGACTATGCGCCTAACGGTGCTGCCGGGGCGGCCGCTGCCCTCAGGCTGGACCGGCAAACTCTGGGCGCAGCATCAAGGCGTCGAGGAGACTTTGGCGCTTTCGCGTCCGCCGCGCTATCTGCTGCTGACGGATGCGGACATCGTCTACGATCGGTGCGCGCTTAGAGCGCTCACTGTGCGTGCGCAGCAGGGCGGCTATGTATTGACCTCGCTCATGGTGAAGCTTCGCTGCACAACATTTGCTGAGCGCTTCTTCATTCCGGCCTTCATTTTCTTTTTTCAGATGCTTTATCCGTTTGCCTGGGCAAATGACCCGCGCCGCGCTACCGCGGCAGCCGCAGGCGGTTGCATGCTCGTACGCTCCGATGCCCTTGCGCAAGCCGGCGGGATGGCGGCAATCCGCGATGCGCTCATCGACGACTGCACGCTGGCGAAAAAGTTGAAGGCCTGCGGTCCGATCTGGATCGGACTGACGCACAGCGTTTCCAGCATCCGCGCCTATCCGGCGCTTGCCGACATTCGGCGTATGGTCTCGCGTACGGCTTATGCCCAACTTCGCTATTCGCCGCTTCTGCTTGCGGCCACGGTGATGAGTCTGGCGCTGACTTTTATTGCGCCCGTCATTTTGGCTTTGTTCGCCGCGGGTGCTGCCTGCTTTCTCGGAATCGCCGCCTGGGTGCTGATGGCATTGGCACTCCAGCCGACGCTCCGATTCTATCGGCTTTCGCCATTGTGGGGCGTGGCGTTGCCGGCGATTGCCGCAATCTATATGGCGTTCACGGTTGATTCCGCCTATCAGCATTTGCGCGGGCGCAGCGGTATGTGGAAAGGCCGTGCCCAAGGCAATCTGCAAGGTAAGGTTTCGGAACTGCGATGAACGAGGCACAGACCACCGATGCCGCCATTTGGCGCTCCGGGAAGGGTCACCGGGACGAGAACTTTCCGGTCGCGTCCTTTCTTATTCATCCGCGGCACCGCGAGCCGATCCTCGCCTTCTATAATTTCGTCCGTACCGCCGACGATATCGCCGACCATCCGACGCTCGCGCCTGAGCAAAAGCTTGTTTTGCTCGATCGCTTGGGTGGCGGCCTCACCGGCGAAAATACCGCCGAGAGCACCGCGGTCCGCCTGCGCGGCGTGCTCACCGAACGCGGCCTTTCGCCCAAGCACGCGCAAGACTTGCTCACGGCCTTCAAGATGGACGTGACCAAATTGCGCTACACGGATTGGAACGACCTTCTGCATTACTGCTCTTATTCGGCGATGCCGGTCGGCCGTTTCGTGCTCGACGTCCACGGCGAGAGTCGCAGCACCTGGCCGGCGAATGACGCCTTGTGCGCCGCTCTACAGATCATCAACCACCTCCAGGACTGCAAAGACGATTATCGCAATCTCGATCGGGTCTATATTCCGCTCGACACGTTGGCCGCTCATTCGACCAGCGTGGACGCGCTTGGCGAGCCGCACTCATCGCCGGCACTCCTTGCTGCGCTCCACAGCCTCGCCGAACGGACCGACAGGCTGCTCGCCGACAGCGATGTCTTTCCGGTTGTGATCAATGACCGCCGGCTGGCGCTGGAAGTGTCGGTGATCAACGCGCTGGCGCACCGGCTGACGCGAATTCTTATGACGCACGATCCGCTCTGCGATCGCGTACATCTGTCCATGCCGGCCGTCGCGAGCATTAGCCTGATCGGTATTCTTGGCGGCGCGTTCCGCCGCCTCAACCGCCGCGCCTCCACCACTGCGCACACGCCACGGGGTGCGTAAGTGACGACGGCAAGCCCGGCGGCGCAGCGCGCCTCACGCAGCTCATTTTATCTCGGCATGCGCATTTTACCGCCGGCGCAGCGTGAGGCCATGTTTGAAATCTATTCGTTCTGCCGCGCCGTCGATGATATTGCCGACGATCCAGGCCCGAGTGAGGAGCGCCGCGCGCAATTGGCGCAGTGGCGCGCGGATATCGACGCGCTCTACCGCTCCGCAGCGCCGCCGCATCTCGCGGGGCTTGCGTCCGCCGTCCGCACGTTTGCGCTTGAGCGCGAAGATTTTCTCGCGATCATCGACGGCATGGAGATGGACGTCGTCGGCGACATCCGCGCGCCGGATCGGCCGACGCTCGACCTTTATTGCGATCGCGTCGCCTGCGCAGTCGGCCGGCTTTCCGTCCGGGTGTTCGGCGTGAAGCCCGATGCCGGCCGGGCCCTGGCGGATCATCTCGGCCGCGCGCTGCAACTCACCAATATTCTGCGCGACCTCGATGAGGATGCGTCCCTCGGCCGGCTTTATTTGCCGCGCGAAGTTTTGCAGGCGCGCGGGATTACGGCGACCGATCCGCGCGAAGTGCTGGCGCATCCCGCGATCGGCGCTGCTTGCACCGACATTGTCGATCTGGCCGGCAAGCACTTCCGCGAAGCGGATGCGATTATGGCGCGTTGTCCGCGCCGCGTCGTCCGCGCGCCACGCATCATGGGGCAGGCCTACCGGATCATCCTCGCCGCTTTGGTGGCGCGCGGCTTTGCCGCGCCGCGGGCGGCCATTCGCTTGCCGCGCCTGAAACTCGTCGGCATCGTTTTGCGCAATCTCATCTGAACCTGATGATCGGGACAGTGCATATCATCGGCGCCGGCCTTGCCGGGCTTTCCGCCGCGGTCCGGCTCGCCCCGCTTAAACGCCGCGAGGTCGTCGTGCATGAAGCGACCGCGTTCGCCGGTGGCCGCTGCCGCTCCTTCCACGACGCCGCGATTGGGATGATGATCGACAACGGCAATCATCTTTTGCTCTCGGGCAATGGCGCCGCTTTGACTTATTTGCGCGAGATCGGCGCCGAGCAAAAGCTGATCGGACCGGAGCATGCCGAATTTCCTTTCATGGATTTGCGCAGCGGCGAGCGGTGGACGCTTAGGTTCAACGACGGGCCGGTGCCGTTCTGGATCTTCGACCGCCGCCGGCGCGTACCGGAGACAGGGCCACTCGATTATCTGTCGCTGGCGCGGCTGCTGTGGACGCGCAAAGGCGCGAGCGTCGGCGAGGCGATCGCCTGCGAGGGCACGCTCTATCGGCGACTCGTCGAGCCGCTCATCCTTGCCGCATTGAATATCGATCCGCCGCAGGGCTCGGCGCGGCTCGCGGGCGCGATCGTGCGCGAAACGCTTGCCGTCGGCGGCCGGGCGTGCCGGCCCCTCATCGCTCGTGAGGGGCTCGGTCCGACACTGATCGAGCCGGCGCTTGCGTTTCTAAAACAGCAAGGCGTGGCGCTACACCTGGAACATCAATTGCGGTCGCTCGCCTTTACCGGCGGCCGCGTCGCGGCACTTGACTTCGGCTCCGACACAATTGCGCTTGGTGCGGACGACGCCGTCATTCTCGCAATTCCGCCTTATGCGGCCGCGACGTTGGTGCGCGGTCTCGAGGTTCCGAATGAGTTCCGTGCTATCGTCAACGCTCATTTCCGCATCGCGCCGCCGGATAATCTGCCGACAATCCTAGGTGTGCTCAATGCAACGGTGCAATGGATTTTCAGCTTTCCCGGCCGCGTCTCGGTGACCATTAGCGCCGGCGATCGGTTGATTGACACTCCACGCGAGGAACTCGCCAAGACAATCTGGGACGAGGTTGCGCGCGTTACCGGCCTGCCGGCGGCGCTGCCGCCGTGGCAGATCGTACGCGAGCGGCGCGCCACCTTTGCTGCGACGCCGGCGCAGGACGCCAAGCGTCCGCGCGCCGCAACCAATCGGCGCAATTTGATCCTCGCCGGTGATTGGACAGATACCGGGCTGCCCGCTACCATCGAAGGCGCGATCCGATCAGGCAATCGCGCCGCCCACATCATCGCTGAGCTGCCATGACGGAAGCCGTTCTCGACCGTAACACTGCAGGCGCGACTGGGGCGGCGCTCGCGCCCTCGCTCGCCGAGGACGTCGAGCAGCGCATCGACGCAGCCGCTGCCGCGCTGCTGGCGCGTCAGCGTCCCGACGGGCACTGGCTGTTCGAACTCGAAGCCGACGCTACCATTCCGGCCGAATATGTGCTGCTACGGCACTATCTCGGTGAGCCGGTCGATGCAGCGCTCGAGGCCAAGATCGCGGTGTACCTGCGCCGTACGCAAGGCAAGCATGGCGGCTGGCCACTGTTCCGCGACGGCGATGTCGACGTGAGCGCGACGGTGAAGGCTTATTTCGCATTGAAGATGATCGGCGACTCGGTCGATGCCGATCATATGCGCCGGGCGCGCGAAGCGGTGCGCACGCGCGGCGGCGCGGCGCGGGCCAACGTGTTCACGCGCATCATGCTCGCCTTGTTCGGCTTCATTCGCTGGCGCGCGTTGCCGGTGATGCCGGTCGAGATCATGCTGCTGCCGAAATGGTTTCCGTTTCATCTCGACAAGATCTCGTATTGGAGCCGCACCGTCATCGTGCCCCTCTTGGTACTGCTGGCGAACAAGCCGCAGGCGCGTAACGCCAAAGGCGTGCGCATTGACGAGCTTTTCCTCGAACCGCCGCAGAGCGTCGGTCCGGTGCCGAAGGCGCCGCAGCAGAGCGCCTCGTGGTTCTGGTTCTTCCGTGTGGTCGACATCGTGCTGCGCGCGAGCGAGCCATACTTTCCCGCACGCACGCGCCAGCGCGCCATCGACCGCGCCGTCGCCTGGGTGACCGAGCGCTTGAATGGCGAAGACGGGCTGGGCGCGATCTTTCCGGCGATGGCCAACAGCGTAATGATGTTTGCCTTGCTCGGTTACCCGGAGGACCATCCGCTGCGCGCCATTGCGCGCAAGTCGGTCGAGAAGCTTTTGGTCGTGCACGAGCAGGAAGCCTATTGTCAGCCCTGCGTCTCGCCGATCTGGGACACCGGGCTTGCCGCCCACACGCTTCTCGAAGTCGGTGGCGAGCGCGCGATCACCGCCGTCAAAAAGGGCCTCGAGTGGCTCGTACCGCAGCAGGTGCTCGACGTGCGCGGCGACTGGATCGCGCGCCGGCCCGATCTTCGGCCCGGCGGTTGGGCGTTCCAATATGCCAACCCGCATTATCCCGACGTTGACGACACCGCCGTCGTCGCCATGGCCATGGATCGCACGCAGAATTTTTCGGGGCGCAAAGGCTTCGATGCAAGTCTCGCCCGCGCCCGTGAATGGATTGTCGGCATGCAGAGCGCAAACGGCGCCTGGGGCGCGTTCGATGCCGACAACGAATACTACTACCTCAACAATATTCCGTTCGCCGATCACGGCGCGCTGCTCGATCCGCCGACCGAGGACGTGACTGCGCGCTGTCTGTCGATGCTGGCGCAGCTCGGCGAGACCCCGGAGACAAGTGAGGCCGTCGCCCGCGGGGTCGGTTATCTGCTCGGCAGCCAGCTTGCGGAGGGAAGCTGGTACGGCCGCTGGGGCATGAATTACATTTACGGCACTTGGTCGGTTTTGTGCGCGCTCAACGCCGTCGGTATCGACCGCGGGGCGCCGAAAATACGCAAGGCCGTCGATTGGCTCGTCGCCATCCAGAATGACGATGGCGGCTGGGGAGAGGACGGAACGAGCTACAAACTCGACTATCGCAGCCATGAAAAAGCGCCGTCGACCGCGTCCCAGACGGCGTGGGCACTGCTCGGTCTGATGGCGGCGGGGGCGGTCGATCATCCCGCCGTAGCGCGGGGGATCAAATACCTCACCGATCATCAAGGTGCCGACGGCTTTTGGGACGAGCCACGTTACACGGCCACCGGGTTCCCGCGGGTGTTCTATCTGCGCTACCACGGCTATTCAAAATTCTTCCCGCTATGGGCGCTGGCGCGCTACCGCAATCTCAGGCGCGCCACTGCGCGCGCCGCGACGTGGGGGATGTGAATTTTATCACCGGCGCCGCGGCTCGGACCCGGCCGGATTCCTGTTAATTGTGGCAGCAAAGCAACAGCCCCGCACGATAAATCGCGCTAGTCTGGCGGGAAGGTTTTGCCGTGGTTGCTTTTGTGGAGGCGTCGTGAAGAAGAGCCTGGTAGCAATCTCCGTGATCGGAGTATTGCTGGCCTCGCCGGCGTTAGCAGCACCGCCGCCCCCGCCGCCGGTGGCGCCGGCCTGCTTTTGGTGGTGCGGCCCGTATGTCGGTCTAAATGCCGGCGGTGCCTGGGGCGCGAATAGCACCGCCAGCTTTTCGGGCAATGCGGCGGCGGCTCCATTCTTCGCCGCCAATGAGTTTCCCACCACCCTTTCGCTCAATCCCAGCGGATTCATAGGCGGTGTGCAGGTTGGCTATAATTGGCTGGTGGCACCCTGGGTCGTTGTGGGACTGGAAGCGGACATCCAGGGTAGCGGATACAGAGGGAGTGCGACGGCCTCCCCAACGCCGGGTCTTGCCTTTGTACCGTTCACGACAACGATCGAGGAGCATGGCAATTGGTTTGGTACGGTCCGCCCCAGGGTCGGATTTCTCGCGCTGCCAAATCTTTTGGTCTACGGAACCGGCGGACTTGCATATGGGCAGGCTGAGATCAGTTTCAATGCGATCGCCACCGGGTTTACCTTGGCGACCTGTCCGGGAAATTTCACCTGCACGAGCGGATCCTCCTCAAGCGTGCGCTTGGGCTGGGCCGCGGGCGCCGGCTTGGAATGGATGTTCCTGCCCCATTGGTCGCTTAAGGCCGAATATTTGTTTGTCGATCTTGATCCATCCGCGACCGGAACCAGCACCGCGTGCTGTATAATAACGACGTTTACGGCGACCACTCAATTTCGTGAGAACATCGTGCGGGCCGGTGTGAACTGGAATTTCTGGTTCGATCCGTGGGTCGCGCCGATCATCACCAAATAGCTGCCCGGCAAAGCCTCAGAGGTGATTTGGCATCTGAGCTTGGCATCAAGCATCAAGCCGAGGCCATTATTTTTATTTCAATGTGACTTCGGCGTGGGCGATTGTGCATTAACAGGAACGCCCCCGCGTTGGCGGGACCGCTTTGTGGCGTCCGCTACGCGGCGCTCGCCGAGGTCGTCGCTGCCGTCTTGGCCGCTTCCTTCGCTGCCTTCTCGCGCGCCTCGTTAGCGCGCATCTGCGACAAGGTCAGCTGCACATTGTTATCGAACACGTATTGGGGCGGTCGCTGGTTCTCCAGCGGAATCTCCGGTGCCATAGGGCCTTCGGTTTTTACGCCGCGCCAAGCGACCGCAAGCGCCGCAAGCGGGTGCTGGAAGATCGCCTCGGTTGCGGTCGCCTCGTAGCCGCAATGCGCCATGCAGTTTGCACACTTCTCGTAGCGGCCGGTGCCATAGGCGTCCCAGTCGGTGGTCTCCATCAATTCCTTGAAGGTCTTGGCGTACCCTTCGCCGAGCAAATAACAGGGCTTCTGCCAGCCAAAAATATTGCGCGTCGGCATGCCCCAGGGCGTGCAATGGAATTCCTGATTGCCGGCAAGGAAATCCAGAAACATGGTGGAATGCGTGATGTTCCACTTCTTGCCTTTGCCCAGCGCAAACACTTGGCGAAACAGTTCCTTCGTCTTGCGCCGATTGAGGAAGTGCTCCTGATCGGGCGCCCGCTCATAGGCGTAGCCCGGCGAGATCGATACACCGACCCCAAGGTCATCGGTCAGGTCGAGAAACCTGGCGATGTCCTTCGCCGGGTGGCCGTCATAGATGGTGCAGTTGACATTGACGGCGAACCCCTTGGCTTTGGCCGCGTTGATGGCTGATACCGCCTTCTCGAAGCCGCCTTCCATGCACACCGATTTGTCGTGATGCTCCTTCAAACCGTCGAGATGTACCGAGAAGAACAGGTAGGGCGACGGCTCGAAGAGATGCAGCTTCTTTTCCAGCAGCAGCGCGTTGGTGCATAGCGAAACGAACTTCTTGCGCGCGACAATGCCTTTGACGATTTCGCCGATCTCTTTGTGAATCAGCGGCTCGCCGCCCGGAATCGCGACCATCGGTGCGCCGCACTCGTCCACGGCGTCCAGACACTCCTGTACCGACAGACGTCTGTTCAAGATTGCGTCCGGGTAGTCGATCTTGCCGCAGCCGAAACACGCCAGGTTGCAGCGGAACAAAGGCTCGAGCATGAGCACGAGCGGATAGCGCGCGCGGCCGGCTAGCCGCTGTCGCACGACATAAGTTCCGACGGCAATCTTTTGTCGCAGTGATACGGTCACTAATCGTGTCCTTCTTTTCTCTTCGTCGTTCGCCCCTCGGCCGATGGAAGGCCGGTCAAACTTTGGCGGTGGCCCGTTCCGGCGAGCGACCGTCGGTCAATTCCGGCGGCAATCGGAATTCGATGGTTTCCTGCCGACCGGTGAGTTCTGATACCTCGACAGGACCGAGGCGGCGCAATGCGTCAATGACATCCTCCACCAGAACTTCCGGAGCCGAAGCGCCGGCGGTGATTCCGACAGTCTGCGCCCCGTTGAACCACGCCGGCTCAACCTCGCTGCCGTCGGCGATCAGATAGCACGGCGTGCCGGCCTCGTGGCCGATCTCGCGCAGGCGGTTCGAGTTGGAACTGTTCTTGGCGCCAACCACGAGGATAACGTCAACCAGGTTCGAGAGTTCGCGTACCGCGGTCTGGCGGTTTTGCGTGGCGTAGCAGATGTCGCGGGTTTCCGGTCCGACGATGTCGGTAAAACGTCGATGGAGCGCGGCGATGATGCCGCGGGTGTCGTCGACGCTCAATGTCGTCTGCGTCACGTAGGCGACAGGGGTGTCGGCCGGGATGTCCAGGGAGTCGACGTCTTTCTCGGTCTGCACCAGCGTTACCGGCTCGGAGATCTGGCCCATGGTGCCTTCCACTTCCGGATGGCCGGCATGGCCGATGAGAATGAGCCGTCGGCCCTGCGCTACGTAGCGCTTACCCTGATTGTGGACCTTGGTCACAAGCGGACAGGTCGCGTTCAACACCGGAAGCTCGCGCGATGCAGCTTCCTCTTCCACGCTCTTGGCGACGCCATGCGCGCTGAAGATGGTGACGGCATGAGCCGGAACCTCCGACAAATCCTCGACGAAATGCGCGCCTTTGGCCTTCAGGCTCTCGACCACGTGCTTGTTATGCACGATTTCATGGCGCACATAGACCGGCGGACCGTATTTCTGCAGCGCGCGCTCCACAATTTCGATGGCGCGGACCACGCCGGCGCAGAAACCACGGGGCTGGGCAAGTATCACTTTCATCCGTAACCTCCGGCAGGCCCCGTGCGGCCTTGCGCCGCACGGCACGCCAAGCACACCCCGCGCAATGCTTTGGCCTTCCGCAATAATTGGCCACACGCCCGCGACAATCAAGCCTGCCACGCCGTGGCCGATGGTCCTGTCACAGCTTTGCGGGAACCACCTATGAGGGGGAAATGCAGCCCTTGTCTAGGGCGCATCCCCACCTTTCATTTTTGCACTTAAAAACGGTGCGCTCACCCGCCGATTCCCAACAAACCTAGGAAAATATCCACGATTTCCCTTTTGGCGCCGTTTCGGGCATTTAAGCAATAGGAAGCCCCCGCCGCAGGGGATCGACGACGACCGGCATTTCGATGTGCGCGGTTGCACGATCGAAGGCGCCGCATATGTAGGCAAATCCTGCGCGCCTCCATTTTGCCGTCGTCATAACGCCTCAAACGCCGGTTGTTTGCCGTCTACGCTCCATGAAAACGATTACCAATTCCGTCGTTCGCGCGATCGCCGCCTGCACTCGTTATCAGCGGTCGGTCATCGTCGTCTCGGTCATTCTTGCCATTTTGTCGGGCTGGTATGCGGCCCGACATTTTTCCATGACGACCGATATTAACCAGCTAATTTCGAGTAACAGTCCGGCGCGGCAACGAGAACTGGCGTTCGAGAAGGCGTTCCCGCAATTCGATACGATTATCGCCGTCGTGAGCGCGCCGACGCCGGAACTGGTGCAGGAGGCGGCCGGGGTCTTAGCTGCGCGGCTTGCCGAGGAGAAGAACCTTTACCGCTCCATCGTGCAGCCGCAGGGCGGGTCCTTCTTTGCCCAGAACGGTTTGCTATTCCTGCCGGCCGATAAGCTCGAACAGCAGGTGAAGTTGCTGACGCAGGCGCAACGCTTGATCGGCACCATGGCCGCCGATCCGAGTTTGCGCGGCGTGATCCGTTCGCTGCAGTTTGCGCTGCTCGGCGTGCAAAGCGACAAGCTCACGCTGGACGACATGAAATGGCCGCTGACACGCGCGGCCGATACGCTTGAGCTGGTGAACGCTAACAGGCCGGCGAGCTTCTCGTGGCAGGTGTTGGTGCAAGGCCACGAAGCGCAGGCGAGCGACCTTTTGCGATTTTTGGAAATCACGGCAGTTCTTGATTACTCGGAGTTGCAGCCTGGGCTGCGCGCCAGCAACGGTATCCGCCAAGCAGCCGCCGACCTTGATCTGGCGTCGAAGTATCAGGCCACCGTGCGGTTGACCGGCCCGGTGCCGATGAACGACGACGAATTCGCGACGATCAAAGAGAACGCGGCGCTCAACGCTGCGCTGACCATCGCCGTCGTTCTATTCATTCTATGGATGGCGCTGCGCTGGTGGCGAATTATCTTCGCGGTTTTCGTCAGCCTCGCTGTGGGCCTGTCGATAACGGCGGCGTTGGGCCTGATGCTGGTCGGAGCGCTCAATCTGATTTCTGTCTACTTCGCCGTGCTGTTCGTCGGCCTCGGAGTCGATTTTGGCATTCAGTTCAGCGTCCGTTATCGGGCCGAGCGGCATGAGGTCGACGGCCTGCACGAAGCGCTCCTGCATGCCGGCAGGCGCGCCGGTGCGCCGCTGACGCTCGCTGCGTTCGCCACCGCCGCGGGCTTTCTGTCGTTCCTGCCGACGGCCTACAAAGGTCTGTCCGAACTCGGCCTGATCGCCGGCCTCGGCATGCTGATTGCCTTCATCACC
>Ga0335078_10009911_pt1 | contig 14108 bp, 13 predicted proteins | sample Lox_Sample_32_FD_206711 | JGI IMG/M metagenome (GOLD analysis project Ga0335078, IMG submission 206711) | Soil microbial communities from Loxahatchee National Wildlife Refuge, Florida, United States - Lox_Sample_3.2 | ecosystem: Environmental > Terrestrial > Soil > Wetlands | place: USA...
GGCACTGCCCACCCTGGTCGGATCAATTGAGCCGGCGGACCCGAACGACTGTTCATGGAGCTACCCGTCCTCGAAGGTGTGTTCGCCTGCGTTGCCAGCTGGACAGTTGGCCATGATTTTTTAGGTACCCCGGCGCGATTGTGCGGCCGCAGCGTCACGCCGGAAAGGGTCTTTTGCCCCCCCAAATAGGTACATTCGGCACTCCTTGCCGGTAACCAGGCGGCTACCGGGGTCATCCGGGGCAGTTTGCCGCGAGATTCGCAGCGACCTTCGTCCCGTTGTGCACCAGGATGTCGGTATGACGGATCAGCGTCCTGTCACCGAGGCGTTCCGGTCAGCACGAGACTTACTGCTACGGCCACCGCGGCGACTACGCGGCTGCGCAACGTGAGTTCAGCTGGCCGAGGCTCGACGAGTTCAACTAGGCGTTTGCGCTCGGACTCATGGCCTGCTACCACGAAAACGATCTCAGGGAAGATCCGCCGGAGCGACCTGCGTGGCGAGGAGGAATCCCGCCGCAGCGGCGGGCGGGAGGCCGAACCGGCTCGCAGCCCGAGCGAGTTCTGGGCGGAGGACTTTCCCGGGCTGAAGGGCTGAGCAACGTGCGGCCCCCGCCCTGCGACCGGCGCCACTGCGACCGGCGCCACTGCGACCGCCATACTGGGCCGCTGACGCGGCAGCCTGGTGGCATGCTGCCGCGTCAGCGGAGGTGAGACGGTCCGCCATGCGTACCATCACCGCCACGCCATGGTGCCACGAGCGGAGCCTGCCGCAGCAAAGCCACGGTCAGCCGCCGGGTACGGGCCATGACGTCCCGTACCCGGCAGCGGCCAGTACCTGTCTCGCCTTGTGCCCTGACCCACGATGACGATGGTGCCCCGCGGTGGTTTCGCCGTGGCATCGCGAATGTGACGGACCCGTTAACAACGCCACCGGAGGCCTGAACTGTTGCGGTTCGTGAGACGTGGAGCGATAGGATCCTGAGTCTAGGAGGCAGATGGCTACTGAACGCAGCCCCGACTGGGGTAAGCATCCAGTCCGGGCGGCCATCGTCGGCGCCGGTGTCGCCGGATATTCCTGGCTGGCCGGCGGAATCGCCTCATTCACAGCGGCTGCGACAGTGCCCTGGGTCGTTCTGGCCGTAATCGCCTTCCGCTGGCCACCTGAGCGAATCCCGCCACCAGAACGCCTGGATATCTCCGGCGCCTCGTACTGGGCGCTCGCAGCGATCATGTTCTTCGAGTGGGAGGCGTCGGGTTTCAGAGACGGTTCGCAGTGGTGGCATCCCACCCTCAGCGTCGTAGCGGGCCCCCTGTTCGACTACCACCCAGTCAAGAGCGCCGCCTTCGCCACCTGGCTACTGGCCGGATGGGGACTGATCAGGCGGTGAAACGCAAATGAGCACACACACGATTACCGTCCTCGGGTTCATTGCCCTGACAATCGCGTTGATCACACTTGAGCTGGTGGCGCGCCGCCGCGGCTCACGGGTGCCCACGGCGGGCCAGCTGGTCGGCTTCCTGATGCAGACGCGGGTCACCCGGGTGCTCGTCTTGCTGCTCTGGGGATGGCTTGGCTGGCACTTTTTCGCCCGCTGAACGCGGCGCGCACCATAGCCGGCCGACGAGGCGCGCCGCGGCAGGGCGCGTACGCTGAGGCACACCGCACAGACGATACTCAGACCGCCAGGGAGAGATCACGATGTTCACCCGCCCGAGGCCGAGCCGCGAGGCGAAGGAGAAGTATGCGGCCGATCGCGACCTTGCCGCGCAGTTCCCGGAACTGTTCCGCGCGGCCCGGGACGCGGAAGACGCCCTGCGGCGGGCACAGGCGAGTCGCGCGCCGGCGATCGAGCTTCGCAAACTCGGACTGGCTCTTGACGACGCGCTGACCGCGGTTATGCATTCGGCCTATGCCGCCGAACGCGTTCAGATCGGGCCACTCGGGTACGACGACTGGATCTACCGCCGCAAGGCGAGGGCAAAGCCCAAGGTAAAGATTTGGTTGACGGAAGCGGAGCGGCTGCTGACCCTGCGCGAAGAACACCGGCTTGCTGGGATTGTCCGGGTCCCGCCGCAGCCAGCGGATTCGGCCGCCCAGGCCGTGACAGCCTGAGCTCAGGACCGATGAACCCGCCACGGACCGAGGCGGGACGGCTGAGGCCGAGGGGTACGAAGTGAGCCGTTGAAGGGTTAACCTGGATCCTGTTTGCCGGGCGGCGCTCGCCTGGCCGATATGGGATTATTTGGCGTTGAACGGCGTGTCGTTCGGCGCCGTTCTACAGATAAGAGCAGGCTTCGACCGTAAGAAGCCGGTTACCGGGAAAGATCAGGAGGCACAACGATGTGCCTGCACACACCGCCGTGTCCGGACGCGAAGTCGCCGGACCGCGAGGCGGCTCACACAGTCGTCTCGCACCCCGAGCAGGGTTGGAGCCTGCTCTGTAACGGGATTGTGCTCTTCGACGACACGGGCGAACTGCTACCCGACGGTGACGTGATCGCGCCGCACCGGCCGACAGACTTGCGGCAGCGTTTACCGGCCGCGTGAAATCCACTGGCGAAGCCAGGCCGAAACCGCCGTACCCACCGCCGCCGGATTCTTCGACAGGGCGTGCCCTTCCCCCTCCAGCACGACGACTTGCACGGCGTCCGCCGCGTCCGGGATCCCGAACGGGTCCCGGTCGCCACTCACCGCGAGAACGGCGACACCCGCTGCAAGCAGGTCCCCGCTGCGCGAGCGCTCTGGATGACCGGGGGGATGGAGCGGGAAAGCCAGTGCGATTACGGCGTCGGCCCCTGTCGCAGGGGCAGTGCGGCAGGCGAGCCTGGCGCCGTTGCTCCGGCCGCCCTGGATCAGCGCGAGACCGCCGCCAGGCCGGCCCGGCGAACCAGGCTGCCTGCCCGCGCTCTCCGCCGAGCCCGCGCCCGCCTGGGATGCCCCGGCTAGTCGTGGCAGGGCGGCCATGACCTCGATCCACGACTCGTCCTGCCGCGCGGCCGATCCGGGTGCCCGGCTGCCGCGGACCCGGTATGGCTGGATGATCCGGGCAACAGCGCCGCCGAGTCCCAGCGCCGCGTCGCGGGCCGCACGCAGGTCGGGCGTTTCCACCCCGCCGCCGGCACCGTGGGTGAGCGCTAGCAGGAACGCTGGCGCGGCAGCCTCGTCGAGCACGACAACGGCGTCACCGTAGGAGGTCGCGACGGTGACTTCGGCTGCGCTGCCAGCATCCGGGGTGCCCGCAGCCGCCCTGCGGATCACCCGCCAATGGCCTTCGCGAGGAACTGGCCGGTGTAGCTCTCCTTGGTCCGCGCAACCTGTTCCGGTGTGCCGGTGGCGATGACCAGGCCGCCGCGCGAGCCACCCTCCGGGCCCATGTCGATGATCCAGTCAGCGGTTTTGATCACATCGAGGTTATGCTCGATGACGATCACCGAATTCCCCGCATCGACCAGGCGGTCAAGCACCCCGAGCAGCTTGCCGATGTCCTCGAAGTGCAGGCCCGTGGTCGGCTCGTCGAGCACGTAGATGGTTCGGCCAGTGGAGCGGCGCTGCAATTCCGACGCCAGCTTCACCCGCTGCGCCTCACCGCCGGACAGGGTCGGCGCCGGCTGACCGAGCCGCACGTAGCCGAGGCCGACGTCGGCGAGGGTCTGCATGTGCCGGCGGATCGGCGGGACAGCTTCGAAGAAGGTAGCCGCCTCCTCGATCGGCATTTCGAGTACCTCGGAGATCGTTTTTCCCTTGTAGTGGACCTCCACGGTCTCCCGGTTGTAGCGGGCTCCGTGGCACACCTCGCAGGGCACGTACACATCCGGGAGGAACTGCATCTCGATCCTGATCGTGCCGTCGCCCGAGCACGCCTCGCACCGGCCGCCCTTGACGTTGAAAGAGAACCTGCCGGGCTGGTATCCCCGGATCTTCGCCTCGGTGGTCTGCGCGAACAGCCGCCGGATGTGGTCGAACACCCCCGTGTAAGTGGCGGGGTTGGACCGTGGGGTACGGCCTATCGGGCTCTGGTCAACGTGCACCACCTTGTCCAGGTGCTGTATACCGGTGATCCGCAGATGCTTCCCCGGCTGCGTGCGCGCGCCGTGCAACTCCCGGGCGAGCGCGAGATACACGATGTCGTTGACCAGCGTCGACTTACCGGACCCCGAGACACCGGTGACAGCCACGAAACAGCCGAGCGGGAATGCCACGTCAATGCCCTGTAGATTGTGCTCGCGGGCGCCCTTGACCACCAGCTGGCGGCTCTTCGAAGCACGGCGCCGCTGTTCAGGTACCTGAATGCCTTTCCGGCCTGACAGATAGGCACCTGTCAGCGACTTCTCGTTGGCGATCAGCTCACCAACCGGCCCGGAGACCACGATGCTGCCTCCGTGCTCACCGGCGCCCGGGCCGATGTCCACCACCCAGTCCGCTGTCCGGATGGTGTCCTCGTCATGCTCGACGACGATCAGCGTATTCCCGAGGTCCCGTAGCCTGATCAGGGTTTCGAGCAGTCGGTGGTTGTCCCGCTGGTGCAGCCCGATGGACGGCTCGTCGAGCACGTAAAGCACACCCACGAGCCCAGACCCGATCTGCGTGGCCAGCCGGATCCGCTGTGCCTCACCTCCGGCCAGCGTCGCGGACGCACGATCCAGGGTCAGGTAGTCGAGCCCGACGTCGAGCAGGAAGCCGAGGCGGGCGTTGACCTCCTTCAGTACGCGTTCCGCAATGTGCTTGTCGCGTTCGGACAGGTCCAGCGTGAGCAGGAACTTCGCAAGCTCACCGATGGACATGGCGCAGATGTCAGCGATCGACCTGCCGCCGACAGTGACAGCAAGCGCGACCGGCTTGAGCCGGCTGCCATGACAGGACGGGCAGGGCACCTCGCGCATGAAGCTCGCGAACCGCTCCCTGCTCGAGTCACTTTCCGCAGCGGAGTGACGGCGCTCGAGGTAAGGAATGGCACCCTCGAACGAGGTGTAATACGAGCGTTCCCGGCCGTAACGGTTGCGGTATCGCACATGCACCTGGGTGTCGTAACCGCCCAGCAGCGCGTCTTTGGCCTTCGCCGGCAGCCGGTGCCATGGCGTGTCAATGCTGAACCCGAGTGCGGCGCCGAGCGCCTCGATAAGCCGGACGAAGTAGTCGAAGACGTGCCCGCCGCCCCACGGCGCGATCGCGCCTCCGGCCAGGGTCTTGGCCGGATCCGGGACGACAAGCTCGGGATCCACCTCCATCCGGGTGCCAAGACCCGTGCAGTCAGGGCAGGCACCCCACGGCGAGTTGAACGAGAACGACCGCGGTTCCAGTTCCTCGAACGACAGGTCGTCATAGAGGCAGGCGAGGTGCTCCGAGAACATCCGCTCCCGGTGTGGGTCGTCGGCAGGCAGGTCGACCAGGTCGAGAATGACGAGGCCACCGGACAGCGACAGCGCGGTCTCCACCGAGTCCGTGAGCCGCCTGCGGGCGGTGTCCTTCACCGCGAGCCGGTCGACCACCACCTCGATGTCATGCTTCTCGTATTTCTTAAGCGCAGGCAACTCACCGGCGGTGGCTTCGTCGAGCCGCGCGATGACGCCATCCACGCGGGCCCGTGAGTAGCCCTTGGTTTGCAGCTCACGGAAGAGTTCCGTGTACTCGCCCTTGCGGCCCCGCACGACAGGCGCGAGCACCTGGAACCGGGTCCCCTCGTCGAGGTCGAGCATCCGGTCCACGATCTGCTGCGGCGTTTGCCGTGCGATGGTACGGCCGCAGACCGGGCAGTGTGGCCTGCCAATGCGGGCATAGAGCAGCCGGAGGTAGTCGTAAACCTCGGTGATCGTGCCGACCGTGGATCGCGGGTTCCTGCTGGTGCTCTTCTGGTCGATGGACACGGCGGGCGACAGGCCCTCGATAAAATCCACATCGGGCTTGTCCATCTGACCGAGGAACTGACGGGCATACGCCGAGAGCGACTCTACGTAACGGCGCTGGCCCTCGGCGAAGATGGTGTCGAACGCGAGGCTGGACTTCCCGGAGCCGGACAGGCCGGTGAAGACGATAAGCGCGTCCCTGGGCAGGTCGAGCGAGACGTCCTTCAAGTTGTGCTCGCGTGCCCCGCGCACGATGAGACGATCAGCCACGACGCTCCTGATCTTCGTTTTGCCGATCTTCGTTACGGCGATCTTCCTCGCGCCACATAGGTATCGGTCCCTCGTCATGTTATCCGCGGGGTGTGACGGACCCGGGGGATTCCGGGCGGGTCGCTCCCCCGGGCGGTGCGGTCCGGGAGTCCCGGCGCGGGCCGAAGATGGTGCGGGCGGCACGATGCACAGGACAGGGTCGTGCGACAGGATGGTCCGCAGGGACAGGGAGGAGCATCGTGGAAACAGACACAGTGAGCCTGCGGCAGCAGGTAGACAGCGCGACGACGCGACTGGCCGGCACCGTGAGCGGGCTCGCCGACCGCGACGTCCGGCAGCCATCGGCGCTGGCTGGCTGGACGCGTGGCCACCTCCTCACGCACATCGCGCGCAACGCGGACGGGCTGCGGAACTTGCTCGTCTGGGCACGGACGGGCGTCGAGATCCCGCAGTATCGAAGTACTGAGGCTCGTGCCGCCGGGATTGAGGCGGGCGCCGGCCGCAATGCCGCTGAGTTCCTCGCGGACCTGCAAGACTCTGCCGCCGCGTTCAGTGCCGAGGCGGCAACGCTGACCCGGCAGGCATGGCAGGTTCCCGTCCACGGCCTGCGCGGACCCGAGCACCCCGCCTGGTTTACGCTGATACGCCGCCTGGTCGAAGTTGAGGTCCACCACGTCGACCTCGATGCCGGATTTGGCCCTGACGACTGGCCAGATTCATTCGTGGCCGTTGAACTGCCGCTGGCCGCGGCGGACTTCGCACAGCGGCCAGACGTACCCGCGTGTCGCATCCAGGTGACCGGGAGCACACTCGAGATAGGCACGCCTGGCGCGCCCGGCGCAGCAGGCACAAGCAGCTCAGCAGACGCTGCGGCCGTGACCGCGGCGCCTCAGCCGCGCACGGTCACCGGCGCTCCGCACCTGTTGCTCGCCTGGCTTACCGGCAGGAGCGCAGGTGAAGGACTCGCCGTCGACCCAGACGGCGAGGTGCCACGCCTTCCGGCATGGTCGCCGAACTCCGGCCCCGGCAGCTGGCGAACGTAAACGGCACAGCCGGGCCGGGAGGATAGCGCGCGACGGTCAGACGGCCATAACCGTCTTGCGGCACGATCTGGCGACGCCGTCGGGCGGACGGGCCCGCGGCGCGGTGCGGCCGGAGCACGCAGGGAACCCATCAATCAGGGAGGACCAGGTGAGTTATACAGGAAACGTCGTCGTGGGCGGCCCGCCCGACGTCAGGGAACTTCCCGGCCTTACCGTGACCAAGGTCGCCGTGGGCCCGTTCGACAACAACGCCTACCTGCTACGATGCACGGCAACGGGCGAATTGCTGCTCATCGACGCGGCCAACGAGGCACGCAGGTTGCTCGAGCTTATCGGTGACACGAAACTCTCGCGGATCGTCACGACCCACCGCCATCCCGACCATTGGCAGGCGCTGCACGAGGTCCAGGAGGCAACAGGGGCGCCAGTTGCAGCGCATCCCGCGGACGCCTCTTCGCTCCCCGTCGAGGTAACGGAACCGATCTCGGGCGGTGACAAGGTCGGTGTCGGTGCGGCGTTGCTCGGCGTCATCCACCTGCGTGGCCACACGCCGGGTAGCGTCGCGCTCTCTTACGACGCGGGAGGCGAACTGGCGAAGACCCCACATCTGTTCACCGGTGACAGCCTGTTCCCCGGAGGGCCCGGCAACACCCAGGGCGACGCGACACGCTTCAGCCGGCTCATGGACGACCTGGAGGCCCGGGTGTTCGGGCCCTTGCCGGACGGGACATGGGTCTATCCGGGTCACGGCAATGACACGACACTCGGCAACGAACGCCCCCACCTGCAGGAGTGGCGCGACCGCGGCTGGTAGCGGTGATCCGCGATCCCAGCGTCACCATCCGCCGGAGGCGACTGAGACCTCCGGCCCGATGCGGACTCCGGCCGCGGACCACGGCGTGAGCGATGGTGCGGCGCGCCCGCGCCAGACCACAATGAGCTGGCCGTGGCGCGGAACGGGAAGCGTGCGTTCGCCGTGTGCGCCGCGGACGCGCACCTGCGCGGTCTCGGCCGCGGCCCGGACCAGCGTATGGTTCAGCAGCCGGCGAGCCCGCCAGGCGCCGGGCGGCAAGCGCGGCGCCAGCCTTCCCCGGCACGCCCCGCCGCCCTCCCATCGCAGCGGCGCGCCGAGCGCCACGGACGGTGGCCGGTCATCAAGGATGTCGTCTTCAGCTGCCCCGCCGCTGCCCCCAGGGCTCTCCCAGGCGCCGCCACGATGCTTTTCGAAGACCACGACCTCGAACCAGGGCTGGCCGCTCGTCCCCCGGCGGGCGAACAGCACCGCCGCCGCGTCGTCGTCCACGTCTGCTGCGAGTACGGCGAGGCGGTGCCGCCGGCTCAGCTGCGCGGGCGGCTCGGGAAGACCCTCCGCGAGGATCCGGCGCCCCTCGCTAACGAGGTCGTGGGCCACAGACGCGACGATATCCCGGCGGTGCCGAACCGGGGCAGACTACCCTGACAGCCTCGTCATGGGCAGGTCCTTTGCCGATCGGCCCCGTACGCTCGCGGCACCCGCGTTGGCCGTGCTGTAACGGAGCGCAGCGCAGATGACCGCGGGCGTTGACGCCCGGCGACATCAAAGAGTTCTTCCGCGAGGTCGGGTGGCGGACGCCCGGATCGCGCGCCCGTAGTCGGCGAGCACCGCGTCCACGGCCGTCTCCTCATCCGGAAGTGATCGCGACCGCTCGGCCGCGGCTGCCGAGAGCCGCTCCGCCAGGCCAGGCTCCGCGAGCACCCGGACCAGGGCGGCGGCGAGCCGCTCCGGGTCCGCCGGAGGAACGAGCAGCGCCGCGTCCTCACCCGTCAGGTCGGGGATGCCGCCTGTCCGCGTCGCCACGATCGGCACACCCGCCCGCAACGCCTCCTGGAGGATGAGCGGTTGCCCCTCCCACAGGCTCGGCAACACGAACACGTCGGCGGCCGCGAGCAGGGCTGGGACGTCGTCGCGCTGGCCGAGAAGCCGCAGCGGCAGCCGTTCGGTATCGATCCGGCGGGCCAGTTCCGGGTGGAGCGGGCCGGCCCCGGCGATGACCACCAGCGGCCGCGGATCGCACCCACGCAACCGTCCGGCGGCGTCCAGCAGCGTCCCGAACCCCTTCTGCGCCGCGAGCCTGCCGACGGCGAGTACCACCGGGCGGCCGTCCGCGGCGAGCCCCGCCCGCACCGCCCGGGCCGTTTCCGTGGAGACGCGTGGCAGGGCGGGGGCCGGCACCACCGCCAGTCCCTCCGACCGCGCACCGCGGCGGCGCATCCGCGCGGCGAGATCCCCCGACACGCACAGCACCCGGTCGGCCCGGCGGGCGACGATCCGTTCCAGCACGCCGTAGATCGCACCGGCCAGGCCGCCCCCGGCTGGAGGCGCGTTGTGCAGGCTGACAATGAATGCCGTCCGCCGCCGACGCCGGTCTGGGCGGATGACACCGCCGAGCGCGAGCGCGGTGATCGCACCCGCTCGCAGGCCGTGCGCGTGCACAATCCCAGGTCCCGAACCGGCGGCACCAGCGGCGCCACCGGACCCGTCGGTCCCATGAAGCGCATTAGTCCTGCCAGTGGGACCGCGAGTGGCAGGGTGGTTCAGCAGACGCCGCAACCGCGCGGTGGCGGCGGTGTCACGGACCGGCCTCGGCCGGTCGGCGATCTCCACCGCCGCGAACCGCGCGCCGGCACTGGTGAACCCGAATAGGCGCTGCGTGGCGGCCGGACCGAAAACGGTGACCTCGGTACCGCGCTCGGTCAGGCCGGCGGCAAGCGACCGCACATGCCCGCCAGTCCCGCCGGCCGCCGCGGCGAGGACGAATGCTACCGACGCCACGGTCGTGTCCGTATCGGCGTGCCGCCCGGGGCCGTGGCTCATGCCGGCCGCCGCCTCAGCGCCCTGGCGGTGGCCGCGCGCAGGTCGGCCGGGTCGGCCAGGTACGCGATCGCGAAGAAGACCGCAACCGTGACGATACTTGTCGCCACCGTGAGCGCTGCCGCGGGCAGCGCACCGCTGCGGCCGAACGCGTGGCCCGCTGCCACGGCGAGCAGCACACCTGCCGCTGCGCCTGCGACGCCACCCGCGAGACCGGCAGCGAAGGCCCGTCCCAGGCCCGCCAGGCAGCCGCGGCCGCGGACCCGGGCGACGGCGATCAGGAGGGCTGCGCCGGCCACGGTCAGGCCAATGCTGTTGCCGAGCCCGAGCGCCGGGACCACCCATCGCCGCGGCACGAAAGGCACGAGGGCGAGATCCGCCACCATCACGGCCAGCCAGCCCACGACGGTCGTGAGGGCGGCGGCACGGCTGCGGCCCCAGGCGAGCAGCACCCGGCTGAGATTGGCGACCAGCCCGTAGCCGACCAGCCCGGGTGCGAACGCGATGAACGTGAAGGTCAGCTCGCGTGCGCTGGCCGGCGGGACGAAAACGCGGGCGGCCGGCGCAGCGGCACCCGTCAGCACCGCGGCGCCGAGGAAGGAGACAAGCAAGGCTGCGCGCGTCGAGGCGGCGGCTACGGCGTCAAATCGGCCGTCGGCGCCCGCGGCGGGCGCTGACGGCGGGGACTGCGGAGCACCAGCTTCGGCGCTGCGTCCGCTGGCTCTGCTGCCTCGGCTGGCTCCGCTGCGCACGGGCCGCGGACCACGAGGCTCAGCAGGTACCGCGGCCGCCAGGGTGGCCCCGGTTGCCGCGGCGTGCGCGGAGAGCAGTGGGAACGCGGTTGTCGCCACCGGCACCGCGAGTACCGCGTAGGGCAGGAAGAACATCTGCCAGCCGTAGTTGTACAGGACGATCGCGCCGGTACCGCCACGGGAGTTGGCGAGGACGATGACCGCCACGAGCGCCGCGTCCTGCGCGACGAGGGTGGCCACTCCCGCGGCTGCGAGGCCGCGCACCCGCGGCGCCACGCCATCCGGGAAGCGCAGCGCGGGCCGCAACCGCAGCCGCAGCCGCCAGGCCGGGACCGCGACGGTCGCCACGAGCGCCGCCACGCCGACGGTCGTGCCCACCGAGAGGATCAGCTCCGCGCCCGCCGGCAGGCCGCGCAGATTGTTCTGGTAGCCGTTTCCGATCGGCAGGAACGCCAGGTAGGCGGCGCTCACCACGAGGCTGGAAACAAGCGGAGCGAGCGCGGGCGCGGTGAACCTGTGGTGCGACTGCAGGATGCCGTAGATCACGACCGCGAGCCCGTAGAGCGCGATCTGCGGCGCGAACACCACGAGCATCCGTGTGGCGACCGCGATAACCTCGGCCGTGCCCGGGCCGCGCGGTCGCCCGAAGAGCACGGTCACGACCGGCCCCGCGACGAGCGCGAGGATCACGCTCAACGGCACGAGGAGCAGGATTGTCCAGGTCAGCAGGGCGGAAGCGGTGCGGTGGGCGTCGGCGGCCGCCGCCGGATCACGTTCCGCGCGCCCGGCGGGGCCGGCCAGCACGGGCACCACGACCGCGGTGAGCGCCCCGCCAGCCACGATGTCGAAGATGATGTTCGGCACCTGGTTCGCGGTGGTGTAAGCGGTGCCGAGGCTGGTGGCGCCGACGGTGCGCGCGAACACCAGCGTGCGCCCGAACCCGGCCAGGCGGGAAATTACGGTGATCGCACTGATCAATACCGCCGCGCGGCCGAGCCCGCGCCTCACGTTTCGATCGATGACCGCGGCATCCCCACAGCACCCGCCGAAGCCGGTACCTCCCCGTTAGTGCCCGAACGGCTGCCGCTGCCGGTCGCCACCGCCGGAGCTGCGGAGCCTGCCGGGTCACCCGGGCCGGCCGGCGGCTGCGTCCCCCGTCCAGCTCCCGGTCCAGTCGCTGGCCTGACCGGTCCGGCGGCGGACGGTCGCCTGCCCAGCATGTCGAGCCAGCGCAGCGGTGCCGTCCGCTCGATCACCTTGGTGAAGCTGACGATCTCGCTTGCCGCGGTGAGGCCCGTGATGCCTGCGAGCGCCGTCAGCCGCACACCTCGCGGCAGGCTCGCCGCGGCGGCGGCGCCGAGCACGGCGCCGAGTGCGTTGGCACCGGCGTCGCCGAGCATGGCCCGCTCGCCGAGATCCTCGCCGAGCAGCGCGGCTGCGCTCCCTGCCGCGGCGGCGGCGCCGGGCACGACCGGCGCGCGAAGGACCGCGGCGGCGGCGAGGGCCACCTTGATCGCGCGGCCGGGCCGCAGGTCGAACAAGTTAAGCAGGTTCGCGCTGCCCGCGACGAGACCCGCATTGATCGCCACGTCGGCAGGCGAGCCACCTAGCATCGCGGCGGCGGCGGCGCCCGTCGCACCGATCCCGCCGATCTTGACCGCGCCGGTGGTCAGCTGACCCTCGCGCAGCGCGCTCAAGTGACCACGGAACCCCCGCCGGTCGCCAGAACCCGCCAGGTCGTCGTATGCGCCGAAGCCCGCCGCGCCGGCGCCCGCGAGCGCTGCCGCCGCGCGCGCCCGGGCCGGCACGCCTGGCGAGACGGCCAGGGCCGCCACCGCACCGGCCGCGGCCGCGGGGCCCTCGAGCAGCGTGACAGGCTCGCCCCGGTGGTTGGTCCGGGTCCAGGTCTTCTCGCCCCCCGGCGGGCGGGCCGTCAGCAGCGCGTAGGCGGCGCGGGCGGTCCCGGCCGCGGCGAGCGAGGTGATCAGGCCGCGGCTGAGCGGGCCGCGGCCGATCGGAATGCGGCCGATCGGAATGCGGCTGGGCAGACCGCGGCTGGGCAGACCGCGGCTGGGCAGACCGCGGCTGGGCAGGGACCCGCGCCGGTGGGAGCTGAGTAGCCGCCGGATGGTGCGGCCCCGGGTGCCGCTCACTGCCGCGCCCCAGCCTTCGCGGGCTTCGCCGCCACCCCCGAGGTTGGCGCAAGAGCGGTCACAGCCGGCATTGGGCTCGGCCCGACCTGGGTCGAACCGGGCCCGGTGCCGTAACTGCCCGGGATGTGCGTGCTGATCTGCTTTGCGAGCACCTGCGCGACGACGATCTGCCCGAACGTCGCGTCGGCGTCGTCGACGGTGGATACCCGGTTCGCGCTGCTGCTGGCCCGCAGCGCCGCGATGGCGCCGCCCGGCTGGGTCGAGCTTGCGGGCCCGGCCATCACCGCCGCGAGGCTGGCTGAGGTGAGCGCGGTGGCGACCTCGGTCAGCGACTGGTTCGTCGCGCTGGAGTTCGGGCCTGTGAGCGGATCTGCTGGCGTTATCACGACCGCGAGTGTCGCACGCGCGGCGGGCTGCCCGCTGATGGTCAGGAAATCCCCGCCCGCGAACCCGGACAGGATGGCCTGGCTGGTGACGCCCTTCGGCCCGGGGACTGCCCTGGTGACGATCGCGCTGGCGAGCACCTGCGCCGCTCGCTGCTGTGGGGTGTTACCGGTGAGCGCGAGGCTCGGAGCCTTGAGGCTCTGGGAGAGCTGATCCAGTTCGGCGAGCGTCGCCGCGTCCGTGCCGAAGAACTTGTTCTGCAGCTGGATCTGGCCGCTGATGGTGGCACCCGCCTGCTGGAGTGTGACGGTGACACCTTGCTGCACCTGGCCGGATGCGCCCGGCGTCTCGATCATCACCACCCGCTGTCCCTCGAGCAGGTGGGCCAGCAACTGCGGCGCGGCCGCCTGCGCGAACGTCTCCGCGGCGGCCAGCTCCTGCTGCTCCGCGGTGCTCTGGTCGCGCAGGTTGCTGAGGTCACCGTTCAGCGAGGCGTTGCCCTTCTGCAGCGCCTCGGTCACCGGGCCGTTGAGCGCAGTGGTGCCGATGACGATGCCGATCGCGAGGGCGAGGAAGATCGCGACGATGGAGACCAGGTGGTAGCGGAAATCGATCACTTTAGATGAGTCCGGTCAGCCAGTAGAGGAACGCGTCCCATTTCGCGCGAAAGTACTCGAACATCGCGTGTGCGGCGAACGAGGACCTCGCCCCGGCGAGCAGCGCGACGAACGCGGCGAGCACCATGGCGAGCAGCCACCAGCCGGAAATCCGGCTCTGGTAGAGCCTGCTCACTCCCTTTGGCTCGACGAGCT
>Ga0335078_10009912_pt1 | contig 14107 bp, 14 predicted proteins | sample Lox_Sample_32_FD_206711 | JGI IMG/M metagenome (GOLD analysis project Ga0335078, IMG submission 206711) | Soil microbial communities from Loxahatchee National Wildlife Refuge, Florida, United States - Lox_Sample_3.2 | ecosystem: Environmental > Terrestrial > Soil > Wetlands | place: USA...
TGTAGGTGTAGCCGCCTGCGGTCAGCTCCTCCCCCTTCTTCAGCCTCTCGATGAGTTCGCGGGCGCCCGCGAGCTCGGGGAGCAGCTTCTCGTCCCTGTCCATGTAGAAGGCCCACTCCCCTCCTCCGTTGGCGTACTCCTTCCAGGGGAGCCTCTCGAGCATGGCGGTGTTGGTGCTCGGTGCCGTCGGCTTGCTTGCGGGAGGATGCGCGTTCTCCTCGGTCGTGGGGTGGCTTTGGCCGTTGGGGTTCTGCCTGCCGAGGACGTAGACGATGCTGCTGGCCTGCTTGTCGGTGTCGTTGGTGTACCTCTCCATCACCTTCACGAGGATGAAGCCCTGCTTGAGCAGGTCGTTCGCTCCTTCTTGGGTCGAGGCCTCCTTGATCTCGCTGATGCGCGAGTATGGCGTCTCCATTCTCCTTCGCCTCTGCTTCACAGCCCCCCTGCCTGTCATGGCCTCCTCAGGGGCGGTCCGCTCTTAACGGGCCTAACCTGTTTTTTCGCCTCCGCCTTCGCGTCGTTCTGCGTCCTGCAGACGAACTCCCGCACTGTGTACTCGGCCATCCCCAGGGCCTCGCCTGCCTCCCTCTGCGTGAAGGTCTTCCTGGACACCGTCCGGGCCGCGAGGTAGACCGAGCCGGCGGCGACCGTCCTTGGGCTGAAGCCCCTCAGGTCGGAACACCCTGCGGCCACCTCCTTCGCCAGCTCGAGGAGGGTCGTGAAGTACTCCTTCGGGTCTAGGTCTTCCTCCCTAAGGCGTGCCGCGACGTGCTCGCTGGACTGGAGCCTCGCGACAACGGCCCTCACGAGCTCGTCTTTGTCGGCGTGGGGAAGGCGCATGGGCGAGTCGAGGCCTATCCGCATCAGCTGCGCCCTGCCGACCCTGCGGCCTGCCTCCGCGTATGCCCTCAGAATCTCCCTGTAGCTGACGTGGGCTATCCCGGCGGACCTGCAGGCGTGGAGAAGGGAGTAGGCTGATATGGCGTAGATGGTCGCGCCGTAGGCCTTCCGCCCGGGGAGGAGCTTGCCCGCCGTGATGTTGGCGTTCTCCACGACGCTCTTCGGGAGTCCCAGCCTCTCCGCGACCCTGTTCGTGAGGAGCGAGCAGGTCAGCATCGGCCCGCCGCGGCCAATGACGTTCGGGTTGATTTTCCCCAAACCGAAGGCCGGGCCTTTCAGAGACTGGGTGTCGCTGCCGGCGCCCACTATGTAGGAGCCAAGCGGCGTCCTCTTGCTCACGGACGGTACCGGCGACCCGTCCTCAAGCGTCTCGGTCGCCCTCCCCACGACGACCCCGCAGGCCGAGCAGACCAGCTCCCCTCCCGCCTCGCCGGCGCTGGTCAGGTCCCCCCTGCACTCGGGGCACGTCCCCAGGGCGGCGTACTGCTCGTACGCTGCCAGCCTTGCGGCTCCACCATTCAGATATCCTTGAACCCCTTGCATTGTTTCTTCCTCCTGCCCTAGTCCTGGCGCGCTTCCGGCGGTTCTACGACCGGCGCTGGCGCTCCAGCTTCTCGTACTCGATTCCGCGGATGATTTCAGGAAGGAACGGCGAAGCGCAGAGGCCTCACTTGGTCCCCGTTCAGGAGCGCATGGGTGGATAATAATTTGCCCGATGCTGTCTTTCTAGCCGGTCCTCCGGTCGCAGCGCGTTTCGACCCAGTGGTGGGTTCGGAACTTTGGATAATGGCTGCGGCCCGGACCGGTCAAGGAACAGGGGTGAGGCGTCCGCCTCCGTCGTTCTCCTAAAGGCCGATGTGGGAGAAGTTGTTTCGCATCCTTCTGGGTGGATGTGGCAACTGTGTGCCCAGAGGATGGCCGTTGAGCCCGGATCCTTACGTCCGGATGGAAAAACGGTCAACCAAAGACTGCGCTCGTCTTCATTTCGAAAAGTCGGACGAGCCGTCATCGTGCATCCCGTTTTCTCTCTCAATCGGCTGGCGAACCGGTGTGTTCGATGGCACGCGCTAGTGCCGAATCTTCAGATGCCTTCCGAAATCAGAGAGAAAGATAGAATACGAGGTCAGAGGCTCGTTTGGTATTTAACGCGGGTCGGGGCACGTTGACATCCGAGAACGGATGTTGACATCAGGGCAGGGTGAAATGTCAACATCGGGGCCGATTTGGCAACATTGGGGACAACGATGTCAACATCAGAAGCGCCAATGTTGACATATCATGGCCAGCCCGGGAGTGGCCGCCCCGCGCTAGCAGGAAAGGGCAGCGGGAGGCGGCGGCTTTACGCGGGGCGTTTCAGCGAGCGAAATCCGTTATACCAATTCCGTGAAAAGTCATTCAAGGTTCATCGCGTCGAATTCCCGACTCCGTAGATTCGGTAGTAGAGGTAATTCCCGACAATCTGATACGTTACGCCGGGAATCGTATAGGTCTGTACTGAACTGTAGACGTGAGTGATGCAGTTGCCTGGGAGGGCGTAATTGGGCTGACCGTTTCCTGCGACAAGCTCGCCCGCTCCTCCCGTACATGTTTCACCCGGGTCGCCTCCGAGCAAATATCCCCCCGCCAATTGCATGAAATAGGTGCCGCTCGCGCCAGGCTTGGAGGTGATCGTATATGCGACTATCGTGCCTTCGTTTGCGTTGTCCGGTCCTCCTATGGAGAGGTAGTCAACGCTTGACGACACCGTGAAGTTTCCAATCCCGCTGAACACTGCGCCTCCGTGTGGCGCGGGGTATCCTGTTATGGACAGGAGGTCGGTCGTGTTCAGGGTAACCTCGGAGGTCGAGTTGAATTCGTAGACCTGAAAGCAGATAGTGACTGGTGAGTTGCTGGCGTCCAAAGTTCCAAACCACGGCGTCTGAACGGCAGTAGGACAGTTAGCCAGCAATGGCGAAGAGACCAGAGTGACGTTTTCCGTGGACACGGTTACGGACGCTTGCGTGACCGTTTCTGTGGTAGTGTTGGTGAGCGCAGGCAATGTTGTCGTGGTCGTGCTCGTCCTGCCGAGAGTTCCGGCGAGGGCGTAGGTCGCCGCCGCCCCGACGAGCAAGCCGATGACCAAGGCAGTTACAACCTGGGCTCTCTTTTGCATGGTTTTTGGCCTCCCCCGAGTTCAACCCGGGCTGTCCTCAGCAAGGTAGAGGAGACTCCCTCCCGTATACCCGATGATTTGCGCTTCCACCGGACTTGGGGGACAGAATGTATAGGCTGAGCCATACCCTGGAAAGTCCGAGGCGTTGACCTGGGAGGATGGGTACCCGACCGCGACAGGAATTGAGGCGCACTCCAAATAATATCCCTCGGATAGCCCCACGAACCCAGTGGAGTTCTCGCCCGCGGAGACGGTGTACTCGACGACGATGCTCTCTCCTCGAGAAAAGAGGATGCTCACAGGCGATGCGTTCGTGCTGAAGTTCCTAGCGGGAGAGTTGCAAGTCGGATAACATGAGCCCCACTCGACAGCCGCGATGGTGGGGGTAAGCGCATGGGGGATGCTCGGGACAGCGTTGGTGTATTCCAGACAAAGCTCCATCGTGGAGCCGGTGCCCATCACGAAGGCCGGTATCGCGCTCTCGGTGACCTGGGTGCCGTTCGCGAGCGTAGTGACGTTGCTGGGAGGAGCTCGATAGGGCAGGGCGCACGGGGCCGGCGAAATCGTCGACGAGGACTCGCCCGTGCTGAGCGTGGAAGTGCTTGAGCCACTTGTCGGACTCAAACTTGCTGTGACGGCGTAGGTTGCCACGCCGCCGACGAGCAGGCCGATGACCAAGGCGGCTAAAACGCTCTGCTCTGTCCTTTTCATGGCCGATTTTTTTGGCGTTCGCTTCTACTTTAGGCCTTTGAATGAAGGTTCTACCGGTCCGGGCGGGCTACGCGGCCGACGATATCGTCCTCATTAGCATAAGATCAGGCTTTCAATGTCAACATCGGACGCCGTCATGTCAACATGAAGGGAAAGGTGTCAACATCACGCTGCGATAAATGTCAACATCGACCGCGGTTAAGAGTCCAAGGCCTCACATGGACGGATGAATCCCACAGCGGCTCTCTTCCTGTACCTGCCAATCCCCTACTGGGCTGCGTTTCTGCTACTGCTGTACCGCCACGACCTCTCGAGGCTGTTCCATCCGGTCAGGGACGATGGCAGCCTGAGGAATTGGTGGGCGGTCCTGAGCCGCTTGGGCATCCTCGACGCAGGGGTGCGCAGGCCGGGCAGGACGAAGGCAATCCTTCCCTACGCCGTCTGTCTTTCGCTCTCGGCGGGGGTGAGCCTCTCCTGGACCCTCGGACTGTTCCCCCAGCATTGGTACTTCCTGGTCGTGGCACAGGGGGCCTCGGGTATCATCCTCACTGCGGCAACGATGCAATACCTCGTGACCCCTCCGAGAAGACCCTACGCAGATGTCCTAATGTATCCCCGGCTCGGGTCGAGGATAAGGCACCTGCCCAGGGTGTCGTCGCTGGAGCGAGAGGTTGGTCAGCGGCCGGACATCCAGGCTGCCAAAGAGACGCCCGCCGGCAATCCTGAGAACCAGGAGAGGGCGAAATGAATTCGGGAAAGCGGCACCCGACGCGGACTACCTATACGGTCCCGGGCAGTAGAAAACGCTGCCATCAGGCGACAAGTACGTTGTGAAGCATTTGTCAACGTAGATGTACGCCTGACTCTCCGTCGAAATCAGCCAACGGCCACCCTGGAGGACATACGAGATGTGAAAGCCCATAGCGTATGCTTCTATGTTGGACACGCCAAGCCCTTGCACATAAAAACTACAAATCGGGCAGTTACCGTAGAAGACGAGGTCGGACGTGACGTTCCCTGCCTTTTCGTTGCTCGACACTGTTATGGAGATGGTTTCGTTCGCGACGGCAAAGGGGACCTTCAGGGTAATGCATGTCAAACAAGAGACATATTGAGAACTATTCTTGTTTTCCTCGTAAAACCTTGTTATGTTGGCGATGCCGCTAACGCTACCGTCCTGTGACGGAGAGAATACTCCGCCTTGTGGTGATGTATACAGCAAGGTGGCGTTGGCCTCATATTGGGCTGCCAAGGCGGTCACGTTCTGGGACTCGATAGCGCCGATATGGGAAAGGTAAGTGTCTGTAAGGGTCTTTGTGAGATCAAGCGTTGAAGCTACGATCGTCGTCTGGGTCGCCGTGCTGGTGGTCGTTGACACGCTGGTCGCCGTGCTGGTCGATGTGCTTGTTGATGTGAGCGTGGTTCTCATACCCGATTCGTAGACGGTGGTCGATGCAAAGACTATCGTGAGCGCCACGAAGAGGCCTAGGAGTGCTGTCTTGACGTTCAACTTTTCGTCTTAATGGGTCCGCGGAGACCTTTCAAGCTTTGGATACTTCATTGCGTCGACAGAAGCCTTCGAACTTGCGCGGTCTAACCCGACGTGGGCGTACAAATTAGGACGCCATCGGGGGTTAAGGATACGAATTGACAGTAGCCCCCGCTAATCTGTGCCAGACTCTCCGTCGAGATTAGCCAACGGTCATCTTGGAGGACATATGAGATGGCGAACCTCTCGCCATTGGTAAACGTTGACTGGCCGTACGGTCCTCCGGTCCCGTAGAGGAGGAGCTGGGAGGTGACATTCCCTGCGTTGAGGTCGCTCGACATGGTTATCGAGTAGGTATCGTTCGCGACCCCAGCAAAGGGGAAGTCCACCCCAAAGCACGGCGGGCATTGATCCGACAATTCCCCTCGATAGAAACCCGTTATGTTAGCGACGCCGTCAAAAAAGTTCCCCCGGTTACCGTTCTGCGGGGCATACAGGGTGGCGTTGGTCTCGTATTGAACTGCCAAGGCAGTCATGTTCCCGGACTCGATGGCGGCGACGTGGGAAAGGTAAACGCCTGCAAGGGTCTTTGCGACGTCCAACGTCGCAGTAACCGTCGTCGTCTGGGTCGTCGTGCTGGTGGTCGTTGACACGCTGGTCGCCGTGCTGGTCGATGTGAGTGTGGTTCTGATGCCCGACTCGTAGACGGTGGTCGATGCAAGGACTACCGTCAGCGCCACGAAGAGGGCCAGAAGCGCAATCCTAGCGTTCAACCTTTCGACGGATTGGGTCCGCCTAGTCTTTTGAAGCCTTCGATACTTTGGTCGTCGCGAATGAAATTTCCATGTTCGAGATCGAAGGTAGCAAGGAAGAAGATTCGTTTCTTCAGCGTCTCCCTGAGGAACGGCGTCGTGATGTCGACCCCGGCCTACCCGGAGAAGCAGGCCTTCGTCGCCCACCTCATCAGCGCCCTCGAGACGTCGAACCCCGAGTTCGCCTGGATCCAGTTCCTCTTCGTGAGGTCCGACTACCGTTCCGACCTGGTCAGGCTCAACAACTCAATCCGCGCCGCCAAAGTCGCGATAGAGCAACCCTCCGTGGACCTGGTCAGCGGGCAGGAGAGCGAACGGAGGGAGCTCCACCGGGACTACTACAGGCGGGCCGACTCGAGGATGAAGAAGGTGGACGACATCGTCACGAAGCCCACGGTCACTCTGGCGATACAGGGGATGTGGGTGGGCGACGACCCGGGCTCGATTAACGCCCTCCCTTTCGACCACTGCGTGGACGAGCACGACAGCCTTGCCGTCTTTCTATATCGCGACCCGAGGATGCTCCTCGAGCTCGTGGAGAGGAGGATGGTGGAGGACATCTCGAAGTATCTGGGCGGCTACACGAGATCCAGGCTCGAGCCTCCCTCGTTCATCGTGACCCCGGAGGAGCTGCAGTCATACGTCCACCTTCCCGCCGGGGAGACCGCAATGTCTCTCTCCTCGTTGGCGGGGGGAACCTCGACCAGAGGATTCACCCCGGCTGCCGTCGACGGCGAGGATGCGAATCTGGGCGAGGTCTCCTCAAGCCTCGTGAGGCTGATGGCGGTGCCGAAGATGGAGAAGGCGCTGGAGGACGGCTCGGTCCAGCCTCTCGCCCACCTCGCGTCGTCGACGGTGAGGACGTTCGAGCTCGTCCATAAGGGCGGAAAGACCGAGGTCCTGCTCTCTGCGGAGACGGTGGAGGACATGAAAAAGTACGCAAGCCTACTCGGCCTGGTCTACGGAAGGCTGAGGCTTGAGCAGGACGACGCTGCCCCACGTTTTCTGCGGCGATTACCCATGTTCGTCGGGTTGTCGACCACTGACACCACACACCATTAACGCCTTTTGTCGAGCAACCAGATTTTTAGGACAGCCTATCGCTTGAGGCCATTCCATGCAAAGGGAACGCGACGGCATCCTCATTGGCTCGGGCGCCGGGCTCACCCTGATCGTCCTCCTCGTCTTGCAGTCGTTCATCGGCAGCGGTCTCTTCAGCACGAGAACTGTGACCGTGATTGTAACCAACTCTGATGCCTACGAGCAGGTCTCCGACGCGTATGCCTATCATCTCATGGTGTTGAACGCCAGAAACATAAACGCAGTCCCAGGCGAGTACGAGAGCAACGCATCAGTCGAGTGGACGGGGGCTGTCCCGGGGATGACCGGGAACTACTCTGGCGCGGGAAACATCAAGATTCTGTGGGGAAGTTTCATAGGCAAGTTCAACAGCAATTTCTCGCTGTCGAACGAGTATCAATCGGTAGGAGAAGTCAAGGGCAGCAATGCTTGGATGGTAAACTCAACGTTCAACTTTGATGGATATGATGTAGTTGTAGGCAACGTAAACGGAACGGTTGTCGCTCAGGATCTGTACGCGCACGTTAACGGTACGTGGCTCATTGCAAGGGAAATTTGGAACTTTACCCAGTTTAACGCGCCTCCACCAGGGTAAAAACTTCCCCCACTATCCCGCTCCGTCGGAGCGAAACTCTGGTGCCCTGTGTGGTCCGACTGTGTCCTAATCCCGGCTTGCATCAAACCCTGAAGGGAGGTCGAGATTCTTCGCAGCTCCAGACCCTTTCCGGATGAGACGAACCGACGGACAAGGCCAGCGCCTAGCAGACGGCCCTGACGCATCACGAGATTTCACTGTCTCGTTCTGACCTCGACCCAGCGGATTTCCGCTCTCCTTTAGGGGTAAACTCTTGCTCGGTCGTGAATAGGGTTCTTGCTCACCTAGATTTCTATCATTGGATGCGGGTCAGCTAGCAAAGCATGACTGATGAGATCTCGCTCAGGTCGTCAAAGACATGAAGCGTTGCGCAATCCCCCGCGCCCGTGATCGGGCCTCCCGCCGCGGCCCATCCCGGGCCGTTGGGGAAGACGGCCTCCGCCGACGGCCCTTCCAGATTGAATGTTGCCAGGATGGTCCCGTTGTACCCCATCAGCTGGGCCTGGCCGTTTTCTCCTGAGAGCAAGACCGCCGAGTCGCAATGGGAGACGGCCAACGGAATGGGTGCCAAGGTCGCGTTGTGATATAGGAGCTCCCCGCTCGAGTCGAAAAGGAGTAGCCCTGCGTTCCCTCCCAAGGCGATGTGCGAGCCGTCCGAGGACATCACGAGGAACTCTACCGCGGCGAGCGCCGGGTGCTTCCAGAGGAGGGCGCCGCTTCTCCCGCCGAAGTAGTAGGCGCTGCCGTTGTACGCGCTGTAGAGCGAGCCCGTCGCAACGTAGGAGCCGTCGCTCGACATCTGCACGGACATCACCGCGCCCTCGTCCTCCGTGTAGTTCCACAGCTGGTTCCCTTGAGAATTGAGGTAGAACACGCCCCACCCGGACCCCTCGGTCTCGTTTCCCGTGGGGAATCCGCTCTGCCCGTAGGCGACGAATTTGCCGTCGCTCGACATCGCAAAGCTGGCGCTCGAAACTCCTTGAGGGAACGTGCGGTTCCAGAGGACGTCACCCGCGCTGTCGAGGTAGACTATCCCGTCCCCGTAGTCGGCGGCTATCCTAGACCCGTTCGCGGCAATCGCCACTTGGATCACCGAGCCACCAGTCGCGGCCTTCCAGAGCAACTTCCCCTCTGCGTTGAAGAAGTACACGTCCGCGCCTCCCCCGGCGGCGACATAGGAGCCGTTGCTCGAAATCGCGACGGAAGAGATGGCAGTGTCATTAGTAATATACCTCCAGACCGTCTTCTGGCTCCGCAAGGAGACGAGGTAGACCGACCCGTTCCTCGAACTCGAACCTATTGAGTCTGAGGTCCCGGCGGCAACATATTTGCTATCTGAGCTGACGCTCATGGTATTCACGGAGAATACTGATGGCGGCTGCGACACAGGAAACCCCATGGTGGACACAGGGTATTGGACGACGTAGTGGACAAAGTCCCACGTCTCTTGCGCAATAAGCCAAGGGCCTCCTGTCGTTGGAGAGGCGTAGGAGTCCTGCGCGTGAATCGTGCCGCTAAACTCGCCTGCGAGACCGCTATGCCCGGAGAAATCAAACGTCGAGTTCACAGTCACCACTGAGCCGTTCCAGGTGGGCGGGATTGTCTGAGTCTCGTTTGCTATGAGGAATTGGGGGGTCGTGGCGACGAAGAACACCTTCCAGATGTAGCTTATCGATGCCGGGCCGTTGTAGCTGCCGCCCGGCCCCACCCCCTCTCCGGTCCAGGTAATGGTCGCGTTGCGCTCGTATTCGCTGAGAAGGGCGGTCACATTCTTTGACACGACCTGGACGAGATGGTTCTGAAGGCTACTGTTGACAATCTCGACGACTTGAGGCGGTATGGCGGTGACCGATCTGCTGAAGGTTGTCGTTGTCGCCAGCGTTGTTGTTCCAGCAACCATGGGTGTGGAACAAGTTCCTGATTCCGGGGTCGTCTCCGAACTCTGATGACCTGGTTGGTGGTAGTAAAGTGATACCAGTCCGATGCTCGCGACGACAATCACAAGCACCAGGGCGAACGCCAGGTACTTCCTGCGCTCAGATGGTTCTGTCGGGAACGTCAAAAAATGCTCTCCAATTATCTCTCGATTCTGGTCTCTCCAATCGCTCCCCCTCTGACGGCAACTAACCTCTCGTACATCGAGAGCGCGTCGGTGTTATTTATTGCCGATGAAATATCTCACTTGCGAGCGAGCTTCAGGGGAATCCGTCGCAGCTCCAAACCCTCCCGGATGAGACGAGGCCGCCGACAGCGCCAAAGCGTGACAGACCGCCTTGACCGCTTCGGGTGATTTAATCATCTCGTTGGCTACCTCTATCCAGCGGATTCCAGCTTTGTTGTAGAAATCGACCTTTGTCCGGTCGTGGATGGAGCTCTTCTTCCCCGAGACTTCTATTACGATCCGCTTCTCGCGGCTCACGACGAGGTCCGGCAGGAAGGCCCTTGGGACTGCCGCGCCTCCGCACTTTTTGCAGCTGATGGAAGGAAGGGCGTCGTGCGGGCCTATGATCGGGGCGTCCGCCCTCTCGACGGCGAACTCCGCCCTGCACTTCGAGCACCTGACCGAGGACCAGTCGACTATCCTGCAGTCGCGCTCCGCGGCTATGCCGTACCAGTTGAGGGAGGCGAGGAACGCGGTCTCGGAGTCGGTCTGGCCGACCCGAAATTCACTGTAGTTTCTGCTGAATCTCGACTTCGCCGGGCCGGTGGTCGTTCGACCCTTCCTCCATTTCTGTTACATCCGCCCTTCCCTCCACCTGCACGATCTCAATGTAGCGGGTGACGACCCTTCCGTCCACTCTCGTCACCTCCTGAGCGAACGCGTACGGGCCTGTCCTTGCCGCCTTCGGATATCTCCTGCCATTGATGGTTTTCGTGTAGTATACGATCGCGCACATGCACTACGTCCCGGAAGTCGTCTTAAGCCCCAACGTCGCGATGAAGACGCATGATCAGAGTCAGTCTTCCAGCCAACCTCTCGGAATCTCCGGGACTGCTCCCCGTGTCTTCATGTTGTAGAAATCCGAGCAACGGAGATTCTCCCTCGCGAACCACGCTTGCTTGCGCGACTAGGGTGGCAAGCACGTTTGCCCCGCGCCAATCAAGGTGGCGTTCACGTTCCCGGTTGCCTGCACGTCATGGAGCGAGAGCAGGTCCCCGTTGGCCGTGAGGTAAAGCTCGTCGGTATTGGGACTGTAGGCCACCCCACTGGCAGGTCCGGGGAGCGAGTACATGTTCACCAGCGCGCCCGTAGTGCCGTTGTAGACCAGCAGAAAGTCGTAGTCCTGCGGGACCATGAGCACCTGGTTCGACGCGGGGATGATGGCCATGTCCAGGAACGGCCCGCACGTTTGGGGATTCGAGCTGAAGATCACCTGCCCGTCGGTCCCGTTGAGGGCGACGAGCGCCGCTCCGGTGACGTAGAGGACGTCCGTGCTCGGGTTCATTGTCATCGCAGGGAACCCAGCCGACCGCAGATCGACCGTGGTCACAAGGTTCCCGCTGGTCCCGTTCACGATCGCCACCTCAGACACGCAGACGAAGCTGTTTGCGCAGCCGTCGGCGTAGACCATGTTCGTCCAGTGATCGACAGTAACGTCGTAGGGTGAGAATCCGAGAGAGACGTTCGCGACGAGGGAGCCGGTTCTGACGTCGACCCCGACCAGACGTCCGCCCTGGACGTTGCTACCCCAGAGCACGTGCGTGGCGTAGTCGAAGGCCAACGTGCCGAGGTTCAGCGGAATGTCTCCAACGACGGTGTTCGTGGAGCCGTTCACCTCGACGACCTCACCCTGGACGGAGGCATAGACCGTTCCCGTGCTGAGGTCGACAGCGAGGCCGGCGTGGATGACCCCGCCGGTGTTGTTCCCAAGAAGGGGGACGTTGGCGATGACGGAGTGCGACGACGCGTTGACGACCGTCAGGGACGAGGTGTCCAAGACGTACACCACGCCCGCTTCCGCATTGACGGCAACCGCGATGCCGCCCACGCCCGTGGTGTTCGCGATCTCCACGTCCGTGGCGTTGATTGGCTGCCCCCCGAAGACGGTGGAGGTCAGGACGGAGGTGACCGTCTTCTCGACCGTGGTGCTCGAGATGACGGTCTGCTGGGAAGTCACGGTGGACGTGCTGACGAGGGTCGAGGTGGAGGTCGTCGTTGTAGTCCGGCTCAGACCTGCTCCTGCGAGGGCGTAGGTCGCTGCCGCCCCGACGAGCAAACCGATGACCAGGGCGGCTAGAACAGCCTGGTCTCTCTTTTGCACGCAATTTTTCGGCCTTCGCTCCTACTTTAGCGCATTGGAGGAAGTTCCATCCGAACAAGTATCCAAAGCTTCAAAGGCTCCCGCCGACCCAACGCAGCCAAGGTTGAAGGCCAAGACCGCGCTGCTGGGCCTCTTCGTGGCGCTGACGATGGTGTTTGCATCGACCACCCTCTACGAGTCGGGCACCAGGACCACTGTGACATCGACGAGCACGCTAACTCAGACCTTGACGGTCGCATCAACGACTCGACTGACGACGTCGCTATTTTCTTCTGTCCTTCTTGGAAACACGGCACTCGTTTTGAATTCCTCCGACGGGCTGGGCCTGAGCCTTCAAGTCGAGCCCGGCCTCAACGGGAACTACACCATCACGGTCAGGGAATCAAACCTCCTGAACTTCGTGAACAACGTCACAGAGGCCGACGAATGGAAGTATACCCAGGATTCGGTGGCCCCGTGCGGTCCCGACCCATACACCAACCCCGTGGAATTTGCAGTCGTCCAGGGACACTATGGCCAAGACAACTACACTTCGAGCAAAGCCCTGCCATTCTACAACCCCGACATTGTGCGTTTATGCGGCGAGGTGGGATTCTTGGGCGGCCCATCCGCGTTCGCCTTCCAGCCTCTGAGTGACGCCTTCTCGTTCCCCAGTGGCTCGGCCCAACCGGAGGTCGGGGCGGCATCGGCTACCATCACGACGAGCGGCTACTGGGTTGGCGGTCAGAGTGGTGTCGCCGCGGCCCTCGAGCCCTTCCCCCCGGGAACCTACACCGTGATCGGGGCAGATGAGTGGGGGGACGTGGTCCTCCTCCAAGCTTTCTTAGAGTGAACGAGAGAGGGCCGTCTCGAAGTCTGGGTGGCCGGACCCGAATTCAGCGTAGTTCCTGCTGAAACTTGTTCGGGTGGGCGGGGTAGTGGTCGGTGTGACCTCTCCTCCGTTTCTATAGCCTTGGCCTGGTCCGGGACTTCGAGACCACCCTTCCGTCCACCCTCGTCACTTCCTCGGCGAAGGCGTACGGGCCTGTCCTGGCCGCCTTGGGATACTGCTTGCTTTTGATTCGCTTTCTATAGAATACCGTCGCGCACAAAACGCCCAATCTACTGCCGGAGCAATTAAGCGCCCCGGCCTTGGTCCCCAACTAGCGTCTTCCGCCCATCAGGATGGGCTGCGTTGAGTCAGCCGCTGTTCAGAACTGAGCCGTTTGGCTTCCCTCCGTCGGAGTATCGTGACTGTGATTCCTAGAAGAGCGGCTGCGACGCCAGTCCAGAGCGCATAGTCTGCCAGAGCAGGCGAGAGGGCGAATTCGTAGCCGCTTGGATTTGCGACTCCAGGAAGACCAACGACATAGTAGGTAAGATACTCGTAGGGAAAGCCCATCGGTGTGAGCACGGAAGTCTCCATGCCAGGCGAGGGCCGCACGATTGAGAGGGGAGGGAGCAACAACGTGAGAAGGGTCACGGCGAGCCCCGCGACGGCAGCGAGCGCGAACCTCCTGAAAGTAAACGTGAAGGTGACTGTCAGTGAAATCAAGAACCAGATCGCAAGGTCCGCGACAAAGTTCAGCGGTTGGTAGTAGTAGGTGTTGTTCAAGGAGATACCGTCTACGATGCCACAGCAGAATTCCGTTGCGTAAGGGACCGGAAAGCCGGAGACGGTCGCGCTTGCACCCGAGCCAGCCACGCCTGGAACTGGTGCGACTACACCTTCTCCCACAAAGAAGGTGATGCCGGTAATCAGTAGGGCGACAGATATCGAAATGACAGCATAAGCGATGGCCCTTCTCATCAGGCCTCAAGGATGAACGATGATTCTTGCGATAAAAATCTTCGCCCGAACGGGGCGTACCGGTGTGGAATTAGATCAAAGCTCCATGATGTTATAGAAATCTGAGGGTGTCGATGGTCAGTCTTGGTCGCGCCCTCTCCGGTACGCTGTTTCCGGGTCAAAATCCGTAAATCGTGCCAATGTGTGAACGTTCTGCGTTCGAGATGAACTCCAAGATGGTCCTGCTGAGCGTTGGCGTGGTCTTGCTGCTGGTGGGAGCGCTCGCCGGCTATCTCTACGGGGTCAACTCGGTCCCAACAAAGACAACAACAGCAACA
>Ga0335078_10009914_pt1 | contig 14106 bp, 15 predicted proteins | sample Lox_Sample_32_FD_206711 | JGI IMG/M metagenome (GOLD analysis project Ga0335078, IMG submission 206711) | Soil microbial communities from Loxahatchee National Wildlife Refuge, Florida, United States - Lox_Sample_3.2 | ecosystem: Environmental > Terrestrial > Soil > Wetlands | place: USA...
TTGAGTGAAACGACGGCCACGCAGTGCCTCCCGGGTCACGACCAAGGGCAGCGTACGTTTGCCGCCCGCCGGCCCGGATCGGTGAAAATCCCCAACTTCCGTGGGGACTTTCCCTACCCGCACTGCCTGCCCTACCGCGCGGACCGTGCCCTACCGCGCGGACCGTGCGGCGAGCTCGGTGCGGTTGCGCGCACCCGTCTTGCGCAGCACGGCGCCCGCGTGCTTCTCCACCGTCTTCACCGAGAGCATGAGCCGCTCGGCGATGGCCTTGTCCGGCAGGCCCTGCTCCATAAGCGAGCGCACCTCGCGCTCGCGGTCGGTGAGCGGCGCCGTGAACTCGTCGGCGCGCAGGCCGCGATGCAGCTGCCGGAGCATGGGACCCGACAGGATGGCCTGCCCGCGCACCGCGGCGGCCACCGCCCTGGCGAGTTCGGGGCCGTCTGCCCCCGTGTCCACGCAGCCGCGCGCCCCGGCCCGCATCGCAGTGGCGACCTGCTCGTCGGCCTGCTCCGCGCCCGCGTCGCAGATGCCGACCACCGCGAGGCCCTCGTGCGCGGCGATCAGCAGCCCGGTGATGCCGCCGTCCGCCCGCGGCTCGCCGCGGTAATTCCTGCCTGGTGCCATGCCGAGGTCGGCGAGCACCACCTCGGGGCGCATCGCCCGGCAGGCGCCGACGGCCTCGTCGGCCGTCGCGGCCTCGCCGATGACCTCAAGGAACGGCTCGGTCCAGGCGAGCAGCCGGGCGAGGCCGGCCCGCAGCGCGGGCTGCCGCGCGGCCACGAGCACCCTCGGCCGCGCCCGGCCTGGCTCGGCGTCGCGCGTGTACGGGAACCTCGCGCGGATCCTGGTCCCCCAGCCGGGCAGCGAGTCGATGTCCACGGTCGCGCCGAGCGCGCTCGCCCTGTCGGCCATGGCACGCAGCCCGAAACGGTCGCTGCGCCACCCCGAGCTCGGGTCGAAGCCCTGCCCGTCGTCCTGGACGAGCAGCGAGACCGCCCCGGCCTCGTACAGCAGCCCAAGCCGCACGGTGCTTGCCCGCGCGTGCGCCACGATGTTGGTGAGCGCCTCCCGCGCGGTGCGCAGCACCTCGCGGGACAGGCCGCCGTCGAGCGCGACAGGGGCGCCCGCGGAGACGAACCTGACCTCGAGGTGGCCGGTGCTCTGCGCCCAGGCGACCTCCGCGCTGAGTGCTGCCTCCAGGGTGCGGCCGTCAAGTGGCGAGGCGGCGAGCCCGAGCAGCGTCAGCCGGGCCTCCACCAGCGCGTCGCCCACCACGGCACGCGCCTGCCGCAGCGACTCGGCGGCCGCGGCGGGCCTGGTGCCCGCCGGGGCTCCCTGGGTCATGACCGCGAGGTCATGGCCGGCGTCGTCCACGTGCACCCGGACGCTCACCAGGCGCTGTGCCAGCGTGTCGTGCAGCTCGTTCAGCATGCGGTTGCGCTCCGCCGCGACCGCCTCGGACCTGGCGAGCTCTTCGGCCTCTTCGTGCATGCGGGCGTTGGCGAGCGCGATCGCCGCGTGCCTGGCGAACAGCCGCAGCAGCTCGGCGTCGGCCGGACAGAAGGCACGGCGGCCGTCCCTGCCGAACACGATGCAGGCGCCGATGATGCGGCCGCGCCACTCAAGCGGCACGCCGATCACGCCGCGGATGGTCGCCCGTGACTCCGGTGCCACATGGCCGCCGGGCACGTCGTCGTAGCGGTCGAACCAGACGGGCGCCCGGCGCGCGACGACCGCGCCGGTCATCCCCTCGGTCAGCGGGAAGACCGCGCCCGACTGGCAGGCCACGCCGATGTCGGCTTCCTTGCGGTAAACGCCGGCGGCCTCGTCGACGCTGCAGATCGACCCGGCGTCGCAGCCGAGCAGCTCGGTGCAGCGCCGCAGTATCTGCTCGAGCAGCGGGCGCAGCGAGAACTCCCCGGCCAGTTCCTCGGCAACGGCGATGAGGCCCGCCGCGCGCGCCGCCAGGCCGTCGCCGGGCTCAGGTGAAATCGGACGTGCGGACACCGTGTCCTCCGATCCGCGTCAGCGCCGGATCGACCTCAGGTAGGCACAATGAGACCGGTCTGAGCATTACCTGGCTGAAACGGAACGTCAAGACCCGGCCGGCCGGCCGGGGAGCCCGGCTATGGCTCGACCGAGTTCCAGAACGTGGTGAGCGCGTGCGCCGTGGTGGCCGGGGCCTCCACGTTGGGGCTGTGCGCGGCGCCAGGAATGCAGGTGCGCTCAGCGCCGAGCCTGGCAGCCATGTCCCGCTGCTGCTCGGTGGGCCAGGCGTCGTCGTCCTCGCCGTACAGCACGAAGGCGGGGATGCCGCGGGCGGCGAGCTCGGCCGTCTTGTCCTCGGCCTTGAGCAGGTGGCTGGCCATGGCGGCCAGGCCGGTCGGGTTGTTGGCGAGCATGCGCTCTTCGAGGAAGGCGAGCAGCTGGCCGTCCAGGCCGGCCGCCGCCGCCTCCGGCTTGAGCATGCCGTGCCAGATCTCCGCGACCTTGGCGCGCAGCCCGTCGGCCGGGGTGCCGTCCAGGTAGCCGAGCATGAAGTGCAGTTCCTCGGCGCGCGGGCCGGGCAGCGCGGCCGGCCCCGAGCTCAGCAGGGTGACCGACGCGGGCGCGCAGCCGCCGAGTACGGCCTCGCGGACGACCAGGCCGCCGAAGGAGTGCCCGAGCAGGTGGGCCGCCTGCACCGCGGCGAACAGCGCCGCGACATCGGTGCCGAGCTCACGCGGGTCGTATGCATCCGGGTCGTCGGGGCCGGCGGTCTGGTACTGGCCGCGCTGGTCCATCGCGACGACCCGGCGGCCCGCCGCGGTGAGCTGGCCGAGGATCGCGATGAAGTCTTCCTTGCTCCCGGTGTAGCCGGGCACGAGCAGCACCGTGCCCAGCTCACAGGGGCCCGCGGCGGGCAGCGCGTCGAGCACGGCAAAGGTGCCGCGCGCTGTTTCCACGGTGGCCCGCCGCGTTCCCTCGGGCAATTCAAGCGAGGCCGGCGTGGACATATTGTTAAGCGGGCTCGGCGCCCGCTTCGCGGGCCGTGTCGCGGCCGCCGCGGGTACGGCGACGGCGGCGGGCCGCACGGGGCGCGGCGTCATCGGCGGGCATGCCGCCGTCGGCCCGTGACGCGACGGCCTCGTCGTCGGCGCCGGCCATGCCGTCGCCGGCTCGCCGTGACCGTGACCGTGACCGCTGCCGGCCGCCTGCCTGCCGCCGCCTGGACCGGGTGTGGCCCGTCTCGCCGAGGTCCTCTTCCGCCTCCGCCGCAAGCCCGGCCCTGGCGCCGCGCAGCTCCCTGGGGAGCATGCCGGTGGCGGCCGGCGGGATGGACAGGTCGGTGTACAGGTGCTCGGACGTCGAGTACGTCTCCGCGGGCTCGGGCTGGCCGATGCCAAGCGCGTCGTTGATGAGCTTCCAGCGCTGCATGTCACGCCAGTCGACGAACGTCACCGCCACGCCGGCCCGGCCGGCCCGGCCGGTCCGGCCGATGCGGTGCAGGTAGGTCTTCTCGTCGTCCGGGCACTCGTAGTTGATCACGTGCGTGACTTCGTCCACGTCGATGCCGCGGGCGGCCACGTCGGTGGCGACGAGCACGTCGACCTTGCCGCTGCGGAAGGCACGCAGCGCGCGCTCGCGCTGTGCCTGGCCCAGGTCGCCGTGCACGGTGGCCGCGGCGAAGCCGCGGTCGGCGAGCGCGGTGGACACCTGGTCGGCGGCCCGCTTGGTCTGGCAGAAGACCATGGCGAGGCCGCGGTCCTTCGCCTGCAGCACCCGGGCGAGCACCTCCACCTTGTCCAGGTGGTGCGTCCGGTAGACGTACTGCGTGGTCAGCGGCGGCGGCGCGGACTCGTCCGGCTCCTCGGCGCGGATGTTGGTCGGCCGCCGCATGTGGCGCCGGGCCAACGTGACGACCTCGCCGGGCATGGTCGCGGAGAACAGCATGGTCTGCCGGTCGCCAGGGGTGAGCCGCAGCAGCCTCTCGACGTCGGGCAGGAAGCCGAGGTCGAGCATCTTGTCCGCCTCGTCGAGCACGAGCGCGCGGACCTGGCTCAGGTCGAGGTTCTTGCGGTTGGCGAGGTCGAGCAGCCGCCCGGGGGTGCCGACAACGATGTCGGTGCCCGCCATCAGCGCCTCGATCTGCGGCTCGTAGGCGCGCCCGCCGTAAACGGTGAGGACGCGCGCGCCGAGCCGGGCGCCGGCCTGCTTGAGGTCGTCGGCGACCTGGATGGCCAGTTCCCTAGTGGGGACCACGATGAGAGCGCGCGGCTGCCTGGGCGCCCGCGCGGCGGCGAGCGTGGAAGCCAGCCGGTGCAGGATCGGGACGCCGAACGCGAGGGTCTTACCGGTCCCGGTACGCGCCTGCCCGATGATGTCCTGGCCGTCGATGGCCAGCGGCAGCGTCAGCGCCTGAATGGGAAATGTGGCCTGGATGCCCGCGTCGTCAAGCGCGTTGCAGACTAGTTCGTCGACGCCGAGGTCGCGGAACGGCACAGCGAGCGGCCGCCCGGGTGCCGGGGGAGTGGCTGGTGCCTCGTCGCTGGCCTCGGACTGAATGAGCTGAGTTGTCAGGGGTTCCTCCGTGCGCGCATCACCCGCGTCCGCGCCTGGTGCTCAGGCACGCGACCCACGGGGTGCCGCATCTATACGAACGCTAACTGGTCACATGACATTCCGGTTGTGTCATCGCCACCCACGGTACCAGGGGGCTGCGCGATGATCCCGGATCAAACGATGTTGCCGAAACCGACGCGGCGCGCCTGATCGGTGCTGAACTCGACGAATGCGATCTTGTCGGCGGGTACCAGGATCCTTCCGCCCTTCTGGGTGGTGAGCGCGAAGAGCCCCCTGCCGTTCTCCGCGGTGAGCGCCGCGGCCAGCTCGCGCTCGACCTCCGCGGCGGTCGCGTCGGTGTCCACGACAAGCTCACGCGGGACTGACTGGATGCCGATCTTGACTTCCATGACCCCCCTTTAGTGTGCCTCTCCCTGGTCGGTGGTGCGCGGCCAGCCGCTGATGCCGCGCCAGGCAAGCCGCGCGACGAGCTGCTCGGCGGCCTCCCTGGGGATCGAGCCGAGCGTGCTCAGCCAGTACCGCGCGCTGACCTGGGCCATGCCGATCATCCCGATGGACAGCAGGTACGCCTCGTCGTCCGCCAGGCCGGCGTCCTCCCTGATCACCTGGCTGATCAGGTCGGCGCATTCCCGTTCAGCGGCGTCGAGCCTGGCGCGGACGGCGGGCTCGCTGCTGAAGTCCGACTCGAAGACGAGCTTGAAGGTGCCGCTGTGCTCGGTCACGTACGCGAAGTACGCGGCGAAGGTGGCGTTGACCCGCTGCCGGTTGTCGGTCGTCGACCTGATGGCGTGGTCCACCGCCTCGACGAGCCTGCCCACGCTCTCGTCGAGCAGCGCCAGGTAGAGCTCCTGCTTACCCGGGAAGTGCTGGTAGAGGACCGGCTTGCTGACGCCTGCCCGTTCCGCGATCTCATCCATCGCCGCGGCATGGTAGCCACGGGCGACGAACACCTCCATGGCCGCGTCAAGCAACTGGCGGCGGCGGGCAAGCCGCGGGAGGCGCGTTCCCCTTGGTCGAGTGGTAGAAGTGGCGGTCACCGTAGTTCTCCGGGTCGGGACGATGGTTATTAACGATAGTCCTCATCGTCATAGCCCGCGTCCCTGACCTGTTCCGCGGCGTCGGCCTCGTCGGCCTCGAAGGGCACCTCGCCCAGTTCCTCGTCCTCGTCATCCGGGACCTCTCTGGCCTGCTCGGCGGCGTCCTCGTCCGGTGTTTCCATGCTCAGCTCGCTCACTGCCCCACCTCCGCGAACCATTAGCCTGCCTTCACCTGCGCCCCCATTCTCGCAGTATTCTCCCGGGGGGACGACCCCCCTTACCCGGGAGAGGTGCCGGCAGCTGTCTATGTTGGTGCGGTTCTGGGTAGGGATACGACATGCGGAGCATCTGGGCCGGAGCGATCTCGTTCGGCATGGTGGTCATTCCGGTCAAGCTCTACGCGGCGACCGAGCAACGGGACGTCGCGTTCCGCCAGGTGCACCGCGAGGACGGCGGCCGGATCCAGTTCCGCAGGGTCTGCTCGCTCGACGGCGAGGAAGTGCCCTATTCCGACGTTGCCAAGGGGTACGAGCTCGCCACGGGTGACGTCGTGGTGCTGACCGACGATGACCTCAAGGACCTGCCGCTCGCCACCGCGAAACGGATCGACGTGCTGCATTTCAGCCCCGCTGGCCAGCTTGACCCCATCCTCGCGAACAAGGCCTATTACCTCGAGCCCGAGCCCGCCGGGGTGCGCGCCTACGTGTTGTTCCGCGACGCTCTTGAGCGGTCGGGCCGGGTGGCGGTGGCCAAGGTGGCGATCAGGCAGCGCGAGGCGCTTGGCGCGCTGCGGGTGCGGGACGGCGTCCTTGTACTTGAGACCCTGCTGTGGCCGGACGAAGTGCGCGCACCCGACTTCAAGTTCCTCGACGAGAACGTGGACATCCGCACCCAGGAGCTCAAGATGGCGGCCTCCCTCATCGACACGATGACCGAGGACTTCGACCCGTCGCTGTACAAGGACGCCTACCGTGAGGCACTTGAGGCGCTCGTCCAGGCCAAGATCGAGGGCAACGAGGTGGTCCGCCCGGCGGGCACCGCGGCGCCGGCCGGCTCGGCGGGCGGTCCCGCGGACCTCACGGAAACGCTGCGCGCGAGCGTCGAGGCGGCCAAGGCGAACCGGGCCAAGGAAGCCGAGCCTGCACCGCGAAGCAAGCGCAAGCCCGCGTCAGGCCGCGGTAAGGCGACCGCGTGACGACCCCGGTCCCGCACTGGCCTGGCCGGATGCTCACCATCCTGGGTGGCGACGAGGTTTGGCTGGCAGGAACGCCGGCCCCAGACTCAAGGAGCACAGACTCAAGGAGCACAGACTCGGGGAGCACAGACTCGGGGAGCAGGGACTCGGGGAGCAGGGAATTCGTGCTCTGCGTGCACGGCATGTCCGGCGCGGCCACCAACTGGACCGACCTGATGGCCGAGCTCGCGCCCGACTTCGACTGCGCGGCGGTTGACCTGCCGGGCTCCGGGTTCTCCCCGCCGCCGAAGCGGGGCGCCGGCTATTCGGTCACCGCGCACGCGGGCATCGTGGCCCGGCTGATCGAGACGCTTGGCGCGGGCCCCGTGCACCTGGTCGGTAACTCGATGGGCGGCGCCGTGGCCGTCCGGGTCGCGGCCCGCCGCCCGGACCTGGTGCGGACACTCACCCTGATCTCGCCGGCGCTGCCCGACCTCAAGGTCCGCGGCGCGGTGGCGCACTTCCCCGTGCTCGCCCTCCCGTTTGTCGGCGAGTGGCTAGTCCGCCGCTACACCGCGCGCTATCCGGTGGAGAACCGGGTGTCTGGCGTCTTCGCGGCCTGTTTCTGCGACCCGGCACGGGTGCACCCGGACCGGGTCGCACTTGAGGTCGAGGCGCTGCGCCGCCGTGACGAGCTGAGCTACGACGCGACATCGCTCGCCCGCGCCGCGCGGGCGCTGGTCTGCGAGACGCTCCGGCCGCGCCCGATCTCGCTATGGCGGGAGGCCGGCCAGGTGACGGCGCCGTCGCTTGTCGTGTTCGGCAGCCATGACCGCCTGGTGAACCCGCGGCTTGCCGCCCGTGCGGCGAGCACCTTCAGTGACGCCCTGGTGGCGGTGCTACCGGAGACGGGCCATCTCGCGCAGATGGAGCACCCAGGCCCCGTCGCGGCATTGTTCCGTGAGATGGTTGACGAGACGCGTGCGCGTGGCGACGCGATCCCGGAGGCGACCCGCGTTCCTGGCTGAATGACCCTGGGAATTCCGGCCGCCGCGACCCTGTTGGTGGATGAATGACCGCCCGTCCGCGCGGACACCGGGGGGTACGGGGGGTCGTCCCCCCGGAAGACAACAGAGTGGAGTTTGCACGTGTCGCTGCCACCGCTTGTTGAGCCGGCCGCAGACCTGTCGGTCGATGAGGTGAAGCGCTACTCGCGTCACCTCATCATTCCCGATGTCGGCATGGCCGGGCAGAAGCGACTCAAGAACGCGAAGGTGCTCGTCGTGGGCGCGGGCGGCCTCGGCTCGCCGGCGCTGCTCTACCTCGCCGCGGCGGGCGTCGGCACGCTCGGCATCGTCGACTTCGACACGGTCGACGAGTCGAACCTGCAGCGTCAGATCATCCACGGCGTTTCCGACGTGGGCAAGTCGAAGGCGGAGTCGGCGCGCGACTCGATCGCCGAGGTCAACCCGTACGTGAAGGTCATACTGCACCAGACGCGGCTCGAGTCAGGCAACGTGATGGAGATCTTCGCGCCGTACGACCTGATCGTCGACGGCACGGACAACTTCGCGACCAGGTACCTGGTGAACGACGCGTGCGTGCTGCTGCACAAGCCGTACGTGTGGGGCTCGATCTACCGCTTCGACGGCCAGGCCAGCGTCTTCTGGGCGGACTACGGCCCCTGCTACCGCTGCCTCTACCCCGAGCCCCCGCCCCCAGGCATGGTCCCGTCCTGCGCCGAGGGCGGCGTCCTCGGCGTGCTGTGCGCGTCGATCGGCTCGATCCAGGTGAACGAGGCGATCAAGCTGATCGCCGGCATCGGCGACCCCCTCGCGGGGCGTCTGATGATCTACGACGCCCTGGAGATGACCTACCGCTCCGTCAAGGTCAACAAGGACCCGGACTGCGCGGTCTGCGGCGAGCACCCGACGGTCACCGAGCTGATCGACTACGAGGCGTTCTGCGGCGCGGTCTCCGCTGAGGCGGAGGCCGCCGTGGTCGGCTCGACGATCAGCGCCAAGGACCTGGCGGCCATGCTCGACCGCGGCGACAACATCTTCCTCGTCGACGTCCGCGAGCCGAACGAGTACGAGATCGTCAGCATCCCCGGCGCAACGCTGATACCCAAGGGCGAGTTCATGAACGGCTCGGCCCTGGAGAAGATGCCGCAGGACAAGCAGATCGTGCTGCACTGCAAGAGCGGCGCCCGCAGCGCCGAGGTACTCGCCGTGCTGAAGAACGCCGGCTTCTCCGACGCGGTCCACGTCGGCGGCGGCGTCCTCGGCTGGGTCAGCCAGGTGGATCCCTCGCTCCCGACGTACTAAATCGGGGCAAGCACACGGTGGCCTGTGCCCGCGGTGGTCCCGCGGCACAGGCCACCGTCATTCCCGTTCCCCTTCGTCCGAACGGATGCGTGCCTCCGCCGTCACCGCAAGCAGCCCTGCCCGGGCCGCCGTCGTTCCTGATGGCTGCGGCATCCAGCCGCCCCTGACCGGCTCGCTGTCACAGCCATCCGCCAAGGCGGCCCTGCGCGCCGCCCTTCGCCGGCCTGCGAAAGGGGCGGAAGTTTCCGGCGGGGCCTGGGGTGGTATGTCATAGAACGTACGTTCCAGCCGTGGAGGGTGCCGTGAGAGGTGACCGCGTCGAGATCGTGGTCGATACCGGGGACGGGGCCCGAACCTACGAGGTCACCGCCACCCGCGCCGGGCGACGGGTTGAGGTGAGCACCGTGCGCGGCGTGGTCGAGGTGAACGAGATCACCAGGACGGGCACGGTGGTGCGTACCGCCCGGTTCATGGCCAGCCGGGTCATCGCGCTCGTCGAGCACCCCGCGGACACCTCCGCCGTCGGCTAGAGCTGCCGCGTTCCGCGGCCCGGTGCATTAGCATGCCCGGGTGGACCTGCTCGAACCAGTTATCCAGCCGTACGCGTGGGGATCGCACACGGCGATCGCCGAGCTGCAAGGGCGCCCCGCGCCGACCGCCGCGCCCGAGGCGGAACTGTGGATGGGCGCGCACCCGTCGGCGCCGTCAGGCGTGCGGCGCCCCGGCGGCAGGACCACGCTCGACAAGGTGATCGCCGCGGACCCGCCCCGCGAGCTCGGTGCCGCGTGCGCCGCGCGGTTCGGTGGCCGGCTGCCGTTCCTGCTGAAGGTACTCGCCGCCGACAAGGCACTGTCCATTCAGGTGCACCCGTCGCGGGAGCAGGCCGAGGCCGGGTACCGGGAGGAAACCGCGCGCGGGCTTGCGCCGGGCGACAAGTCGCGCAACTACGCCGATGACTGGCCCAAGCCGGAGATCCTCTGCGCGCTCACCCGGTTCGAGGTGCTTGCCGGCATGCGAACCACGGCAGACGCCGCCGCGCTGCTCGGCGCCCTGCGGGTGCGCGAACTGGCTCCGCTCGCCGCGGACCTGGCGGCCGCGGCCGGCCCGGCGGCGCTCACCGGGGCGCTCGGCGCCATTCTGACCTGGCCCGCCGAGGGCCGCGCCTCCCTCGTCGCCGCCGTCACGGCCGGCTGCGAGCGGATCGCCGCGGCGGGCGGCGAGTACGCCGCGACCGCCGCGGCGACCGTGCGCATCGCCGGCGACCACCCGGGTGACCTCGGCATCGTCGCGTCGCTGCTGCTGCGGCACCTGGTCCTGCGGCCAGGCGAGGCGGTCTTCCTGCCGGCCGGCGGCCCGCACTCCTATCTGCACGGCACCGGCGTCGAGCTGCTCGCCAACTCAGACAACGTGGTGCGCGCCGGGCTCACCCCCAAGCACATCGACGTGCCCGAGCTGCTCAGGCTCGTCGACCCGGCGGCGGCCGTCCCGGTCATCGAGCCGCGGCCGGACGGCGCCGGGGTGCTCGCCTACGACTCACCGGCGCCGGAGTTCCTGCTGTACCGGGCGGCGCCCGGTGCCGCGGCCGTGACGCTGCCTGGCCGCGGCGGGCCGCGGATCGTGCTGTGCACCGAGGGCGCCGGCCTGCTGCGCGCGGGTCCTGCCACGCTCAGGCTGGCCAGGGGCGAATCGTGCTACCTGTCGGCGGCCGAGGAGATGGTGACCGCGTACGGGCCCGCGTCTCTTTTCGTCGCGGCGCACGGCCGCTAGGCGCGAAATGCCCGCTCTTCCATGCGCGGGCCTTTCCCCGCGCGGGGCGCTTTTGCGTAACCTGAAAATGCAGCTGCAAGTGCAAATGACATGAGCATGCTAACTGTGCAATTGATTGCCCGACAATTTACCTATGCGCAGCTAGCCAGTGCAAAGCGGACCAGTTAGCGTAATGCGTGGAGTTGACCCCTTTTCTTCCGGTAATTAAGCGGGTAATTATCCTGGGCAGGTACGCATGGCAGGCGGCATGGTTATGGTCCCGGTGGGACGGCACAAGCTCGCGGCGACGGTTACCGGCACGGGGTCGCCCGCGGTGGTTATCGAGCCCTCATTCGGCGGCTGCGCGGCAGACTGGCAGGAGATCGCCGGAGCGCTGGCCGAAGACACGACGGTGGTCACCTACGACCGGGCACCCTACGGCGCGAGCAGCGCAGCACGGGACAAGCGGACGCCGCACGAGATCGCCGCGGACCTCGACGGCCTGCTGCGGGAGCTCCATGTCACCGGGCCTGTCGTCCTCGTCGGGCATTCCGCGGGCGGCATCTACGGCCGCGCCTACGCCGCGGAGCACCTGGACCGGGTCGCGGGCATGGTCCTCGTCGAGTCGAGCCACGAGGGCCAGCGTCCGGTGCTCGACCGGCTGCGGCCACGTAGGGCCCGGCTGCAGGGGGCGCTGATGATACCGGCGATCATCAGGGAGTCGCTTGAAGCGCGTCACGGCGGTGACCGGCGCTCGGTCATCCGCGAGTGGCGCACCTTCAGGCGGGTCACCACCGGGCGGCCCGTGCTGCCACCCGGCGGCCTCGGCGCCCGGCCCCTTGCCGTGCTGACCTGCGCCAGGGGAAACCCCAACGTTACGGAACCGGTATACCTGGCCTGGTACGGCCTGCACAGGGAGCTTGCCGGGCTGTCATCCAACAGTCGGCACGTCGTCTCGGCGAGCCCGGATCACTACCTGAACTTCGGCGACCCCGAGCTGGTCATCGGCGCCGTCCGCGACGTGGTCCGGGCCGCGAGGTCGGGCGGGCCGCTCGCGGAACCCGTCGCCGCGTCAGACGCTTAGTGAGCCGCCTGCCGCGACCGAGATGAGCGGCAGCCCGGTGAGCCCCTGCTCGCCGAGTATGCTGTCCGCCAGGTGCAGGCCGATATCGCTGAGCAGCATCTCGTGGATCTGGATGAGCTGCTGCGGGCGCACCGCGCGCACGAAGTCGGCGGCCTCGGAGAACTTCATCCACGGGCCGCTCGTCGGCAGCAGCAGGACGGAGACGGGGACCTCGGGCACGAAGTACGCGTCGCCCGGGTGGTAGAGGCTCCCGTCGAACAGGTAGCCGACGTTGGCGACGACCGGGATGTCCGGGTGGATCACCGCGTGCTCGCCGCCGTGCACCGTGACGCCGAAGGACGCCACGGTCAGCGTGTCGCCAGGCGCGACGCCGGTGAACTGGCCGGCGTGCGCGGCGAACGCGTCGCTCAGCGCGGCCGGCGCGTACACCCGCAGGTCGGGCCGCGCCGTGAGCGCCTCGCTGATCGCCGCCTCGTTGACGTGGTCGAAGTGCTCGTGGGTGAGCAGGATGGCCTCGGCGCCCGCGATGATCTCCGCGGCCCCCGGCGAGAACGAGCCGGGGTCGACGACCACGGACGTCCCGTCCTTCTCCAGGACAACGCAGGCGTGCTCGTGCTTGGTCAGCCTCATGGTGCCGACTCCTCGCTCGTGGGATTCCGCTGCTTGGTCAGCCTCATGGTGTCGACTCCTCGCTCGTGAGATTCCGCCGCAAAGGGACGGGCGTCAGCCCGACACAGTACTCCCAGGAGGGCATGCCGCGCTGGCCAGGAACCCGGCCGGGTGCGGGTGAAACAAGCCACCGTTCCGATTAACCTGGCTGTTCACCAGCGCGCCTGCCGGCCGCCGCGGCCGGGTAGCCGGCGGCGGGACGGTTAGCGTCAGGTTCAGGTAATAACTAATGGCATCACACCCGGACCGGGCGCTCACCGTAGCCCCTACCATTTCCCTGTGGCAGGGAACTACGGCGGGGGGCGCGGCGGACAGCCGTGGCATGGTGCCCAGCCGTACCGCGGCCAGCCGCACCCAGAGCAGCCCCATCCTGGCCAGCCCTATCCTCGCCAGGCCCGCCAGGGACAGCCGTACCGGGGACAGCCATACCAGGGCAGACCGGATGCGGGACAGCCGCACCAGGGCCAGCCGCACCAGGGCCAGCCGTACCGGGGACAGCCGCATCAGGGCCAGCAGGGCTACGGGCCGCCGAGCTGGAGCCCGCCGCCGGATCCAGGGGCAGGCTCCGGTGCTGACGCCAGGGCCGTGGCCCGGCGGCGCCGGGCCAGGTACCTCGCGGTCACCCTGCTCGTGCTCGGCGCGGCCGGCTTCTTCGGCTCGGTGGCCGGCCTGGCGAGCCAGGTGATGCCGAGAAGGTTCACCCCGAGCCAGCAGCGGCAGATCACCGACTGGGAGATGGGCAAGCGGTGGCGCGAGCTCCCGGCCGGCGTGATCTTTCCTGCCTCGGTCAGCTACCCGCCGCCCGCATCGCTAGCCGACGACCCCTCGCTGACCCTGTCGGCGCAGCGGGTCGGCATCGCCAGCCAGGCCAGCTGCGCCGTGGCGGCGGACCCCACCGCGGCGGCGGTGCTCGACCGCGACGGCTGCACCGCCATGCTGCGGGCCACCTACGTGGACGAGACGGGCAGCTACGTGATGACGGTGGGCGCCGCCGTGCTGCCTGGCGCGGCCCGGGCGGCGGCCGCGGCCGGCGCGATCACCGCCGATGGCGGCTCCGACGGGCTCGGGCCCACCGTGCACACCGTGCGGTTCGCCGGCACCCTCGCGGCCGGCTTCAGCAACGGGCGGCGGCAACTGTCCGGCGTGCTCTCCGCGGGCACGTACGTCGTCCTCTACACGATCGGTTACGCAGACAGCAGGCCAAGGGAGCCGGTCGCGGGTGACAGCTACGCGCACGGCGAGATGTTGAGCGCCGGGGCAGGAACGGCGCGCGCGGTACTGTCCGTGCTCGCCGCGCCCGTGCCGTCGCCCCGCTGCCCGGGGACGGCGGGATGCTGAGGTTGTCAAGACCGGGACCGCAGCGACCGGGACCGCAGCGACCGGGACCGCCCGGACTCCGGGTACTCGCGGGCGCCGCGGCCGCGGTCCTGCTCGGCGCGCTGCCCGCGCTGCCCGCGCGCGCGGCGCCCGCCGACTCGGTACGTAACCAGCAGCAGTGGGTGCTCG